>Ga0209394_1000015_pt1 | contig 181571 bp, 161 predicted proteins | sample JNZ201metaG_FD_184122 | JGI IMG/M metagenome (GOLD analysis project Ga0209394, IMG submission 184122) | Hot spring microbial communities from Jinze hot spring, China to study Microbial Dark Matter (Phase II) - JNZ 20120812A (SPAdes) (version 3) ...
ATTCGTAACTGCTATCACAGCTGTTTTTCATTTCTTTTAATTTTCTATCCATTCTTTCCAGATTTTCTAATAGATTGTTCAAATTCATTTCTACAATATTGTCGTTTATACTTATATTATATTGATTGCTTAACAAATCAGGATATCTTTTCTTGAAAAACTCTCTAAACATATTTAACATCGTATATGAAATCCTAATATCATCAAAGACGGAATCTTCTGTAAAAAGTTTATGATCTCGTATCTGTTGAAGCAATTCATGAATAACAGATAACTTATTTTCAACTTTTTGGATGTTTTCATTTATTTGAGACGCAAACTTATCTAATTCTTGATATAAATCATCGAGAAGTAATATTTTGATATCAAATACATAACATTCTCCTTTTAATCGTACAGCTAAATTTCTTTCTACTTTTTGTGGTAACTTTGGTCCCAATGAAGGTAGAAGCTCCCGTATCTCATCAATGTTAAACGAACGATTACGAATTTCATCTATTTTTTTCTCCAATTTAGAAAGAATGGATTCTTCTTTAAGATGAAATCTTCCTTCTAAGAACCCTAATGTGTGAGAGATATCTTTTTTCAAATTTTGAATTCTTCTTTCTAACATGCTGATAGATACTGTTCTGTTACGTATAGTTTCTAAACTCTTAACAAAGTCCCTTACTTTAGGATAAATGTTATTTAGAAAATGTTCGGACAATTTTTCAAAGATTATGAATTTTTGCAACCACAATTCTGAAGAAGTGTATTTTAAATTTTCGAGTTCAGAAAGCATTTTTTCGAGCATCTCCATGCATTCCCGTACATTTATCAATGAGTAAACTCTTTGTTTTATAGATACTAGATATCCATATTCAAATATTTCATAATGCTCTCTTGTATGAGAGATCATATTACGTAAATTGTTTAATTCTCTTTCCAGATCATTAATGTTACGAATTTTTAAAACATTAGTTCTATCTTTAATTATTCTTTTACGTTCTTTCAATACATTAATATAGGGTATCAGATCTGCTTTTTCATATATAACGAACATTTTCCTTAAATCATTTAAATCTATACCAGTTTGAAAATAACTAAGTATTTGTAAAATTCTGTTTTCAATATTAGTTAGAACTATCGATATTTTCCCCCCTTCCGAGATATCAAGAAAACCACATCCGGAAAGTATTTGAGCATATTCAAACAACGATTTTTCAGATGAAATATCTAATGGATTTAAAGGAAATTCCATACCAAAAATTCTGAGCTTATCGAAATCCTTTATCTGTTTAAATCTTTCCTCGCAGCTCCCACTGGTAATTAAGAAAGTTCTAAAAGCCCTTACTAAATCACTAACTGATTTCCCAGCAGAATAGAGGGGGGTTAAAGTATAGCCTTCCTTTTCACCATTTTTAATCCAATCGATAATCTGATTCTTAACTCTCAACTCCTCAATAATTTGTGATGCCCGAGCTCTCCACCTTGATTCAATAATTTGAAGACCTTTATTTTCGGCAAGTGCTCTAGCAATTATCTGATATACATGTTGCGTTTTAAGGATGAAACAAATATTATAAACTAATCTTTCTATAGACTTATGAGATTCAAGAACTGCTCTCACATCATTCGGAATAAAGTTCCATGCAAAGATAATTATTAGTGGTACTGAAAACTGTTTAAGTAAATCAAGCTTTTCTTGAATACTCTTACTAGAATCTTCAGCCCAATTGAGAATGGAAAAAACGTGTGCTCTAAACTGACAATTTCCTAAACCTTTTAATGTAAATGTAGAAACTTCTAAAGATGAATATCCTCTACTTTCAATTTCAAGTCTTATTTCTGAATCCGTAAGTCCATCTCTTAGTAAATGAAGTATACCTTTGTGAAATTCACTCTCATATTCAGATGTTCTACGGAGGATTTCCATTCCAATGTTGAATCTATCCTCAATATTTTCTATAAAATCTAAGAAATATATCGATGGTAAAGTATAAAACATACTAAGCGCTGCTGGTGAAAACATATAATAATCTTCTTCTGAAAACTCTATTTCAGATCTAATGACTGTATCTATTGTGGTAATAATAGTATTTTCATCAATTATTTCCTCTAACGACGAGGAAATATAATCAACATACTGTCGGAACCCTTCAGGATTGAACATAGAAAGTTCTCTTAAATTATCTGAGGGTATAAATATTTTGGAAATAAGTTCAAAGTTAGAATTACTTAATTCATAAAAAGTTAATGCATTTAGTATTTTTTGTTCCTGAGTATTTAATTTGTTAATTAATTTGTCAGGTAATCCATTAAGCATACTCTTCCGAAAACGCAAGAATGGGTAATGAATTCTCCTTACTCTATTAAGAGATGCTCCTATTACATTTAGATACTTATGAAATAATCCTGAGGTATCACCAGGCAGATCTAATGTACGAATTATGTATTCCTTAGAAAGAGGAACTGGGGAAGATATTAGAAGCTTTAGAAATTTCAAGGCAGTTTCAGGATTTAATTTCTGCTCATTAGCTTGTCTTCGTACTTCTTCGGTAACTTTATTTATTATTTCTTGGTCAAAAATCTTAATTTCACCACCATGGATAGTTATTTTCTCACCTGACAGATACTCTATGAAATCATTCGGAGATATCAACTTTATATGCTGCTCCTGCCTACTTGCGACTTCAGCCGAAGATAGAAGTCTTCGAATAAGCTCTACCATACCTCTTGGGTTGCCCAGCGCTAATAGATAAATCGCATTTAGCATGCCAACTTCCGTGAAAGGTAATGAGGTCAAATTACCATTCCAACAATATTTTAAGCATCCTAAAATAAATCGATATGCATCCTCACGGGAAATTTTCTCTAATTCAACGACACGTGCTCTTTGACCAAACAATCGTCCAATATTTGAAAAAGTTGTTACTTTTGATACGAGCGTTTGGTATGCAGGTGGAGTAATTGCTATCATTAAGTGAATTTTTCCAGCATATGGACCTTTCCCACACAAAATGTCCGGCTCACCGTTAATAATTGAGACTAAACCTTGAATGATAAATTCCTGAACGTCCTTGTCTTGATCAACTATATCTTCAAATTCATCTAAAAAGATAAACAACCTTGATTCAAGAGATACAGCACTAAATATCTTTTCTAAACATGCATTTATGAATTCAATCGAATTTCGAGTTTCTAATTTGTCAGGCAACCTGATGTTACGTATTCTTAAATCAACATCAACAGTTAGATTGTTAAGTAAGTCTCTAATTGCATACATCAAAATGGAAAAAAGTCGTGTTCCTACAGATTTAGTATCAAGGAATTTTTCATAATCTTCTTTTATGATTAATATTAATCTGCTTGTATTAATTCTTAGTACTAAATCTGATTGAATGACTTCTGGTTTCCGCAAGAACCCTTCGTAAATACTACTTTTACCCTCACCCCATTCAGACCTAATAAAAAGCACATTAACTTCTTTTGTCATTCTAGCAGTATTGATGAACGATTGTATCTTCTCGTAAGTTTTTGTTCTTGGGAGTTGAGCGTACTTCTCCAGCTCTATGATATCTCTACCAGTTAATGAAGGTAATCTATAATATTTCGGAATATAAGTTTCGTCAATTAACATTCCGTATTCAATTATTACATATGCATCATCTAGATAAAAATTTTTTGAGTTTTCATGAAAATATTATGAGCCGCCAAGGATTTTTGATACGCTAATTCTTCCTATTGTGGGTTTTATTGTTCTTTCCGGTATATCTATAATTAATGGAAAGCCAAATCTATTCATTTGTCCCACAATTATTGCCCTCCCCGTCGCAAGGTTTACCAATTTATCTTCTATTACTCTTGGTAATCCTCCAGCTATGCGTTTAACGAAAGAAATATCTTCTGCAGAAATTCTATGTATAATGTAGGTGTTAACCATAGATAAAACTACACGATCAACAAATGATGGACGTTGAGACACTAAACATAAACTTAAGCCAAATTTCCTTCCCTGAGTCGCTATTTGAGCTAAATTCTCTCTAGCCAGACTATATCCTATTGGATAAACTTCTAGATTTGGACAATAATTTTGTGCTTCTTCTATTACAAGCAGTAAAATCCTCTCCTTCCCTTCAATCTTATATTCTGTAAATTTCTTTAACAAAAGCTTAGTAATGTACGAAACTATAAGCTGTTTTAATTGAAGTGATACTCCGGGGGCGCCATCTGCTGAAAAATCAATAAGAACAAGAGCTGGGTTCTCTCTTTGTGTTATTTCATCTATAAAGTTGTCACTAATTGTCGCTTTTGCAGAGTATGTTAATAATTCATATTCCTCAACAATGTCACGTCTAAATTTGTCGATGGCTCTTAATATTGCCTTGTATGTTTGATCATGTATTACATCTTTTTTTGTAGCCTGAGCTAAATTCGTTTTTAACCTATTAAAGTCATCTTCATTTATAAATATAGAAGTCATAGAAACACTTTCTTCTTTAAGCTCTTTAAGTACGTATTCTAAACCAGCAACTTGTAATTCATTTAATTTTCCTCCTGTGTAATATGTGATGACAAGCTCCGCAACTTCTCTTGGTTCAAATGCTTGATCTAGGTCAAATGATATAGGTTTAACATTTCTTTCTCCCATGATTAATACACCTGATTTTTTAAAGACAAATCGCAATACTTTTCGCCAATGACCTATTTTTCCCTTAAGATTATATTCACGGTGAAAATCTAGATAATCTCCATTTGCATCAATACATATAACTGAAAGTGCTGTCTTTTTCCCATTAGGAAGTGTTATATCACTTACTTTTTCTAAAAAGTATCCTACTGTATAAGATTTACCACTTCCTGTAACACCTAAAACTCCTACATGCATTGGAAGAGCATCTAAATCTAATACGGCAAATACGTGTTCATATCCTAACATTTTTCCAAACTCAATAAATATGGAATCTTCTTCACTAGAAACTATCATATTTCTTATCTCTTTAGGATCTGTGAACCTATATAATTTATCTCCAGGAGAAGGCGGTATCGTCACTTCACTAAGTTTTCCTTTTCTTATCTCACCCAATAGTTCAAGTTCGACTATCACATACTTTCTTGATATCTCTGAAGGAATTATAGCCCTTTTTCTTCTAGCTTCTGACCATGCATCTCCTGCCTCATAGAACTCTGAATAAGGTGTAATTTTATCTACTCTACATAAAACCCTCTTATTTCCATGTGTATATTCAATAACGTATAGCTCGCCCTCGTTTACTTTTCCCTCAAAATCCTCATAAAGCTGACATAATGCCCTGGTGGTAGTGGCTTCAGAAAGTATTATTCCAATCGGATTATCGTATGTCATTCAACTTATTATTAGATTTCGTAAAAGAAAAATTTTATGTTATGCATCAATAATTTTTTTATTATCTGAACACGTATTCTAATTGTACTATCTTTTGGGTTTCCGAAATGGAATGTTCTTTAAAGCCTTTTTTAGATATACTAAAAACTATCTAAAAAGAACTTATCTACTGACTCATAAAAAGAAAAAATAGATAAAAACAAATGCTTTCATTGGAACAAACTTGCTTAAAGTAATTGCTTTATTTTCACGAAAAGATATTGTTGCATGAGTGGATGAGATATCCCATAAAAATCCCATGCAGCCCGTCCTCTCTTTCTAATCAAATTGGCAATGAATTTTCTTGTAGGTAATAATAATAATTTGACTTGCGACTTTTTTGAGGCTTCTTCTAATAATATTCTATGAGTATTGTTATATGTTACTTTAAGTGAAGAAGAATAGGTTCTAACAAACCCCATCAACCGCAGGCTCTTAAATTCTTCATTTAATTTAACTCTCTTCAAAAATCTCGCAATAACATTCGATAAGATATCTATACACATATCAGCGTACTTTTTGTCATAATTCGTTTTGTTCCTTCTACACCACCATTCAAAAAGTCCTGGGCATTCATACCAATCATTTTCCCAATCATACCACTCTGTTTTTCTATTATAATACTCTTCTGGAACTAATGCGAAGGGCTCAGAAACAGTAATTACATGAATTAATTTTCGTTTTTCACCAAAATTAGATAGTGTCCTAAAGAGTGTGCGATAAGTCCTTGATAAGGTATATGGTTTAACTGCTGAACATGGGTAGAACAATATTAAGGATTTTCCATATGGTGGGAGATATTGATTAGATATAAACTCATGCCATTTTTGTATTTTCTTATTTAGAATCAATCCCCTATATACTTCTAATGGATTTCTGAAGATCAGCTCTTTATCTTGAACTATATAATGTTTATTCATCATGTTCAATCCTTGATGAAATAAATAAGCTTAATTTATACTTTCCACCATTTAGTAACAATAATGCTTTCATAACTCCCTGCTCAGTAAGTGAAATCTTTAACTTGCTTGATAAACTAAGCGCTGGAAGTATTGCAGAAAAATATTTCATAGGAATGCTGAATTTTAAATTTTTAAACTTAACAGTTGTAACATCACCAGTTAGAGTCTTTAATACGCTGAAATTCAAGAAATTAGCTAGGCAGAGGATTTTCCCATTATTTATGTAAAATGATATTTCGTCACATGCCTGTCTAATTTTCTTAAGTAAAATCATTAGGTCTTTTGAAGGTAATGTTGCTTCGAAAAATGTAGCACCTCCTATAATGTGTTTAATTTGAGTGTTAACATTTTCATATTCAAGTCTACTTTGTATGAGAAGAAACATTTCCAAAGGTTTTTTAACAAATATTTCTATTTCGGACTCATTATTCTGTTTTATCTCCTCAATCAAAGTGTCTGATGAAAATATCTTCTTTAGGAAATCTAAATTTATACTAGCATATGATTCTTTAAACACTTTCCACTTATGGAAGACTTTCCGAGAAATAAATGCATTGGCTAAACACATATTGTTATCATCAATACTTATAAACTCTAATCCTCTTCTACTGATCTTCATCATACATTTATGATTTATCGTACCTAAGACTTGCAAAAACTTTTGAAAAATATTGGGTAAATACATCTTTTCCTTATCATTCATCAAGCATCACCTTAGATTATTGGATGATACTTTACTAGGATTTTTACATATTTCCATAAATACTGTAAACCATATTTTGAGTCCGAGAAAATTTTATCAAGATATATTTCATAAACATCACGACCTTTAGTTAGCAGTTCTTTAGCCTTTTTTGCTTCTTCTTTTATGACAAATTCATTATGGAGTGCTCTCGCACGCCAATCAGTGTAAAGTGATTCCTGATTTTTCCTACAGATTTCACAATTGCATTTCTTTAATATTTCTAATTCACGTAAAGATAATTTTCGACGACTGAAACTACCTATTCTATTACAAACGTAACGTTCTCCCATTCCTGGTAAAATTATTTTTCCGAACGCTGCTTTTCTTCTATAGCCGGCAGAATCGGTACTGTCTGCTCCTATAAAATATGCCATGTGGAGCATTAACGGTGAGGAACCCATCCCCATTATGTGAATCTTAAAATCTGTCTCTTTTTTTATCAGCATGATAGCATTGTAAATGCTTTTTAATATTTTAGGAGTGGGTTGCCTATCCTTAAAGAATCCAGAAAAATTAATGAAAGAAGAATCAACAATTACGCCTAAGGCGATATATTCAGCATCTACATGTTTATAAATCCAGTGAAGATTCTCCTTTAATGAAAAATTATCCCAACTATGAAGTGTGGGAACGAGTCTATTAGAAAGTTTTGTATTATACTGCCAATAGAGGATATTTTCTTTTGTTTTCTCCCATGCCTGCTGCATAGCCCTCAGGGACATTCCAGGCTTTAATGGATAATCAAGCGGTATAGCTAAGTCTGGGTTAAGTTTTTCTTGAATAATAGCAACTTTTTCACGAGAAAGCTTCAACCCTCGCATAGAAGCTGTGAAGGCACCACTATCAAGTAATAATGTTCCTGGTTCATAACCTAGTCTAGGCTCATCAAATTTGTAATAATAATTGATTACAGAATCTGTAACATGATCCATTAATCGATTCTTCTTCAAAGGGATAGCCTGTTCACCAATCCACAACAACGGTTCTGATATAAGATCTGATGACATCTTGCTTTTCCTATATAAGTGCACAGACTAAATTAAAAAGTTTGCTAGGATTAAATAATTTTTAGATACTTCGTCTTTTATCGAATCTTAAATTTTAGAGTGTCAAAACTCGTAGTTTGTGAGCTCAGACTCTCCAGCATCTTTAAATGCTTTTTTCTATTCTCATATCCATCACAGCTACCACAACGCTTTTTTTCACCACCATGATAACAACCTAACTATCCTTAAAAATCCAATCAAGACCGTTTTCTTTTGCCCACTTTAGTATTTCTGACTTATGCCAATCTATAAAGGAAATGTAGAGATCGATTAATTCATGATTTATTAATTCATTTATTAATTCTCTATAAACTCCAAGTTTTATGGCTCCTTGCATGACTTTTACGAAGTCTTCTTTGATATCATGATTATAATCCTTGTTAAATCCAAGCACCATGTAAGCTACCTACTGAGAGCCCATACATTTCACGTCCATAGCTATAAATGAGACGGCAATAGGTACGTAGATTAAATTCCTACCATAGAGATATATCACTTTATCGTCGCCTAAAGTAAGCATATCATGAAAAGCATATGTTAAAGAATTTCTAGAAAACGTTTGTCAGAAATGCCGAGCTCTTTGGCATGCTTTTTTGCATATAGATTTTCTTTAACATATGCTTTATGAACCATGGTATCTTTCATTAAACGGGAAATAAATAATGCCTTCAAAATTTCAGGCTTAAGTTGCATTTTCGTATAAAGGGCAACACCAGCTGAATCTAGGTCGCCGGACAACGTAAAATAAGCAAATTTACTTTCTCTAATTAACATACTGTCACTAATAGATAAAGCTACGGACCTATTTAAAATCGATACTTTACTGCACAGTAAAGTATCGATTTATTGTCTTATTAAGTCTCAACTTATGAAGTAACCAAAAACAGTAGTTGTCCTTGAATCATTTAATTAGTGAATTAAGTCATTTTCTTTGGAAAACTTTCTCAAAGAATTTAGACGTAGGAGAAAAATTAAATATTTTAAAGAAAGTTATTTTAGGTATTTAAAGTCAAAAATGTCTTCATAGCGTGAGAAATATATAGCGCTTCTTTTCACATTTTGGCATACCACCTTACCTTATGACAATGGTCAATCCTAATAATGTTGTGTACGATTCATTATTGACAATTAATAAGTAACTAAACTATCTAGGAGCGACGTAAGTTATCAGTTGATTTTCTTCTAGTATACGTTTAAGTTTGTAGACAGCATCGTAAACTTCTTTTTCGGTTTTCGCACCAGTACATACGAGTTTCCCACTTGCAAACATTAAAATTACGACTTTCGGAGCGGACATTCTGAAAATCAAACCGGGGAACTGCTCAGGTTCGTACATGGTGTCTTCTAGTTTTTGTGCTGCTTGTTCGAGGTCTATTTTTCCGTGTAGGTCTATTGATGCTACTATGTTTTGTATTTGTATTTGTGGTTGTTCTGTTATTATGAATCCTTCTTTTTTTAGTAGTTTTATTACTGTTTGTACTGCTTTTATTGATTCTTGTTCTGATTTTGCTCCTGTGCATACCATTTTTCCTGATGAGAAGATTAGTGTTGCTGTTTTTGGTTTTTGTAGTCTGAATACTAGTCCTGGGAATTGGGCTGGTTTATATTCTGCGTCTGGGAATGTTTTCTGGATCTGTGCTAGGTCTAGTTTCTGGTTTATTGTTACTGATGCTACCACGTTCTGTATTTCTATAGTTGGTTCAGGAGTTTTTACGTATGACATATTTACCTACCCTATTTAAACTCGTATATAAGATATTTAAAGGGGTTTATAAATATTTTTATCAGAACGATGAAGGCTCTGTTAACTTAAGCTATTATCATTACTTCTTTTGTTGTTGATTATGTTTATCGTTTCTGGTTGGCTGGATGGTTGGAATATGTTATCCATCTCTATGCATGGTCAAGTATATGTTTCCTCTTTCTACATGCTTCAATATATTATGAGCTCTATCTGTCTAAACCGGATGCTTACCATAAGCTATTACAAGACTTCTTAAGAATAGCTCAGCCTAGATGCTATTCCTAGTCCAAGGCTACAGGGTACAGAGCATAAAAAGATCAATAGATAAACCGTTCTCTATCTAATGAACATGAGAAAATAACCGTAGCCCTAGACCAAAAACCTTAAGCTAACAGAGCCGAGAAAATCAAAAATATTCCTGTTAGTATGTAAAACTCTCTTCATAATTTTACATGAGAGAAATTAACTAAACGTTTAGGAAAAAATCTTATCAACTCATAGCATTCCGTTACTTCCCTATCCTCCTGACGTATTCGATGATTTCCCTGCCTCTAGTTGGATTGAGAGAAAGCGTTTTCCCTTTTTTGTGTAGTAAAACATAGCCTTGACTCGCAAGTTGCTCTATGCATCTTCTTATTCGCTTGCCATTTCTTTTTATTTTTCTGCTAAGAAAGTTTACTAACGTATCAGTAGGGAAATAGTATGAACCCCACTTGCGCTTTTTTATCAAGAATTCTAGAATTGAAGCCTTGACCTGTTCTTCGGTTATCTGTGTCATAGTACACTTATAGAACTTTAAAGGTAAAGATATAAATATCTACCCTTCGCATAATATTCTGAGCGCTATGGCAAGGGAAGTTAGGTACAAGGATACTGGAGATTCAATCTTGCTAAAGGCTTTCGGCTACTCTCCAAAGCTTAGGATACTCGACATATTCTTAACATGCCCCTACTTTGACTTCAGTAAAAATGAGCTCGCAAAAGAGCTTGGGATGAGCAAGCAAACGCTCTACAAGAACTTTAAGGATTTAGAAGAACTTGGAGTAGTCAAGCCTTCAAGAAAAATAGGGAGGGCAACGATGTATAGGATAAATAGAGAGCATCCACTAGTCAAAAGATTGGATGAAATGATAAACGAAATCTCATTACAAATAGCCGATCAAGAAGCACAAAAGCAAGCTCAGGCTGTGCCCATAGGTAAGAAATAGAATTGTAATTATTACTTCTTCATTCACTTACACCTTTATGCTTGAACTCATTGCAAAACCCTTAGGTGTATTATTATGCATGCTAGCTGTATGAACCCTAAAAACATTATTGCTAGCCTCTCGTATCTTATGGATAATCTTATGAAAGCTACTAATAAGATCGCGATGCATCACTTTTAATCTTGGTTGCAGGTTAACTATTTTAGAATCTTTTATTTCACTACAACTATTAACAAATTCTCTTAAAATAGATGAAATGTTGTTTTACTGGAAGCTTCTAACAGCAGAACCTTTATATTTTTGAAGAAGCTTTTAACTATGAGGTGTAAGGGACGGGTAAAATTCTCATAGTGGTTATATCTATTTTAATGTTCGTAGCTGGTGCATATGTTGCTGTAAATTATCCGCCCTTGGCTGGATATTTAGGTTTGAAGGGGACTGTAATTACTGAGGTTAGGACTGTTCCAACAACTTTAACTTCTCAGATCACTATAGCGACTACAATGCTTAGTACTTCTACGTATACTGTGACTTCAAGAGAGTTTATTACAACAACCCTAATTCAGGTTGCTTCCTTTGTGACGGAAGTTACCAGGACTGTTACAACAACCGTGACGGCTGTGGGTACTACAACTGTCACTCCTACCACTACTATATTTACAACTACCCCTTCTGGCACTACTGCTATTTCAGCAGAACTCATAAATCCCTCTCGAATCTACTTTTCAGACCATTTCAAAGTTCCTGGAGCAGTCTATGTATACGATTATCAATACCATAATCTTGGGATACTATTTAATGTGACAGGAAGGCGTATAAGTTGCTTTACATTCCATCCAGGAATAGCTGAAAAGGTCTACTACGTAGATGCCAATACTAGAGAAATAAGATTATATCTTTTAGGTGTAGGAGACTATGGTAAAGTCTTCAATCACACTACGTATATTAGATGTATTAGGTTTGGGCCTGAAAACAGGTTATACTTTAGCGAAGCGACTGGAGCTCGTGAGAACGGGAAAATTTACAAAATAGTTATGAATGAAGCAAAACTGTATTATGAGGTAAAGTTACAGGATGTCGGTGGTTCTTGGGCAGGGAACTTTGAGTTTGATGACGAGGGTAAACTTTACCTCTCTTCAGGAAATGTTGTTCCAGCAAACCTTTACGTAGTGGTTAATGTTAATCAAGCTCCAAGCAAGATAGCTACCTTCAACTTCCCAGTTATGGGAATAAGATATGTTAAGGGGATCATACTTCAAGCTGAAGGACGTCGGGTTAGCGTCAATAAAGGTTTCCTTCTCACAACTTTCGGATCCTCAATATATCTCTATGATCTAGACTCTAGAACTTTATACAAGATCTATGAAAATTCAATCTTCACTTGGCTCTCCGACGTTTCATTTTAATCCTAAACTTTCCATCTTTTTTATTTAACAGTCTTAAGATCTAGGAAAAATAATCAAAAATACAAAAACAATTTTTCTAGAATCTAATGAGATATACGTAGTTTTATAGATGTTGTCATTGTGCTAAAAAGAGTAGTGTTCGGATAGGAAAAGTATTAAATCATTTGGCTTCTCATATGCATTATATACGTCATCCTTATCATTATATAATGATATTGAACTCAGAATACTTCTCATGATGTTATGAAATATTTGGTGAAATAGTGAAGTGCGCTGCAGTTATTTCATCATATCTAAGCAACGTTTCCTCGGATAACGATGTTCTAGTTGATGTGGTATGTTTTGAAGACAAAATTAAAATATTGTATTTAGTATTTTGTGGGTGGGATGGGGAAGTCTGTGTCTAGGTTGAAGAGGTCTGTTTTAGAGTTGTTGGAGAAAGATTTGGAATTTAGGTATGCTGTTGCAGGGTATTTAGGATTGTCGGAGCTTATGAAGAGGATGGATTCTCTTGAGGAAAACATGGTGAAGCTTTTGGAGAACCAGAGTAAATTATGGGAGGAGGTTAAAGGTTTGAGGGAGGGGCAAAATAAGTTATGGGAAGAGATTAGAGATCTGAGAGAAGGACAAGAAAAACTTTGGGAGAATCAATCGAGAATATGGGAAGAGGTTAGAAGCTTAAGGGAAAATCAGGAAAAACTTTGGGAGAATCAAAGCAAGTTGTGGGAGGAGGTTAAGGCGCTTAGAGAGGGACAGAATAGATTATGGGAGGGACAGAATAAATTATGGGAAGGGCAAAATAGATTATGGGAGGGGCAAAGCAAGCTTTGGGAAGAGGTTAGAAATATTAGGATAACTCTTAATAGGGTTGCAGTAACGCTGGATAGGCTTACTATAAGCGTTGAGGAAGAAGCTTTAAGCTATATCAGATATAGGTTAAGAGAAAAGCTTGGGATAGAGGTTGATTTAGATAGATTGTTTATAGATGCTAGGGAGATAAATATCTATGGTGTTGTAGGAGATTTATGCGTGATTGGAGAAGCAGCTGTTCGACTAGGTGTTGGATTGGTAGATGAATTAAAGGAGAAGATTGATCTAATTAGAGAGAAAAGGCCTGAGCTTCTTAAACCGAAGATAATCAAGGTAATATATACTGATTATGCTACACCAGATGCATTAGAATATGCTAGGAGAGAAAAAGTATGGGTATTAAAGTGGAGTGGAGACCTTACTCCTATGGTAATCGAAGAAATATGATCATCTACGTTATAGTACTACTACAGGGACTACTGTATTAAGTATCCTGAGAGATATTAAGATGGTATAAAAGTAGTTTACTATAACTTTTGATAATCACAAGAACTTTGTGAGTTTAAGTATGTCTGTAGTAGCTATGTGTGGAGACCTGATCTTTACCAAAGATCATTGTATTCACAGAAGGTTTATATTCGAAGAATTCGACTCAACTCAACGGGTTTAAGATTTTTCATAGATGGTTTCTGAGGAGCCTTGAGGGTGAAAAATTTGTCTTCTCATGGACACGGTCATGTTCATAATGTTGAAGAGCTCAAACGTAGATTCTGGTTTTCACTTTTATTAACAATCCCGGTTCTGCTGTTTTCCGAAACGATCCAGACATGGTTTGGGTTTGAGTGGCTTACGATCCCCTTCCAGAAAGACGTGCTTACACTACTATCTCTTATGATCTATTTTTACGGTGGCTGGCCCTTCCTCAAAGGTTTAGTAAATGAGGTTAAGGTTAGACAGCCCGGCATGATGACCTTGATTGGTGTGGCTATCTCGGTCGCAATGTTCTACTCGCTTGGAACAGTCTACATCTTCAGCGGTAGAGACTTCTACTGGGAACTTGCGACACTAATCGATGTTATGCTTTTGGGTCACTGGATTGAGGCAAAAAGCTTAATGGGTGCATCAATGGCGTTAGAGGAGCTTGTCCGAATAATGCCGACTACAGCCCACCTAGTCAAGAATGGCGAAATCGTAGATGTGCCTATTGCCCAGCTAAAGAAAGGGGATGTTGTGTTGGTCCGACCTGGCGAGAAGATCCCGTCGGACGGCGTCGTTGTCGAAGGTGAGTCATCAGTTAATGAAGCTTTATTGACCGGTGAGTCTAAACCGGTGGGTAAAGCTGTCGGCGACAGAGTTATTGGAGGAGCTATAAACGGTGAAGGCATGCTGAAAGTTTTGGTCGAACGAGTAGGTGAAGAAACCTATCTATCACAAGTTGTAAGGCTCGTTAAACAAGCTCAGGAAAGCCGTTATAGGACTCAGGATTTAGCCAATAGGGCCGCAGCCTTACTCTTTTACGTAGCGCTTACAGTTGGGATAATAGCCTTCGTAGTATGGAGTTTTCTAGCAGGCTCGGATACTGCCCTAGAGAGATCTGTGACCGTGCTTGTTATTGCTTGCCCTCACGCTCTTGGTTTGGCTATACCTCTCGTCGTAGCGATCTCCACATCAATTACTGCTAAAAGCGGCATCCTCATAAGGGATAAACGAGCCTTCGAAAAGATTAAAGATGTTGACATAGTGGTTTTCGATAAGACGGGTACTTTAACGATAGGGAAGTTCGGCGTAGCTGATATTGTAGCCTATATTCCGGAAGAAAAGCTTTTAAGTTTAGCAGCCGCCGTCGAGCTTAACTCGGAACATGTTATTGCTAAAGCCCTAGTTGAATATGTGAGAAACCTGGGAATTGTGATCCCTCAAGTAAAAGAGTTTAGATCTTTGCCTGGGCGAGGCGCTTATGGTAAAGTTGGGGAGAGCGAGGTCTATGTCGGAAGCGTAACTCTCCTAGACGAGCTGGGATTAACTGTTAACGACCCAAGAGTAGAGGAGATGCAAAGACAAGGTAAGACTGTTGTCTTCGTCGTTGTAGATGGTAAGGTTGCAGGCGCCATATCCCTGGCTGACATGATTAGGGCCGAGTCTTATGAGGCTGTTAGAGAACTCAAGAAGAGAGGGATAAAGGTTTACGTGCTTACCGGAGACTCCGAAGAAGTTGCCGACTGGGTTGCCAAGGAACTAGGAGTAGACAGCTATTTCGCTAGAGTTTTACCAGATGAGAAAGCGGAGAAAATAAAGTTGTTAAAAAATGAAGGCTATAGTGTGGCAATGGTTGGAGACGGCGTAAACGATGCTCCAGCTCTCGTTACGGCGGATGTTGGCATAGCCATAGGGGCTGGAACAGACGTAGCCATCGAGAGCGCCGACATAATCCTTGTCCGAAACGACCCGAGAGACGTGGTTAAGGCCATGGATGTTTCTCGAAAAACCTATGCTAAGATGGTTCAAAACTTGTGGTGGGCAGCTGGCTACAACACGGTGACGATACCGCTGGCAGCTGGCGTGCTGGCAGGCTATGGTATAAGTCTACCTCCAGCCGTCGGAGCGATAATAATGTCTCTGAGTACTGTAATTGTTGCTTTAAATAGTCAAACATTGAAGAAGTATGAGCCAGAGTGGGTGAAGATAGAAATGGAGAAGAAACATTTAGTTACAGATCCTGTTTGCGGTATGAAGATAGATCCAGAAGCAGCTTACAGTAAAATCAAGTATGAAGGGAAAACTATCTACTTCTGTTCAAAGATGTGTGAAGAAGAATTCAAGAAGAACCCAAAGAAGTATATGAGACAGTTCTCTGTATAGGGGTCCTAACCCATTTAGAGTTAAATCTAATGAGAATCTCAGGCTATTCTTAATATTTATAGTTAGGTAGTTAGGTGTTTACAGAATGGATGTTCAGGCAAATTGAAGTCAGCTGTAGATTCTCGACCTAGGATTATGTTACAAGCATTCTAGATAATTTTTCGGGATTGGATGGGTCTGTAGATAACTGGATTAATCTATTGTTAATATGTTGTATCACCTGCTTTTTCTCAATCCTATTTATTATTGTTAAGCCAAACATTCTCTCCAAATTCTTCAGATACTGCATATTCATGGTAGATATTAAAGCAGATAAGAAAATATTGAGAGACCCGGTTAAATAACTTTACAACGTAATTAAGGTTGTAAGAGTAACTACATTGATAAGAGATTACTAGCATCATGTAGTACTCACGCCAACTTTTTACTAAAATGTTCTAACATCCATTTCTATTATTAACATCTGTATAGTAGTGATCCGAAACATCATAATATTGTTAAGCGATACGAAAGGAAAATTAAGGATTGTTCGATTCACTCCAAATTATACTCCAAATTATATTGCATATACCGTGGAGTTTTCTCTATGAAAATTTGGAAATGTTGTCTGCTTAAGATTTTTTAGATTCTTCATATATTATGTGTTTGTGGAGTTTAAGCGTAGACCAAGAATTGGTAGGATTAGAGAGAGGCGAAGGTGTAGGATAGGAAGGATTAGGGAGGTTAGGGTTCATGGCTGTGAGGGTTAGGTTGCTCATAAGACATGGTGATAAATCTATTGAGTCGTCAGCTCTCGTGAACAGCAGATATGAGACTGAGACGCCTCAACTCTTAATCCCAATCCCAGTCGCAGAGAAACTTGGACTATGGCCTCCAATTAAAGCGTTTGAGGAAACATATGATACTGCAGGTGGACCTACTAGGGTCTGGATATATCCTAAGAAAGCTTTCACCCGAATAGTTGGAGAGAAAATAGAGAGTAAAGATGTCTTAAAAGATATTGTGATTTCACCGATAGAGGACGAACTCTTAATAAGCGATAAGCTTGCAGGAGAGCTTGAAATAGTTGTCGAGGACTTTGGTAAAGGCTTATGGAGACTAAGAGGAGAAAAGGAATTGAGAGAAACAGAGAGACCACAAAGATGGAAAAGCTAAATTAGTGGTATCTGACCAGTGATGGTGGTGGTAAATGTCTAAACATGTTATGATGTCTGTAAAAGACTTCTTTAATGAAGCTCTCAAGATAATTGAGAAAGCTGAGAGCAGAGGTATACAGTTAAGGATCATGGGTGCTTTGGGTGTATATGTTAACGTTATGGATAATGATGATTGCTTAAAACTATATGAATCTCTCGGAAGATTATCTAAGGGAAGATTAACATTTACAGATTTAGACTTGGTTGGTTATAGAAAGCAGAGTAAAGCTATTGAATCTACGTTTAGAGAACTTGGATACAAGTCCGATGACTATATTAACGCTATCTTCAGTGATAAGAGGTTAATATACTATCACCCGAATAATTACTTTACTGTTGACATATTCTTTAGCCCACTAGAGTTTAATCACACTATTGATTTAGGTAAAGATCCAGAAAAAGGTAGATTGAAGTTAGCATATCCTACATTATCTTTAGCCGATATGATATTACTTAAACTACAGATCCATGAGATCAATAGGAAAGATCTAGTGGACTTGGTAGTGCTTCTAGCTTCCCATGAGCTTTCTCTTGAAGAAGAACGTGGAAAGATAAATGTTAAGAGAATTGCAGAAGTTTTATGTAGTGACTGGGGGTTCTGGTATGATGCTACAAACAATCTCAAGCTACTTGAAGGATACATTCATAAACAGATTGAAGATGAAACAATGTTTATGTTTAAAAATATTTTAGAGACGACTTTGGAGAAGATTGAGAATATAAAGAAAGTTATTGATGAAACACCTAAAAGTAAAGAATGGATTAAGAGATCAGAAATAGGAACAAAGAAAAGATGGTATAATGTTGTGGAAGAAATATAGGGTCTCAGCCTTTAAGAAAGATATGGTTTCTAACTTTATTTTCATCAAGAATTATAAGAGCTGCCAGTAATACTCCTTCATTGTAGGCACTTCCAGCATTCATTAAGATCGTCTTCCCTATTTTCTCTATTCCTCTAGATTCATGAATGTGTCCGTGAAGTCCTATCAAAGGTTGATATTTCTCTATAACTTCTCTTACAGAAGTGCTTCCGACATGATCCATAGCTAACCCTCCACCTGAAATCCTTGGTTTCAAATCTTTATCAAGTTTAGGAGCTAAGTCAAGTGATGTTCCATATGGTGGACAATGTGTGTTTAGAATTGTTCTAGAAAGATCTTTAACACTTGAAAGTAGAGTTTCAAGTTTCTTCTTCAACTCTTCTTCCGGGACATCTCGAGGACAATTCCATGGAGTAATGTTTGAATTATCATTTCCGATTAACTCGTATCTTGCATTACGTAGATCAACAATTTTATTTGCATGGTTGATTATTAATTCAGAGTTGTCGAAAACAGTATCGATCTCGTATGGATCATCGTTACCTGGCATCATGAAGAATTCTACGTTACTGTCTTTCATCTTTTCTTCAGCATAATTTATCCAGCTCAATAATCTTTCTCTTGATAATTTTGTAAACAATTGGTTAAAGTATTCTTGATCATTTAATTTTACTTCTTCTCCTTTTTCAAAAATGTATGGATAGAAACCTAGATTGCTTATCCTCTTCACTAGTTCTTTTAACTCGTCTTGCGATGAGGCTACGTATCTTGTTCCGTATATGCTTGATATGTACGTGTTTTTCTCTCTTACTATGGGAACGATACCTTTTCCAGTTATATCGCCTCCAACTATGATGACGTTAACCTTATGAATAGTGGCAGCATTTACTAATTTTTTGAATATTATGTCTGATCCATGTAGATCGCTTGCATATAGTATCTTCAGCATTCTTCTTATTCACTCCTGTCATTCTACGGGTATCTCTTTGTATAGTGCCGCTATATCTATTCCCTCTTTCTTTAACCTATAGTATCTTACTATGAAGTAGAATGGTATTGGGAAAATGAAGATCGCTAAGTTGAAAAGGAATGATACTATATGCAATCCACCTAACGCAGGAGCCGTCGCTGCAGAGTAGGCAGCCCATATATGGAGTATCGCAGCAATGATTCCTATTAAGGTGATCAGATAGAGTCCACCGAGCTTCTTTCTACCTATTGATGGCATGATGTCTAGAAGCTCCTTCTTTCTTAGAGGTAGTAATGCCGTACCTAGTGCTACGATTATTAACGCAAGCTGCATGAAGAAGAATGTATTGACTATCATTACTTGATATGTAGCCAAGCCTACAAGATACATCAAAGGTATTGTGACAAGCGATAACGCAATAACAGTATATATCGGGGAACCCCATTTAACTTCTCTAAGTTTCTGAGGGAGTAAACCATCGATAGCCCATGCAAGCACGTTTCTAGAAACTATCAGCAGGTTTGGTGGTGTAAGGTATATACCGCTTGCAAGCCATCCAAAAGCTATCAATGCTATCAGAGCAAAGTTGTCAGTCATGAAGAATGCGAAGTTCTGTGGGTAGGGTGGAAATGGTAGTGGATAATTTTCCGGGTACCATTGACTAAGCCACGACAATGCTGAGACAGCTGGATAACCTAAAGTCATGTAAACTGTATGCCCTAGAATAACGTACCATGCACCCATTGCGAATAATCCACCTATAATGCCTATCCACGCATTTCTTTTAACTTCCTTTATCTCTCCAGCAACATATGATGGAAAAGCTGCCCAACTATAATTCTGATATGGGAAGATCAAGGCCATTAATGTTGGTGCTAATTGAACGGTGGTACCTATAAATCCTAATCCGACAGCTCTATTTACAAGCTCCTCTACAGTCATTCCACTATACTTCACGAAATTACTAACTATCGTTGAATGAGGTGTTAGTAGTGTGAGTGCTATAAACGCCAATGAACCTATTAGCGAAAGTATGAAGAATACTTTAAGGAATACTGCAAAGATTCTCATACCTCGAAGGACGAGGATAGCATAGATTAGTAAGAATACGAGCCCGATGCTCATCGAACCCCAGAAAGATGATGCCCATTCCGCTAGGCTCTCGTAACCCAACGCTGTGAAGAAGGAAGATAAGAAGAAGGGGCCTGTTGTTTGAAGATTCATAGCATACCAGTTTAACATTACGAAAGTTAAAAAGAAGTTGACCATGAAGCCAACTACTGGATGATAAGCTCTACTCAACCAAACGTAATCTCCGCCAGCCCTGGGCATAGCTATAGTCCATATAACATAGATAAGAGCGATAGGCAGTATTGCAAATATTCCAATGAAGTATGAGAGAGATATGAGAGCTGCTGGAAACATTGCTGCACCCCAAGTCCATGCCCACAGTACTCCTTGCGGAGGACTACACATAGAAACATTGAGATTCAAAGCATCAAAACCACTTAACGTTCTAACAAGTCCAGAAGCTCTCCTATACCGTACCTCTATCTTTTCACTTTCAGATGACATGTTAATATCACTATTGATACTAGTATATAAGCTTAATAATACAAACTTAAAGAAACCATCTGAACGGTACCTACTCAATAGTTTTCTAATCTAAAAACGTTAAGAGCACACTAGTAAAGATACTATTTTTATTCGTAAACTAGTTATCATGATAAACTTTATGAAAAACTTTTATGAACTAGGAGAAACTTCAGGAGAATCTCCATATAGGTAACGTGGCCAGAAGAATAATTGTAAGACGAATGGTGATTAGTAGATGTTTCTAGTTTTTACAAAATAAATTAATTTGAAGTTATTGTACTCCATAGTTTGATGAATAGTTTGTAGTAGTTTTCATATTCTTCTTTTCTATAAGAGTCTATATTGGCTTCATATACTTTTTCAACTTTAATTAGCTTTTCAGCAATTTCATTATAATCTTTATACACATTGTAGCCTTTACCTGCAATTAATGCAGCTCCAAATGCTGAAGCTTCTTTCTCACGTAAAGCGGCATGTCTTATTCCAGTGATATTCGCTTTTATTTGAAGCCAGTAACGTGTTGCACCACCACCTACCCCTCGTACCTCAGACACTTCTATACCTAGTTCAGCCAGATCTTCTAAGACTCGTCTCTCCCAGAAAGCTACACCCTCCATAACAGCTTTGACGAGTTCACTCTTGCTTGTTGTAAGACTTAAACCATGTATTACTCCTTTTAATTCTGGTTTCCAATCTGGTGTTCTCGTCCCGGCAAAGAAAGGTAGTAAAACTATGCCGGAAGGCCTCTCGAGGTCCAACTCAGCTACATATTCATCCGGGCTCTTATTAGAACAACCTATGATTTCAAGTATTTTATCTAGAGCTTCACCTGAAGATGGGAGTGCTCCTTCAATTATGTACTTGCCTGGTATTGCATGAAAATATGTTTCAAATCTCTTTAACTTATCTAGGATGGGTGAAGAGATTGTTACATCGAGACATGATGAAGTCCCTGTAGTATCTGTGATAATATTTTCTGCTATAGCGCCTGCTCCAATAGTAGATACTACTGAGTCTACTCCACCTAGAGCTATTCTCAGACCGTCTTTTCTAGAATTAATCAGCTCTCTCAGATTTCGGCTCGGTTCAAAAATCTTTTCAGAAAAATCTGGAGTAAACAATCTATCTGGAGTAATGTCTATAACGTTGAGTAGCTCATCAAACCATCTTCCATCTATCTTATATAGTAATGTTTCACTAATGTGTGAATAATCAGTTACAGGTTCGCCGGTCAGATTATAGAATACGTAATCTTTAACCTGTACGAAATATCTCGTCTTAGAGAAAATGTCCGGTCTATTCTTCTTTAACCATAAAATCTTTACGGCTGTAAACAATGGATCTAGGTGAAGACCTGTTTTAAAGTAGATATTGTCTTTCCCTATCTTCTCATCAAGCTCAGAAGTTTCTTCACATGCTCTCCTATCCATCCATGCAATTACATTGTATAACGGCTCCCCCTTCTCGTCGAGAGGTACAAGTGAAGGAGAGGTAGAACTAAAACCAATTATTATTTCTTCGCTTCTATAACGAGAACATATGTTCTTTATCAATTTTACTACATTGTTAAGTATCTCCTTAGGATTTTGTTCAAACCAATTTAACCTATTACTAAACGTAATAAGAGAAATATTGTTATGATACTCAAAGATTTTATCTCCATTGGTATTGAAGCCGAGTGCTTTAATACTACTGGTTCCTAAATCTATTCCAACAAGTATAGTCATAAGTTTTACCATCCCAGCTATGAGAGTGTGGAGAATTATTGATTTTTCGGTATACTGAAATTCTTTTCAGCTTCTTCTAGAACTGTATCGAAGATCTCGATAGCTTTATCCATTTGCTCATATGTTATGGTGAATGGTGGTGAGAGTGCAAACCTATTTCTATAATATCCAGAACACTTAACCAGCATACCTAGCTGTAATAATCTCATAGTCATCCATTTTGTTTCTGTAGTTGCAGGTTCTTTTGTATGTCTATTTCTAACAAATTCAATACCTATATAGAGCCCCTTACCTTGAACTTCACCAATAATTGGATGTCTATCCATTAAACTTCTTAATCCTTTGAGGAAGTATTCACCTTTTCTAGCAGATTCTAATTCTGGCTTTTCTCTTTCAAAGATTTCTATAGTAGCTAATGCAGCTGCTACACCAAGCATGTATCCTGCAAATGTAGTTGAATGTGCTCCCGGACCCCAGGAATCCATTATCTCCCGTCTACCTACGATTACACTGAACGGTAGTCCGCCAGCTATAGCTTTTCCCACCAGAATTATATCCGGCTCTACATTAGGGTAATGTTCAACAGCCCATAGTTTACCAGTTCTTCCACAACCAGTCTGTATCTCATCAACTATAAAGAGTATATCGTTTTCTTTCGCAATCTTATGTAATTTTGGAATCCAGTTATCTGGAGGTATAATGTAACCTGCTGCACTTTGGAATGGCTCTATGAGAAATGCTGCAATGTTGCATGTTCTTCTCGACTTATCACAGACTCCATAATAAGAAGATGATAACATGAATTCTACTAAGTGGAAACATTCTTCACCGCATTCTTCATGACTGCTTTTCCCGAAAGGACATCTATAACAGTAGGGGAAAGGTATTCTTATTACACATGTATCATGTGGAGGTATGGGGTAGTGTTGAGCCCAAGTCGAGAAGCTATGGGTAAATGCTGAAGTACCGATAGTTCTACCATGGTAATCTCCATATTGTGTAATGATATACTGTTTTCCAGTATAGAGTCTAGCCAACTTTATTGCTACTTCATTTGCTCCACTACCTGTTACTTCATAGAATACTTTTTTAGGGAATGAGCCTGGAGTGATCTCTGAAAGCTTCTTACCCAGCAATACCCTATCTACTGTAAGCATTTCAGAGTATTGAGCAATTTTCTTATATTGTCTAATTATGGCATCTAGTATATCGTTTCTACCATAACCCAAGTTGTTCACTGAAAAACCAGCCATCATATCTATGTAGGCTTTTCCATCTATATCGTAGACTAAAGCTCCTTCTCCAGCACTTTCTATTATGGGAGGAGAATCATACATCGAGAAAGGCATAGCGCCGAGACTTTCTACCTCGAGAGCTTCTCTAATAAACTTTTTACTTTTTTCTCCAAACCCCCAGTTTTCAGAAGACTTAATGATATCTTCAGGGGATGGTATTAGGGAAAGTTTTTCTTTAATTGTTGCAAGAATTTTTGGCTCCATATTTACTCTCGCAAAGCTATGATAATCACCAGATATATATAGTTAAACTTGTCAGAACCGATCTACGGCAACTACTTTAGTGAAAACCTAATCTGCGGAAAATACATAACTAGAGTCTCGTTAAATCAGAAAGAACCATATTCATATGGGTCTTGAGTTGATAGAAAGTGTTGAGAAAACTATTTTCTTTCAATAATTTTGAGAAGTTTGGAAAGTGAGAAGATCTTTTTCTCGTACTTACAGTAATCTTCATAATTTTAGAGAATTTAGGCAAAAACTCTATTTTCCACTTATCAACGATAACGTGTTTATCTATCACTAATTTTTATTGGTCAACTCTTCTGAAAATCTTTAGCATTTTTATGTATACTATTCATGCAAAGTTTCTCTGAAACATTACGAAGACCGCAAACAACCATTATTCTAAACAACCATCTTGAGAGAATACGGGCCCGGCGGGCTTTGAACCCGCGACCCCCGGGTTTCTTCCAGAAAATATTAAAAGCCCGGTGCTCTATCCTGGCTGAGCTACGGGCCCCTATAAGTCGGTGTATTAACTTAAACTTAAACATCATCTTGAGAGTTGGATAAAAATGGTGTTTGCGTGGTCTATTAATTACTGAGTCGTAGTGTTGAAATGTGGTTCATCAAATGCTTTATAGAAAATATTATTGGATTAAGTTATCGTAAACTGCCCGATTCTGAATCTTTACTAACAATTATTATGTATGTATGCGCATTTCGTTGGCCAGTATATTTGATTGTGTTCCTAGTTAGATGAATTTCGTGACTCCTTATAAAAACTTGTAGAAAGTTTTTCTTAAAAGTTTATTTGAGTGTTTGTGTATTTGTTTCATGTATGGTTGTTAAGTGTCCTAGGTGTGGTGGTAGAGTTTTATGGAGTATGGGTGAATGGGAATGTGTAGAGTGTGGATATAGATTTAGAGTAGAAAAGAGGGAGACTGTACGTGGGGAAGAGGTTACTCCGACACCTACAATCATGGAGATTAGAAGAGAAGAAGTGCCAGCGGTTGAAAGGAAGTCTTTTAAATGGTTGGTAATTTCTATAGTATTATTGGTGGCTGGGTTATTGTCTGGATATCTTCTTGGTATGGTTTTTATGCAGAGCGGAGGCCCCTCCACAAAGACCGTATTTGTTCCAGCAACTATACAGATAACGACAACATATACTGAAAAATATATTGAAACATTTACCAAAACTCAAACAGTAACTATAGTAACCACCCTTGAAAAACAAACACCTACAAGAGAAGAATACTTGTTGAAAGTTCTAGAAGTGGTGGTAGATACCGTCTCAGAAAAAGATTACGATTATTACATAATGATGTTGGAAGCAAAGTATATTGGAGGTAAAAGCTGGGGCTTTAACTTTCTTTACATCTCTCTGTTAAGCGATGTAGGATACAAGTATAATGCATTTCTTCCTGTTTTGCTGAGGCAGCCACTAGGCGCTGTAGATCTTAAGAGTGGTGAGAGTGTGAGAGGACAGGTTGCTTTCAAGCTTCCTAAAAATGAGAAACCATACAAACTAATCTATGACGACAAGATTAACTGGATAATACTTGAGACAACAGATATACCTGAACCACGTGGAGAAGTTTCATACATCTATTTTGTTGAAGTAGATGTTAGGTCTGAATATTCAGTTATCTGGTCTTCAGGTTCTATGAAGACTCCTGGCATAGCATTCTACTCTGGTGAAATTATTGAAGTAGAGTTGGATGTAAAATATGATAGATTTATCGGTAACCCACCCAATATCACTATAACATCTATCAATGTTGAAGGTTTCGAGATTGTTGAGATTGATCCAAAAATACCGTTGATAGTGAATGATGGTGAGGAAGTTAAGATAAAGCTTGCCCTGAAAGTGCCTGAGAAAGGATATAAAGGAAATCTAAAGATAACGTTATCTGCCTAGAACTGTATCGTGTTTATTCTTGTTTTAGCTCATTGATTAAGTAGTCTATGATTAGTCTTACTCCTACTCCTGTTGCTCCTTTGGGTATGTAGCTCTTCTGTTCTGACGTTTCCTGCGTATATGCTGTTCCAGCTATGTCTAGATGTATCCAAGGTGCATCTCTAACAAATTCTGATAGGAATGCTGCTGCTGTTATTGCTCCCGCAGGTCTACCTCCAACATTCTTTAAATCTGCTACATCGCTCTTAATCTGTTCCTTGTACTGTTTCCAGAGTGGGAGCTGCCATGTTTTCTCTCCCGTCTTCTCAGAAGATTTCATTATCTTATCAGCTAGTTGTTGATTGTTTGTAAATAATCCTGAAGCATGTGTTCCAAGAGCTATTATACATGCTCCTGTTAATGTTGCTAGATCTATTACTACTTTTGGATTCTTCTCTACAGCGTATGCTAGAGCATCTGCAAGTATGAGTCTACCTTCAGCATCTGTACTTATTATTTCAGCTGTCTTACCATTTCTAAATCTCACTATGTCTCCAGGTCTATATGCTGTTCCACTAGGCATGTTTTCTACACATGGTACTAGACCTATAAGTCTTAACGGTAACTTTAGTAGAGCCGCCGCCTCCATTATGCCTATTACCGCTGCTCCACCAGATTTATCATACTTCATCTCCTCCATTTTTTCTGATGGTTTTATAGAGATCCCGCCACTATCAAATGTAACTGCTTTCCCAACTATAACGTATGGTTTATCTCCTCCACATGTACCATCGTACTCCATCTCTATCAAGACAGGTTTATGGTTGCTTCCACCTCCAACAGCGATTATCCCACCCATCTCCATTTCCATCAATTCATCCATCTTGTAGATCCTCACCTTGAATCCAGCTCTACTCCCTACTTCTATAGCCATCTCTGCAAGCTTCTCTGGATAACAATCATTACTAGGCATATTTGCAATGTCACGTGCTGTATAAACTCCTCTACATATCTTCTCAGCTAAATCTATGGAACGCTGGATATCCCCAGTTTTAGATTCATCTTCAACTAAGAAGTATACTTCTTCTAGAGCCTGCTTCTCTTTCTCAGACTTATACCTATCAAATCTATAGAGTGACAACAGTATGCCTTCAACTATTGTTTGTATTGTTAAATCTATATCGTAAGGAAGTGAAGGGATGGGAATGTATGTTGAAGAGAACTTCATTTCTTCCATTTTAAGAGCTGCTCTACCGTAAGCTCTCCTCACAGAATCTAGCTCAAGTTCACTACTCTTACCTAAACCTGTTAAGACTATTCTACTTGGACCTTTCTCTAAGAATGTTGGAAGCACGTATGTTTCCTCAATCCTCCCCTTGAATTCTCTTCCACATACTTGTTCCAAGATCTTCTTAATCTTCTCTGAAAGTTTAATAGGTGGGTCAGAAATTAAGTCTTCGTAAACAGGTATCACGTGTACACCTGTTTCTTCTTCAATCTTACCAATCTTTACACTGAACTTTACGCTCATACTATGAAGAACGTTCTTGGAAGATTTAAAATAATTCTCTCTACAATATTCCATATACATCCTATTCAGAAAATAGATACTATGCTAAAGTTTTTCTTTTAAGATTATTCTACCAGCTCACTATAAGCATGACTATTGAGAGAGCCATCGTTGAAGCCCATCTAGACATACTCCACCTTATTATTTTTAATCCATCTAGAGGGCCGAAAGGTATTAAATTGAATAATGCGATGAAAGCATTGAATTTTGCTAAGAGTAGTAGGAATACGTAGAAGTGGGGTTGGATAACCAGGTATTTTAAGATGGTTGAAGATATGTAGAAGATTATTGAGAGTATCAGGTTTACTGTAGGTCCCCAGAATGCTATTCTCCCCATAATTTCTGGAGGTGTAAGACCTGGAACTACGACAGCACCAGGTGCAATAAACTTTATCGGTAAATCAGGTATAGCAGAAATGAATGTTAAGAGAGAACCTATGGGATCTAGTTTAAAATATGCTTTAAGTTTATACGTTCTTGCAACATATCTATGAGCTAGCTCATGTAGTAGATAGGATAATGCAAACCCAGTTACATACAGTATTATTATTAGTGGTGTAAGTATGAAGAGGTTTAGGTATCCTATGAGAGATATTCCCACCAGTGAGACTAGTAAAGTACTTAAAATTATCTGGAAGATCTCTTTTCTAGAAGCTTTCCTAGAAACAGTCTTCAAAAATTCTTCTTCACTTTTTATACGTGCTTTAATTTCTTTCATCTCTTTCTCGTAGGGGCTTGCTGCAGCATGTATCCCCGGACAGTTATGTATTTCTGGAAGTCTATGTTCTGCACAGAAATATTCTCCACAGTACTTACATTTGAATGGGAGCAGTTCTTCTTTACCACATACAGCACACTTCATCCTTCTTCTCCTCTAACAACATTCCACATTCTAGATGACAATAATAACCTCAAACTTAATTATACTATTCCTCCTCTATATATAAATTCTCACTATTATAACAGAGGTTTCCTAGATACGTAGAGTGGCCAAAGTAATCTTGAATAAGTCTGCGTTATTACTTTTATTTTTTAATCTTTTAGTCATGGGTTTTTCTAGTTTTCTGTGAGGATGCTGATTATAGTTGCTGAGAAAGCTTCTGTCGCGAGAGCGATTAAAGAGATTATAGAGAAGAGGGGGGTTAAGGCTGTAGTATTAGGTTTGAGAGGACATGTACTTGATTCAGATCTAGAAGAAAAGTTTAGAGATTGGTGGAAAGTAGATCCAGCAAAGATTCTTGAACTTAGAGAATTCAAGACAGTTATAAGAGATAGTAAAATGTATAGAGAGCTAGTTAGATACTTCTCTAACAACTATGTTGAAGAACTTGTCATAGCTACAGATAATGATCCTGAAGGAGAGTTGATAGGATGGGAGGTCTACACAATCTTTAGGAGGTATAATGGTTTTGCAAGGATAACGAGAATGAGGTTTAACGCTATCACCCAAGAAGATATCTGGAAGGCTTGGCAAGAGAGAGAAGAAGGACTAAACATGAACTGGGTCTGGAAATCAGCTTTTAGAAGAGATTTCGATTTAGCTACGGGTGCAGCATTTACGAGATTGCTAACGCTTTCTACTAGAAAGAGAGGTTATCGTGGATTAATCTCTTGGGGGAGCTGCCAGATACCAACTCTAAACTATATAGTTGAGAGAGAAGAAGAGATAATGAATTTTAAGCCTAAACCCTACTGGATCATCTCCGTAAAACTTGAAACACCTTTTGGAGAAGTTTTCGAAGCTAGAAGTGAGAAGATAATGGATTACGGGAAGGCGAGAGAGATCTTTGAAGAAGTTAAGAATGTCAAGGAAGCTTACGTAGTAGATTATAGAGAAACTGTAGAAGTTGTTAGGAGACCTAAACCTCTTAGAACAGATGAACTTCTAAGAGATTTGAATAAGATACTAGGCATCTCTACCTCTAAGATTTTGAGAATAGCCGAAGAACTGTATTCCAGAGGTTACATAAGCTATCCTAGAACAGATACAAACCAGTGGTCTACGTCATTCAATTTCCATGAAACTGCTTTAATAGCTTTGAATGGTCTCAAACTCTCCTTAAAGATATCTATAGATAGACCGAAACCTCTCAATGGTTCTAAAAATGATGGAGCACATCCACCGATATACCCAACTAAACCATACATTAAAGATGATTCTGTAGAATGGAGTGTGTGGGAGTATGTTGCAAGAAGATTTCTAGCAAATGTCTACGGTAATGATGCAGAAATAATTAAACAGAGAGCTCTCATAAGAATTGGGAGACTTGACTTAAAGACTTCTGGAAGCATCTTCAAGAAAACAGGCTTCTTCGAAATCTTTCCATACTTCAAACCTGAACTTAAATCTATACCGATACTGTCTTCTAAACAGGTTCTCAGAGTATTAGATGTAAGATTGCTTGAAGAAAAGACTAAGCCTCCCGACCGACTTACAGAATCAGAGTTGCTAAAACTTATGGAGAGAGATCATATAGGAACAGATGCTACGAGAGCAGATTACCCAGACATCATCGTTGAGAGAGGTTACGCTAAGAGAGTTAAGAAGAAGGTTAAGCCTACAAAGCTTGGTATGTTTTTAATTAAGTGTTTGAGAGAAGTTAGCCCTAGACTGGTTTCTCCAGAGACTAGACGTATGGTCGAGGAATATATGGAGAAGATATCTGCGGGAAGCTTATCTTATGAGAAAGCTCTCGATACATGCCTCCAAATATATCATAAACTTTATTCAGAGCTTGCATCAAGAATAGATGTGGTTGCAGATAGCTTGATTAAGTCTATAGAGGAGGGTGGAGATTGATATTCAAAGATAGGAAGGATGCAGGATTAAGATTAGCCAAAGCCTTGTACAAATTTAGAGAATCTTCACCTGTAGTCTTCGGTATACCTAGAGGTGGGGTAGAAGTTGGATACTACGTTGCATTAGAACTTGACTGCCCTCTAGAAGTTACTATACCGAGAAAGATAGGAGCACCTTTACAACCAGAACTAGCTGTTGGAGCTGTAGCAGAAGATGGAACGATATACGTAGAAGAAGAAGTTGCGAGAATGGTTGGCGTAGATGAGAGATACATTAGGTCTGAAGCTGAAAAAGAATTACAAGTAATAAATAGGAGGTTGAAGCTTTATCGTGGAGGTCGTGAGTTAGGAGATCTATCGAAATATACAGTAATAGTTGTAGACGATGGTGTTGCGACAGGTGCAACCATGATAGCAACACTTAGATTTATGAGAAAGAAAAACCCACATACTCTTGTATGCGCTGTACCTGTCTCCCCACCTGAAACTATACCGAAACTTTCTATGGAGGCAGATGAAGTTGTATGTCTTGAAACACCTACACCATTCTACGCTATAGGACAGTTCTATGAAGATTTTAGACAACTTAGAGATGAAGAAGTAGTTGAATATCTTTCTCGTACAAAGAAGATAACGTAGAGTCCAGCTAGCCTTTCTTCAAAAATATTGATAAAAAGTAAACTGCCAACAAGATTATTAAGAGTATTGGAGATGTTCCTACATAAAAACCATCTATCTTCTTCCACCACAATATTAGTGGATGTATGTTTTCAAGTTTTAAACCAAGCTTCAGAATAAGTGGGATTAATAGGAAGACTAAGCCAAGTACAAGAAACATTAAACCTACCAGTATGAAGAAGCTCTCAGTAAAACTTCTCAACAAGACTCTATAGGGAAAACAAGAAACCTAGAATTTAACTTTTCAAATAAGAATCACAATTTCTAGAAGATATACAGTTTCTGAAACTGATATAAACTAGGTGAAAGCTTATATGTAGAAAAATTAATTTTGTATGGGAAGCGGTATGAGTAAAGATCTGACAATTGAAGAATTTGAAGAAGCTATGAAAGAGCTTAGAGTAAAGAAAGCTAGGAGAGATTTCACCGTACACTTTATATCGTACATTATTGTTAATGCCTTCCTAGTATTCGTAAACCTTTGGACTAGTCCACGTGTTTTATGGTTCCCATGGGTTCTAGCAGCATGGGGTGTAGGTTTAGCCTTCCACTATCTTGGAAGCAGACCGTCTACAGTATTAGAAGAAGTAGAAAAAGAGATAGCATCAATAGAATACCATGCTAGAAAACAGAGGAAAACTACATTAGAACAAGAACAATAACTAATCCATAAACCAGCACCTCCACTAGCATATCAAACCAAACACTATTCTCCAACCCTCTACATAAGAAGAAACTGGACAAATAGTTTTGAAAATTTTAAGAATAGAATTTGAAAAAGCCCGGGGAGGGATTTGAACCCCCGTTTAGCGGCTCTGCAGGCCGCCGCCTAAACCACTCGGCCACCCGGGCTTAGTTCCCTCTACTTCTTATCTATCTTGAGTTAGTTATTAACTTTATTTTTAAGATAGTCTGCTTGCTCTATCTTATTTCAAAATTTATTTTTTGGTTATTGATCTATTTTGTAAGTAAGTGTATTCATCGGTGGTGCTGATTTGGTTTTTGCTAAATCGAGAAGTGTTATAAATCTTCTTAGATCTAGAAGGAGTATAAGGATATTTAAGCCCGTAGAGATTCCAGAAGAATTTGTAAAGCTTTTGGTAGAAGTTGCAGAACGAGCTCCAGTATATATGCAGGCGTACACGTTTATTTGGGTGAAGAGTGAAGAGAAGAGAACTAAGCTATACGAAATATGCGGTAGTAGTGCTGTTAAAAATGCTTCGATAATCTTACTGGTTTGCTGCGATCTTAAGAGAGTAAAGAAGATGCTTGATATGCTTGGTCACCGTCATGTTCTCTCCTCTGATAAACATCCAGTAGAGACTGTGATGAGTATATTTGAGACTGCTCTAGCAGTAGAAAATATTGTAATTGCTGCTGAATCTCTTGGGCTTGGATCCGTGATAATAGACTGCCCCCTACTCTACGCACCAACAATCTCAGAAATGTTCCAACTCCCGAGAGGTGTTATTCCAATAGCTCTACTATGTATAGGTGTTAGGAATGAATCTCCACCACTAAGACCTAGACTACCACTAGAAATAGTTCTCCACGAAGATGTATATAGAGAAGCAAGTGAAGAAGAACTGCGGACATTCCTCGAGAAACTAGAGAAACACATGGAACTAGAGAACTACGTAAAGAAATACACAGGAAAAGATATGAAGTTTATTGACTACATTAAGGCTAAAACTCAGCTAAACAAAGATGTAGAGAAAGAAAATGAAACTCTATCCAGATTCCTGAGAGAAAGTTTTCTTAAAATATGATGGAGACCATTGTAGAAACTATTTAATTTAGAGCATCGTTTAATATCTGAAGATGTGTGGTCAAGATATAGATATACTTGAAGTTCTAGAAGACTATGGACGTAGAGTTACGAAACAGATAGAAGATTTTATTGAGAGAAAGGGTGATGAAGAATATCTCTCAAAACTACTTGGACCCCCTAGATACAGGTATGAGCCAGTCTCTATAACCAAAACTGTGCTAGAACCTTTCTGGGATTTAATGGATAGAGGTGGTAAGAGATGGAGACCAGTATTAACTCTTCTCGTCTACGAGTGTCTCGGAGGAAATGTAGAAGAAATTCTCCCACTTACAATTATTCCTGAAGTTATACATAATGGGACACTGGTTGTAGATGATGTTGAAGATGAAGGTGATTTTAGAAGAGGAAAGCCATGTATCCACAAGATATACGGCGTAGATGTAGCAATAAACATGGGGAATACAATGTACTTCCTACCTCTACTAATACTCCGGGAAATCTCTATAGATAGAGAAAAACGATTAAGGATACTTGAAGAATATGTTAAGACTATGGTTGAACTCAGCATGGGGCAGGCGATGGATATAGCTTGGCATAGAGGTTTAGTTAAAGAAATAACAGAAGAACAATACATGCAGATGACCTTGTTTAAGACAGGGGCCTTAGCGAGATTCTCTACAAAGATAGCTACAATAATGGCCAACGCTCCAAAACATATTGAAGAAGCATTCTCAAGATTCTCAGAATCTCTAGCGGTAGCATTCCAGATACAAGACGATATACTAAACATAATTGGAGAAGAATCAAAATATGGAAAAGAGATAGGTGGAGATATAAAAGAAGGGAAGAGAACACTTCTAGTTGTAAGAGCAGTTAGAAGACTTCCAAAAGAGAAAGCTGAAAGACTTGAATACATATTGAATCAGAGAACAAGTGATAGAAAGTTGATAGAAGAAGCCATATCATTGATAAAAGAAACCGATGCAGTAGAGTATTCTAGGAAACTCTGCGTAAATCTTGTTAGAGATGCATGGGTGGAATTGGATAAAGTCGTAGAAGATTCTCACGCAAAAAAGAAGCTTAAAGCTTTAGCAGACTTCCTAATAACAAGAGAATTCTAGTTTAGATATTAGGGGCCACTTGCGTAAAAGTAAGATTTATCGAGTACCCTAGATATTTCTACTCTTGATATGAGTAGTGAAATGAAGTTTGAGATAATTGATGTAAAGATTCCGGAAGGATGCAATGTCATATTCGGGATAAGCCACTTCATAAAAACAGTTGAAGATCTCTACGAAGCCATAGTCAACACGGTTCCAGGAGCGAAATTTGGGATAGCTTTTGCAGAAGCTAGTGGACCATGCCTCATTAGATATGAGGGGACAGACGAAGAATTAAAGAAGCTTGCAGCTGAAACGCTCTTGAAGATAGGTTGTGGACATACATTCATAATATTCATGAAGGGGATGTACCCGATAAACATAATGCAGAGAATTAAAGATGTGCCAGAAGTATGTACAATACTTGCAGCAACGGCAAACCCTCTACAAGTAGTAGTCGTAGAAACATCTCAGGGAAGAGGTGTTGTAGCGGTAATAGATGGATACAAATCGAAGGGTATAGAGACAGAGGAAGATATAAAGAAGAGGAGAGAGTTCCTTAGAAAGATCGGCTACAAGTTTTAAACCTAAAAATAATACAAATTTTTATTCTAGATATCTTGATCTTCCCCATAAGAATTCTTCTCTAGATTGTATAATCTTCTAAGTGCTTTGAGTTTTTCTTCTCTTTCTATCTCTGCAGATTCTAGAATTGATGTTAAAAATTTGATAGATTCTTCCATTCTTTTTCTCGATACTGGGTACGGTACCCCATCTTTACCACCATGCGCAAAAGTAAATTTAACTGGATCTCTCCAATCTATCTCAACACCATAAATCAATGTAGAGATTAATGCTAGTGCTCTCAGAGTTGCTGGTCCCATACCTTCTATCTGTATTAATTCTTCATAGTTGCTTGGTTTTAGATCGTAAGCCTTCTTTAATGCATTCCAGTTTATCTTTAACGGCATACATAGGTATGCTGGAATCTTCACCGTCTCTTCTTCTCTCTCAATCCATCTAGTTAATGTTTCTTGTTTGTTTAATGTAAGATTTACTAGTCTAGCTAATCTAGATGGTTTCTCTGAAGCTAGGTCTACAGAAGCTTTCCTAGCTTCACTACTCTTCTTAGATACCATGTTGAGAACCATTTCTTCTTTTCTATCTCCAGCGATACCGCTGTGAGGTTCTTCAACAAAACTTGAGACATTCTCCCCAAACCAGTGATACCTTCTCGCATACTTGTTCTCTAAATTCATTCCCTGCTGGATTACTGTCCAGTTACCTTTCTCCGTGAACACTATGACGTGGTGGTATATGTTGTATCCGTCTTGTAGAACAGCATTATCAACTTTAGCAGAGAGCTTGCTGATCCTAATTAACTTGGATTTCAAATCATCTTCTAAGTTCATTTGTTTAATCATTTCGGGAACTCTTAAAGCCATTATGCTTTTCCCCCCAACTACGCCTATTCCATGTGTTTCTAATCTTACAGCTTCTCTAAGAGCTCCAGTAACAACAGTTGTAAGACCGCTAGAATGCCAATCAAAACCCAAGACACATCCGAATGCTTGAAACCAGTATGGATCAGCCAGTCTCCTCAATACTTCTAGTACACCAAGTTCTTCAACCATAACTTTAACAATACTTGATGATAGAAACTTCATCTTCTTCATAAGCCATTGTGGAACATGTCCTTCATGTAGTGGAAGATCAGCTACACCAGATAACCTCATTAACTAATCTCTATAAGAATAGTTGGATATTCTAGCTAATATCTTTAAAAGAAAGTGGAATATATAAGAAGACTTTTCTCAATTTATGTTTTCTCTTTATGTACGTTTTTATATTCCATATAAATAGGAATTTTTGGAAGGTGTGTAGAAAATGCATGTAGAAGTATTCAATATATCTGTACTGGCTGTTATTTCAGGGGTTCTCGGAGTTCTCGCCGCTATCATTCTATACTATGTTGTCCAGAAGTATCCAGTAGGTTCTCCTAAAATGATTGAAGTCTGGAGAGCTATTAGAGAAGGTGCTAAAGCATACATGAGTAAACAAATAAAAACTATACTCTCATTCACAGCAATTCTGGCCATAATCATAACTATAATGATTTATGTTATCTATACTTCAATGATGAAGATCCCTTCAGATATTGCTTTAAAAGAATCATTACTTACAGGCCTATCGGTAATTGTTGGTGGAGCTTCATCTGTAGCTGCAGCTTTCTTCAGCATGGATGCATCAACTCGTACAAATGTTAGAGTAACAGAAGCAGGTAAGAAAAATAGTCTAGAAGCTCTTAAAGTAGCTGTCTTAGGTGGAGGTGTCTTAGGATTCTCAGTATACAGTTTAAGCTTACTAGGATTATCAATACTATTCGTAGTGTTTAGTTTAATCTCTGGAGGGTTACCTCAAGAAGTAGAGTACCGCATGGTTCTCGACGCTATAGCGGGATTCGCTTTCGGAGCAAGTTTATCAGCTTTATTTGCACAGCTTGGTGGAGGAATATATACGAAAGCTGCAGATATAGGAGCAGATCTAGTTGGAAAGATAGAAGCAGGAATACCTGAAGATGATCCTAGAAATCCAGCAGTCATAGCTGATCAAGTTGGAGATAATGTTGGAGATTGTGCAGGTAGAGGTGCAGACATATTTGAATCTGTTACTGCTGAAACTCTCGGAGGCATGATTATAGGATGGGTGCTCTATGTATTAACAGATCAACCACTCTTCATAGTGCTCCCTCTAGCTATAGGAGCTGTAGGAGTAATCTCAACAATTTCAGGAGTACTTGGAATACTCTCATACCGTAGATTCAAAGAACCATTTGAACCATTTGCTTTCGGAATCGTTATCTCCGCCATAATCTCGATCTTAACCTACGCTCTAGTCGTCTATGCCTTATTCCCCCTCCAGTGGCTCAACATGTTAGCAGCTGGAGCCGCAGGTATAATTGGAGCTACGCTCGTAGTCCTATCAACAAACAGGTATACTGGAACCAAGTCTAAGTTAGTACAAGAAGTAGCCCAATCTTCACAAAGCGGTCCTGCAATAAACATACTCGCAGGCTTATCTGTAGGTATGAGAGCTGTTGCAGAACCGATAATAATCATAGCCATAGCTTTAGGTATAGCTTTCTACGCTGGAAAAACAATGCCTCTACCAGGACTTGAAGGAGGGTGGCTGACAGATTTCATTAAAGGAGTTTTTGGAACAGCTTTAGCTACTAGAGGTATGCTTTCTCTAGCTGGAACTATTATGACTCTTGATGGAGCTGGACCAATAGCTGATAATGCTGGAGGGATAGCTGAGATGGCTGGATTAGAAGAATCTGTTAGAAAGAATATAGACCCATTAGACGCCGTTGGAAATACAACTAAAGCTTTAACAAAAGGTTATGCCATGGCCTCAGCAACAATAGCAACGCTCCTATTATTCCAAGCATTTATACAAGACTATGTAGCTAGACAGACAGGAATCCTAGAACTAAACACAAAAATCCTACTCCAATACATGAAAGAATTCATAGACTATATAATACTTCTTAAACCAGATATAATTATCGCGGTATTAGTAGGCGCTCTTTTACCATACTTATTCTCAGGGATAGCTTTGAAAGCAGTATCTAAAGCTGCATTCCAAATGGTTGAAGAAGTTAGAAGACAGTTCAGAGAGATTCCTGGATTATTAGATGGAGCTACTAAGCCAGATTACTATAGAGCTGTGGCTATAAGTACTCAATACGCATTAAAGAGTATGATTGGACCAAGCTTGGTAATAATAATAACACCTCTCATAATAGGATTACTATTTGGTGGAGCTGGAGTAGGAGCACTGGTTATCGGAGCCACGGCTTCTACTATACCTTTAGCTATAATGATGATGTGGGGAGGAGCCACATGGGATAATGCAAAGAAATTCATAGAAGCTGGAAATCTAGGTGGGAAACGTTCAGCAGCCCATCAAGCAGCTGTCGTTGGAGATACAGTTGGAGACCCATTAAAAGATACCGTTGGTCCATCTCTACACATATTGATAAAACTATTAAACACAATCTCCCTAGTCTTCATACCACTCTACTTCTTATGGATCCTTCAAGGAATTCTCTAATCACTCCAATATACTTTTTATACCCCGGGAAAACCTATCTTTAATTCTATATATCTATCAAGGTATAAAATATATCTCTTTATACATCTTAAACATTCTTATACTACTGTGAAAGTAAATTAGAATAGTATGAGTATTCTCGAGGAAGCTCAAAGTATTCCTCCAATATTCTCGAGATTAGAATTCAAAGTTTTAAAATATCTTAGTGGAAAACCAGATGGAGCAACAATATATGAAATTTCTAAAAATGTAGGCTGTTCTTTTAAATCACTCTACATAGTTATGAGGTTGTTGCAGAAAAACGGGTGGGTTAATTGTTTTAGAGAGAAGAGTGGAGGATTAGGAAGACCAAAGAACAAATACATCTTAAAACATCGTTTAGAAGCTATAATTGATATACTGAGAGATTGTGGATGTAATAATGTTGATTTAAAAGATGGTCTAAGTTTTCTAAATCTTACAAAAGTATCTAACCAATACGCTATAATTTTATTGAGAAGATATTTATCATGTCTTCAAAGAGGAGAATGCCTTATAGTACTCATTAGAAATGAAGGAGAATGGTATAGAAATATTTTAGAAAAAGCAGAGAAAAAGAATGTCTCTATTGTAAGCATGGAATTCCAGAACGAACATGTAAGAATTATATTCAAGAAAACTAGGTAGAAATTTGAAGACTCTAAAATTCAAGAAAAAGTTAACATAAACTTAACATTAGGAAATCTTATTATTTTAAAAGAGATAAGTTTCTCTATGGTAATTCGGTATGTCTATTAGAAGTTTATCTAATGAGATTTCTAGAATTGTTGAAGAGATTTCTGAAAGTGTGGCAAGTGTTATAACGACGACTTTATCTATTGATTCTTTCTTGAGACCTGTTCCCGTGAGAGGTGTTGGATCTGCTTTCGCTATTTCTGAAGATGGTTACTTTGTAACTAATAGTCACGTTGTTTATCGGGCAGAATCTATCAAGCTATTCTTAAAAGAACGTATAGTTGAAGCTCATATCAAGGTTCTAGATCCTTCTAGAGATATTGCTTTAATAAAAGTTGAGCATGGTAGATTTAAACCAGTTAGATTAGGTGATTCAGATAAAGTTCGAGTAGGAGAGATCGTCATAGCTATAGGTAGTCCTCTCGGATTACTAGGACCAAATGTAAGTTTAGGCGTAGTCAGCGCCTTAGGGAGAACTATAGAAGGAGAAGGAATCATACTTGAAGATCTTATACAAACAGATGCTGCAATAAATCCTGGTAATAGTGGTGGACCATTAGTAAATGTTGAAGGAGAAGTTATTGGTGTAACAACGGCCATTATACCTTTTGCTCAAGGTATAGGTTTCGCTATACCTATAAATACTGTGAAACGTTTTATAGAAATGATATATAGATACGGTAAACCAGTTAGAGCCTATATAGGTGTTATAACGACACCAGTAAACGAGCAGATGGCTAGATACTATGGATTACCTGTAACAGAAGGATTGATAGTTTTAAGGGTTTTAAGAGGTAGCCCAGCAGATATCTATGGTTTACAGGAAGGAGACATAATCACCCACGCAGAATCACGTAAATTAAAAAATGTAAATGAATTGAGAAGAATAATTGAAGAATCAATTGAATCGGGGAAGGTTAATTTAACATTAATTAGAGATAATAGAAGAATCGAACTTGAAATACCTATAGTTATCGAGAAGATAGAATAGTAGGTAAGAATCTCTATCCTCCTTATTTCCCCAATTCAATCTCCCAATTAAAATTTTTAACTAGCTTGATCTAGATTAATGTGAGATCATGAAGGATTATGTAGGCTGTATCAGATGTTGTAATTTTAGCTTCCATCCAAACTATCCTCATATCGCTGTATGTCTAGTTAAACAGCAAGTAATCTCTCTGACCAAAGAAGTTTGTAAATCCTTCCTAGAAAAGAACTGGGATAAATTGAGAGAAGTATTTTCTGAGAGAGGTTTCCTATACTGTGCGGAATGTATGAAGCCTATCTATAGTCTTGAAGAACTGGAAAAACATAGACTAGAGTTTATGCATTATGAATTTGCACCTGATGATGTTGCTTATGAAGATTCTCCAACTGCAGACTGAGTGAGTTAGCAAAAGATATTTAGGTCTCTTATGGGTGTTTTTATGATGAGAGATGAGTTATCTTTCATTATAGGCGGTCCTCAGGGCGCCGGAATAGAGACTTCTGCAACAATATTGACTTATGCTTTAGCATATTGTGGTATAGGTGTTATCTCTGATAGAGAATATTTCTCAAACATTAAGGGTAGGCATAGCTACGTTCACTTCGAGATCTCTTCTAAGACTATTCCTCAATACTTCACTTATCCTGTCCAGATTCTAGCATCACTTGACCATGAAACGATATTCACACATTATGAAGATCTGGAAGATGGCGGAGTCTTAATATACGATGTAGATGTTAATGAACGTTCTCTCCAAAATACTCTCAGCATGGAGGAAGCCTTGAGAAATAATTTATCTAGGAGGTTTCGAGAAATCGGGTTGGACGGCTCTGTAAAATCTGTAGTTGAGTATTTATCGAGAGAGAGAAATGTAAACATAATCCCGATATCTTTCTCAAATACTATCAAGGATATTGTAGAGAAGACCACTCTACCTGCATCTCAACTAGCTAGATACGTTAGCTCCATCATAATCGGAGCTATTGCAAGTGTATTAGCATTACCACTAGACTCTATAAAGTTTGCTCTAGAGAAAAGGTTTGCTGATAAACCCGAACTCGTAGCTAACAATGAACTGATCATAAATACAGTTTACGAGTTTGTAAAGAATATAGGAGGCAGAGTCTTCTCTCTTAGCCCACCTATACATGAACATAGAGAGTTGATTGTAGTTAGTGGGAACGATGTTATAGCTATGGCTAAGATTGTTGCCGGATTGAGGTATCAAAGCTACTACCCTATTACACCTGCTGCTGATGAAAGTTTTACATTGGAAAGTTATGAGAGAATAGAGATAGATGGTCATGAGTATGGATCTATAATTGTATTCCAGACTGAAGATGAGATCTCAGCTATAAATTCAGCTATAGGGGCAGCTTTAACAGGAGTACGTTCATCAACTTCTACAAGTGGACCTGGTTTCAGCTTAATGGTTGAAGGTCTGGGATGGGCTGGAATGAATGAAACACCCATAGTAATTACTTACTATCAGAGAGGTGGACCATCTACAGGACTACCTACTAGAGGTGGTCAGAGCGATCTCTTATTCAGCTTATATGCTTCACATGGAGAATTCTCAAGAATTATAATAGCTTCTGGAGATCATCTAGAAGCATTCTACGATACAATAGAAGCATTTAATCTAGCTGAGAGATACCAGTTGCCTGTAATACATTTGGTAGACAAGTTTCTAGCAAACTCTATAGTATCCATGCCTCTACCAAACTTTTCGGAGATAGAGATTGAGAGAGGAAAACTGGTGAAAGATTCGATAGACGGTTATAAAAGATTTAATTTATCTCATCCCATATCTCCTAGAGCTCCTATAGGTTCTAAAAATATCTCATGGTATACTGGAGATGAACATGATGAGTTTGGACATATATGTGAAGATCCAGAGAACAGAGAGAAGATGTATAGGAAAAGGATGGAGAAACTTAAGATAGCTGATGAAGAAATTCCGCAAGAAAAACGTTTAACATATTTTGGTTTAGAAGATGCAGATTTACTTCTAGTTGGATGGGGTTTCACAAAAGGTGTAGCAGTAGAAGCAGCTAGAAGATTAACTAGAGAAGGATTAAGAACAGCATACTTAAATATAAAAATGTTCTCTCCATTCCCATCGAAACTAGCGAAGAAGATTTTAAACAAATTTGATGATGAGAAGATAGTTGCTGTTGAACACAACTACTCTGCTCAAGCATCTAAGATAATCCAACTAAATACAGGCATAGCGATAACTAGAAAAATATTAAAGTATACTGGTAGACCGATACATCTTAATGAACTCATAGATGGTGTAAAGAAGATTGTAGGAGGGTTAAGAGAGGTGGTACTTGTACATGGTCCGTAGAATTGAAGATTACTATTCAGGTGTGTGGAATGATTGGTGTCCGGGATGCGGTAACTTCGGCATACTGTCTTCGATGTATAGAGCTTTCGCTGAACTCGATCTTCCACTAGATAAAGTCGTTGTTGTAAGTGGTATTGGATGTTCTGGAAAAACGCCACATTTCATAAAAGTGAATGGCGTACACACTCTACATGGAAGAGCTATACCGTTCGCTACAGGAATAAAACTCTCAAACCCAGATCTAACAGTAGTAGTTAATGGAGGCGATGGAGATCTTTTAGGCATAGGTGCAGGGCACTTCGTAGCTTTAGGTAGAAGAAACCTGGATATCACGGTTATACTACATAACAACACTGTCTATGGATTAACTAAAGGTCAAGCATCTCCAACACTAAAGAAAGGATTAAAGCCCAAGTCTCTACCTAAACCGAATATACAAGATTCACTGAACCCTATTGCTCTAGCTATAACTTCTGGCTACAGCTTCGTGGCAAGAGGATACTCGATGATGGTAGAGCATCTTAAAGATTTAATAAAGAAAGCATTACAACATAAGGGGGCAGCTTTAATAGAAGTCTTACAACCATGCATAACCTACGATAACATACACACCCCAGAATACTATAGAAAAAGAATATACAAACTTGAAGAGATTGGGTGGGATCCAGTAGCTAGAAACCCAGAAGAAGATATGGAGAAGATTGTGAAAGCTGTAATGAAATCTATGGAGAATGATGAGAAAATCCCCATCGGCGTATTCTATCAAAATATGTATAAAGAATCATTTGAAAAAAGAATCGAGATGAGGATACCTAGTTATCTTGAAAATCCTCCAGCTAAACAGAAGATAGATGAAGAAGGTAGACCTATAATAGATGAAGAGATGTTTAAGAAACTCTTCAGCCAATATATAGTAGAAGTTAAAAAATAATCTATTTCATCCTATTATATTCATAAGGTTAGTATAGGCATCCCGATCTTCTTCTGAATATCTTCTAATAATTTTCTATATTCTTCTCTCACGTATCCTGTTACTACCATTTCGAATACATTCCTTCTCTTCTTTATGTATGTTGCCGGATCTTTAAACTCGATTATAGTCTTCAGTTTAATCTTCTTCTCATACACTATCGGTAAGAGTTCCTCGATCATCTGAGATACTCTCACCAACTCTTCTCTAAACACTTTCTCAGTAAATGTATATAGTAGTGTTGATCTATCCACTACCCCCCTCCTTATGCTCGGTGGGATCATCTTTTCTATGATCTTCTCTCTAGATATGTACATGACCACTAATCCGAGACCTTTAACTGAAGCTATCTTTACAGCTTTCTTACCTAAACTTAACACATCACTAGAATCTACTAATAATAGGAGGAGATATTTCTCGTCCAACTTAACCTCTTTCTAACAGACTATTTATAGATCTATAATTTAAGTTTAAGCCAACTATACCTAGATTTAGAAAATCTTCGATGATTAATCTTCTCTAACTGTTTTCTTCTCTACTACTGGAGACATTATTAGTATTCTGTTCGCAACTCCTCTAACGGTTAGAGATTGAGCATTAGATTTAGGAAGGACTGCTATATCGCCCTTCTTGAACGGACCATACATCTTTAAATCTTCTCCAACTATCTGTGGAATATCTTGATTAAAACATACTACATCTAACTCTGTTTCTATAACCTTCCAGTTACTATACATGGCCGTAGTTATTATTGCTTCCACATTTCTCTTAAAATCACTTATCAATCTATACAATGAGAAGTAGAGTATTTTCTCAAAACTGTACAAGGTTTCTGGATATACTCCGGACTCCACCGCCTTCAGTATCTTCTTCAATCTTACCTCGAATAATGATTGGACTAGCTTAGCTGTAGCTTCAAGTTCAGCTTCTTTAAGACTTGCAGACAAAGTCTTCCTATCTGAAACTCTCAGATAATTCTTAACTTGTGAAAAATATTCTCTAAGCTTATCTTCAAGATCTTCAGGTAACTTGGAAAGTTCTTCTATAGAGTTCTCAATCTTCCACAATTCTAGTATCAGCTCGTAGACCGAGATTTCCCCAGACATATCCAACATAATGTAAAGTTATGCTAAGATAAAATTATTCTAGTTAAGCTAGTTTTCTCAGCTTACGTTAGAGATCGTAGCCATGTTTTTAGATATCAATAAGACAGCTACGGGAAGAGGAAGCTTCACTACTTCATTTCTATACTCAGGAAACTCTATACCAGAAAACTTAAATCTAGGTGTCTTCACTACACGTATTTTAACTTCTCTATCCATAGGCAGAGCTACGGCATCATAGAATGGGTCGAAAATTTCTAACTCATCTATATCGATTATCTTTGCAATTAAACCTGACTTCCCGTTAAGAGTATTTCCAAGTCTTATCAATCTGTGTATGTCTGAAGTTACGACGACATCTATCTTAGCAGAAGAATATTCTAAAGCTGCTTTACCTAGAATCTTGAGAAGAGGCGTTGGGATACTATCCCAAACTATTTCTTCAGACCACTTCTCAGAAAACTCTCTAAGAATATCTGAATATTTTTCTATGATCTTCTTCTCTCCAGGAAGCTCTATAATTTCTTCAAGCTCTCCTCCTATGACTAGTTTTACTATGGATTTGGCTATTCTACTTCTCCAACCTGGATCTGTTACTTCAGGCCAGTTACGAGTGATCCTCATCTTCTTCTTAGATTCTATGTTTAAGCCAAGATATTCAAACAATATGCCTGTACCCGTGATATAATCCACTATTTCTTTTCTCTCTAATTGTCCCAGTTCTCTTATATTCTCATCCGTTACTACTACGTGGTATCCTCTATTACCTGAAAAAGAGATTTTTATCTTCTGGAATCCTAGATCTGTTTCTAGGAAATCTAAGAGTTTATAGACTTCTTCTTTAGCAGCTTCATGACATAGTTCACAAACCCATTCAACTTCTATAAGCTGTGAGTTACATTTAATACATCTCTCATATTCTCTACCGTAGACGTCTAGACATTCTGGGCAGATCTTGAAGTCGTGTTCTCTTCTACATCTCGTTCTCAGATGATCTGCATCTATATCAAATATGAGGTCTGCTCCAAGCCATTCTTTCTCTTCCATGGGAGCGCTCGGATATCTATAGAATGCCGCTGAATGATAAACGTGGAGGGGGACAACCTTCTTTAAGAAGTCTTTAAGCTTCTCCTCCGTATCGAAGTATAAATGCCTAACCATAATCTTCTCTGAGAAAGGAAAGTATCCAAATTCTCTTTCATCAATCTTCTCTGGAGTATATACTTTATCTACATTTTTATTGTAGTATTCTCTAAAGACGGCTTCAACAAATTTCGCATCTTTCTGTGTTAAGAAGACCATGATCTTCTTCTGTATAAATGTCTACGAGATATGATTTATTTCTTTACAAGCTCTCTGTAAATTATGTAGCCTACTATGAGTATAAAGGTTAGTAGAGAGATCCAGAATAAAGAATTATAGAGTATATCTATGAAAGCTTCTACACTCATCTCGCCAGCTTTTAAGAGCAATCTCATTCTTAACTTTTACGTAAAATAATGTATCAATAATCCTTCTCCCATTTTTTGGCCATACTTTCAGGGATCTGTGAAATGATTTTATGAAGGTAAATCTATTTCTTATTAGGATGCCGACTCCAATAGGTATAGTTTGTAGTGGTTCAAGCGAGTCTAATGCTATGGTTATCCTCTACGAAGGTATGGAGAAGAAAGTTGAGAATGAGAGCCTGGTAGTTATTAGGAATAAGAATGGTGGTGACGTTCTAGCTGTTTGTAGAGGTGGGAAGGGTGTAAATGAGAGTTTGAGGACAGGCGGGTTCACGCCAGGTCTAGCTTATGCTAAGAGTAGGAGAATGCCCAGTAGTGTTAAAGAATACTATGTCTTCAATCTAGAAGTCATAGGAGAAATTACTGAAAACGGCATATCTCAGAATAGAATGATAATTGCACCCACATCAATAGTAGAAATATTCAATGATGATGACAACCCTATGCAGTATCTTGGAAAAAGTGATTTAACTATAGGTCACTATTGGGGGAAGAAGAACTGGAAAGTACCAGTCCTCAAAGAATACATAAACTACCACATAGGCGTATTCGGAGTAACAGGCTCAGGGAAAAGCTACTTAACAAGATACGAGATTATACCTCTACTTAGAGAAGCTGGATATGATGTTATCGTAATGGATTGGAAGGGAAGCGACTATGCACCATACTTCGATACAGTTATACTACTAGACCAGATAAAAGTAGATAACCAAACAGTTGTAAAATACTTTGCATCTATAACAAGGAACTTCGGATATCATGAAAGAGAAGAGAATCCTGTTGCAGCGGCTGTAGAGACAGCTTTAAGACAAGTTGAGTGGAGAGGTAGAGATCCAGCTGAGAGTAGACAACTAGTATATCAGAAAGCTAAATCCATAATCACCACTTCGCCTGGAGTTAAAGAAGATACTAGGACACTCCAACTAAATAGACTTGAAGCTTCATTTGAATTAATAACAGAAGAAGAATTTGAGAGATTTCTAGGAACAATAGAACCTTGGGAGATAGTTGCAGAAACAAAAGACAAGGGAATAGTTGTGATAGATATGAGTAAAGGGATCAAGGAACAGAAACTCGCAGTCTTCACATCGATAACAAAATATTTGAAGAAATTGATGGAGAGGAAACAGGTACTGAACCTAGCTCTAGTAATAGATGAGGGACCACAGTATGCTCCATGGCAGCCGAGAGGTATGGAGAGAGATACAACAGACATGATAATAGATTTATGTGCATTAGGTAGAAGCTATGGTCTCTCAATAGTAATTCTATCTCAAGGAATGGCTGGAGAAATAGGGTTGAATGCAGCTGTTAGAAGAAACCTAAATACCCAGTTTATAGGTAGAATACATCCACTAGATATAGAGGAAGCGCAGAAACTTGCTGCATCATACTACATAACGCCGGAAACATTACTAACTCTACCAGAAGGACACTTCTACTTCCTAGGTAGAATGAACCCATCACCCATACCTCTACTGATAAGCTTCCAGATAGATCCAGAGAAAGAGCGTAGGAAAAATGAGGTTGGTCTAAGTTGAGCCGAGAAACTATTAGAAGATTATTTGAAGAAGAATTGAAGACGGCTTTATCTAAACTTCCACCTAAACTTCAGGAAAACTTTTTTGAGTATGCTGAAGAAGCTGCGAGAAAAACTGTGGAGATGATTGTTAGAGATAGAGTTAAGATTTCGAACATAGGTAGGTATCTGAGTTTTAGAGATATTCCAGATATTCTTGATAGAGATTTAGTTGTGGGTGTTGTAGATGGTTCTTCCTCACCTACTTTTAATGATAGACTTGGATACAGGATAGGTGTCTACACAGCATGTTACATGGTCTTTGAAGGTGATAAGATAATCTCAGATAGAGATGATGAGAGTATGGAGGCAGGGTACATGATGGTCAGCCAGACAGGAGACATTCTACAAACACATAAAATACTATCATTGTTAATGACGTCTAAAGAAAGAGAATTAGCATTAAGATGTATGAAGAATTATGATGTTGATATAATGTTGATTGATGGAGCATTTTACGGGTTTAGAACTAGGTGTAGTGAAGTGAAGAAACTGAATCTAGCGGAAATGGGGATAGAAGGATATAGATCGGCTTGGGATCTAATTGAACGTGTGCTCACATTTACTAGACACCTAGTTAGATCTGGTAAAGCGGTCGCAGTCATCAAGAGGCTTAGAACTTCAGCAATAGACGGCTGGATACTTTCTAAAACATGGAGCATAAGCGAAATAACGAAGAGAAATGATAGATCCATATTGAGGATGCTGTTACCTTACGGAAAATACTTTAACTATAGAGATTTCATAGGAGATCGGTGGAGCTATCTCCACTATTCTAGCTTGATATCATGGTACAACGATATAGTTGAGAAGAAGATTGTAAAAGAAGATAAAAGTATGGATGAGAATACACGTGAAGCTTTAGAGTATGTTGATAAGAAGTTGAAGACCCAAATACATACAGATCTATGCCAACATAATACTGGAAGTCATGAAAGAGATACATGTGCTGCAAACCTCTTGAAAGAAATCACTAGTAGACCTAGAATTCATGTTAGACTTTCTCCATACACTGCTCCAGTATGCTTAGAGATAGGTGAAAACGTAGATCTAGAAATGGTCTTAGCATACGTACTTAAATCAGCAAATTTAGCTACAGGTCTCCCATTCCCGATAGACCTCGTAGATGAGATGATATCTATAGATAGAGAGCTGGCGAAGGAGTTTGCAGAAGAAGTAGAAGCGAGACTACTACTAAACAGAGAAGTATCTTCAGATGAAGTTGAATCTAGGCTTGAACCCCTAAATCCGCAGAAAGAGATTTAACTTCTAAAATAGTTATCTTCTGAAAACCTAAATTCATCTTCTATAGATGTCATAGTAAGGGGTGAGGGGGGCTCGGGAAATATCTAGTTACAGCTGCACTTCCATATTCTTATGCACCTAGACATTTTGGACACTTAGCTGGAGCATATCTTCCAGCAGACATCTTTGCTAGATTTAGGAGACTGATGAGAGACGACGTAGTATTTGTATGTGGAACAGATGAAAATGCTAGCAGTATTGTTTTGGAAGCTATGAGGCAGAACATGACGCCGAAGCAACTCTGCGATAAATACTATCCAGTACAGAAAGAAGTATTTGAGAAACTTGGAATAACATTCAACATATTCTCAAGAACAAGCAAACCTATACACTATGATACCGTTAGGGAATTCTATACAAAACTCTGGGAGAAGGGATACATATACCCGAAAGAGATAAGACAATGGTGGTGTCCGAAAGACAGAATGGTTCTTCCAGATAGATTCGTTAAAGGAGTTTGCCCGAAATGTGGTGCTCCAGACCAGTATGGAGATGTGTGTGAAGTATGTGGTGCATGGTATGAATCATTCGAAATACTAGAACCAAGATGCACACTCTGCAATACGAAACCAGAAATAATAACGAAAACACATTTCTTCTTAAAACTCAGTAGCTTAACAGAAGACGTTTTAAGATATGTGCAAGATAAGAAGCATTGGAGGAAGGCAACCTATAATAAAACTATAGCTTGGCTAACTAGAGAAGGATTGAAGGATAAAGATATAACGAGAGATTATGAGTGGGGGCCGCCTGCACCTTTCCCAGGTTCTGAAGGACAGGTAATCTATAATTGGGCTGAGAATCTTCTCGGGTATATTTCTGCCACTAGAGATTGGGCTGAGAATATATGTGGAGACAAGGATGCATGGAAGAAGTATTGGATGGATAAGGATACGAAACTATACTGTTTCATTGGTAAAGATAACCTCTTCTTCCACACCATCCTCTTCCCAGCACTACTAATAGCTCATGGAGAATACGTTTTACCATACAATGTTGTAGTAAATGAGTTTGTAAATCTTGAAGGTGAGAAGCTCTCAACGAGTAGGGGATGGGTTATATGGCTACACGACCTCTTAGCTGAATATGATCCAGATGTTATAAGATACTACGCAGTAGCTATAGCTCCTGAAACTAGAGATACAGATTTCAAGTGGAGCGATTTCGCAGAGAAAATAAATAATGAATTAATAGGAACACTTGGAAATTTTATACATAGAGTCTTAACATACATCTACACAAAAATGGGCGGAATAATTCCAGAATCAAAACACTTGAAAGACGTAGACCTGGAGATGCTGGAGAACTGTAAGAAGATCATAAACGAGTTCAGAGAACATTTAGAAGCATGTGAATTTAAAGAGGGATTAAAAGATTTACTAAAACTAGCTCAAGAAGGAAATAGATACATGAATTTGAAAGAACCTTGGAGGAATGTCGAGGAAGCAGGTACAACCATGTATGTTTTGATACAGGTTGTATACAAGCTTACAATATTAATGTCATCTTATCTACCATTTACAGCTGAGAAGATACTCCACTACCTAAATTTAGAGAAAAATGTAAATGAATTGAAGTGGAATGATCTAGAAAGAGAGATACCTCCAGGACATAAAATTAGAGAACCTAAACCACTCTTCAGAAAAATAGAGAAGAAGGAAGTTGAAGAGAAGATTAGGAAGCTGGAAGAAATTCGGAGACGTTCTAACTAGATGCTTTTTACTCCTAGTTCCTCCATTATCCTACTCCAATCTTCTTCATCGAATTCTTCTAGCTTCTTTTCTTTACTGATCTGTTCTTCAACTTGTTTATTCTTAACGCCTGTTAATATTAAAGCTACTTGTAGTGTTGAATCCATGCTACTATCTATCCTAGCGCCCCAGATTACTAGAGAATCTTCATCCATTAGCTGGGAGATAATCTCGGCAGGCTTAGCTGCTTCACTAATCTTCATATCTTCTCCTCCGGTTACATGTATGATAGCTCCAGTCAGGTCTTCGTAAGAAACATCGAGTAAGGGGTTTTCTAAAGCTGAGAATGTAGCTTCTTCAGCTCTATTAGGTGTTGATGATCTACCTATGCCTAAAGCTGCTAAATTCCCCCTCAACATTATACTCTTAAAATCTTCGTAATCTATATTTATCAAGCTAGGTTTAACTATTGATTCCATGATACTTAGTATCATATTGCTTATAACTTCATCGGCGAGGGCAAATGCATTCTTCAAACTATAGTGTGGGTAGAGTTCGAGAAGCTTATTGTTATCTATAGCGATAACCGTGTGACAGTTCCTCTTCATCTCCTCTAGTCCCTGTATAGCCACCCTCTTCCTAACGCTTCCTTCAAATTTGAATGGAAGAGTTACAAATCCTATTGTTATTGCTCCAAGTTCTCTAGCTACTTCTGCAACAAGTGGTCCTGCCCCTGTTCCCGTCCCTCCCCCCAAACCTGCACAAACAAAAACTATATCTGAATCTTTTAAAACTTCTCTTATCTCATCTATAGATTCTTCGGCTGCTTCTCTTCCCTTGGCTGGATCTCCACCAGCTCCTCTAAATTTTCTAGTATTTTTACCGAGTACTAGTTTTATTGGTGCTTGCACTATTTCTAGATGCTGTAGGTCTGTGTTCGCTGCAACTAGCCTTATATTTCTAAGAGATGAACTTAGTAATCTATTGACTGTGTTGCATCCAGCTCCTCCTACACCTATGAGGGTTATTCTTACGTCGTTGATCAATCCTTCTATAAATATCTCTTCATTGTTCACGTATGTTTGCCTCCGCTTGTATAAAATCTCTTACAGCCATTCTAATTGCTTCAGCTCTATTTGGGTAAATCTTCTTACGGACAAGCTCATCTATTGCTTCTAGATAAGCTTCTGGAAGATGAACTGTTACTACTTTCACCTCGATCCCACCTCCATCTCTGACACTACCATGAAAATAGAGAAGTAAAATAATTTGGTAATACATTTGAAGATACGATGTAACTACGTTTACATCTCTCCAATCGAAAAACAAGTCAAAAAATGATTAAAAAATTAATCGTCATACCCATTTATGATTAACTACCACTTACAATCTTTAGATAAAAGTATTCTCTTTTCCGAGGTTTTGATGGTAACCTGAAGATTAGTATATGTTGGAGTTATCTGGATATTTATGGAGAAGATTAATGGAGTTTACCGTATTACTGATTTCTATCTAGTAATTTTTATCAAGTGGCTTCCATCACATGTTAGTGATGTATGTAGTTTTCTAAATCCTTCTCTACATGTTGCGAAGGGAATCCCATATCTACGGCATTCTACAGCCACCTTCTTCATTAATCTAAATCTAAAATCTCTAGGCATATACATACTCCTACCTATCTTAACACCATTTTTCATGTATAGTTCTTCAAGTTTCTCTCTAATTTCTGGGAAAACTTCTAGTATTCTCTTCCAACTATCACGTCTAGGTTTAAATGTACTTGAAACTAAGTGTTTTACACCTATGTATCTTGCTTCTCTTATAATTTCATGGAAGTCTTCATCATTTATGTAGGGTATTATTGGGTCGAGTCTTAAACCTACATTGATTCTTGTTTCAGCGAGAATCTTTAATGCATCAATTCTCCTCGAAGGTTTTGGAGCGTCTGGTTCAAGTTTTCTAGCTAGTTCTTCGTTTAATGTTGTTACAGTCATAGTTACAGCTGCATCCATTTCTTTTATCAAATCTATATCTCTAATAACTATGTCACTCTTAGTTATAATCAGTAATCTAACACCGTGCTTCTTAAATAATTCTAGACAAGTTCTAGTTAAACGTAGGTTACTCTCGGTAGGCGGATATGGGTCAGAACTATTAGACATAGATATCAGTATTCCTCTAGGAAGCTTAGATAGATCTCTCCTAACCCTCTCAATCAGATTCTTCTTAACTCTACAGTTGAAAAAATCTCTTATGTATGAAGAAGCATAACAGTAGATACACTTATGTGCACATCCAGTATACGGATCGAAAGAATACTTAGGTGGACAAGTACACAACCTACTTCTCCATGGATCGAAAGATCTTATAAGCTCTGTACCAGCCAATCCACAACAACTAAAACAAACATAGAAATTAACATAACTCAATGTAACATTAACTCAAATATAATCTTAAAATCTGAGATCCGAATCTAAATAGATAGCCCGGGGATTTAGGGATGATTAGGCTAGCTTAAAATATTAAACATATTGTAGAGTTTCTTAATAAATTAATGGGACCGTGAACAAGAATAAATCTTTAAGCGGTATAGTAGAAGTATGGAGTGAATTTGATGTAGAATTGTCTTTAAACGCATCCTTCATTTTACCGTTTTTTGATAAGTTTGGAGATGAGTATGTAAAGTATTATGGTAGGAGACGGGGGCTGAGAATAAGACAAGAGAAAAATTTGCTGAAGTTTGAAGGTGGATACGATTTTGAAGTCATCATGTTTAGTGGAGCTTGGTTTAATCCACATTTAGAGATTCGTAAAACTAGTAGGAATGTAAGGAGCATCCTAGATAGATTGTTGGAGATATTTCCAGGGCTTGGATTAGCTATTGATCCATGGGATAAGATAGCTGTTCTCTACACTATCTTTTTATCTAGGAACACCGACTACCATAATAATACTGTTAGATGGATGAAGAAGATATTAAAAATGGCTGAAGATGAAGAAAAGATAAAATCAGTTAAGCTGGATGAGGTTGGGAAAAGCTACCAGTTAAACCAATTGAAGATAATTTCAGATAAAATTACTTCAATATTTAGTCTAGAAGAATTTAGTAGAGAAGTACATGGTCTAGAAGAATTCTTAAACCTAAGGAAGAAGATTTTATCAATAAAGTATTGTGGACCTAAAGTAGCACATGGTTGGGGGCTATTCTCACTGGGATTAACATGTTTAAGCCAAGTTGATAGACATCTATTGAATATTGGGAGCTCTCTGGGGATAATAGGTCCAGATGATAAGAATCCCGTCAAATCTCTATGCATTACTTCAAGATGCTTCTTAGATAAAGATTGTAGAATACTTAGAAAATGTATAACCTATAAACTCTACAACTTATTCGGACACATGGCTGGATGGTTCCAGACAGCAATATATCTTTATGGATCATTTTACCTTGATAAATATAGAGATCCATTAAGGTTGATGAAAAAGTGAGTGGTTTAGATTCATTGGATGTAGAGGCTGGTTACGACCCTCTAAAACTCTCTGAGAAAGTTAGAGAACTAGTTACTAAGAGGGTTGATGGCGTAGAAGAGAGGAGGTACTATAGGTTTAGGAGAGATAGATGGTATGGTGGGATAGCTACGGGAGACGTTGTTGGATGCAATCTTAGATGTGGTATGTGTTGGAGCTGGAGGTCTGCGAGCCACGTAATGATTAAGGGGTTCTACTGTTCTCCAACTCAAGCTTATCGACAACTTTTAAACATAGTTGTTAAAGCAGGTTTCAGAATGGTTAGACTTAGTGGAGGGGAACCAACAATCTCTAGAGAACATCTTCTAGAACTATTAAGACTCTTTGATAATACAGAGCTGGAATTCATTCTTGAGACTAATGGTCTACTAATAGGTTATGATCCAGAATATGCTAGAGAAATATCTAAGCATAAATGTGTTGTCGTAAGGGTGTCGTTGAAAGGATGTAGTAGAGAAGAATTCTATAAGATTACTCTTGCAGATCCAAGATATTTTGATATGCAATTGAAAGCGTTAGAAAATCTTGTAGAGGCTGGTCTAGAACCGTGCATAAGAGTTTATCCAGCCGTAATGTTAAGCTTTAGTAGTAGTAGAGAATACGAGAATCTAAGATCGAGACTAGCAGAGATAGACCCAATGTTAGAGAAATGTATTGATGAAGAATACGTTATCCTCTATCCACATGTGAAACAACTTCTTGAGAAGAGGAAGCTTAAACCAAACATCGCTTACAGACCAGACGGTATACCAGAATCCATGATATAATCTGGGAAATTTTTATCTTTTTTAACTAGGTATTGATTTCTCTTTAGATGTAGATGGAGAAACGTTGGACGGTACTCACCGTTACCACCGTCGGTATATTCACTTCTTCTCTAGATATGAGTTTACTGGTGGTTGGTTTACCTGTCCTCTTATCTGAATTTAAGACTGATCTAGCTCTAGGTAGCTGGGTTATCACTGTGCACCGTTTAGCTCTCGTATCTCTACTAGCACCTATAGGAAAACTTTCAGATATACATGGTAGAGTTAAACTATATACAATTGGATACTTCATCTTCGCTGTAGGAGCACTACTCTCCGCATTTTCACCAAGCATATATCATCTCATGGGTTTTAGGTTGATACAAGGGATTGGTGGAGCATTCATGTTCGTAAACTCTATTGCTATGGTTACAGATGCTTTCGCAGATAAAGGTTTAGGCACAGGGATAGGTATAAACCAGGTAGCGATAAATGCTGGAACAGTTACAGGATATACTTTAAGCGGTGTCGTGATAAGTCTTTATGGTTGGAGAACACTATTCCTTATAGATGCTTTAGTAGGATTCCTCGGAGGGTTGTGGGCAAAGCTTAGGTTGAGGGAAGATTTTGCTAAGATTAATTCAAAAAACGAGGTTAAGTTTGATTGGAAAGGTGCAGTTACATTCTCCACCACCCTATTAATAGTCCTCTACGTCTTGACTATGGGCAGTAAGATGCCTTCACAACTCTCAGCATTATTAATAGTTCAAAGTATGATATTGTTTTCAGTTTTCGTATGGATTGAGAAGAATACTGTTAATCCTATGATTGACTTAAAGCTCTTCAAAATAAGAACGTTCACTATTGGAAATTTCTCAAATTTCCTCAACGGGATAACCTTCGCTTCACTCGCATTACTGGCTTCACTCTACCTAGAAGTTGTAGAAGGATTTACACCTATGCAAGCAGGCTTAACGCTTATACCACTTGACCTAACATTAATAATTATTGGACCTTTAAGTGGATGGCTATCAGATAGGATAGGAACTAGAATCCTTACTACAACTGGGCTAGTAGTATCAGGCATATCTTTACTCATCTTATCAAACATAACGCTCCAAATGAACTACATTCTACTACTAACAGGATTGATAGTAGCTGGACTGGGAGTAGGAATGTTTAGAAGCCCTAACGCAAGCTCTGTAATGGGAGCAGTTCCACCAGATTACAGAGGAGTGGCTGCAGGTGTCAGAAGCACAATACTAAATATGAGCATGGCTTTAAGCACACCTTTCGCAGTAGCGATAATTTACCTAACAACATCTATATCAGATCTACCTCTGGCATCTATAAGTAGTGAGCTAACAACTCAAATGGAAGTATTAGTAAAGAACCAGCTAACCCTAGGCATAAGAAACACCCTAATAATATCAGCTATAATAAACTTCATAGCAGCTATAATCTCCTATCTTAGAGAAGAAGAACTACAGAAAACTAGGGTAAAACCCTCAGAACACCTATAGAAAAACCACAGCCAATATAAAGGTATTACTAGAAAAACTTAAGAACGAAAATCTTATCAACCCCCCAAATCTAGTAAAATACGGAGCCAGCAGGAAAAGGGGCAAGCACGTTGAAGGGAAGTAAGCTGGGGGGAGCCTCAGTTTACGTACCTTCAACGGACCTACACCTTAACTTCACGACCCCGCCGAAAAGGCGGAAAACGAGTTAGGGTGTAGGTGGGATTCAGGGGGATGCAACCTGGTGGTCGTGGGGTTGCATACTTACTGGTCCTGCCTGCTCCGAATGCTGGCTCCACTCTAAATATTTTTCAATTATTTTTATTGTCGGTGTCATTGTTTTTAGTTTTGTTTGGAGGTATTTTCTTGGTTTTTCTTCTTTTATTTCTAGTGTATCTATGTTGAGTATGTAGATTGTTTTTATCTGTGCGTTGGTTATATCTTCTATTGTTATTGGTGGGTTAGAGTAGTATAGGTCGCATAGTTTCTTCATTAAGAGGAGTTCTTTTTCCAATCTTTTACTTGGAGGTTTTAGTAGTGGTGTTGGTATTGGAAGAATGTTGTGGTTTGGGGTTCCGAAGGAGAATGTGTCTGCATATTTTCCATATCTAGCAACTTTACTTATCGTTCTAGCTGTAAGATACGCTTGCGGATCTAATGCATTTTCAGGAGACGTGAAGCCTGTCTCTATCTCTATTACTATCTTTCTACCACCTTTCCATGCAATCATGTCTGCTATTAAGTTATCTCCAACAGGTACTTCAACATCTACATTATAGCCTTGACTTAACATGTATGCTCCTAGAACAATCTCCATTACCGAGTGATTTATCTTAACTCTATTCGTCTGATGTAGTTCCACTAGCTTATCTTTTAACTTATCGACACCTCTACCTACTTTCTCACCATATTTCAACAAGATTCTTCTAACTACGTTTTCAATATCCATGATGAACCTATCTTGACCCATATCTAGACCTATAGCGTGTAGCTAAAATTTAACGTAGATATCGTGTGGCCATGAATGCAAACTTGTATTAGCATCTCTTAGCTGATCTTGGCCATAGGCTAGGCTTACTCTTGCATGGAGTTATGTTATGCAGAGATTGATCCTAAAGTTAATTTTACTTCTAGTTCAGCTCCGCTTCGAATTATCTTTAATGTTACTGTATCTCCAGGTCTCTTGTACTCTTCAAGATAAGCTAGTAGATCTGCTAACCCGAATACCGTTACATCATCTATTCCTATGATTACATCTCCACCAATATTTATTACTCTACCATCGGATAGTGTAGTTCTAGTTGTTCCTGCTTTCAAACCAGCTTTATCTGCGGGACTGTCTTTAGCAATGGTCGTTATAAGGAATCCATAAGCATTCTTCAAATTCATTAATTGAGCTATCTCCATATCTACATCTACTCCACCTATACCCATCCATGGATGTTCATATTTTCCAGTGGATATAATAGATTCCACGGCTTTCTTAACAAGATTTGATGGTATGGCGAAACCTATTCCAGCAAATTCTCCAGTAGTTGTAGCGATAGCAGTAGTTATTCCAATAACTTTACCTGAATAATCAAGTAGTGGACCACCACTATTCCCAGGATTTACAGCAGCATCAAATTGTATAACATTTGGTATATACCTACCACCAGGGCTTTCAAGCAATCTTCCAAGCTGACTTACAACACCTGTAGTTAGAGAAGCCGTTAACCCGAATGGGTTCCCTATAGCTATGACAGGTTGACCAACTCTAAGTTTTGATGAATCTCCTAGAATCAACGGTTCAAGTTTTCTATCTAGATCTTTCAACTTTAATACCGCTATGTCTCCGTATGGGTCTGTTCCTATTATATCTGCTTTATAAGCACTCTTATCTATAAAGAATACTTGTACTTCTACTGCTCCTTCTACAACGTGGTAGTTTGTTATTATGTAACCATCTTCACTGTATACGAATCCAGATCCTTCAGATGTAGAATACGTTCTCCCAAAAATTGTTTGGACAATAGTTCTACACCTAACGAAGACCACCGAATTCTTAACCTTCTCGTAAACCTTCTCTGGAGCAGTAACATTCTCATACATTACAATTCCATATGTTTTGTTTACAGAAGATATTGAGGATAATTTTTCTTCTAGATCTTTCAGCTTAGCTTGATACTCAGAGATTCTTAATGTTAGGATACGGGTTTCATTTGAAATATCTGAAATCTTTTTCTCGATCGATGTCAACATCTCTCTGTAAATGTTTAGCGATTGATAGGTAACTAGTAGTAAGCTTGATGTTAGGATAAGCGCTACTAGAACTACTCCGAGAATTATGTAAACCTTATTCAATACAAATCTCCCCAAAGTAGCTTCCTAAGAACTAGATAAAAACTTTCCGTAATTTCTCGATATTTCTTAATATCTTGATGTAATGTATCCTGCGGTAAGTATTAGTGCTCCTCCTATTAATGCTTCTATAGATGGTGTTTGAGATAGGAATATCGTACCCAGTATTGTTGCAGAAAGTGGTTCGAAATAGGTTAGCACAGCTACTTTCTGAACTTCTATAAATCCAAGTCCATAGAAGTAGAGTGTTACAGCTATGGTTGTATTCACAACTCCCATGTACAGTAGTATTAAGAATGTGTAGGCTTCTAGATTGATATTAGTAATCTCCGTTAAAGCTAATGGGAGAATGAATATGCTCGTCGTAAGATAAGTTCCATATGCAAGAATAAGACTTGGAGTATCTTCTCTAACAATCTTCGAGAAGATTATGAAGAGACCGTAACATACACCTGAACAGATTCCGAAGAGTATGCCAAGAAAGTTTAGAGACTCAGGTTTCAGTTCTCTGTAGAGTATTAAGAATACTCCGAGAATAGCTAAAGATAGAGATAGAGAAGTATGCTTCTTTATCTTTTCCTTCAAGATAAAAGGTGTGAGTACAGTGGAGATTACTGGACCGAGATTATTCAAGAATACGGAGTATGCTATCGGTACGAGCTTCATAGATGTGAAGAGAGACGCCCATCCAAGAGCATTCACTAAACCATTCATCAAAATTACCTTCCATTTATTCAAAGCTTTTAGAAAACTCTTCATAGATGTTAAGAAGATTATCGGACTCATACTTACTATAGCGAAGAGAGTTCTGTAAGCAGCTATGACATGACCTTCAAGAGGGACCATGTTTACGAATACACCATTCGATCCCCACATAACGGCTGCGAGAATTATTGAAAGAATGCATAGAATCTTATTCATAAGTAAACCTCTCAAAAACTATAGAACATTATTATGTTGTGTGGAAGATTTGTTTTTGAAGAGTTCTAAGTATGATCTAGCCCCTCTTCTATGTGCTTCTAGTTCTATGTCTAATTCTGTCTTCACGCCAATTTCATGTAATCTTTCATTTGCTTCATATATATTGTGTGTAGATGAGACTGCCTGAGCTAGAGGGCTCAAATCATACGTAATCACAGTATCTAAATAGAATGTTAGAGTAGAGATTACGGATAGATTTACCTTCCATATACCTTCTCTTATCCCAACTTCACCTCTATAACCTTTAGCACCCATTAAAGCTAGCTTACTAACTTCTGTAGGCATGTTCTCTACAAGCTTTTCTAATTCTTCTACGTCTTCACGGCTCATCCCATATGCTCCCAGCAATCCACCCTTCATAGCTATATCTGAAAGATAGTTTAATACTTCTTCTAGAGATAACTCACCATCACATGAAGGTGCAAATACTCCTATGAAATTCTTCTTTCTTAGTTTTCTTAAAGAAGCCAGCATTATTGAATCGCAGAGTGGTGATCTTAAGTTGGGTTCTCTACCTCTTGCAAGTACGTCTCCACCTCCATCTATACCCACTACTAAATCTATGTCAAGGATGGAACATGTACTACTCAAACCTTCAACAATAGCATCTACACCTTTCGTTATATCTATGAGTAAAACTTCTTCACCAATCCTCTCTGAAAGATAGGATGCTTGAAGTTTAACACCGTCTACGGTAACTGTTCTCCCTCCAGCTAGACATGTCGTAGTTGTTAATCTCTCGATATTTGTTAGTTGTTCTAGAGGTCTAGGTCCTGGATAAGGATCTACCACAAACCGCTCCCACAAAGCAGATCCTACGTAAACCTTTATTCCAAGATTCTTCAAGAAGTTTCTAGTGGGAATCGTGGTAAAGATATCTCCACCTCCACCTATGCCAATAACTAAAGCCCTCTCAACATTCTCCAGTATCCTAAACAACTTATATCGAGATATAAGAAGCCAGCCTAAAAGCATTATCTGGAAACATCAAGATCTTTATATTAAACATCTCTAGAATTAAACTTCTGGAGATGGCGGTGGTGGAGAAGAAGAATCCACCTTTCGTTCCATCTCCACTTGACGTCGTTAGTAAAATGTTATCTATAGTTGATCCAAAGAAAGATGAAATACTTGTAGATCTAGGTGCAGGAGATGGTAGAATACTTTTCTCAGCTGCAAGAGATTATGGATGTAGAGCAATCGGAGTAGAAATAAATCCAAGACTCATAGAATTTATTCAGAGAAAGATATCTTCTACCGGGTTAAAGAATATCAAGATTTTAAGAAAAAACTTCTACACATACGATTTCTCAGAAGCAGATATAGTTACATTATACCTTCTACCAGAAAATCTTAGAGAACTTAAACCGAGACTTCTATCTTTAAAGAGAGGATCTAGAATAGTTAGCCACGATTATAGAATTCCGGGAATCAGACCTGATGAAGTTTATCTAGTCAAGTCTATGGAAGATGGTAGATACCACAAGATATATCTCTACATAGTCAAGTAGGCTATCGTTAAAATATCGTTCTCACGATCTATGTAGTAGTTTTCACATCACTATATTCATTCTAGGCGATCGTGGTTTTAACTTTAGATAAGAAGAATTTTATAGTCTCTTCAGCTTCTTGCCTAGAAACTTTTCTACCTTTCTCAGCTAGCTCGTTTATTTTCTCCAGCAAGACTTCGGAAACTTCTTTACCACCTATCCCTATTCTAGCTTTCTCTATAATAACTGTATCTGGAGATGTTAATGCTCCTTTGACTATCACTTCATCATCAAGCCCTATGACTTCGAGGACACCTATATCTACACCTCCAAGTCTGATTTTGTATAAAGTATCTCCTGTAATTGTTTTACCAACTTCTTCTATAACATGTTTACCCTCTATAACTTCTTTAACATGTTTCACTGTTTCAGCTATTATCTTACTGACTTCACTTTGAGGGATCTTCCTGTAAGCGTCTATCTTCAAGTTTTCATAATCCCACTTGATCTCCCGATCTTGTAATTCATACTTAACGGTAATTCTAACAACATCATCTTTCTCGAGTTTAAGTTTCTCAACAAGTAGATGGTAGAGGAAGGTGTTAAGCTCTCTTGAAGCTCTAGCAACATCCTCTTTACTTATCTCTCCAGATTTGATCTTCTGGATGAATTGTGCAAATAGAACTCTTCTAAGCTTATCTGCATAAGCTCCTGAAATCGTTAAGCCAGATCTAACCTCACCTTTCTCAACACTACTCTGCATTTCTTCCTCAAGAATAAGATTACTAGAACGATAGATAAATTTTATGCGTATCTGTATTAAGGTTTAAGATTTTTATCATCACAGTCTACTAAGTTCTCTCAAATCTTCTTCTAAGCTCATCAACTAATTCTCTCAAATTTCTATACGTATCTTTTCTTAGTTGTTTTAAGATAACGCTTGCAGGAACTCTGGTATCTCTATCTATATCTACAAGTTTCCATCCATGTTTCTTTATGAGGTCTTGTTTCGTTGTGGGGAAAACAGCGTCTCTCAATACTTCTTCAAGGGAGTCTATACCATACTTTGATGTAACCGGTGGTAGTTCACCTTTCTTCAAGAACCTCTCCATCCTAGCTGCATCTAGATACATGGATATCCCGTGAAAACTTAGATAGACTCTTTTGGATTTTCTCTTTTCAGCTCTCTCCTTGATAGTCTTTAGATCTTCATCTGTAAACTGGTATATGTTATGTTCACCTTTACCGAAGAGCCTACTATAGGAGATTTCTTTATCATCGTATGGGGGTTCTTCTCTAGAGTAATCTGTAACTGGGATTACTCCAAGATCTTTAAACAACTGTACTACTTCTCTATCTCCAATTCTCCACCCACATCTAGGTTCTACTAGAATCCTAATGTTTCCAGTATCCACATCTTCTAGAATCTTTGAAAGATTAACGATTATATTTTTTAGATGGATGTTCTTCGGTGTTTCGAAGACAAGCATCCTGGATCTCAGAATCCTACATAACTCTATGTGTCTCAATATTAAATCAATAACTTCTTTTGATGGCTGCAGCTTCTCTGAATGTGTGATCTTCCTATTAGCTTTAATAGAGAACTCGAAATCTTCTGGAACTCTCTTCCTCCATGAAGAAGCTATCTCTAAATCTGGAAGATTGTAGAAGGTGGAATTAACCTCAACAAACTTGAATGCTAGAGAGTAGAGTCTTAGCGGATCTTCATTTAAAGCTTGAAAGTATTGCCATCCCCCGCATCCAACTATTATCTCAACCATACTTAGAGCATCCCACCAATCTTACCATAATCCTAGACTAATCTAGAGTTTATATGTATAGAGACCTATTGGTTAGTTATAGTGTATGCTAGATTGATTAGAATAGGGACGAGTGGGTGGAGTTATAAAGATTGGGAAGGAGTTTTCTATAAGCCAGGTGAGAATAAACTTCAAAGATACTGTAAAATCTTTAATACAGTTGAGATAGATTCAACCTTCTACTCCTATCCAGATATGAAGATCGTGGAGAAGATCTCTCAAAATACTCCTAGAAACTTTGTATTTACAGCAAAGATACCTTCACTTATAACTCATGAGAAGAAGCTCGATGTATCTAAAGGAGTCTTAAAAGACTTACACCGATTTCTAGAGTTAGTGAAGCCGCTGGAGAATGCTGGGAAGCTTGGCCCTTTACTAATCCAGCTACCACCCAGTTTCGAATACAGCAAGCATAAAGATTTCCTCGAAACATTTCTTTCACAGCTACCTGAAAGATACAGATTTTCTATTGAGTTTAGAGATAACTCTTGGATTAGAGAAGATGTAATGAATATGTTGTCTAGATATAGTGTGGCCTACACCATAGTTGATGAACCACTACTACCTCCTGAATTACATATTACAACAGATTTCACGTATATAAGATGGCATGGAAGAGGCAGGAACCCATGGTACTACTATCATTATAGTAGGGAGGAGCTTAGTGAATGGAAGCCGAAGATAACCAAGATGTTAGAAGAGACGAGAGAAGTTTACGGATACTTCAACAACCATTTTAAAGGATACGCAGTACATAATGCTCTACAAGTATTAGAGATACTTGAAGTAATAACCCCTAGCCAGAGGAAGGCATTAGAAGAAGTCGAAAAGAATTTAAAGAAAAACGTATTCGAACAACCTAAGCTTTCCATCATAATTCCTCCAGAAAAAATTCCTGAAAACGTTGAAGATATGTTAAAACTTCTAACAGATGAAGCTAGATTTAAGAGAGGTAAAGAGATAGGTAGACGGGAGATAGAGATATTAGAGAAATCTCCATCATCACTTTCTGCCAAGATTAAAGAATACAATGTATTCATAGATGTTGAAAGAAAGATTATTTTCCATGATTGTGCAGATTGGGTTAAAGTAAAGAATACGTTAAGCTTTTGCAAACATCTTGTTGCATTAATGCTTCAGCTAGAACCAGATTACTCAAAGAAGATACTTAGAGAAATAATACTTGAGAGAGCTTCATGGACATTTACAGATTACTCTTACGAGTGATGGTAGCGTTATAGAGTTTAGTTTATTAGAAAGAATCCTTAAAGATAGTGCTGACCTAAATGGCTTTACTTAGTCCTCCATATGCTTTGCTAATCTCTGTAACCTTGATAATAGTATTGGTTTTCAGAAAAATCAACATCGCTTTATCTTTACTGGTAGGAGCAATACTTTACGGTGCATTAACGTTAGATCAATCTATGGTAAAAGCTACAGTAGATTCTTTCAATCTCCAGATGATCCAGACTGTCGTAGCGTTAATGTTATCAATGTTCTTAGCAGACCTCTATAGTTCTACAAGTGTATCAAAATCATTGGTAGAAGGCTTAGAAGGACTTGGACCTAGATTTGCAGCATTTGCAACACCTTCTGTTATAGGATTGCTTCCGATGCCTGGCGGAGCTTATATCTCTGCCGTTATAGTTGATCCACTTTACCAAGAGATGAATCTAAAACCTGATGTTAAAACATTCATCAATTACTGGTTTAGACATATATGGATAACTACGTGGCCACTTTATCAAGGAGTTATACTTGCTTCAGGTATACTAGGTATCCCGGCGGGTCACGTAACAATAATGAATATCCCGATAACTTTGGCGGCCACGATTTCAGGGATAATTGTTTGTTACCGTGAAATAAGATCTTGGGGAAGCATTAACGTAGGTGAGAAAAAGATTGAAAAGATAATTCATGTATGGCCTTTTATAGCTATCGCATTATTAACACTAGTACTGAAAGTAAACTTGGTAGTAGCGATCTTCGCAACGATACTCATCTTCATGCTAATCTATAAACCAGGATTAAAAAACATGGTCAGCGGATTGAGATATATGTTCAACCCAACGTTCATAGGAATAGTAGTCTTCTCATTCATATTCAGCAAGTATATTGAAGAGAGTAATGTAGCTTTATCGTTGAAAGAACTTCTCGGCCCATACGCTGAGCTAGCAATCTTTACGATCCCGTTAGCTTTAGTTATAGGTACAGGTGTAGAGTTTACATACATAGCTTTAGCTTTCCCACCCCTACTACCACTCCTACAGAGTGAAGATAGATTGATACTAGGATTTCTAGGAGGATTCACAGGAGCTATGGTTAGTCCTGCACATGCTTGTCTAGTACTTTCAGCGAATTACTATAAAACAGAATTAACGAAACCATATAAACTAATAATTCCAGCATCTATTCTCACCATAACCCTCACGATACTATACATAACCTTGACATAAATATCTGAAAGAAGAAAGAGTTATATCAAAAATATTATCCATAAATTTGTATGGAGATCAAGCCTGGTCTCGTCCTACAGAATACTTATAGGATCCCACATGAATATGCTGCTAAGCATATAGGTTCTGGAGAAGTAGAAGTACTGGCTACACCTGCTATGATACTCTTCATGGAGAATACTTGTAGGGTGGGTGTCGATAAACTTCTCCCACAAACTCAAACTACCGTTGGAACACATGTAGATGTTTACCATGTTAATCCAGCACCAGTTGGAGCAGAAATAGATATACACGCCCGTCTCTTACAAGTAGATGGTAGAAGACTAGTATTCTATGTCGAGGCACGTTTAGGAGAGAAGATAATTGGATATGGAATACATGAAAGATACATAGTAGATAAGGAGAAGTTCCTAGAGAAAATAAAAGAGAAGATCTAAAATCTTTACACTATACTTATCGTTATCCCTCCTCACTAGATGGAGCATTTATTTTGTTCCAGCATGGTATGGTCTTCTATTTAAGAAAAATCTCTCGAGTCTTAATGGATCCTAGAAGGAAACTGGGCTCTACGAAAATATGGAAATCGTTATCTCCTAGCTTTTAACTAAAATACTATGGCCAAATGGAGTCTGATTGGAGAGAAATTTATAGAGAGATTAGGAAGAACTTTACATCATTCAGAAAAGCTAAGATAAGTAGAGAGTTTTCTGAAAAACTTACAAAAGATTTAGATTATTTGAAAAATCTGTTCGTTGAAGAAGTATCGGGAGAGAATCTTAAAGTAACTTCAGAATGGATCTCCAATTTGAAAAGTATTCTTAGAGATGTTTGCCTAAAGCTTGGATTGGAGAATGTTACATTTCCACCTGAATTGAAGAGTTTTATTGATGATCCGAAGACCCATCTTAAGAAGAAGCTTTTCACATATGCTATGGATCTTGCTAGAGGTAAGATGAGTTTAAAAATGTTTGAAGATAGAGGTAGGAGAGCTATTCAAACATCTCTCCAAACAAATTTGAGAAACATCTATCAATCATGGATATTTCTAACTCTAATATCACATTTATCAGAAGATGGCGGAGTGGTCGTATATCCTGAGTGTAGGTATCTAAGTCTTGAGAGAAGTGGTAAACAAAAGGTCTCGATAATTCCGCCGAACATAGTTATAAGTACTTCGAGAGGTTTACTCAGCTTCTTCTTAGAAGCTCCTAGACCAGTTAGCTGGGAGGATACAAACGATCTAAAGAAAGTGTGGAGCCTATACAAAGCAATGAGGCCGGACATACTTGTTTACAGCGGCATGATCATGAACATACTGGAAATAGATCTAGATCCACCTATCAAGAAACCGGATCTAATAATAGAAGTTAAAGAACTCGAAGACTGGTATCAGAGAACTAGAGAAATTAAGAGAATAGAGCAACCTATATCAGCTGAAGAATGGAGGTTTATGTGGCTTAGAGGTTTATGGGAGGGGTTGGGAAAAGAACTTGGAGCAAGAACTGAACCTGAAAAGATTGAAGATGTATCTAGAAAAAATGTTAAACTTAGAGAATTAGAGTTGGTCAAGCTGTATAGAGAAGTCTATAAACCAAAGAAAATGATACTTGTAGCTAGATGTCCTTCACCTCCAAATGTGAGAAAGAACCTTGAAGAGAACGGAATAATGGTTATCGATAATGTTGGTTTTGATAGAGATAAGTTAAGGAAGCTTTCTGAGATCGTGCTAAGCTACGCTACTTCGTCTGAAGACGTTCTAATATTGAAAGGAGAACTGGCGAGAGCAATATACCAGAAATCTAGGGAACTAGGAAAACATCCAGAATTCCTCATAAAGAAGATTATAGAAGTTATCTAAAAATCTGTGACCGCTAAAAATATCTTCTAGAATAATGTAGAATAAATGCTTAACAGTACACGGATGATGTATACGTCATGATTGGAGGAGAATTATATATGCTGAGAGAAAAGATACTAGACAAGATATCTGAAATAAGTGTTTTCTTTCATCTTATTCAGAGATAGCTTTTCTTATTGTTTTCCTAGATCCATTTCTTTCTCTTGAAGTAAAGGATCATTGTTACTCCTATGAGTAGCATTATGGAGAGTGTTAGTGGGTACCCCCAGACCCATTTAAGCTCTGGCATATACTCAAAGTTCATTCCATATATTCCAGCTATAAATGATAGAGGCATGAATATCGTTGCTATCATTGTCAGCATCTTCATTACCTCATTCATCTTATTGCTTACAGCTGAAAAGTATACATCAAGCATGTCTGAGAGAATCGCCTGGAGTGTCTCAACACTCTCTATGACTCTAATTGTATGATCATAGAGATCTCTAAAGTATGGAGTAGTCTGAGGATTAACGAAACGTTGTCCAGACCTCTCAAGCGTTCCGACAACTTCTCTAAGAGGCCACATATTCTTACTGAACTGTAAAAGCTGACGTTTCAATTTATGGATCATGTGGAGCAGGCTGGGACTCGGGTTGGAGGTTAACTCATCTTCTAGGACATCTATCTCATCTTCGATCTCCTCTATAACTATGAAGTAACCGTCTATCACCACATCCATCAATAAGTATAGTAGGTAGTCTGCATCCATACTCCTAACTATTCCACGTGAAGCTTTCACCCACTCCAACACATTATCTACAACCTTGCTCTTCTCTTCTTCAATAGAGATAAGAAGACCGTCACCAAGAATAAGATTCAACTGTCTGGAAGAAAGTTCCTTACTAGATTTATCGAATTTAAACATTTTTAAAACAATATATGTGTAATTTTGAAATTCCTCAATCTTTGGTCTTTGATCTACATTCAGTATATCTTCAATCGTTAGAGGATGAATCTTAAATTTCTCAGCCAGCTTCCCAAACGTCTCTCTATCTTTAAGATCGGAGATTCTTATCCAAGTAACCTTAGACTTATTGATCACTACATCTAGTTTATCTATTTCCTCAATTGAAACTTCTCTAAAGAAGTCTCTACTATACTCTATAACAGTAATCAAGCATCTACCACCCTTCTTAATCTCGATTAAATGAAGAACAAACCTCATGAAAAATCTTAATCAACAATACGTCTAGATTGTCTGATACTCATGGTACCGTAATCATGTCCTCTAAAGCATCACTCTACGTTTAAGGATAGATTTAGTGAATTCTGTAAATTCATGGATCTTCCTCTTCTGTCCTGAGATCTTTAAAGATATGGTTAACCCTACCTCTTTGACTTCGTGAACCTCTAAGCCATATCTTAATGCAAGTTCTCTTAAATCTCTTAGACTATATTCAGGTATAGTTTCCAGGTCTCCGCATGGTCCCATATCACATGCAGTACACCCAATTCTATGGGAATCAATATTTGCAGAACATGCTGATGGATAAATCTTCAACCCAATTTTCTCTGCAACATTCTTGATTTTCTCTTTGATATCACTTGTTCTGACAGTTGTCTGGGATTTTACGTTTATTTTTCTTTCTAAACGTTCTAGAATCATGTCTATGTGTGGAAAACCTGAAGCTCTCAATCTACGTATCACTCCTTCTGTTACTCTCAACGATCCTAGGACAACCCCTCTAGCTCCAGCTTCCATACACTTTTCTAGAAGTTCTCTAAGATCAGAAATTTCTACTCCTGGTATTATTGGTCTAAGGAATAAACATGTATTCACTCCTGCATTTGATAAATTCTTTATAGTTTCAAGTCTATTGAAAGGTGTTGGAGCACTTGGTTCAAGCATCTTACTGTATCTAATCGTAATTATCGTTACTAGTGCACTGATGTCTTTCTGTAGGTTATAGATCGTTCTACAGACTTCTCTATCTAGATACGCTTTGGTCGAGAACTGTATAGGGTTTTCAAGATACCTAGAGGTAGTGGAGATGTATTCAAGAGTCTTCTCTAATGTTTCTTTCATGAATGGTTCTGTAATAGATCCGAATGCTAGTAATGTTCCATTTCTGCCAATCGCTACTGAAGGATTAACCGCTATAGAGTATGCTAGCTGTAGGCCTTTGAGAGGATATGGTTTAGGCTTGTACGTAAACCCCATATCATATATGTAACAGTATGTGCAGCCGAAACTACATCCTAAACCTGTATGTACTGTGAGACCACATGGTCTCGGAAGCCTTCGAGCATGAGAATCTACTTCAGCCTCTCTAGCTTCTTCTACCTCAATCATGTCTCTAAGCTTACCGGCAACTTTTATCTTCTTTTCAAACTCGCCTAATAGATCTATCAAGAGAACTTAGCCCACCAAAAATAAATCTAAGATATACTAAATGAAAAACATGACGTAAACATAGGAAACTAGTTGTGAAAAGTTTGAGACAGCTCTTACAGAATGGCCAACAGGTCTCCACCAACTAATTATAAATACTCACTTGTACAGCGATTTTCAGAGAAGTAGTATTTGGAGAGTATTTATGAGTGAGTTTACAGACATATTTATTAGAAGTTTAGATGCCTGAGACTATCGTCAAGTCTTGTCTATTATGTAGAGGGACTAGAAATCTCTGTGGTAAAGAGGTATGTCCACAAATCTCATACTGGAATACTATCCAGAAACTTAAGACTATTGAATCTTATTTTATTGAAGCTCCTTCTCCTCCATCTGTATTTGTTGGTAGAATTGGTTACCCACGTGTACGTGTTGCTCCAGCAGTAGTCCCTGAAGGAAGTAATGTTGAGATATATGATATGCCTGAAAAATGGTTGAACATAAATCTAAACGAGATACTACAAATGAGGCTTAGCCTTCTGAGAGCTTGTATAAATGTAGATGTAGCGAAACCTGAGAAGATGGAAGACGTAAAGATCTTAGCAGCATCCTCCAAACCAGTAGACCTAGAATTGAGGTTCTCCAAACCTCCTAGACCATACATTAAGCTTGATGTAAACTCACCTCCACTAGGACCAGCGGGGATCTTAGAGAAACTACGTATACTTGGAAATCCTAAGATTCCTAAACCTATAGATAGAGTCTTACTAGATAGAGAACTCACTGCTACTGAAGCAGTTATGAATCTCTACTCAAACAGTATCCCAGTCTCACATATACAGAAACTATTCTCTATAGGTGTTTTCGGTAAAGCTGGGTTTAGGAAGATTGTTCCAACACGTTGGTCAATTACTGCTGTAGATTCAATAATATCTAAGAGATTGATAGAGAAAGTGAAGAAACTTCCCGTATTTGATTCATATCTGTTTTTCGAAAGAAGACATGAGAATAATACATTCATAGCTATAATTGCTCCATATAGGTGGAGTTATGAATGGATTGAAGCATGGTTTCCATATACTACGTGGAATCCTGGAATGAGGATTGAGGTTGAAGATGATTGGGAAGATTTTCGTGGTAGGAGTACTTATGCTTCTCTAGGAGGATGCTACTACGCTGCTAGACTAGCTACGGCGGAGTACATGATTAGGGAAGGAAGGCAGGGGACTGCGATACTGATTCGTGAAATTTATGAAGGATTCTTCCTCCCGATAGGCGTATGGTTTGTAAGAGAAAATGTTAGAGAGATGTTTAAGAACAAGCCTGAGAAATTTGGAGATATTAGAGAAGTTCTTGAGAGGCTTTCTTCATCTACTAGAATACAGTTATCTAGGTGGATTAAAACATCTAGACTACTTACTCAAATTCTCTTACAATCTAGACTCGAGGTGCCTAGACTCTGAGCATAATCTATAGAAAGATTAACGTTAAGAACGTCCTCTCTAAGACAGGTCTATACGATCTAGACTACACATACAATCCATATATCGGCTGTGCACATGGATGCGTATACTGTTATGCTAGAGCATATACAAGGTATAGAGAAGTAGCAGATTCATGGGGTAAGATAATATACATCAAAGAGAATGCATTAGAAGTATTGAGGAGAGAAGTTTATGAAAAAACTCGTGGCGTAGTAGGAGTTTCAACTATTACAGATCCATACCAGTATATTGAAGCTGAGACCAAGCTTACGAGGAAGGGGATAGAGATACTGCTAGAATCTAGAAGATTCAAGATCAGCATTCAAACAAAATCTCCAACGGTATTAAGAGATCTAGACCTATTCCTCAAGTTTAAAAATAATGTAGACGTAGGCTTAACGATAACTACTGTAAGAGATGACGTAGCTGAAATCATTGAACCGAATGCTCCACCTCCGAGCTCTAGAATAGATGCATTAAAGAAATTATCAGAAGAAGGCTTAGAGACATGGATCTTTCTAGGACCAATAATGAGAGACGTAAATGATTCTCTTGAAAATATTGAGAAGATAGTAGAACTAGCCCAGGAAACAGGTTCACAACTCTACTACGACTTCTTCAGGATCAAGAAGAATATTTCAAGATCTATGAAAGATGTCAAGAAGATTTATCCAGAATGTATGTCCGTAAATAAAGAATGGAGAGGGAAAATATCACATTTAGTGGAAAGCTTATGTGAAAGAGAAGGCGTTACATGTAAACCAGCTTTCCCAAAAGAAGGATATGACTCTAAAATAATCTAACCTAAACAATCATTCTATCCAAGAATAATTAACAGGATTATTAACGTAATCCTCCATCTAAGCTTAAAAGCATGGAGAGGGTATTACCATCAAAACTAGTAACTTGATTGAAAAAGCCTAGCACATTCTTCAATATTTATTACATGAATAATTGAAAAATCTTGTATGCAGAATATTGAATTAGAAATTGTATTTAGATTGCTTATTGCTGTAGTTCTTGGTAGCATTATTGGATATGAGAGGGAGAAAGTAGACAAGCCAGCTGGTTTAAGAACACATATGCTTGTAGCTCTTGGATCGTGTCTATTCACAATACTCTCACTCTATGGTTTCCCGGGAAGCGATCCAGCTAGGATTGCTGCTTACGTAGTTGCTGGTATAGGGTTTATAGGTGCTGGAGCAATCTTACAAACAAGAGAGAGAGTGATAGGATTAACTACAGCTGCGTCTATATGGGTTTCAGCATCTATAGGCATGGCTGTTGGAGTAGGATTCTACATATTAGCAACAATAACCACTATACTCACCTACATAATCCTAAGACTGAGAGTTATAGAAAAATCTAAGACTGCTGATAAAGAATAAAGAGATGTATTCACTAAATCAGTTCTTTAAATCTTTATCCCAAGCACTGATATACATTATCTTGATAGAATGGGGTCTACTCTCAGCCGGTCTGCCATTCCTACAGGTGTCAAAGAATTAGATAGTATTCTTGGAGGAGGATTTAGACTAGGAGAATTGTATTTTGTGTATGGTGAAGAAGCTTCTGGGAAAACGAGTTTAGCGTTAACGATCACTGCTTCAGCTATTAAACAAGGATTAAAACAGTTATTCGTAGATTGTTCTGGAAGACTCCATCCGCTGAGAATATCTCAAGTAGCTGAGAAATGGTCTATAGAGTTGTCTGATATCTTAGTGAAACCTATACGAGATTTCGGAGAACAAGAAGATCTGGTCATAAAATTATACAACTTGAAGAAGCTGTTTAATGTAGTAGTTTTAGATGATTTCACGTACCAGTATAGATTAGAGCTTTCGGGAGACCTTAGGAGAGATTTAATATTGTTTAAGAGGTTTGCTTTTCAAGTAGCTGTATTATCGGAGTTGGCTGAGAAGTATGATTCACTAGTGTTGATTGTAGGACAGGTACATGATATACCAGAACATGGTGTTCAGAAACCTGTAGCATACAGAATTCTATACCACTGGGCTAAATGGATCCTGAAGCTCTCATCTCATGATAAGGTAGATAAGATTCTATTTATCGAGAAACCTCCAACAACATTGTCTGCTAGATTCATGGTTTCAGATAGGGGTGTAGATGAGTGTCGAGTAAGGTGAGTTAAGGTGGTGTAAACTTAGATGTGTATGCAGAGTAAAGACCTAGACTTGCAAGCAAGATTAGTAGAAAACTAAAGAACAACATATACTTTAAGGTTCTGGGATTATAGGTTCTAGTTATAGCAGTCATGTATAATAGTACGCCTCCAGCACCCATCAAGTAGTAGAGCATAACAACTATTGTTTCAGCATGAGTCTGCATATTAATACTCCATAAGAATACTCTAATAGCTCCAGTCTGCAAGAAGATAATTGGTATAGGATTCTCGGTGGTAATGATATATATAAATCCACTCATAAATACTATAACAACGAAGACGGTAATCCAGGAAATTGCAGATAACGTAGTTTCAGATTTGAGGAAACTTAACTTCTTCACCAATTTATCTATTATAGATTCTCTCCAACTCTTCTGCATACTCTCAGAAATGGAGAATGTAAAGTAGCTAAAAAACTTAAAATCTTTATCAATACGCTATCTTCACTCTTTTAGATAAACTGTTATATTCTTCTTTGAATCTAGTGCTGAGAGTAGTTTTCTACCAAGTTCAGAATTCTTTGAGAATCTAACTTTACCATTCTTTCCAATAGTGACTGTTGATAAATGTTCTCCATTTACATATACGTCAGCTTTTAAGTTTGAGTATTCTTCTGGGAAAATCATCTCGATAGATCTCCCAGTCTCCATAATATCATAAGGTATCTCTCTCCTATCTACAGGGGTTTTTGGAACCAAGTCTATTGATACTCCAAGATCACGTTCAATTCTACTTATAGTCTCACCTCTCCTTCCAACTATCTTCGGCAAGACATCTCTATTAACCCTCACCACAACTTTACCAGGAGAGATTACTTCAACTTCAGCTCCAGGATCATAGATCTTAATCTTCTGGAGAACTTTTTCCTCAACATCTTTTCTAATTTTTTCACTGAACTCCTTCATCTTCGATACAGGGACAACTACATTTTCCTCTCCATAAGTGTATATCTCGTATTCTAGTTCACCTGATTCAAAGTCTCTAACTTCTATGACTGGTCTAGCGAGATCTGGTGAAGTCATACCTGTGGGAACTTTGACTACAAGTTCAAGTTCGTATACCTTCTCAACTTGACCATACTTCAAAAATATCACCGTATCAATTATGCTTGGTATCATTCCTAGTTCAACTCTACCTATAAATCTCTGTATAGCGTCTATTGGATCGCTTGCATGTACGACGCCTATCATCCCAACCCCTGCTAAACGCATATCTGAGAAGACTTTAAAGTCTTTAGGCTTCCTGATCTCATCAAAGATCGTGTAGTCTGGTCTAACCAAGAGTAGGAGTTCAGCACTCTTCTCAAAATCTCCTTCAAGTGGACCATATTGAGTTATCTCTGGACCGACTTGAAGATCTCTAGGAGATTCAAATGTCTTAACTATCTTTCCAAGCGAGAAGTAGAACTCAGCTAAACTACTAGCGAAAGTAGTTTTACCTGAACCTGGTGGTCCCGCTATCAGTATACCTTCAGCTTTATTCTTCAATCTCTCTATAAGCTTACTAGAAAGATTGTAATCTTGAATGCTTAGTTTTACTATAGGTCTAACAATAGTTACTTCTAGATCGTCTGAGAATGGTGGGCGGGCTATAGCTATACGATACTGTCCAAGCTGGACAACCATAGCATGACTTCTCACAACTTCTATACTACCTTCTTCAGAAATCCTGACGGCTTCCATAATCTCATGAATAATCTTGTCCAACTCTTCTTCTGTACACGGTTCTTCTCTAAGTTTAATTAATGTAAATCTTCCTGGCTTTCCACGTTTAGCGAGGGGTGGTACACCAACTTTTAAATGAAGACTGAGAGTATCTTGAGTAAAGTATTCTTCAAAAGATAGTTTAGGAGGTTTTTCATATGGTTCAACGTACCTTATTGGTACACCTTCAGCTTCAGCAACAAGTGCTTGAACGTAGTCTGAAGTATAGAGTATAGCTTTCTCACTTCTTGCAGCATCTCTTATGATAGCGTCTATCCGACCACTTCTAGCAAGCTTTATATCTTCTAGGCTAGGTCTCTCTCCTACAAACTTAATAACATAACCTTTCTGCTCAGCAACTTCTCTAATCTTCTTTAACTGTTCTAAACCCTTAAAACCTACATCTCTACCTTTAGAAGCTTGAGCCTGAAGCTCGTCGATAACGGCTACAGGGATAATTATTTCACAATTCTCAAAACATTCTTCTTGAAGTAATCGGAGAAATTTTCCATTAATTATAATACTCGTATCAGGAACTATCTTAACACTATCCTGCAACTCTACCCACAAACAAATAACATAACATATTATTAAAACCTTAAGCTAAGATCGAAGATAAGATAGATAGAATATTAGGAGAGAGATTGAAGAAGATGTAAATTCTCCACTAAATTAGAACGATCTATATTTCTACCAAACTCATCTAAAATCTTATCAACAATACAATATGATCGAAGCTTCTAAGAATCTCTAAGTCAATAATATTGAAAAAGCATAGAAGATTTGCAACTTGTAAGTTAGATTGTGTCTAATTATCAATAGATGGCTTCTAGAAGATTTTTATAGGTAGGGTTAGGTAGATTAAAAGTGTTGAGAATTGGTAGTAAGATTGAGTAAGTATGGAAGTTGAATTTGAAAGTGCTGGAGGAATATTGAGAACACGGCCATACCCTAAAGCAGGAAGAATAACGATATTATAGAAAACAGAGTAACGAAAAATGTAGATTAAGTAGACATAGTAATATCATCTCTAACCAATGAATCATTAATAAGTGATGCACTATCTGAAGAACTCTAAATAGTGGTAGAATACTTCGGAAAGAACGCTATCTGATAAATTATTAATCTGTGGAGACGAAGACTATATTCTATACAGTATAAAATAAACTTTATAATCTTCTATTTTCCTAAAGTGAGTTGTGATGAAAGATGTCTAAGGTACCTACTGGTTCCAAGATCTTGGTTTTTACTATCATAGGTTTATTGCTGGGAATCGTTATAGGCTTTGGACTTTCTTATTATCTCGGCATCTCAGCTATTACACCTCCAGTAACTAAGAAAGAGTATACTATAGGTATGATTGCAGATCTCACAGGTGAAGGAGCTGACTACGGTATCGAAGTTAGAGATGCAGGCTTTCTAACCATAGATGAAATAAATAATTTCCTAAAAGAGATTAATGTTCCAGTGAGTTTTAAACTTGAAGTTGAAGATTCTAAGACTACAGTTGAGGGAGCTGTTGCAGCAGCCCAATCATTAGGGGGTAAAGGTATAAAGGTGATAGTAGGACATCTTTGGAGTGGTCAAGCAAATGGTATCAAAAGCTATATAGATAGCCATAAAATCTTCACAATAAGTGTTTCTTCAACGTCTCCTATTCTTTCAATTCCAAATGATTATCTGTTTAGGATGCAGGCTCCAGACAGTATACAGGGTAGAGTGCTTGCACATTTAATACTAAAATCAGGATACAGTAAAGTAGCTGCAATCTATAGAAATGATCCTTATGGTTCAGGGGTCTTCAAATACTTCGAAGAAGAATTCAAAAAACTTGGAGGTACAATTAGATCATTAGCCTATACACCAGATCTTCCAGATTATTCTAGTGAAGTCCTACAGCTAAGCGGTATGGTTAAAGAACTAGGAGTAGAAAAAACAGCTGTACTTATCATTGCTTTCAATTATGAAGCAATAAGAATGTTTGATAAAGCAAGAGTAGATCCAGTTCTCTCAAACGTACAATGGTTTTCAAGTGAATCTTTAAAGGGTCCAGGTCTACTTCCACCAGCAGGTCCACCTGAAATTGCTGATTTTCTCGTTAAAGTGAAATTGACAGGTACCTATCCTGCTTCTTTAACTGAGACAGAGCTTATGAAGAAGTTTGTACAGAAGTTTAAAGAGAGATATGGTAGAGAGCCGAAAGCTTACGGAGCCTATACTTATGATGCTTTATGGCTGGTCGCTATTTCCATATTGAGTGCACAAAGTCTTGATACAAATGCAGTAATGAAGATATTCGTAAACCTAGCAGACAAGTATACTGGTGCAACTGGTTTAACAACTCTTGATGTTAATGGTGATAGAGCTCTCCAAGACTACCAAATATGGCAGGTAAAGAAGACGGATGGATACTATGATTTCAAGGTTATCGGTGGGTGGAATGGAGCTACCAACGAACTTATAATTTCAAGTCAATGAAATTATCTTCTTCTAAATCTTTATTTTTATTTTTTATTATGTTCTCATGAGAGTAGGCTTCTTCATGGGGGTGGTGATGGCTGGAACTCCTCCAAGCAATTATCTCAAGTATTGTGACTGGAAGTTTGTATGCTTTAATGGCGTACGGACTTACAGTTACCTTGAGCTCAATTAGAATATATAATTGGGCTTATGCAGAATATGTAACAATATCGGCATACATTACAGCTGTACTCTCTACAAGATATCTAGTCAATATCTGGTTATGTTTCCCGATAGCTATAACTTCAGCCGTAGTTATGTCTATACTAGTTGATGAGCTGGTTTACAAACCATTAAGTGCAAGAGGTTCTACTATAATCCAAATTATGCTTGCAAGTATAGCAACAGGTCTCTTGATCAGGTATTTTATCTATATTTTTGCCTCAATAAATAATGTAGTGATAATTAAGGCCGCCTATGCTTCAAGAACAATATTCACTTACAATACGCTAGTGATAACTGATCTAGATGTAGCTACTATACTCGTAACTTTATCAATGATGATAATATTTCACTTCATATTATCAAAAACGTTGCTAGGTAAGCAGATTAGAGCGATGTGGGATAATTTTGAGTTAGCACGATTAAGCGGTGTAAAAGTATTTAGAGTTAGAAGATTTGTATGCATCTTGGTAGGTATTCCTGCAGGTATTATAGGTTCACTCTGGTCAATCTACTCAACTGTAACACCGACTACCGGATGGATACTTCTTCTCCCTGCTTTTGCAGCAGTTATCGTTGGTGGTTTGGTTAGTATACCTGGTGCAGTAGTTGGAGGATACCTACTTGGATTAGGTGAAAATCTAATAATGGCTATTGCTTACCGACTGTTTAATATATCTTTAGCTTATAAACCATTGTTAATGTTGCTAATAATGTTGTTGGCATTATTCGTAAGAGCAGAGATAATTCCTATAAGATTTTTTACTTCAAGTATCCATAAATCTATTTTCAGGAGAAGTGGATGTAAATGAGCTCTGAGCTGATAACTCTTTTATCAACTACTTTAACTTTCTTCAGCATATACGTAATCTTATCTTTGAGTCTAAATCTTGAGTATGGTTTTACAGGTATTCCGAATTTCGGTAAGGTATTTTTCTTCTCGCTAGGTGCTTACGTTACTGGAACGTTTGTACCTAGAGTAATGCATTTCTTATTCCAAATTGATGAACCAATATGCTCGGCTACTGCATCAACAAAACGTATAGTATTAGGTATCCAAGAACCGGCAGCTTTAATGATGATATTCATAATGTCTCTAATACTTTCAGGAATTATAGGAGCAGTCGTTGGTTACATACTCTCATATCCATCTCTGAAACTTAGAGGTGACTATCTAGCAATAAGCTTACTGATAGTCGCTGAGCTTTGTAGAGTTTTTGTTAGAACTGAGCCCAGTATTGTATGTGGAACGAATGGGATAGGGGGGCTGCCGAATCCATTCATATGGATTGAAGATGCAATAACAAAAGAAGTATCCTACTCAACATTATCTGCAACGATTGCATTTCTCACCTATTTCTTTATCCAAAGAATAGTAAATTCTCCTTATGGAAGAGTTTTAAAGTCTATTAGGGATGATGAATTAGCTTCACAGCTCTTGGGAAAAGATGTAAAGAAGTTTAAGAGTGAAGTCTTAATGTTTGCTTCATCTCTATCAGCTATAGCAGGATGTTTATATGCTTTCTTTATAGGATTTGTCTATCCAGATGATTTCATAATAGTGTGGACGATGTATGCATGGTTAATGCTCTTGCTAGGAGGTGTGGGAAATAATAGAGGTGTTGTTCTTGGAAGCTTAGTGATGGTTATGATAGATAGAGGCTTAAGACGTATACCGAGCTTCTGGCTATCTCTACCTTTCGATATTAGTTATCTTAGAGGAATAATCTTCATGGTACTACTACTAGTAATCATAATGTATAGACCGAGAGGAATCTTCCCTGAGAAGCCATTAGAGACGCCCGCTAAGAAAGTTTTTGAAACGTTTATTAGAAATAGCCTTAAGTTTAAGAAAAACAATTTAATTAATAGTTCAGAATGATCAGAGATCAGATTCTCCACGTTTCAAATCTCTGTGCAGGTTACGGGAAAACCGTGGTACTACATGACGTATCTATCTCATTAGTAAGAGATAGCCTCACATTAATTGTAGGTCCAAATGGAAGTGGGAAAAGCACTCTTGCAAAAGCCATCTTCAATTTAGCAAATGTGTTTGCTGGAGAAATAATCTTTAAAAATATTAACGTAACAAAGATGACGGCTGAGGAGAAGACAGCATTAGGTATGCAGATGATTCCTCAAGTCTCAAACGTATTTGAGAATCTTACCGTAAAAGAAAACCTAGAGATATCATTCTTCAATACTAGGAAAACAGATAAGAATAAAAAGAGTTTTGAAGATATGTTAGAATACGTTTTCCAGATATTCCCAAATTTAAGAAATAGAGAAAATGATAAAGTAAAGTTATTAAGTGGAGGTGAGAGACAGATGGTAGCGTTAGCTAGAGCTCTCATAACTAAACCCGAGTTAATAATTTTCGATGAACCTACTGCGATGCTCTCTCCAGCCCTCTCAAACTTTATACTAAATAAGATTAAAGAGATAAATCATTCAGGTGTTGCTGTAATGCTTATTGAACAAAACGTTAAAGCGGCGATAGGTATTGCAGACTATCTATACGTACTCTTATCTGGCAAGAAAGTCTTAGAGGGACCATCTGAGAAATTTATAAAAGATTTTAAAATACTGGAAGATGCATTCTTTGGTAAAGTTAGAGAAGTTTGAGGAGTGGTGGAGATGTCTGAGAGCCTCTTATACCTTCAAGAAGTTACGAAGAGTTTCGGCGGCCTGAAAGCAGTTAACAAAGTCTCTTTGAAAATACCTGAAAAATCAATAATTGGACTAATTGGACCGAACGGTTCTGGAAAAACAACTCTATTCAATCTTATTAGCGGAGTCCTATATCCTGATAGTGGGCAAATATTCTTCAGAGGTTTAAGGATAGATAGAATGCCTCCTCATGAACGTTTTAAACTGGGTTTATGTTATGCTTTCCAAATACCTAGAATATTTAGAGGTATGACGGTATTAGAAAATACGATGGTATCTCTTAAGAAGCAGTTAGGAGAACAATTCCTAATAGCACCATTTAGGAGAAAATGGATTAATCAAGAAGTGAAAAATGCTGAACGAGTGTTATCCGTGCTAGAAGATGCCCAGCTAGTAAACCTATACGATAAACTTTCATCAGAACTATCAGGCGGTCAAATAAAATTATTACAATTAGTTAGAACAATTACAAGTGAACCAAAACTATTCTTACTAGATGAGCCTGGAGCAGGAGTTGCACCTTCTCTAGCTAAAGAAATATTTAGGAAAATTTCCAGATTAAGAGATGAAGAGGATTTAACATTCTTTATTATAGAGCATAGACTAGATTTGCTTTTCGACATAGTAGATAAAGTATATGTTATGAATAGAGGTGAAATTATAGCTGAAGGTAGACCTGAAGAAATAATAGAAAATTCAAAAGTTAAGGAAGCTTATTTAGGAGGTTAAAATTCTTCATAACGGTATAGATCATCAAGCTCATCTCTCCTCCTTATAATCTTCACATCACCATTTCTAAGAATCATGAGGTATGGTGGTCTAAGCATACCATTGAAATTCATCATTACTTCTGGTCCATAAGCTCCTGTATGAAGGAAAGCTAGTACATCTCCAGGCGATGTTTTTCCAGGTAGACGTCTGTATCTCGGCAATTTCTGAAAACCATTTTCTTCTCCCTCAACGTCATGATAAACATCTTCAGCATCACATAGTGGTCCACCTATCCGGAAACTAGTATCATGTTTCTCATCTATCCTACTTACGTTAAGTATAGGATAATACCATCTTAAGATTCTAGCACTTGGTAATATATTAAAACCAGCATCTACAATAAGCCATTTCTCTCCTGAAGATCTTTCCTTGAAATTAACAATCCTTGTTAAAAGAATACATGCATCTGCAACTAAACTCCTACCTGGCTCAATGTATAATTTTACATCGTATTTTAATCTTCTTAAATTAGTAGAGATAGTTCTAGCTATGTCGTGTATATCAAATTTTACTTTATAATAAGCTGGTAATTCATTATCTTCTTCTACCAATGTTTTAGTGTAATCTACGGGTATGCCTCCTCCGAGATTAATATGATCTAGTTCTATTTTTAAATCATTATAAAGCTGGTTGACAATATCTACAATTGTTCTTGAAGAATTTTCCCATGAAGTGAGATCTGAGATTTGTGAGCCGATGTGAGCATGTATACCTTTTATATCTATATTTTTGAGTTCTAATGCAAGGCGGTATGCTTTAAAAAGTTCTCCAATCTCAAAACCAAATTTAGATCTAGATATTCCTGTTTTTAATGTAGGCGTCATAACTTCTGGTACTACTCGTAACGATATACCTACCTTCAAATTTAATTCGCTAGCAATATTGTTAAGAAGCATCATCTCATAAAATGAGTCTACGTTTATACAGTTTATTCTACTCTTAACTGCATAGTATAGATCTTCCACTCTCTTACCGGGACTATTGTAAATTATATCTTCAGGATTGAAACCAGCTTTAATAGCTTTATATAATTCTCCTGTAGAAGAAACTTCGCATTTCAGACCTTCATCTTTAAAAATTTTTAAGATTGATAAGATAGAGTTAGCTTTTAAAGCATAGTGAATATATGTTTCTCTATACTCTTTTCTAAAGGATTCTTGGATAAACTTTGCATTCTCTTTTAGCCTGGATTCAGAGAATATGAAGATAGGGGTTCCATATTTTTCAACTATGCTTAGTAAATCAACACCATCAAATAATAATCGGTTTCCTTCTACCTTGAAATGATCTAGAATAGATGTATACATGTCTTCACCTCCTAATGTTTATTTAAGAAGTTTCTGCAAAGAGAAATAGCATCAATTAGCGAGTCATGTAAAACATTGTATTGCCTAGTTAATTCAATTTTTAGTGCATGGTTTTTCCAATCATCCCTAGATATTTTTACCATGTTATCTAATATTTTGTAGATACGTGGTAGTGGTTTCGATAGATATAAGCATCCATAAACGTCGTGGGAATATTTCTCCACGGTACTCCTAAAGACTGGGATTAAAATTCTACATAACTTAAGTAATAACTGGTTAAATGATTTGATGAAAGAAAGATTGTACTGGTCTTTGTATTCTTCTGAGAGCTTATATATTTCGATCAATTGTTTCTTTAATTCATTAACTTCTTTTTCAAGCTTGTAAATATGGGAGGTTAACAGATATTCTGGGAAAGCCTCCTTTATCTTAGCGATCTCCATCTCTATTACTTCAATAAATTTTATAAAATCAAATGGTAGTAGCGGTGTACATAAAAGTCTCAGAACGTACTCCATGTAGAGTCTTGCCTGTATTTCTAAGAGCTCCTTATCTATCTTATCTAATGTATCTTCTTCACTATGATACCACCATCCAAAAATAGCTCCTCCTAATTTCTCTAATTCATCTTCTTTATATGTTGTGAAGGTGAAGATGTAAGGTATACCTATGCCTTGAAATGAGTTATCCCCGAATTTCAGTGGAAGCTTTTTCTCCGACGGTTTGCCGATTACTTCTTTTTCAACTTCTTCTAAGAATTTCCAGGTTTCTGGAGAGGAATACGATACAAATCTACTAGCTCCAGCTAACCCGCATCCATCAATATTTACGTAGGCAACACCTCCACTATTAAGATCACTCCAATAGTAATCTACAAAATATGCTGAGCCGGCTGCTTCACCTATTTCATGTCCATCCCAGAATCCAAATAAGATGCTTCGTAATAACTTATCTCTTTTTTCAGAAAGTATTCTGATCATCTCTAACATAATTGCATTACCAGCAGAATTATCAGTAGCTGTCTTTCCCCAGGCTTCCAAATGTCCACCCACGATGATAAATTCTTCTTTAAATTCAGGTTTCAGTGATTCTATTCTACACATAGGTTGATTAGCATTTACCCACTCATTTCTAACTTTAACCTTTATCTTACCCTTCACTTTACTATTTCTTGATAAAATATTTTTAATGTATTCACCATCAAACTTCGAGATATTTATAGAGACTATTTTCGGGATCTTTTCTAAATCTTTAGTAGTAGGGATTCCCCATACACTTTTTATTGCTCCTCTACCTACAATTCTATTCTCACTATGACCCCAATTCATAATTATTAATGCTTTAGCTTTATTATTGCTGGCAATTCTAGCTTTTTCAGTTCTTGGCGGAGAGTATGATAACTCAACTAATACAAATTTGTCTACGCAATCTTTACCAGAGTATTCTTCTTCTCCACCTCCACCTAGATATATTATTTCACCAGTTATTCCTTCATCTGACGTGTTTTCGCTGAAGAGGTTAGGGAAACAGTTTATTGATCTAAATTCAGGTTCTATGATCTCAAAATAAGATTCTATTGGAAAGCTTGTTAGGAAGTGGAATCTCTCAATCCAGACTTCTAGTCCATTAATTCTTTTCAAATAATCTAAAATGTATCTTGAAGCTTTCTCAATGTTTTCTGTGCCTGCTATTCTATCAGGAAAATTGCAGAGCATTTCTATGTGTTTCCACACATTCTCCATATCTATACGGAAATTATCTTTAGACATCTCCACCACATCCTTTAACCTATTCTAGAATATCAGCATCTATAAGATTTTAGTTTTCAAAGTAGGTAACTGGTTCTACGCAGTATGTCTCGACACGATATCTGCCGAGAATTTTTTATCTTGATAAACTATGTTTCCTGAGGTTATGGTCATTATATTCTTTATATTCTTCAGCTCTTCTATGCTTGCTTGTAATGGATCATTATCAATTATGATAAAATCTGCATATTTTCCAGCTTCTAGTGTGCCGAGATGATCTTCTTCAAATAAAAGATACGCAGATCCACTAGTATAGAAATGGAGAGCCTCGATTACCGATAGAGCTTCATTAGAAGTATATTTGTAGAGTTCTATATTTTCACCACCTCTGGAAATAGCTGCATAAACTGTCTCCCATGGATTTAATGGTTCAACTGGGCTGTCAGAAGAGAGCCCGATTTCTACACCATTTTTAATTAAAGATTTAAATGGATACACCCAAGCAGCTCTCCTTTCCCCAACCCTCTTAACTACCCACCAATCACTAATGATAAAGTGAGGTTGTATTGAAACTAGTACTCCAAGCTTAGCTATCTTTCCTATCTGATCTGGTCTTATTATAGATGCATGCTCTATCCTATGTCTATTCTTAGGAGATAAATCTTTAAGACGCCCATAAGCTTCTAGGACCATGTCGATTGCTCTGTCTCCTATTGCATGAATAGCTAACTGTAGATCGGCATTATGTACCTCTTCTACAATTTTGGTTAATTCATCTTTTTCAATTATTGGCATTCCTTCAGATTTTGGAAGATCTTGATAAGGTTCAGACAGCCAAGCCGTGTGGGCTCCAAGAGATCCATCTGCGAAAATCTTTATACCCATTATTTTAAGAAAATCATCTCCGAAAGATCTTCTAATTCCTAGACCTATTATGTTGTTCAATAATTCTTTCTTCATGTATACTCTCAATCTTACGGGTAATCTATTTTGATGTCTAAGGATTTGTAGTAATTTTAATGATCTGAGATTGCAGGACATGAATCCTAAGGTTGTAACACCTAGTGATGCAGAATATAGTAGAGCGTCATGTATCATTCTAAGCATTTCACTATCTTCAAATTGTAAATTTTCTCGAAATAATTTTACAGCATCTTCAACTACCACTCCTGTCAGATTCCCATCTTGATCTTTTAAGAAGTATGGATCTTTCATTAGATCTCGATGGACACTTATGGAACTTAGAGCAGCAGTATTTACCACAGCTGCATGTCCACAAATTCTCTCAAGAAATACAGGTTTATCTGGTACGACATCATCTATGTCATAACGGCTGGGCCAACGTTTTTCTTCAAATAATTCTTGATCCCACCCTCTACCAACAATCCAAGATACTTCTTTATTCTTCTCATAATAATTCTTCAAGTATTGTTTAAGCGTCTTTATTGAATGTACGCTTCTAAGATTAATTGAGTGTAGAGACACAGCTAGATCATCAACATGCATGTGGGAATCAATAAATCCAGGCATAACTGTTAAACCATTAAGATCTATTATGGACCCGTTCAACATCGTAGCCAATCTTTCAGCTTTTTCCTTCTCACCAACATACAATATCCGTTCAGCACATACTACTATCCCAGAAGCCTTTCTCAAGGGAATGAATGAAACATAGATATTACCATTAATAAATCCTAAAACATTAGAGAGCATCCAACCCACTCTTTACAAATCTTATTTCAGGAAATATTACTTTTAACTTTTCCATTCTATATATTTTTGACTCCGTTGAAAGTTCTTCGCAAACTATCCGACATAGTCTAGGAAAGATGTGACTGAGAGAGATGATTGGTTTTAGAAGAGTATCTTCAGGAGGTTTGTTAATTTTATTGTTTTAAGAATATTTACGATGAATGCTATGAATGCTGTGGCCATCATTAATGCTCCTAAGGTAGCTACTATCATGTATGGTTCAAAAGGTCCTAGACCCATTGGGTAGAGAGTTCTCCTTAACATGCCTAGTGTTCCAGCCATCCCCATGCTTAAACCCATAATCAACCCTCCTATGCTCCATAATAATAGATGGATGTTTCCTAGTTTCTCGTTGAGTGATCTACCTGTGAGTAGAGGGAAGAGAGCGTAGATTGCTGCAAATAGTGTTGAAGATAATCCTACCAGCAACTGTATATGTCCATGAATTCCTATAACCCACTGGGTGTTATGGAAGAATCTGTTTGATGCATAGTTTGCTTGTATTATTCCCGCTAGACCTCCAACAGCGTATCCAGTTATAGATGCGAGAATGAATTTGAGAGGCATGGTGTACTTAACAGGTCTAGCAAACCATATTGTTGCCAGTACTGCGAACATTGTAAGTCCCATCGTTATCAGTTCTCCCCAAGTAAACAATTGTCCTTGTATCTGTAGGAAGAGTGGTTGAGGTGTATCTGCAAGCATGTGGTGGTTCCATACAAAGAGGGAGACAACGAGATCTGCAAGTATAACTGTTCTTACAACATTTTCACCGTATAGTGTTCTATTAAGTAGTAGTGGAACTAGGAGATACCATGTCCCTGCAGTAAAGATAAGTACATTTCCATCTGCTATCAAATCTAGCCCCCACCAAAACACGTTCTTGTATATTAGGGGATCAACTATCGTGTATGGTATAGAGAGCGTGGGGATCAGATTTCCTATAGCAAATATTATCAACAGTATACCGACTCCTCCAATAACGAACGCATTTAATGTTGTATCCACACATCCTCTGAATACAGCTACGACGAAAACAGGATAGTTGAACGCTTTAGAAGTGTACTGAGGCATCTTAGATATCCTTGCTCTGATTTTGTCTAGATTAAACGCTGTTATAAGTAATTCTTTTACAACATACCATGGAGATGGAGATCCTCCATCTGTTGATCTTGGAGGAAGAAATATAGTTGCAAACATGTTTCCAAAGAATACGAGTACTCCTCCCAAAATCAACGCAACCCCTAACCCGAATGTTAATATGGAGTACAAATTCCATCCAATTATCTCGTACGCTACAGGTATAGGCCAGTACAATGTATAGAGAGGAGCATAATGGGTTAGGAACGTTGTACTCCACAGAATTATCAAACCTACCAACATTAGCCAGAAGCTTACATACGCTGCTTTCTTACTATAGATTTCTTTCTTGAGTATGTGGGGGACGAGGAAGTAGAAGGCGCCCATAACCGCCATGTAAGCCCACCCATATACTCCTACAAACGGGTGAGCAGTCATCATAGAGTAGAAATGTTTTTCATCGAAAAATTCTACAAGAGTATTCATCAATCTAAATCTCATCAATATTCCTTCTATTCCAGCCAATGCTAAAAAGATTAGTGAGACTACTACAAACCTTATTGAGAGTACTTTCCTCTCTTCTTCATTCATTTCCCATCATCCTCCGACTACTCTTATAGTATTGGGAAAATACAAGTAGGGATGTTTTGGACCACTGTACTCTGTAGATCTTATATCGTAGTAACCAGGCTCAGTAAACACCCATACTATACTGTTCAGGTATGGTTTAGGAACTACCTGCATTTGGAATATCATAAGCCCGTCTTTATTGAATACTCCGAATCCGTAAACTAGGTCATGAGATATGACGATGAACTCGACTGGAACTCCTGCCGGAATAGTTATAGGATTCTCAGGAAATACGAATTCATAGTTTCTTACTTCTATAGTGATGGTCATTTTTGGTTCTTCATCTAACCAGAAAACATATCGTGAAGATGGAAGTAGTGGAGATAACATGAGTATGTTCCCAACAACAACCACTATGAACAGGAATATCAGCCAACGCTTCTCTCCCTTCTCCATACCCTTCTTTGGTACGGATTCATTATCTGGATCCGCCTTACTGCTCTTACCCCTCTGAGTTAAGATATAGAAGATTACTATGAAACCTATAACGATAGATATTACGATAAAATACACTAATTCTATAAAGAGTTGTGGGGCCATACCAATAAAATGTACTACGTGATGAATAATTACATTACTATACAATGTTTTGCATGATAATTTTATTAATCATTACTATTCTTCTAGATGCTTTTTAACAATCTTTTTTACCGCATCTCTAATTATTCTTGAAATCGTAGATGTGTCTAAGCCTATTAGAAACGCTATATCTTTTAATTTCATACTCCTCCTACTGCCTAGGTAGTTCAATTTTAGAGCAAGTGCGAGAACTTCCTTCTGTCTTTTAGTTAGCTCATAGTCTACATAATCTTTCATAAAAATCGTTTTCACATCTAACCCAGCTTTCTTTAAATTTTCTATGAGATGTCTGTGGAATAGTCTTCCTGGAACTATTAATCTTACAACAACCCCCGAAGACTCAACGTATGATATAGATTCAACTATCACGGGTAGCTTAGAAAAGATTTTACAAGATGTACAGCTCTCAGTCTCTATCCAAATATAGTTACCCGGCAGGATCATGTATGAACCTTTAATATCGATATTTTCTTTACCCTCCATCGGTTTAAGTAATTTTAGTAGGTGGGTTGAAAAAGACTCGCCTACTCTAACCTTCTTAAATTCTGCTTCTATTCTTCTATCCTGCAAAAATTTTACAACTCTACAATCACTATTACATATCAAGATCTTTAAGATCTTTAACCCCAACGTCTGCTTCAAGCTTTGGGAATACATCAACTTATGTAGATAAAAGGTTTTTCTGAGTTTCAGGCTGGAAGCTCTTGCTGGGAAAAACTTGCTTCTCCAGGTGCTGGGCTACAGCTTGGTTAGGCCGAGGTTCTGCATCCTGCTCATGAGTTCGTCGATGAGTTCGTTGATCTTTACAACCTCTATTACATCCCAGTAAACGAGCTTATCTGATAACACTTTAAGAGCTGATGCCTCCTTCTTGATCTTCTCCAGTTCTTCTCTGTTTGCGACCGCTACGACTTTCTGAACCGTTGGGTCTTGGTAAGCCTTCATCAAATTGAGTAGTAGCGAGTCGATGCTACCTTTCACGTGGACTTCGAACACGTATCTCAGCTCGCCTAGATTGCCTATCCTCGCCAGCCAAACAACATCCACTCTAGCTCCAGCGGCCAGCGTAACTTCCTTCATAGCGTCGAAGCCCAGCCCCCTCCCGATATTCAACAACATACCAACAATGTCATCGTGCTCAAATGATTCTTCAGCCACCTGCTCAGCCTCTTCTTCGACAACGGTGAGAACATAATACAGGAAGTAATCCACATCTAATAGGTCTGGGTTTGGGAGTATTTTTGGATCTTTCAGTAAGCTTGCAGTCTCCTTAAGGGTATTGATTATTGATGAATACTCTTTTCCCGTCAGCTTGTTCACTTTGAGTGTGGCGGCTTGAGTCAACCCGAGCTTAAATAATGCTTCCTTCACCCTCCTATTCCATACGCAGTACTCTCTTGGATTAAAGTATGTCAGCATCTCCGTTATCATCGCTACACCCATTCCCTTAACATTTCTACGGAATTCATCAAACCTCTCAGCCAAACTGCGGTTAGAATATAGCAGTTCCATTAAGTGGTGTTTGAGTCTATCCAGTCCACCTGCTCCTTTTATCCAATAATCTATGAGATACTCTTTTTTAGCCCACCACATGAATGCGTACAGGTTGTTGGCGAGGGTGAGAAGCCCGCCTTCATCCAGCTTCTCCAAGTTCTCTCTGCTAAGTATTCTCTTGATCTCGGCTTCATGCTTCCTCCTCTCTTCCTCGAATCTCGATCCTTCGACACTGCTCCTAAAATCGAGATAACTCTTCTTAAACCTCAAAACATTTTCTATGAAATGTTGCGGTAAATCCGTATTAGACACATATATCCTGCGCCGCAATTTTATATAAGATTTTAGCCCAGATTATATTATCAATGGAGCTTGTAGTGTTAAGAGCATTAATGTAAATGTTAGTGATAGAATGATTGTTGGGAACTACCTGCATCCAGAGTATCATGCATCCGTCTTTACCAGATACTATAAATCTATGGACTAGGTCATGAAATTTAACTCTCTAAATAAACTTAAATCATCACCAAAGACTCCACGTAGCATTGATTAAAAATAATAGAAGAATACTGAAAAACCCTATTATCCACTTCTTATGAACTCATGAAGTGAGAACTATACTCCTGAAATCATACGCTATAAATAAATAGTGGAGAATGTGTCAGCTTATTAGACGTAGTAGTGCAGAAGCTAGTGGTTCTGAGAGCCAGGCCACTCCTTGGCTTGCGACTAGAGAGATTGCGACGAAGGTTCCGAAAAGTATTATGGCCGTCGCCATGTTCCCGTTCTTCAGCTCGGTCTCTATATCGAATTCTTTTATGTCTGTTACTCCCGGCAGTTTCTCAGCTGCTTTCACGAGCCATCTATAGACTCTCGACTGAGCCCATACTATCAATACTATTGCTAGTGGCAGTCCTATGAATAACTGGATAAGACCAGCTATTAATGCTGCTAGATTAAATTGTCCCGGTACGATTCCTCTGCTTATACCTGTCACCGCTTGTCCAACGACGTTTCCAACAGCTATCAATATTCCAGCAATGTATATTGCTACAGCTATGTTTTTCTTACGTATCTCCTCAAACTCATTTATCGTCTTGGTAGTCCTATCCAAGATGTTAAGGGCTATAGTTATGCTGAACAACGCTAGGGCCACGCCTAAAATCAGCTGTAGTATCCCTATCAAAATATCTAGTAGAGTATACCACCAAACCATCAATTAATCAGTATTCAAACCAAATATTTAAACCTCATAAAGTAATACACGTTCAGAAACATCTCCTCATATAAATTTCCACCAACAGAACTTTTTTACCAACAATAATTTTTGGAAACATTATTTCTACACGTTAATGTTCAATCAATCATGCGGGGGGTGGGATTTGAACCCACGAACCCCTACGGGACAGGGTCCTAAGCCCTGCGCCTTTGACCAGACTTGGCTACCCCCGCCTATGTCTTCAATGTTAAGGCTTATTTTTATCTTTTAACCACATGGATACTCTAAGACTATCTTGTATGCTTTATTGTTGTATTTTATTATTAGTGGTTTCTCTATCAATTTTTCTAGAAGATTTTGATTTGTTTTTTCTAGTTCTTCTCTACTTATATCTAGTATGACTGGTTCAGGAAGCGTCCATACGTATTCTTCTGTAATTTCTAGTCCATAGTTTTCTCTAATCTTCATTTTATGTTCCTCCATCTTCCTATCTGCTTCTAGAGTTTTCTCTAACATACTACTAATTATTTGAGATGACTCTAGGTTCAGAAGTTCTCCAAATTCTTCTTCATTCTCAATTCTCCAAATTTTTAATCTTAATTTCTCAGGCAATTCCCTAATTCTATTTTTGAAACCCACATAAAGATATTCTGCTTAGGAGATTTTTAGATTTAATTTTCTCCCCATTTTAACATAAAATCAATATAGTGGGATGGATATATTTACTCTGGCTATGATGATTGAACGTCGCGTAGGAGCGGGGCTGGATGCTGTGACAGAACCTCCTCTCATCTGAGCCTCCATCTTATTCTAGTAAGTCTTAAATAGAGTGAGAAACATTTTGTGAAGAGAATATGTTTTCTAAACGTGAAGTTGTTTATGGTTCTGTTTTTGCAGGTGTTTATGCGGCTCTCGTAATAGTGTTAGCTCCCATAAGTTTTCTACCGATACAAGTGAGAATAGCAGATGCACTCATCCCTCTAAGTATCCTCTATGGTTGGCCAGCGATAATCGGTGTAACTGTAGGATGTTCCGTTGCCAACTTTATTGCTGGACAAGTATTCTTTGGAGGATCTACAATTATAGATGTGGTTGGAGGTTCTCTAGCAAATTTCTGTGCAGCTTATGTTGGATGGCTGATAGCGAGAAACAAAAGTAAGAGTGTGGTCTTTTTAGCAACTCTGATCCAAGCAACCGTAATCTCACTTATAGTCGGAACGTATCTATGGTATATCTTCGGATCTCCAGCATACTATTCTATCTTCATGATAGTTTTACCGGGGATAACTGCTTTCTGGCTATCAGTACTCGTAGGTAGCTTAATTTCGATGACATTTCTAGGTTACTTACTCTACATAGCGCTCTCTAAAACCAAGCTATAACGTAAAGGTTTTAGAGATCTTTTAAACAATAAAATTGTAGTGGTTGAATGAACTTAAAAGACCTATTCATTGAAAGTTTTAAGCTTGCTTTAATGCTGACAGTTACACCTATTGCTGTACTTGTCTTGATAAGAATACTGAAACCTGAACCTCTATGGCTATACATTATCTTCTGGTCTATTCTAGTAATTTTATGGACAATCTTAATCTCTTTACTATATCTCAAGAAGAGATAATAAGAAGTAAAGTTAGAGTGTAAGTGAATGTCTAGGTTTAGAGTAGCATTTCAAGGAGAGAGAGGAGCATATAGTGAAGAAGCAGCTATAAAGTATTTTGGACGAGACGTCGAGTTCATTCCTTGCAGAGATATACAGACAGTCTTCAATTATGTTGAAGCTGGAAAATCAGATTATGGAATACTACCCATAGAGAATAGTATAGAGGGATCTGTAAATGAAACATACGATCTACTTACATCTACAAATCTCAGAGTTTCAGGTGAAGTATATTTGAGGATAAGCCACTGCCTCATAATACATAGAGATGCAGATATAAAAGATATTAAAAAAGTTATGTCACATCCTCAGGCAATATCACAATGTAAAGTATATCTTTCTAGTAAATCTTTTGAAGTAATCCCTGCTTATGATACTGCTGGTAGTGTGAAGAAAATACTAGAAGAGAAATTGCTTGATACAGCGGCCATAGCTAGTGAGAGAGCTGCAGAAATATATGGGATGAAGATAGTTGAACGTGGAATAGAAGATTATGGTAGAAACTATACTAGATTCATAGTGATAAGTGAGAAAGATTCAGAACCATCTGGAGATGATAAAACATCTATAATATTTTCTCTACCACACATTCCTGGATCACTCTACAATGCACTTGAAGTATTTGCTAAACGTCAGATAAATCTTACAAAAATAGAGTCTAGACCTACGAAACACAGACCTTTCGAGTACTTCTTCTTCGTAGATTTTGAAGGACATAGGAAGGACCAGGTTGTACGTGAAGCATTAGAAGAACTTGTGAAAAGAACACTCTTCTTAAAAGTGCTTGGATCGTATCCTCGTGGTAAGATATCTTGAAGAAGTTCAGTCTACCTAACAATAACTGGGCAATACTCGTAGTAGGAGTAGCAGGAGTAGGGAAAACAGTATTTGGGAGAAAACTTGCTGAAAAACTTGCTGCTAATTTCATAGATCTCCCAGCATTTATCTTAGAGAGAAAATTGTATGAAAGCTATGATGTAGAGGCTGGAGACTATATAATAGATTTAAGAAGAATATCGCTGACACTCGGCTCATTGATTAAGAATAAACGCTCAGTAATTTCTTCAATCTATGTCTTTAAGCCTAGAAGTGTAATAGTACCTTTAATATTGGTTCTCAGAATTAGACCAGATATACTGGTGGAAAGACTTAAGGAGAGATGTTACCCTGAAAGTAAGATAGCTGAGAATGTAGCTGCAGAGATTATAGATAAACCACTCCACGATGCTGTAGTTAAGTATGGTGAAGATAAGGTAGTGCAGATCGATCTATCTAATAGAGATGTAGACGAGCTTGCATCAAGAATAGCTTTAGAGATAGTTTCAGGAGATCCGAGAAGAATGAATATGAAGATTGATTGGATAAGTGAATTAGAGAAAATTAGCAAACTTTCAGAAATCTTAGAATTTATTTCAAAAACTCAAAAATAGAAGTTTTCTTAAGCTATATGTTAGAAAGATTATATAACTCTTCCTCCATGATTGGCGGTAGAGTTTGATGAGGATAGCTATAGATTTAGATGGAGTTCTAGCAAACTCTATGAAAGTATGGTTAAAGATATGGTATGAGAAGACGGGGCAGATCATAGAATATCAAGAAGTTAATGAATGGTTCTTCTGGAGAAAGTTAGGTATGGATAGTAGAAGGTTCATGCAGATACTTAATGAAGCTTGGTCTAGGTGGTTGGAGATACCTCCAATGGAGGAGAGCTTAAATTTGAAGACGAGACAGCTTAAAACTTTAGGTAGACTTGATATCGTAACTGCTAGACCGAGGAAGACAGAAAGATATGTTTATAAATGGCTCTCCCTCCATAAGATAGTTTACGATAAATACGTGTGGGTGAAACGTGGAGAAGATAAAGTGAAGTTAGATTACGATGTATTTATAGACGATTCACCAACTATACTAGCCGATTTAGATCCTGCGAGAAGAAGCCTCATCTTGATATACGATCAACCATGGAATAGGAATATAAATGAAGGAGATCATGTTAAGAGAGTGAAAAACCTAGATGAAGCTTATCTCATAATTAGATCTCTAAAAGAGTGTGAGAAAGATTCTTTAGAAGATCGGGGGATTTCTAATTGAAGGCAAACTATCTAAGTAAGAAGGATTCTGCTAGATTTATAGAAAAACTAAAGAGTTTAGATTGGTTTAAGAAGAATCTAGAAGAGAAAATAGAGAACGTTTTTAAGATAGAAATAGATGATTTGAAGATATATAAGTTGGGGAAAACGATCATCTTAGAAAAGAACAATATCTTCCTTCCAACATTATTGGAAGAATTTTCTAAGAATATTCTAGATAGTTTACCTACATTGATAGTTGATATGGGCGCTGTTCCACATATAGTGAATGGAGCAGATGTTATGCGTCCAGGCGTAATAAATGTAATCGGAGTTTTTAGAGAAGGAGATTTAGTAGTTGTTAGAGATCAGAGACATGGTAAGCCTATAGCTATATGTACAGCACTAGTAGATGTAGATTCTTTTAAAACAATGGTTAAGGGGAAGGTGGCGAAGAATATCCACTATGTAAATGATAAGATATGGAATCTTCTACAAAACGTTAAGAATATACTTATTAAATGATGTAGCTAGCTGTAGCGTTGAACTACAAGATACATGTATTAAAAGATATTAAGGTGGATGCGTAATCTTAAGGTATGACGAATAGATATCTATCGTTGATACCACTGATTATATTGAGTTTACTAGTTGTCTTAGTAACACCTGTCTCTGCTGAAGCTTACACTACCATAATGGAAGACGAGAACATTAAGATCTCTCTCTACTATCCACCAGAAGTTAAGATTGAATCATGTTATACATTTACACTTAAAGTAGAAGCTCTTAAACAGCTCATCGTAGATGAACTAGTGCTAACGATAAAATTGTATAGAGACGGTATAACTGAAACCATTTATAGCCAAACGATTCTTAGCGGAAAAACTCTATCTCCTAGCGATGTATATAGTAAGAATATTGAGATTTGTATTCCAAGCCCTAGAAGACCGGATCCATATCTTCTAGCTGAACTCGCTGTAACTTACACGGTTATTATAGATCCTTCTATAACTCCAGATCCAATCGCACTTTACGTTAAATGGTACATGTCTACAGTTAGAAGATACACTTACAATGAAGTTTTATTAGATCTTGAATCAGCGAAGAAGAGAATAAAGACTTTAGAAGAGAAGATAGATAACTTGAAATCAGAGATAAGCAAGCTTCAGGATAGTTTAGATTCTTTATCTTCATCTTATAGTAAGCTTTCAAGTAGCTACAACTCTCTCGTAAATAGTTTTAATAAACTTCAAGCCGATTATGAAGAATTGAAGAAGAAATATGGTAAGCTTGAAGAAGCATATAAGGATGTTAGTGAAGAGTATCGGAAGCTTCAGATAGATTACGAGAAACTACGAACACTCTATGAAGATTTGATAGAAGATAATAAACAACTACAATCACTATACAATTCTCTTAGAGAAGATTATCAAACTCTACTAAAAGAATACTATCAGCTACAGGGCGTTTACAACAATGTTTATGAACGATATGTAGACTTAAAGAGTAGACATGAGGAAAACATAGAATTAATAGGTCAGCTTAAATCAACTATCCAGAACTTGAAAGAAGAAGTTACGGAGAAAGAGAATCAACTCTCAGAGTTAAACTTAGCGTACACATCTCTCACAAACGAGAACACCATGACTAAATACATCCTCTACGCTGAGTCAGCAGCTATTGGAGGTATAGCTGCAAGCTTACTAGTCTTGAATATCTTAAGAAGAAGAGGGAAAACTGTAAGTCCCCCGCCTCCAATAGTTCCATCGCCTCCACCACCTCCTCCAGTCTCCGAAAAAGTAAATAGTGAAATGGAAGTAAAGAACTCTACAAATGGGAAGATTCAAAAAGTTCTTTCTGGAAGAAGGATAACATTACCTAAAGATGTTGTAGAGAAGTTTGGTATAGTGGAGGGTGGTAAGGTTAGGATAGAGTGTACAGATGAGTACATCAAAGTGATACCTATAAAAGAGGAAGTACAGCAGAATCAGTAAAGGTGAATAGAGAGTGGAGTTTGTGAAGAAGATATTTAGACTGGAATCTATAGATGAACAATTATTAAGAAAAGCTTCTGAAAATATATCTAAATTTATAGAAGATTCTCAACTTCTCGAACTAGAGATTAATTAAAATAAAATCTGGAGGTAATTAGAATGCTAGATCTATGGAGATATACATTGAGGGATCTTGCATCCCAATTGAAGAATTTAAAATTGAAGCCTACGAAACTTATCGAGCACACACTAAAGAAGATAAGAGAACTTAACAATAAGCTATACATGTTTATATATGTTGCTGAAGACTTAGCTTATAAGCAGGCTGAAGAACTTGAGAAAGAACTTGAAGAAGGCGTACAACGTAGCTTGATACACGGTCTCCCCATAGCTGTTAAAGACGTATTCTATACCAGAGATATGCCTACTACAGCTGGATCTAAGATTCTTAGAAATTTCCAAACATCTTACGATGCTGAAGTTGTAGGTAGGTTGAGAGAAGCTGGAGCCATAATTATCGGTAAAACCAATATGCATGAATTCGCTTTCGGAGTAACTAACAAGAACCCACACTATGGTACATCTAGAAACCCGTGGGATCTAGAACGTATTAGTGGTGGATCTAGTGGTGGATCTGCTGTAGCAGTAGCAACTGAAATCTCAGTACTAGGTCTGGGAACAGATACAGCTGGCTCCATTAGGATACCTTCTGCTCTATGTGGTGTGGTAGGATTTAAGCCAACCTATGGATTATTGAGTTTAGAAGGGGTAGTACCTCTCTCATGGAGTTTAGATACTGTTGGACCAATAACAAAATCTGTAGAAGACACCGCTCTAGTTTTAGACATAATGACAGGGGGCAGACATGGTTTCGCAGAAAATCTCAAAGAAGAAATAGATAGAGAACTTAGATTTCTTGTACCTGCAAAGATAATTGAAGAACTTGCTTCAAGCGAAGTTGAGGGGGTTTTCTGGAGAACTATAGACAAGATCGTTTCTGCTGGACATAAAGTAGATTATCTAGAGGATTTAGACTGGTTTAAGCATGCATCCAACTCTAGATACATCATAGTCTTATCTGAATCTGCTACATACCATTTAAAATGGATTAGAGATTATTGGAGTATGTATGATCCAGATGTTGCTGGCAGGATCTTGATGGGATACTTCATACCGGCTCCTGTCTACATACATGCTCAAAGAGTTAGAATGAAGACTATAGAAAAATTCAAGAAGGTGATGAAAGATCATGATGCAATCCTCTTACCGACAGTTTCAATAGAAGCACCTAGAATAGATGAAGAGAAAGTTCAGGTTAAAGAGAAGGAAGTTAGTGTTAGGTATGCTTTACTCTGTATGACGGAAGTCTTCAATTCTCTCTACGCTCCAGCAATCTCAATACCTTGTGGATTGTCGAAAAACAATCTCCCAATAGGTTTACAGATAGTCACAGAACCAGGACAAGATAAAAAGCTGCTGAAGATTGCTAGCCATGTAGAGAGGCTTATTAAGAGGTTTCCAAAACCACCAGTATCTTAACCAACATCATAGATAAAAACTAGTTATTCCATAAATTTATTGTAGGAGTCTGGTATGAGTGAGGAAATTTCTTTAACACCTATTGGGAGAGAACAGATACATAAACTTGAGACAGCTCTCTTGATAAGTACAATCCTCAGTCCAGAAGTAATTGAGGAACTAAAGAATCCTGCTGAAAGACTTACATGGGTAGATTCACTAGCAGTTGCAGCTGCAGCATTAGCCCGGGAGAAAGCAAAAATGACTATAACACAGATAGCTGAAGATATCGGTAGAAGTGAAGCAACAATTCGTAACCATCTAACTGGAAAAACGAAAGCAGGTCAATTAATCCGACAAACATATGAAAGATTCTTAAGAGAAGGTGTAAAGATCGAGATTCCATCCACGAAGGAGCTGGAAGAACTTAAGAGGAAACTTGAAGAAGAAAAGAAGAAGATAGAGATACTAGAAAACACTCTAAAAGATGTTAAGGAATCTTTAAAGCAGCTCATGGAGAAACTTGAAAAAGTTTAACCATCTCCACTTACTCTTTTTTTAACTCACTACTCAACCAATCTAGATATTTCCGATATCCTTCTATTACTGGAAGTACTATTATCTCAGGTACCTCGTATGGGTGGTGCTCCAAGATCTTCTTTTCCAAATCTCCATAAACTTCTCTACTAGATTTTATTAAACATATCCATTCTCTACTATGCTCAATCTCTCCTTTCCACCAGTAGAAACTATCTACTGGACCAATTATCTGTACACAGGCCGCTAATCTTTCTTCAAGAAGTATTCTACAGATTTCCTCAGCTTTCTCTTTACTGTCAATTGTAGTTATTACCTGGATAAACTCCATCATGTACAATATTCTCCACCACTTCTTAATAATTCTTACCTCATCCATGTGATCGTATCAATCTGAAAGACCTCGATCTTAAGTAAAGTTAAATCTTCAACAAAAATCAGTAAACATAGAAACTAACGGTAAATCCATACATTAGGTTTTTCCAAAATTCAGTACTTAACCTAATAAAATTATGGATTCATGTTAGTAATACTTCTCTCTCCACAATTTGGTAATGGATAAATATTGGATGGATCATCCATCCAATATGATTCAAAGGAAAATTGTGATACTTCTTTCTCTGTTAATTCTAAGCCTGATTTTTAATGGTGTTCAGTTTGCTTTATTATCGAGTTCTCAAACTATTATTTCGACAACGACTTTTACATCTTACCATACCGTGACGTATACTGTAACTTCTACTTCTTCTGTAGTTCAGGTTGGTGTGGAAGTTTATCCAAAGAAGTTTATCGATTTTATGGGTAGGGAGGTTGTAATCGAGAAGGAGCCTTTGAAGATTGTTTCATGCGCTCCAAGTATAACTGAGATGCTCGCATACTTAGGATTACTAGAAAAGATTGTTGGAGTAGATAGTTATAGCGATTATCCTCCAGAGTTACTGACACTTAAGCAGAGAGGCGTGATAGAAGATGTTGGAGGTGTTGTAACTTTAAGTATAGAGAAGATTGTTTCACTCTCACCAGATATAGTCTTTATAGATGCTGGATTACAGGGCAACTATGTAGCTATACTAGAAGAGAAAGGATTGAAGGTCGTCGCCTTACATGCAGCATCACTCACAGACATCTACAATGGGATGATATTGATTGGGGAGATAATGGGTGTAAAGGAGAAGGCATTCGAGATCGTGAACCGTATGAGGAATACTTTGAGTAATTTACAGTCTAAGCTTAACGTTGTAAGAGAGAAGACTAGTGTTCTCTATATTGGCTGGATTGAACCTATATGGACTGCTGGAAGAAATACATTCATAGATGACTTGATAGGAGCCGCAGATGGATACAATGTTATGGGTGATGCAGAAGGCTTCTTCATGACAAGCCCTGAAGTCATAGTTGCGAAAAACCCGCAAACCATAATCATACTCTCGGGAATGCTTGGAATGAGTCCAGAAGAAATTATTGCAAAACTTAGAAACCTGCCTGGAGTAGATAAAGTCGAAGCAGTAAAGAGTGAAAGAATCTATATACTATATGATCAAGCTGAAAACATATTTGCAAGACCTGGGCCGAGAGCGCATGAAGCAGTAGAGATACTAGCTAAGATACTTTATCCAGAATTATTCAATGTAAAGATACCCAATGTTTTAGGCGGTGATTATAGGAAATATCTAGAATACTCTATATCAGAGATAGGTTCAAGTTAACGTGCTGGAGATGGTGGAAGAATCTTTCATAAAATATAAGAAGAAGACTTTAATCTTGATAATCTTCACGGGATTTCTAGCATTATTTGCTTCAAGTATATTGTCTCTCTTTTCTGGTGTTATTGATTTGAAGATAGAAGATCTACCATGTATCTTAACACGTCTTAATTTTCTCTGTAGTAATATGTATGGAGTTGATGTTATCTGGAGTACTAGGATACCTAGGATAATTACAGCTATTGTTATAGGTTCTTCTCTGGCAACTGCTGGGGTTGTAATGCAGGGAATCTTTAAGAATCCTCTAGTAGATCCGTTTATCGGCGGTATTTCTTCTGGAGCTGTTTTCGCTGTCTCAACATCTATACTACTAGGAATAACAATTACATCACATTCATCCATCTTTGCTTATCCTGTAACAGCTTTCTTGGGAGCATTGTTTTCACTAATCTTAACACTACTATTTACACGTTTAAGTGGAGGATCTAGTTTAAGTTTTCTACTTTCGGGTTTAGCTATAGGTTTTCTCTTTTCTTCAGCTACAACCATAGTTATTACGCTTACAGCTGGTAGGAGTTTCGGAATAATCTTCTGGTTATTCGGAAGCTTAATAACAGCTTCATGGAGATTCCTAAGCATATTGATACCGGTTTCAATTGTAGTGATGGTTTACGTTCTCTTAAATGCTAGAAATCTAAACGTGCTAATACTTGGAGATGAGGAAGCAAGTCAACTAGGTTTAAACGTAAAGCTGGTCAAATACTCCTTAATAACTTCTCTCGCTCTCCTTACTTCTACGACAGTTGCTTTTAATGGTGTAATAGGTTTTGTAGGTCTCCTCGCCCCCCACATCTCCCGTTTAATTGTAGGTGAAGACCATAGGCTCCTAATACCTTCAAGCATGTTTACAGGAGCAACAATACTTGTACTAGCAGATATAATAGCTAGAATAGCTATAGCTCCCGCAGAACTACCAATAGGTGCGATAACATCAGCTATAGGAGCCCCATTCTTCCTCGCACTACATATTAAAAACTACAGAAGGTTTCAAAGAACATTGTAAAAAATTCTTCTATAGACTCCATAACAACTCACCATTAAAATACTAGTCTTAAGTTATCTACTACGTATGTTTGACTATGTGTCTTGTACAGAATCCTCACGTAGAATGTTTGAGAGAGCTAGAAAAGTTCTACCTGGAGGTGTCTCATACTCGATAAGATATTTCAACCCATACCCTATTTACGTATCTAGGGCAAGAGGTCAGAAAATATGGGATATTGATGGAAATGAGTATACAGATTACTGGATGGGGCATGGAGCTAAATTGATGGGGCATTCTTATCCACCTGTAGTGGAAGCTGTAAAAAAGCAGATAGAATTTGGAGGACACTTCGGTCTCCCCCATGAGTGGGAAGTAAAGTTGGCGGAGAAGATATGCAGTATGGTTCCAAGTATAGAGATGGTTAGGTTTACGAATAGTGGCACGGAAGCAAATATGTATGCTGTTAGACTTGCGAGGGCATATACGAAGAAGAATACCATAATCAAGTTTGAAGGGTGCTGGCATGGTGGATATGATGCTTTACATATAGCCGTGAAACCACCATATAGAAAACTACCAGCAGGAGTCCTTGAAGAATCAACCAAATATACATTAACTCTACCATACAATGATCTAGAAAGTGTTGAGAAAGCAGTTAAGAATAATGAGATAGCTGGAATCATAGTTGAGCCTGTAGCTGGAGCAGGTGGAATGATACCTGCAGATAAAGAGTTCCTAAAAGGATTAAGAGAAATCTGTAATGAAAAGAATATTGTATTGATTTTCGATGAAGTTATAACAGGCTTCAGACTCTCAGAGGGAGGGGCACAGAAAATCTATAACGTTACACCAGATATAACGATTCTTGGAAAGATAGTTGGTGGAGGGGAATTCGCAGTAGGAGCTTTCGGTGGAAGAACAGAAATCATGGAGTTATTAGATCAATTGAAGTACTCAGATTACTTTGAGAGAGTATTTCAAGGTGGAACATTCTCAGCAAACCCCCTCATGACATGTGCAGGATACACGCTACTATCAGAACTAGAGAAGAATCCGCAGGTCTACACATATCTAGAAAAACTAGGAGAAAAGTTTAGAAGAGGGGTTAGAGAGATCTTCCAAGAAAAAGATATAGCATGCCATACAACTGGAATAGGCTCACTAATCGGAATACATTTCACACCAACCGAGCCTAGAGATGTAAAAACAGCTCAACTAGAAAAAGATCGAGAAAAAACTAAACAACTTTTCAAACACCTATTAAATAATCAGATAATAGCTCTCACAGAAGATAGCCTACATCTATTTCTCTCCGCTTCCCACACATTAGAAGACGTAGAGAACTTCCTAAAAGTAATAGAAGATTTCGCTAAACAATTAAAGATCTAGATTAAGGTTTTTTAGAAACTTAAGAATATCTTAAGATAGCCCCGGTAGCTCAGTCTGGGAGAGCGCCCGGCTGAAGAAGAATTGTGGAGACCGGGTTGTCGCAGGTTCAAATCCTGCCCGGGGCACTACATTCCACATCCTTTAGGGAGATCGTAATTGTTTTCGATAATTTGTTATAGTGATTCTGTATATATTTTCTTAATGATTTCTTCATTTACAGTTACTGGTGATAGTTCTAATCTACTTTTCAGTCCTGGTGTCTCGTTCACTAATCTTATCAAGTCTGATAAATCTTTTTCAGTAAAACCATAGTCTGAGAGTTTCTTATTCAATCCTATGTTGAGTAGCCATTCTTCTACTCTTGTAGCTAGTTCATGTGCTTCTCCAGGCTCAGCTCTTAGATGTGGTGCTATAGGTTTGTAGAGTTCTGCAAGTATTTCTGGTACAGCTAGATACATTATTCTTATTACAGAAGGTAAGAGTATTCCGAGACCTATGCCGTGCGGAACTTCAGGGTTCATACCACTTATAGGATGTTCTAAAGCATGGGTGATGTGTGCTCCTACATGATCTATTACTATACCTGCCAACATAGAAGCATAGAGAAGATAGTATCTAGCTAGTAAATTATCTGGTTCAACTATGGCCGTTGGGAGATACTTAAAGATTAAATGTACAGATTCTCTAGACAGGTTTATTGAGAGTGGTGTGGTAAGCTTGTTTGTTGCAGCTTCTGTCGCATGATTTAAAGCATCTATAGCGGTAGCTATGGTCTGCCATCTATCAAGCTTGATCATCAACTTTGGATCATCTATAGAATATGCTGGGTATGTTAGAGGCATGCCGATCTTATAATTCTTTTCAGGTATAGTTTCTACACCATATCTATTAATTTCTGAGCCGGTTCCATGTGTAAGATTTACCACTACAACTGGTAGAGATCTGTTAGGCTGATCCCTCTTCATAAACAGTTCTCTAGCATCTCCACCTACAGCTAAGAGACATCCAACAGCCTTAGCCGTATCTATAGAGCTCCCACCACCTATACCTAAAACTATCCTAGCATTAAATTCTCTACCAATTTTTACAGCTTCATCAACAGTATCTACAGTAGGGTTTGGAGATACCTTATCGTAAACATAGTATTCTAACCCAGATTCTATGAGCGCCTTCTCTACATAATTCCATGCTCCTGAAATCTTGTAAGAAGATTTACCAGTAACTACTAGAACTCTATCTAAACCTTCTTTCTTGAATTCTTCAAATATTGTAGAGATTTTACTTACTGCTCCAACACCAAAGAAAAGCTGTGTCCCACCATATCTTAATGTGAAAACTCGGTCAATATTTAGCTTACTTCTCCAATCCATATTTAGTAGAGATTGAAACTATTATTTTAACTAACGTATCCGTAGATTTACTTAGTTCTCCTAAATCATTTATTCTAAATTTATTCTTTCTGTTAGCAGGATTCTACATTTAAGATTTTCTTTTTCCGCTAGCTTTACATATTCTCTTGGATTTTCTGTATGTACAGGTACTAGATTTTTTGGATTTATCTTTTTTATGATTTCTAGCAGATCTTCTCTATTAGCGTGTCCAGAAGAATGTATCCATCTACTATCTAGTCTGAGTAGATTTATCCAGTTCTCAGCTTTTTCCCACTCTATTTCTTGTTCTTCATCATGAGGCTCGCTAGTAGAGATTATTAATAGTGATCCAGGCGAAGGCTCGATATCTATGAACTCGTAGAGATACTGTGGCCCCGTAAAGATCATCAAGTACTTCTCCTGACATCTCTTTACTTCTTCAGATTTAACCAACATATCTTTATCCGCTAATTGTTTGTATAGTTTTTTCAACCAACTTCTATAGTGACTTGAATCGAGAAAGTATCCACCATCTATAATTGACCTCTTCTCAAAGTAAACTTTAGCATAAGTTATCTCAGGTATCTTTACTCTACTTTCCACAGATTTGAGTGTTGAGATTAGATGGAATATTCTAGGAGACAGTATTACTGTTCTACCACATTCTTCAGCAACTTCTATTGTTGTTCTTACACGATCTATATCTAGAGATGATGTTAAAACAGCTACAAATTTCCCAGACTTCTTTTGAATTTCTTTCATCATGGATTGTTTTACATCTTCTTCAGAGAATGAACCCGAGTCTTCTATTCTAGTTCCTTCCACTATTAAGTATTCTACATCTCTAGCTTTCTCTATGAAAGATTCTGTATAATGATGGACTACTCCATGTAATCTAATATCTCCAGTATATGCAATTGATACACCATCGACTTCTATTATGAATCCGAATGATGCTGGAATAGAATGGTCTACGGGGTGCGGCTCGATATGTACTGGTATATTGGGAATCTTCCTTCTTTCTTCAAAGATGACTATAGGTCTCTCAACATGTTTCGCATGTCTCTTAGACTTATGCTTCCTAGATTCTTCTTCCAGCTTCTTATCTCTATAGTTGAATACCTCTCCTTCAACACCAGTTCTACCAGAAGTCTCTATAGAATGCTCAATTAACGCTTTCATACTCTTACTGACAGCTATCTTTACATTACTTTCTAGAAATCCTACTAGACCATAGTGATCTAAATGGGCATGCGATATTATACATGCGTCCACATCTACTTTCTCAGAATGTTTAATCTCAATCTCTTCTGATAGATCTGATCTATAGATGCCTCTAATATTTGGGAGTAGGTTTATGAGTAAATAGTTCTTCAGTATACGGGATGTTCTTTCCACACCGTATCCTAAACTATACTCTCTCTTCTTTTTCAAGTTTAATCCAAAATCTAGAAATATGGCTCCATCTCTACTAGAGATAAATATTTTGTTTCCTCCAATCTCTCCGAAACCACCATATATGTGTATATAAGCCAACTCTACATGGGATAACACGTATAGAAATATATTAACGTGATCGTTGAATGGAGTACATGCTAGTTAAGATTATAATATTGGATTGAGATGTTAAGGCTGAGAATATGTCTCACGAGATCCCTCTTATTAGAGATTATATGAGATATGAAATCTATTTTGTTGATGAAGATGATCCTGTAAGTAAATGTGTAGGCATCTTTAGAGAAACAGGTTTACCAATAGTAGTTGTCTTAGATAAGAGGGGACGTTATCTAGGGGTCGTTGTTGATAGAGTTGTTATTAGAAGCACAGTAAACTTAGAATCATTAAAAACAAGGAACGCCGCTATTAAAGCTCCTATAGTGAAGACTTCTGATACAATCTCTAAAGCAGCAAGATATATGTTAGAGAATGTTGTTAAAGGTCTACCTGTATCTAATGAAGAAGGTAAGCTTATCGGGACAATATCTGTTGAAGATGTGGGAAGGGTTATTGCTGAGAAATTGAAGATGAACATGAAGGTTAAAGATGTCATGACTAGAGATCCTATCACTATTACTACAGATACAACGATAGGTAAAGCATTAGTCTTGATGAGAGAAAACGGTATCTCGAGACTACCTGTGATAAAGGATAATAAGCTGGTTGGGATCGTAACTATAAGAGATATCCTCGAGAAAGTTGTTCAACCTAGAACCAGAGCTACACTAGGAGAAGTTGTCGGAGAGAGAATTAAGAGTCTAAGCTATCCTGTCTCAAACATAATGACGAGAAAGGTTGTAGAAGCATCTCCAGAAGATACTTTAGAGAATGCTGTAAAGAAAATGATAGACAACGACATATCATGTCTCATAGTAACTCATAATAGAAGAGTTATAGGTATAATAACGTGGACAGATATTCTGGAAGTTATTGCTTCACTTGAAGAACGTGAAAAAGTTCCAGTAAACATCCAGGTTAGCTTTAAGATCTCAAATATTTCAGAACAAGAAAAGAATGAGATAATGAATGTTGCAGAGAGTTTCGTTAAGAAGTTTAGAGAGTTTATAGGTAACGGGTATCTCTTACTCCACTTCAAAGAACATAAAGAAAAACATGGTGAAGAACGTTTAATACATTGTAGAGCCAAACTTACCACAGATAGAGTAAACTTTACAAGTATAGGAGAAGCCTGGACACCGAGCTTAGCGGCCAAGTCAGCCTTAGATAGAATAGAGAGACAAATGCTAACTATGAAAGAGCTTACAGAGAGATACCCGTACGTAGAAGAAGTATTCAAAAGGCTTCTAGGAGAATTGTAGAGATCCAGGCTCAACAAACACTTTATACATTTTCTGTAGAGATGTAATAATCTTTAGGATAGAAGTTCTCATCTTCCAACTAGCGTAAGCTAGTATAATTACGAGGATTATAACTGAAGCAAGATGAACAACTAAAGTAGCATTTAGATAACCGATGAGATAGGCTATCGGCCCTTCAATATAGATTGGATAAATAGGCCACAAGATAGGATTATAAGAATGATGTAGATAGTCAATAAAGACGTGTGTGAGTGATGATAATCCAGTAACAATCCACAGGTTTACATATTCTCTTAATTCTTTAGGTCTCCGGATAACATTTACGTTAAAGACCTTCTCCATGAATTTTGTCTTCAATAGTATGTAGATTATTAGTATTGAGATTGCTGAAGCAAGTATGAATGCTCCGATTGGTGAATGGAGAAAACTTCTAGGAATCCCGAAACCTAGTATGTAGAGTATTAGGATCTCTAGATCTGGAACCATGCAGCCAACCACCACATGTAGATTAAATTTATTCATCCTTCTCAGAATATACCAGACGTAGACTACATGTAGAAAAGTTAAGGGCATATAAACTCACTCTATGTCTTAAAAAGTTTAACGATTTGTATTTTTAAGTTATCTGTTTCTAGATATCGAAGTAGAGGTGGAATTCATATGGATGTGGAATAGAGTTTACTTGCTCACATTCTTCTAACTTCAATTCTATCCAAGTATTTATGAGTTCATCACTCATTACAGGTTTCAGGAACTCTCTATCAGATTGAAGACATTGTAATGCTTCTCTTAAATCGCTTGGAAGTTTCTCTATACCGAGTTCTCTCTTCTTCTCTACAGCTAGCTTATAGATATTTTCATCTACCGGGTCTCCTGGATCTATCTTCTTCTTTATTCCATCTAGTCCAGCTGCAATTATTGCTGAAAAACATAAGTATGGGTTTGCAGATGGGTCTGGTGCTCTAAATTCTATACGTTTAAGAGTTGATGTATCTCTACCCTTATGGTATGCTGGGATTCTGATTACTGCAGATCTATTAGATTTACTCCAAGTAAGGTATACTGGTGCTTCGTATCCTGCTATAAGTCTTTTGTAAGAATTTGTTGTAGGAGCAACTATAGCTGAGAGTGCTTTCCCATGTTCCAGTATTCCTCCTATGAAGTATCTTGCTGTTTGGCTTAGCTCAGCGTATTGATCATCTGAATCGTAGAATGTGTTTACTCCATTTCTCCACAAGCTTATGTGTACATGCATACCTGAACCATTATCTCCATATATGGGTTTGGGCATAAATGTTGCTATCAACCCCATATTCTTAGCTACATTCTTGACAACATACTTGTAGGTTTGGACGTTATCCGCGATCTTCTTCAATGTATCGTGTCTTAGATCTATTTCACATTGACCTGCAGTAGCAACTTCATGATGATGAGCGTCAACAATTATCTTGAAATAATCTTCTAGAATTCTTGAAACATTATTACGGAATTCTACGAGAGTATCTTGTGGAAGTGATGGTAGATAACCATCTTTAATTCTTATTTTGTAGTCTTGACTTGGGGATTTGGAATCCCATGGTGCTTCACTAGAATCTATATAGTATCCAATACCTCGGCTCGGTATAGATACATCCCACCAAACTTTCTCAAAAACGAAGAACTCAACTTCAGGACCAATATAACATGCATCGAATCCATGTTCTCTCAAGTATTCTTCTGTTTTCTGAGCTACATATCTCGGATCTTTTGTAAGCCTGCCTCTATTATAGCCAAGATATATATCACATATCACTCTACCAGCTTTGTACTCACCAGTCCACCATGGAAGCAGAGCGAAAGTAGATAGATCGGGTTTTAATAATAAGTCAGAATCAGAAATATCTGTAAATCCCTTGATCGATGAGCCATCAAGCTTCGGTACGCCTTTCTCAAACAAATTTTCATTAATAATATTTCTAGTTACGGTTAGACTGTGAAACCTGCCTAGGATATCTGTAAACTGAAGATCAATAAATCTGATGTTCTCCCTACTTAGAAATTCCATCAATTCTCTACTACTTTTTATCTCTGCAACCATTTTCTTAGCATATTCTTTGGCAAACGTCTTATATATATCTATCTTATTGGAAAAATGTTATTAAAAACGTCTAAAAACTGGAAGAATGATCTAGGGGGTATAAAAATTGAATTGAAGATGTACATATATAAATCTTCAGCATAAAACTATAGTTAAGTCTTTATATAATTCATTAAATAAGTAAAAGTGGTAAGAAGTGTAGAGGGGGCGTGGCCCAGACTCCTAAATAAAGAGTAGGGAGGGGGATCAAACAGGAAGATAAAAGGCTGAAGGTCTACGGCGCCGGGCTCCAGCGCTTACAAGATTTCAACAATCTAGACCCTTTATTGGGGATGAAGATGTGCTGGAGCTTTTACTTCTAGTAGGGGAAACCCGGAGAACGTGGGTTCAAATCCCACCGCCCCCAAACTAAATACATTTTCTCTTATTCTCTATAATAAATTGTATAATGATTGTAGATGTTTCTATTTTCAGTGTTAGGCCATTTTTCTCGAATCTTTGAGAAAATCTCTTTGAAGATTTTATGGTAATAGATATATGATGTTTTTGTATTTTTTGTTTTGGTGTTTAGTTGATTTGGGTAAGCTTGAAGGTTATTATGGAGATGTTAGGAGAATTCTTGAAGATGCTGGTGTTGATATTGGTGATGAAGTAGAAGTCTCGGTGAATGGAGAGATAGTTAGAGGTGTATTGATATGGAGATACGAACTCGCAGACCCAGGCTACATAGTCTTAAAACTTCCAAATGGATACAATATAGGTATAAGAATTGTTGGTAGAAATGTGAGTATAAGAAAGATAGCTAGTTCTGTTAAACCTTCTTTTAGACCTCCACCTAAACCACCTGTAGTTAAAGGATTACCAGAGGTGGTGATACTTGGGGTGGGTGGAACGATAGCTAGTAGGATAGACTATAGAACGGGCGCTGTAACACCTGTTATGAGCCCTGAAGATCTTTTTTCAATCTTTCCAGAACTTTCAACTATAGCCGATATAGACACCCACACATTATTCTCCCTATTTAGCGAAGAATTTACTCCTAAAGAATGGGCTGAGATAGCATTAAAAGTAAATGAATTGATTAAGAAAGGTTGCGATGGCATTGTTATAACTCATGGTACAGATACTATGGGGTACTCTGCAGCAGCATTAAGCTTCGCTATCCAGAAACCTCCAATACCCATCGTATTCGTAGGTGCTCAAAGATCTTCTGATAGACCTTCAACAGATGCAGCGACAAACTTGGTGGCAGCTGTAAAAGTAGCTGGACATGCTCCATTCGCAGAGGTATGTGTAGTTATGCACTACTGGTATTCAGATGATGTTATAGCGGTGAACAGAGGGACACGTGTTAGAAAATTCCATACTAGTAGTAGAGATGCTTTCAAATCAGTAAACTCTGAACCTATAGCTTTCTATAAAAATGGAGAGATAATAGTGAATAGGAGAGATCTAAACAAACGTGGAAATCATGAATACCTATTTCAGCCCAACTTTTCAGATAAAGCTGTACTCTTAAAATTCTTTCCAGGTATGAAGATAGATATACTTGAGCATCTATGGAAGAAGGGTTATAGAGGGGTTATAATCGAGGGAACAGGGCTTGGACATGTCTCAGCAAGATTGATACCCATGTTGGAGAAGATGATTAAAGACGGAGTCTTCATAGGAATGACTTCTCAATGTATCTATGGTAGAGTGAATATGAGAGTTTACTCTACTGGTAGAGAGTTGTTGAGGATAGGTGTTACACCTTTAGACGACATGATTTCTGAGACAGCTTACGTAAAACTCTCATGGGCTCTAGCTCAAACAACAGATATAGAAGAAGTAAGAAAGATCATGCTTACACCTATTGCTGGAGAAATAGGTGAGAGAAGTATTCCTTCAAGGAGATGTGGTGAATAAACATGATAGATTATAGGAAAATTGGATTAAAGGTAGGCTTAGAAATACATAGACAACTAGATACAAAGACCAAGCTATTCTGTGATTGTCCAACAGAATCTGTAGAAGATGCTGAAGAATTTACTTTCGTAAGATGGTTGAGAGAAGCTCAAAGTGAGCTTGGAGAAGTAGATCCGGCAGCGCAATTTGAAGCAAAGAAGAAGAGAAAGATAGTCTACCATACTGATAAATACTCAACATGTCTTGTAGAGATGGATGAAGAACCTCCTCACGATATTAATAGAGAAGCAGTGGAAATAGCATTAACAGCAGCTCTTCTCTTCAATAGTACGCCTGTAGATGAGATCCACGTTATGAGGAAGATAGTTATAGATGGATCGAATACAACTGGGTTCCAGAGAACATGTATAATCGCTAGAGGTGGCTGGATAGAAGTAAGTGGCAAGAAGATAGGTATACAGACAATCTGCTTAGAAGAAGATGCAGCGAGGATACTTGAACAGAGGAGAGGTGAGGTACACTACGATCTGAGGAGACTCGGCGTACCCTTGATAGAGATCTCAACAACACCAGTAATAGATTCTCCGAGAGAAGCTTACGAAGCCGCATACAAAATCGGTAGACTTCTAAGAGCGACTGGGAAGGTTAAGAGAGGTATAGGAACAGTTAGACAAGATCTAAACATCTCGGTTGAGGGAGGAGCATTAATAGAGATTAAAGGTGTCCAAGAACTTGAACTAATACCGAAGGTCATAGAACTTGAAGTCATTAGACAGCTACATTTACTTAAGATAAGAGATGAGTTAAAGAAACGTAATGTAACGGAAGATGAAATAATTTCTCAACCAATAGTAGATGTAACAGAAGTCTTCTCAAACACGAAATCTAAGATTATTAAGAAGAAGCTGGATGAAGGTGCCAGAGTCTTAGCTTTAAAACTACCAAGATTTTCTGGTTTAATTGGTTTAGAAGCAGCTCCAGGTATTAGGCTTGGAGCTGAATTAGCTGGATGGGCCAAGGCATGGGCTGAAGTAGAAGGAATACTACATACAGACGAGCTTCCAAACTATGGGATAACTAGTGAAGAAGTCTATAAACTTAGAGAGAAAATAGATGCAGTAGAAGAAGATGCCGTAGTCTTAATCGTAGATGAGTATGAAAGGGCTAGAGAAGGATTAGAATATGTGAAGATTAGGGCCGTAGAAGCTTTACGTGGTGTTCCTTCTGAAACACGTGCAGCTAGACCTGATGGTACAACTGTGTATATGCGTCCAAGACCAGGTGCTGCTAGAATGTATCCTGAAACAGATCTACCACCATACCCAATACCATCAGAGTATATAGAAGAATTAAAGAAGAAACTTCCAAAAACTCTAGATGAGGTAGCCAGTATTCTTTCAGAGAAATATGGTTTAAGTAAACAGATAGTAGACGAGCTTATAGATTCTGAGAAAGTTGAACTCTTCGAGAAGATCGTTAAAGAAACATTTCTACAACCATCTGTAGTCGCTTCAGCACTAACAGAACATCTAAAAAGTTTAAAGAGGGAGGGAGAGAAAGTAGAAAATCTTAGAGAAGAACATTTTGTAGAATTCTTCCATCAAGTAGCTTCAGGAAAGATTGCGAAAGAAGCTGCGATAGAAGTTTTTAGATGGCTCTCCAGAAATCCAGATAAGACTGTTGAAGATGCTATTAATGCTCTTGGTCTTCTAGCTCCAAGTCTCACTGAAATAGAAAATGAGATTGCAAAACTCGTAAATGAGAATAGGGAGATGGTTTCTAAAAATCCTGGTAAAGCTATTTCCATAATAATGGGTCACTTAATGAAAAATTATAGAGGTAAAGTCGATGGAGCGGTTTTATACAAGCTTGTCTCCGAAAAAATCTATGGCCAAAAAGATAGAAACTAAAGAAAGATCTGAATGTGCTATCATAGTGCTCTAAAAAATTACTCTTCCATAAATTCCACTTTTACGTATCTCTATAAGGCTTATAACTTCCATCTAGTAATCTTATTGACGATATGAACGCACAGCCTACATACAAGCTTAGGATAAATATGAAAGGTGTTGAGATAGATCTAGAAGGAGATAAAGAATTCATTGAATCCAAGTTATCGAATTTAGATTGGATAGACGCTATACTCCAGAAGATCGGTAGCCTACCACAAGCTGTGCAACACAAGTATATTCCAGTAAGCAAAGAAGTTTCTTTCACAGAATTTTCATCGAACTTGAATCCTCAAACCCATCTTCAGAGAATACTGACAATAGCATACTATCTCTATAAGTATGAAGGTAGAGACTTTACTTATGATGATCTTGAAACATACTATGAACAAAGACGTTGGCCTAGATCAGCAAACCCGAGGCAAGCTGTCTCAGACTTAATACAAGAAGGCTACATAGAAGAATCTGGAAAAACAAATGGTAAGAAGACGTTCAGAATTCTTGAGAAAGGAATAAAGTATGTAGAGTCAGGATTCAGGGAGGAGTAGTGTTGAGCTCAGAGAAGATCAAGGTAACGATAATAAACGATGGAAAAACAATAGAATTCGAAGGAAGCTATGAAGAAGTATGGATGAGTGTAAACAAATACTTCTCAGAACTATATCCAACATTCAAGATAGTTAAGAAACTAACAGGAGCAGTAGATATTAAAGAATTAGCGGAAAAGCTTGCTGGAAAGATTGAGATAAGAGAAGGCAGAATAAATATAGTATCTTCTGGAGATGCGAAGAAGAAGATACTCCTATGTCTCGCAGGAGCATATATTGGGAAAACGCTCGGCTTACTAGAAAAAGACTTCCTAACACCTAAAGAAATATCAAACTGCACAGGCATAGATGAGAAGATAACTAGAGCTAGGTTAAGCGATCTTAGAAAACAAGGACTAGTCATAAAGAAGGAAGACGGACTCTACGGATTTACACCAGCATCTCTAAAAGAAATACTTGAAACAGAGTAAACAATCAAAAACCTAAAACCAACTACACAACATAATCCTCGATTCATCAAAATTTTTAGAATCAGCGAACTAACGCTATCAGGTAAAATCTTTAATTTACTGTGACATGATAGTTTTGAAAGATATGTTAAGGGTAAAGATTGCTGTAACAATCGGCCCCTCATCATCTGATTTAGAAAAAATTAAAGAATTTATAAAACTCGGTGTTTTTGCATTTAGAATAAACTTTAGCCATGGTGATGCTGAAGAATGGAAGAAGTATGTTGATCTCGTGAAAGATGCTTCAACTAGTCTAGATAGTCATGTTGCTTTGATAGGAGATCTTCCAGGTCCATCTATTAGGATTGGGGAGATTCCTGGAAAGATTGTATTGAATAGAGATGAAGAAGCAAAAATAATTTACGCTGAGAAGGTTGGAGATGTTGAAGATAGGATCATCCCCATGCCTCTAAGTCTATTTTTTAAGAATGTTAAGGTAGGCGATGTATTGATTATGGATGATGGGAAAATACAGATGATGGTTAGAGATGTAGGAGATCGTGAAATTGTTGTTAAAGCTTTGACTAATGCTGAAATAAGTTCTAGGAAAGCGGTTGTGATAAAGGGTAAGGATATAGGTCTTCCAACATTCTCTAAAAGAGATATTGAAGCATTAAGATTCTCTGTGAAAAACGATTTTGATTACATCGGCTTAAGTTACGTTAGGAATATTGGTGATGTTGAGTTACTGAAATCTACACTTGCATCTATCGGTGGAAGAGAAATTGGAGTTATAAGTAAAATAGAGACCGTGCAGGCGATAAACAACCTCTCAGATATATCGGAATCATCTGATGCTCTACTAGTTGCTAGAGGAGATCTTGGAATGCATTTCGGCTTAGAGCAAGTTCCACGTCTCCAAGAACAAATAACTGAGATAGCTTTAGCTAAAGGTAAACCCATCATAGTTGCAACTCAACTCCTAGCCTCAATGATGGAAAACACTGTTCCAACTAGAAGTGAGATAGTAGATATCTTAACAGCTGTCAAAGATGGCGTCGACATGCTTATGTTGACTGGAGAAACAGCAGTAGGGAAACATCCCATAGAAGCTGTAGAATGGTTGAAAAGAGTCATAGAAACATATGAACCAATTATTAAACCTAGAAGAATAAAATTGCCGAGTAATGTAGATATTAGAGATAGGTTTGCAGAAGGAATAACAATGCTCGCAGAATCTCTAGGTGCCTCAATAATAATATACACTAAGAGTGGGAGAGGAGCTTTAAGAATCTCTAGAAATAGACCTAACGTAAAAGTTTACGTAGCTTCTGGTTACGAGAAGACTCTTCGGAAGATATCTATACTCTGGGGGGTCATCACTGTGAAAGTTGATTCAGAAGATTATCTTGAAGGCTTGGAAGAAGCATTCAATAAACTTAAGGATCGTGGGGAACTGAAAATAGGTGATGTCGTCGTATTAACATATGGTTTGAAGGATGAACCACTACACCTAGTAAAGATAATCCAAGTTAAATAATGTTTATCTTAGAACGTTTATTAGAACACTTCCCTGTTAAAGCACTAAATCTGATCTAAGCTCTCTAAGTATTGGGAAGATTCTTAAGTACACCTTCCTCAAAACTTCTAAATCATCTCTACAGTGCTTCTTTATGATTGAAGCTGCATGTCTATCCCCATTCACTGCTTTTAAGTATAGTGATGGTACATCTATTCCTTCGGTTGATAAGTCTTTCTGGATTCCCAGAAATCTGGCTACGTGGTAAAGTGTTGTAAAAGATAGTTTCACGTTATTTCTAGTGAATTCTGCTAAGTCTAAGTGTGTTGGTTTATAGATTAACTCTACTTTGAGTTTATGTTTTAATGCTCTAGCCGTTAAGAACGGTATGTCGAATCTACTCCCATTCCATGTTACGACTATGTGGTATCTGGAGACATAGTCTAGTATTGTTTTAATTACTTCTTTTTCTTCACTTGGATTTTCAACATAAAACCACTTGAATTTCCCATCTTCGTCCATGAATCCTGCTCCAACCAGTATTCCTACGTCTCCATCTAGAGCTGTAGCTTCTAAATCCATGAAACATACTCTCGGTTTAATCTTACGTATCCTATTCTTCGACATCACGTAAATACTATGTCTAAATTATAGATAAGATTTAAGGATGTTTATTTCCTCCTTCTTTCCTCTAACCATACATCTCCTCTTTGATGATATCCACGTTCCTCCCAGTAACCATCTACATAGTCTTCTCTAAATTCTATCTCTTTAAGCCACTTAACACTCTTCCAAGCATATAATTTCGGGATAATAGGTCTAGCTGGATAACCATGTTCATATGGTATTGGTTTACCATTCATCTTTAAAGCTATTATAGAATCTTCTTCTAGAACATAATCTACTGGAGCTGGTGCAGAATATCCATCTAAACCTTTAAAGAGAACCCACATAGACTTCTCATCATATCCTGCTCTTTCCGCTAAATCTCTAATCTTCACACCTTCCCATACAACGTCAACTATACTCCAACCTTCAACACAGTGGAATCCACCTTCAATTCTCATCATCTTCATAGAGTATAGTTCATCTAGACTTAATTCGAGAGTCTTCTTAACTAAACCTGAAATATGTATTCTCCATTTATCTATACTGATCTCAGGGTAGCCTAGAACAGCATAAACATTCCATTTCTTAGCAATCTTCTGGTTTGGTGGAAGTTTCATAGTAATATCTTAAGAGAGAGAACGTTAAAAATATTTCTCGGAGTATGTATCTTGGAGATCGGTTTTCATGTTTAATCTCTTTCTATTAATCTGACCACTTCTGATGCTTTTATCTCTATGCCTTTGTTCGTTATTATGAATGGGTGTCTCCTCATAGAGTGAGCCGTTCCACGCATCTTCCAAACTATAATACTTCTCTTCAATTCTCCATTAACTTCATCTAGATCTAGACGTATAATCCCGTCTGCAGCATGCTCTACTCCAGGTCCTCCGAACCCCCGTTCCGTTACACTTACTTGTGAAACGAGGATTGATGTACAGCCCATTCCGGAAAGTATCTTCTTTAATTGGAGTACCATGCTTCTAGCTAATGCTGGCTTCGTTATGTATAGTGTAGAGACCGAGTCTATTACAGCTCTCTCAGCATTTACATCTCTTATAGCATCTCTTAAAACATCTAACAGTAGTTGGAAATCGCTTGGATCACGTACAACATACTTCTCTCTCTTTGCCGCTTCACCTATACCTGCAGTAAATGCATCTACGACAGCAAATGATCCTTTTTCTTCATATGGTCTAACATCCCAGCCGAACTGAGACATAGATATCCTTACCTGGACTGGATGTTCTTCTAATACTACAAGTAAACCGGGCTCACCTCTCATTAAACCATTATAGAGATACTGTTGACCGAAGATAGATTTACCAGTACCCGGCCCTCCAGAAAGTAGAACAACATTTCTCTTTGGAATCCCACCACCAAGTATCTCATCGAGTCCAGGTATTCCAGTTACAACTCTCTCAACCATAAATCTTCAAACATTTACTAGTATCAGTCGCTTAAAAACATAGTCTCTAATAGGGGAATGTTTTCCTAAACAAATTTCTAATTTGATGATCTTCTTCAGAGTTAGAAATTTTTGAGGCTGGTTATTGAGTTATGTTTTAAGTTTTGAGGGATCTAGTTATGTAAGATAGGAAGTCTGGAGAGGGGAGTATGAGTGTACATTCCTCTGGAGATCCAATCTCTATGTATTTGCCTGTAAGATAAGCTATACCCGTTAATGCGCAGAGTACAGCATCGATTTCATGTACGCTTTCTAATCCCTCTCGCTTCAAACCTCTAACACCAATTTCTAAAAGTTTCTTCTTCAAATCTTCTACACCGAATTTTCTCTCAGGGAGACCTAGAATCTTAAGCGAGCCTGTTGGATAGACTTCTATTACCCGATACCCCACCTCCAATAATTTCTCTTTAAGATTCATGGCCCTCTTTGTCAACATCTTCATTCCTAAAAGTGTTGGTGGTAAAACATGTATACCCATCTCTACTAAGCATCTATCACATTTACGTAGATGAGTGTTTGGGGGAGGCATGCAGAGTGGTGCATCTACTGCAACTACCTCTGGATCTGCATCTAAGATGTATTGGATTATCTCCTCCTCCATCTTAACTTTACTTGTTTCACAAAACAGGTTTGCATTCATTTTACATAATCCTGTCCAGTTTTTCCTAGAGCCAGCTAGATCTACACCGACAGAAAGCCATCCCCCAATATCTCTAGATCTTTCTCCGGCCTTAATTTTTAAACTCTCTTTTCTAGACATCTCGTTTCTCCAAGACTGGCGGTATGAGTCCAGATCTAATTGCGTGGTCTACGAGCACTATTGCTGTAACAGCTTCAACTACAGGTACAGCTCTGGGAACGATACATGGATCATGTCTCCCAGTTATCACTAGTTCCTTCTCCTTCATCTCTCTTATATCTACAGTCTTCTGCGGTATGCTTATAGATGCAGGTGGCTTGAAAGCTACCCTAAATACTAGAGGTGCGCTTGTCGAGATCCCGCCTACAATTCCACCTGAATCATTCTTTTCAACAACTATTTTATTATCTCTTATAGTGAATGGGTCGTTGCTTTGAGATCCCAGCATTCTAGCTATCTTAAATCCTGCTCCAAACTCAACACCTTTAACCGCCGGTATAGAGAATAATGCTTTAGCTAGATCAGAGTCTAGTGAATCGAAGACTGGTTCTCCTAAGCCTATCGGTAAACCTGTAACCACACATTCAATAATACCTCCAACGCTGTCACCTCTTGACCTCGCTTCAATAATCTTCTCCATCATCTTTTCCGCAGAACTCTTGTCAGGTGCTCTAACATCATTCTCATACCTGTACTTCACTGCATCTTCTAAGGTAAAGTTCTCTGCTCTAACACCACCTATCTCTAGAGAATATGCAACCACTTCTATGTTAAGAACTTCTCTCAGCAACTTCTTAGCTACAGCTCCAGCCATAACGAATCCCGCAGTTATTCTCCCAGAGAAGCGTCCACCACCTCTATAATCGTTGAATCCCCCGTACTTGATGTATGCAAAATAGTCTGCATGGCTTGGTCTTGGAAGATAACGCACTACTTCATAATCCATGCTCCTTACATCACGATTCCAGACAATCATACATATCGGTGCACCCGTAGTATATCCATTAAAGATTCCTGAAAGTATCTCGACCTTATCTTCTTCAGTTCTCTGAGTATGTATCTGTAGAGATCTAGGTTTTCTTAAATCAAGTTCTCTTTGAACATCTTCTTCAGATATCTTCAATCCAGCTGGACATCCATCAATAACTGTTCCTATACATTTACCATGGCTTTCTCCAAAACTGACTACGACGAATGATTTCCCCAGAATGTTTCCAGCCAAAGCTCTCTGACAAATAAATGTTTACGAGAAGTTTATCTAGATTTCTCTAATAGATACATTTAGCTTCTTGAGGTGGTTTATGAATTCTGGGTATGAAACTTTAACCCATTCTAATCCATCTACTATACATCCTTTCTTCGTTGCTGAAGCTAGAACTGTGAACGCCATGAAGAGTCTATGATCGCTATGAGATGAAAGCTCAACCCCACCTTCAACTTCTTCTCTACCTTTAATCTTTAAACCATCTTTAAGAACTTCAACATCTACTCCAAGTTTCTTCAACTCTATAGCCGTAGAATTTATTCTATCACTTTCCTTAAATTTAGCATGTTCTACACCTCTGATTATCGTTTCTCCAACAGTTTTTACGGCCATAACTGCTACTACTGGCAGTAGGTCTGGAGAATCTGTAAGAACATATTCTCCTCCCTCCCCAATGCCTGAACACTTCACGTAAATAGTGTCCCCACTTCTAAACTCTACACGGCATCCGAAATCTTTAGCAATATCTATTATCTTGGAATCAGATTGAGGTAAAGTTGTGTCAAGATTGCTTATCTCCACCTCTCCACCAGTCAGGTATGCTCCAGCTATTAGAAATGAAGCTGAACTAAAATCTCCAGGCACCCTGAATACTGAGGGTCGTCCCTCCTGCCCCCCTCTTACATGATAGTAGCTGTAGCCTTCCCTATAGATCTTAAAACCAAAATTCTCTAAGACTTTAATAGTTGCATCTATGTATTGTTTCGAGACTTGTTCTTCTCTAACTATTATATCTACATCTTTCTCAGCTTTCACAGAAGATATCAAGAGAGCAGAAATGAATTGAGAAGACACGTCTCCTCTTATCTCTACTTCTCCACCTCTAAGCCCACCTGACTTGACTACTATCGGTGCTAAACCATTTCCACGTGTTGACCAACATTCTACTCCAAGCATTTTCAACGCATCTATGAGTGGCTGCATAGGTCTTTTTCTCAGACTTTCATCTCCAGTTAACACGACGTAGCCAGGAGGTGCGAGAGAAGACAGTGCTGTAAAGAATCGGAGGGTTGTTCCAGAATTCTGAGCATTCACTACATCATCTGGAAGCTTCAACCTCCTACATGACAACTCCACCTTTCCCTTACTCAGAATTGTTTCTGCTCCAAACATTCTACAAGCATTTAATGTAGCTTCAGTATCACTTGAGAATAGTGGGTTCAAAGCTACACTCCTACCATTAACGAGGAGGGAAGTAGAGTAAACTCTATGAGTATAGCTCTTACTAGGTACAGCTTCTACAAAACCACTAAATCTTGAAGGCTCAACGTAAACTCTCACCATAAACCTCTAAAACAATACTTCAATCACATAACTTTAACTATTTTCTTAAACTTTATTACAGTGCACAGTATTATGTAGAAGTATGAAAGCTACCGAGCCTAGAACAATTGAAGGAGAGTTTTACCATGTTAAAGTTAAGCCTGGAGAGATACCTGAATACGCATTGATTCCAGGAGATCCTGATAGAGTTTTAAAGATAGCTAGATTCTTAGAGGAGGGAAGAGAATTATCTTATCATCGAGAGTTTAGAGTATGGGTTGGTAAGACTTCAGGTATACCTTTATGTGCGTGTTCAACTGGTATAGGGTCACCATCGACAGCTATAGCAATAGAAGAACTTGCGAGAGCCGGTGCTAGAACATTCATCAGAGTAGGATCTACAGGAGCCATACAACCTGAAATAGATGTAGGAGATCTCGTAATCTCGGTTGCAGCTGTAAGACTTGAAGGTACTAGTAAAAGCTACGTTATAGACGGGTATCCTGCATACGCGGATTACGAAGTAACTCTAGCTCTAATTGAAGCAGCTGAATCATTAAACCTCAAATACCATGTGGGTGTTACAGCTACCACAGACAGCTTCTATCTAGGTCAGAGTAGACCTGGATACGGTGGATACATGTGGAGTTATCCTGAAAAACTCTTAGAAGATCTCCAGAAAATGAGAGTTCTTAATTTCGATATGGAGTCTTCTACAATCTTTACACTAGCAGCGATATATAATTTGAAGGCAGGATCAGTATGTGTTGTATTTGCAAACCGTGTTAAAGACACCTTTGAAGTGAAGGGAGAAGAAGATGCAATAAAAACAGCTATTGAAGCAGTAAAGATTCTTGAAGAATGGAGAGAATTAAAAGAAAAGAAAGGTAAAAAATACTTTTATCCAAGTCTTCTTACTAAGAAATAGGAAAACTTCGTATACATTGCAAACAAAAAAGAGATAAATTTAACTCTATACTTAATTTTGGATGTGGTTAAAATGGGCAGAGACCAAGTCTTAGGTTTTACAATATTGTTGGTTTCGCTTGTAGGGATAGTTGTGTATAGCTGGCTTCTATTCTTCACAAACTGGGATCTAATAATACTTAAGCTAACAGCTTTTGTTGCTGTAACTGGTTTACTTGCATTAATCGCATGGATTGGATACACACTCGCAACCACTCCTCCTCCAAAACCTATTGAAGAAATAGAGAAAGAACTGGAGAAAGAGCTAGAAACAGAGAAGAAAGAATAGAAATCTTAATCTATATCAAAATCATCTTCTACTCTATGAAGATTACGTTTTCTACCTCTTCTGGAAAGATGAATCATTTAGAAATCAGCGAGCTAAGTAATTATATCTTGACTGGAGGTTCAGCTGGAAGAATCAAGAAAGTTTCAGAATTTATTTTAAACCCTAAGGTGTATGTAGGTCGTAGAGGTCATGTTATAGTAGAAGGATTATATGATGGATTGAAGATTTCTGCTGTATCTACTGGTATGGGTCCATCTAGCTGTATGGTAATACTTCCAGAAATTATAGAATCTGTTAAAGAAGACTTCATGGTAATTTTGAGGATAGGTACATCAGGATCCCTCCAAGAACATGTTCATGCTGGACATCTACATATACCTACATCATGTGTTAGAGATGAGGGTTCAACAGAATCTATAGTAGGATTAGAATATCCAGCTGTCTCAAGTTTTGAACTTCTACCAATACTAGTACTCGCAGCAGAAGAACTTGGATACAGTTTAAATAAGAATCTGTGGCTGGGGCCAGTACACACTAAAGATGATCTATACTTTAAGGAAAGACCTGAATTCTCCCCTAGATGCAAACTACTAGAAGCTAGGCTTGAATCTTATAGAAAGATGGGTGTTATCTCGAGCGAGATGGAGTTCTCTACATACTGTCTGCTAAGAGATTTTTATGAAGCTTCTAGGGGAAAGAAGATAAAGATTCTGGTCGGCTGCATACTCTACGTTGTAAGTGAATACTCTCCAGGAGAACACATAACTGTTGAAGAAGATCCAGAAAAGATTGACGAGATTCTAGTGAAGGTTGGATTGAAGTTTTTCAGTATACTGAAGAAGTTGATGGACGGGTACGACGTAGGTTTAGATAAAATCTTTAGAAGATTCTTAAGCATATCGTAAATGGATTATCGACAGCTTTTCTAAAAGCTAATCTAATATTCTTACATATGCTTCACGATTGTTAGGCTTAACCCTGATGACTCTACCGAATCTCTCTAATTCTTTCTTAACTTCTTCTTCATGCTCTGGATATGTAACTGCAACTATGGACGGTCCCTTACCACTTATCCCAGCAGCGATAGCTTTCTTCTTTAAAGCTCTTAGAACAGGTGTATAGTCTATGTTTAATGCTGATGAAACTACTAGGCCGTTTATTATCATTGCATCCCATATGTTCCCGTTTAACGCTTGTTCTACAGCTCTCATAGAGAGGTTTGAGAAAGATCTAAGTGCTCCAACATCTACTTCTTTCGTGTAGAACTTCTCTGGAGGAATCATTATTATTATTGAGATATCTTCATCCAGATCCCAGTGCGCAAGTATCTTCCTCTTCAGATTGTCCGTTATATTGACCCCACCTATCATACATGTTAAAGCATCATCGTAAGCTCCCGTTACTGTTACCCCAGACTTTATTGATATATCTACAGCCATGTTTACTAATTGGTCTGTAGAGAGCTCTAGATCTAGAGCTTTAGAAGCGGCTAAGACGATTGCGTCTGCAGCTGCACTCGAACTCTTCAACCCTCTTGCGATAGGTATATTTGAGTAAATCTTAACATCAACTCTGTAAGTTCCCTTAGCTATCCTCAACAATTCTCTTATAGTATTCTCAGCTAAACTTTTATCAACATCTTCTTCACCTTCTACGTATATGTCTATGTTGATTGTTTCTATCTTTGATTCTTCTACTTCTACGATGGCTTTTGTGGTTAAGTCTACTCCTAGAGCAGATCCTATTCCTAGAGGTATAGCGTTTACTATAGACACTGCCCCATGTACTACTGCTTCAACCTTCATTTCTAAAAATCTCCTTGAGAGTTTTTTCAGCAACACTCCACATTAATTCTCTAGGAGGATCTATGGATGTCCAGAGCATGAAAGCTTTTGCTGCTTGTTCGATCAGAGGCTTAAGCCCCGTAATGGTTTTAGCACCTGCTTTCTCTGCTTCAATTATCAACTTAGTTTTCAGAGGATTGTAAACTAGGTCTAAGACGACAGCGTTTCTAGATATTTCATGTGAGTTTAAAGGTGTTTCATCAACATTCGGCCACATTCCTATAGGTGTAGCGTTTATTATTATTGATGCGTTTCTAGAGTATCTTGATGCTTCAGATATACTTATAGCCTTCATCTTCAAGTGATCATTCCTAAATTTTCTAACAAGTGCAGCCGCTCTCCACAATCTTCTATTACAAACTATTATATCTTCTAACCCAAGATTTCTTAAAGCAACTATAGCTGCTCTTGCTACTCCACCTGCACCTATTACTAATGCTCTTCCACAATTATCGTACTCGACGTCTTTCAAACTATTGATAATCCCATCTATATCCGTATTGTATCCTACCAGCTCTCCTCCTCTATTCACTACAGTGTTTACTGAGCCTGATTCTTTTGCTGAAGAATCTATTTTGTCTAGATACTTGATAACATTGATCTTGTGGGGGATTGTCACATTGAATCCTAGAACGTTCATTGCTCTAAATCCTCTTACAGTACTTCGTAGATCTTTAGGATCTATGTCGAATGCTAAGTAAACATAGTTTAGGTTTAGTTTCTGGAAGAGTGTGTTATGTATGTTAGGTGAGATAGAGTGTTTAACTGGATGACCTATCAGACAACATAGACGAGTCTTAGAATTTATCTCCATACTTCTCCACCACCTAGTACTTCAAGTATTTCTTTCACATCGCTAACTACAGGTTGTCCAGGTGCCAGAGCCTCTCCTGGTAGACATGTGTAGATTATAGGTGAGCCTGCTGAAGCAGATAATATTCTTGAAAATAATCCATATTCTCCAATATTGAAAGCTACGAGCTTCTCTCTAGGATACAGATTATACAATTTTAGAACGTTTAGAGAATCTTTCAGAGATTTCGCCATAGTTACTATCTTTACTATATCGCCTAACTCTAAACATTTATCTACAATCGTGGAGAGAATTTCAAGAGACGGTGTTTCGTTAAAATTATGCCATGAAATTATTCTCCCTATATTTGAGTAAGATAGATCCAGATTCTCAGCCACATTATACTCTATATCGATGAATTTAGGGTTAAGTCTAGCTATAGATTTGAGGATTGAGAGACGTGATTCTTCATCACCTTCATATACTCCTCCTTCCCATCTTGGTCTAAGAGTTGCGATAATCTTACCAGCATACTTGGAAAACAAATTTGAGATTTTCGGTATAGATATGTCTTCGAGATAGTCTAATCTAACTTCCACTAAATCTCCTCCAAGTTTAAAAGCTTTAGATGCTTTATCTTCCAACTCTTCTACTGTTCTAGCTTTAACGCTTACGCATATCTTCGTCTTCATTTCTCAACGTTCTATTATGAATTCTTCTACAGCTTTCCCAAAGTGTCTTGCTTTCTGTTCTGATACATGTACTTTTACCTTCTCTCCTGGATTCAATTCTGTTACTGATATTTGTTCGCCATCTTTAGATACAAGACGTATTGTTTCAGCATCTTGTAGTATTACAGAGCCTTCAGCTTCTCCAACTCTTGCTCTAACAATCTTTAACGGTCTCCTCTCTATCTTAACTCTACCTATAGTTACTGGTCTCGCTCTACCTCTGAGAGTAGTTACGAGTACACGCATCCCAGCTGATAGTTCTGAGAGATACTTGGTTGTACCATCGGCCATCATTACGTAACAGTGTACGGCCCCAGCATTTACTCTAAAAGGTCTAGGAGAAGTAAATGGTGATCCAGTTCCTTCATTGTGGATTAGGAAGAAGAATCTACTAAAATTGCCTACAAGCATTCCTTCACCTGGATCTAGTATTGAGACAGTATCGACACATGCTCTGTCTCCTACACCGATATTCTCTACTTCAGTAACCTCTCCATCAAGAATATCTAGAAATCTTATCTGTTTGAAGATCTCGGCGAGCCTACCTATCTCGTCTGTCTTCTTGATCTTTACTACTACTCCATCTACACCTTTCTCTAAAACATTTAAAAGTGATTCAACTTCTTCTACATTTGAACCGTAAGCATAAAGTTTAACATCCATTTTCTGAAGCTCAGCGACAATATTTTCTAAAGGAATTATTTTCCAGCTATACGTATCAACAAATATCTTTCTGTAACCTTTCTCGACAGCCGAAAGTATCTTCTCAATATCTTCAGGCTCCTTAACAATTATCTTTATAGATTCTTCTACACCTTCTCTACTAGCTATCTTTATCTGCCCAGTTGGTTCTTCTATGTATAGGTTGAGTTGTTCTATACTTAGTTCTTCTGGGAGTTGGTTCTTTGCATAGATGTTTCTGATACCGTACGTGACTGCTGTTTGAACTAACTCTCTACTAACCTCTTCAGGGTAGATTATCACCTGCTTGTCCAACTCATCCACCTTTAAGTATCTCTAAAGCTCTCTCTATCGAAAACCTCTCTATAACCACTGCTCTCAATGCTTTCACCATTAGTTCTGGGCTTTCATGTTGGAAGACATTTCTACCAAAAGTTATTCCTGCTCCTCCAGCTCTAACAACAGCCTCAGCCAGCTGTAGTACTTGTTTATCATCCTCCATCTTCGGTCCTCCTGCTGCAACTACCGGTATTGGACAGGTCTTTGTTATGATCTTTATATCTTCTGGGTTAGATGAAGGCATAGGCACTTTCACTATATCTGCTCCGAGTTCTGCGGCTATTCTAGCGATGTGAGCTATTGTGTATGGATCGTTTGGATCTTTAATGTTCTCTCCACGAGGATACATCATAGCTATCAATGGTATGCCCCATTCATCACATTCATCTGCAAGTAGCCCAAGTTTTACTAGCATGTCCTGCTCATCCTTATTACCTATATTGATGTGTACTGAGACAGCGTCTGCTCCAAGTCTTATAGCTTCTTTGAGAGTGCCTATCTTGACTTTCCAGTTAGGATTGGGTGAGAGATTTGTTGATGCAGATAAGTGTATGATTAAGCCTAGACTTGGAACTGATTCCAGATTCTTCAATATACCTTTATGTGTTAGTATTGCCGTTGCTCCACCTCTCTCCACTTTCCTTATTGTTTCATAGATATTATCTAGACCTTTTATTGGACCTACAGTTACACCATGATCCATAGGTACGCACACCATCTTCCCCATGCAAGTTATTCTGGAAATCCTAACCTGTTTACCTTTAACCATCTTTACATCACCCTATGTATCCTTTCTTATAGATGAGTTCTGCTGTTAGTACAGCTATACCTGCTGCACCTCTAATTCTATTATGACTTAAGACGAAGTATTTGAGAGAGTTCTCAGATTCTCCACGTCTAATTCTTCCAATAACTATACTCATACCAGGCACAGACCCGGCCATAACATCTAGTCTAGGTTGAGGTCTATCTTCGAGATCTGTTAAGATTATAGGTTCAGATGGAGCTGAAGGTAAACCTAGAGTCTGCGGTTCACCTTTAAAGTTTCTAAAACCCTCTACCACACTATCGAGATCAAAAGTTTTCTCCGTTTCAATATAAACCGCTTCTAGATGTCCATCTATGGTTGGGACTCTTGCGCAAGATGCTTCAACCGGGAATTCTGCATACTTTATCCTTCCATTTTCAAGTCTACCTAAAATCTTCTTAGTTTCCTGTGAAACTTTTTCTTCCTCATTCTTGATATATGGTATGATGTTTCCTAAGATAGAGTAGGATGGGACTCCAGGAAATCCTGCGCCTGTTATTGCTTGGTATGTTGCGACTACCACCTTCCTTATACCGAAATTGTCTAGTAGTGGTTTTAGTGACATTATTAGACCTACGGCTGTACAGTTTGGAGTAGTTACTATGAAGCCTCCATCTCTTCTTTTCTTCTTCTGCATATTTATGAGTTCTAGGTGATCTGGATTAACTTCTGGTATGATTAAAGGTACGTCAGGCTCCATTCTATGTGCTGAAGCCTCGCTTACAACTGGGTAGCCGTTTTCTACAAATTGTTTCTCTATTTCTCTCGCAGCTTCCGAAGGTAGAGCTGAGAGCACGAGATCCGCATCAATCTTCTTCGGATCAGGTTCAACAACCTCTATCTCTGCTACTTCCTTAGGAATATTCTTTAAAGCTTTAACTGCTTCTCCATACTTCTTTCCTACACTCTTCTTACCACATAGATTTGATATCTTAAACCATGGATGTCTATGTAGAAATTCTATGTATTCTACTCCAACCATCCCAGTTGCTCCAAGTAGAGCTATCTTCAAATTCTTCATGTAACCACCTCCACCTCTTCTCTCAACATTTTTACAAGTAGTTCTCTAGCCTTCTCTAATACCGAGCTAGATACAATTAATTTAATAGACGATGAGATCGTTATCAGCCCGTAGAGGTTTATGTTGTTTTCCGCTAAGGGTTTCGTAATCTTATGTATTATACCTGGACTTGTCTCAAGCATCCTACCTGAGACAGTGATCATCGCTAGGTCTTGGTAGAAGCTTACCGCTTTCCCTAACCTCTCATTCACCAAACATGAATGTACATCTACAATTATCCCCTCCCTCTCTTCTAAGTATAGTATCAATGCTTTCTCTTCACAAGTTACTGCAAGTACTTTTACATCTCTCTTTTTTAGTAGCTTCATGATCTTTTCGAGAACATCCGTACTGTCAAGATCTTCTCTGATTATCGTGACCATGGTTATTCTAACTGGAGAGGTTTTTACCTCGATCTCTGGATCGTATCCTCTAATTACTGTTCCACCATTGGCTGCAAGTTCTTCCATGCTTGCAATTCTAAGTTTGAGCTTTCTATCGAGGTATCTCAAAGCTTTCGTATGGATTATTTTCGCCCCACCTTTCACTAATGCCTGAGCTTCTCTGAAATCTAGTTCACTCAGTATCTTAGCTGAATCTCCAACTATGTCTGGATCTGCTGAGAAAACTCCTGGAACATCTTTAACAAGTACTACTTCTTCCGCTTCTAGACAGTTAGCTATCAAGACGGCGGTCGTATCGCTTCCCCCTCTTCCAAGCGTAGTTATCTTCCTATCAACCGTAACACCTATGAATCCACATACCACTGGAACTACTCCTCTCTCCAATAATGGAACTATCTTTTCTTTTACATTCTTCTTTGTTTCAATGTATAATGGTTCTGCATCTAGATGGTTGGAGTCTGTTATTATAGGCCAGTAATCGTCTGCTGGATCTATAAACATAGCGTTTACACCATGTTCTCTTAAAGCTAGTGTAAAGAGTCTCGCACTTATCCTCTCACCCATCGAGAGAATTTCATCCATCAACTCTGGATCAGGATTCCCAGCCAACATCTTAGCTGTATTTACAAGTTCATCAGTAACCCCCTTCATCGCAGAAACAACAACAACTATTTTATAGCCGCCAGCAAGCAACTTCTTTACCCACGAAGCAGCTTCCTCAATAGCTGATAGATCTTTCAAAACAGATCCTCCAAACTTTACAACTATAACCCCAGACATGCAAAAACACACCCCAACAGAAAAATATAAAAGACTTACACCCTAGCCCTTTAGGCTAGGGTAAAATACCTATAGCTCCAGAAGCTGTAAAAGAATGTTGTTGCTTTCTTTAATGTCTTGGTATTTTTATCCATAATTCTCTGCCTCTGGAGCTTGATGATATTTTTGTTCATGGTTATAATTAAACCTTTTTCTTAAAATTTTAGGAAATGTGGTGCTTGGGTTTAATAGGTTGTGGTTTTCTTTTCTTTTTGGTTGATATAGATGGGTGCTAGAGTTCAGAGTTTCGTAAATATTATTCTCAAGATACTGTGTGGTATTGTTTTCTGTCTATCTGTCTACTTTCTCTATCTAGTCTCAACTATCGAATGGGTCTATCCCTTACTAAACATTATCACAATATTTCTACTAGGGTTTATCGCAATCTTCAGTCTCATAGCGCTCATCACTTAAAGAGACTATCTATAAAAGTTTGTAAGACGTTATACATCTTTCCTGAATATTTCCCTCCAATCTGATTTTATCTTTGCGCCTCCTTTCTTTTCCTGTATATAGTTGTATGCTGAGAGTGCAGCTATTGCTCCCTGCCCTGCAGAGATTACTGCTTGTTTGTATGGTATGTTTGTTACATCTCCGGCTGCGAATACTCCTTCTCTACTCGTTCTTCCAAGCATATCTACAATTATCTCTCCCTCTCTACTCAGCTCTACAAAACCTCTCAACCACTCTGTCTTCATTTCATACCCAAGTTCTACAAATACGCCATCGACCTCAAGCTCCCAGATCTTCCCATTTTCTAAACTTTCCAAAACTATAGATCTAATTTTAGCATCGCCTCTAACTTCTCTTACAATTGTTTCAGGATATTCTTCAAATCTTTCTCTACATTTCTCTGGTATTTTCTCTAATTCTAGTTTACTTCTGCCTCTATGAATTAGGTATACATAGTTGTTGTATCTGCATAAGAGTGAGACTGCTTCAAATGCTTGTGGCCCCCAACCAACGACTGCTACACGTTTATTCTGGAAAAGAGGTGCATCACATATTGCACAGTAGCTTACACCTCTACCTTTAAGCTCTCTCTCACCTGGAACATTCATTTCTCTAGGAGTTTTTCCAAATGCTAGTATAACTGTTTCTGAAGTAAACTCGTATCCATCTTTAGTCTTAACTAGGAAGATGCCTTCTGAATCTTCTATACCTACTACTTCATCGAAGAGTATCTCAACTCCTAAAGCTTGAACTTGATCGTAAATTCTCTGTATCAATTCACTACCCGATACAACCTTGAATCCTGGATAGTTCTCTATAGCTGGTGTTATATTTAATTGTCCACCAATATCTTTAGCTATTATCAATGTTCTAAGCTTCTGTCTAGAAGCATATATTGCTGCTGTAAGTCCCGCTATCCCAGCTCCTACAACCACTACATCATAATCAACGTTACTCACAGAGAACAAGAAACTTGGAAGACTATTAAACTTATCGTCTATATCGGTAGAGATGAACATCTTTATCAGAAACCAATTTAAGAATTATCTTATAAGATATGAGAGTGGTGGAAGTATCTGCTCCAGCCACAATTGCAAATCTAGGACCAGGGTTTGATATAGTTGGTCTAGCCATAGAAGGATTTAGAGATATAGTTAGATTAGAGCTGAGAGAAGATAATAAGATAGAATTCGAGCTAGTAAATAATACAGGCGTAGAAATATCAGAAGAACCAGAGAAGAATTCAGCAGTAGTTTCAGCATTAAAAGTCATGGAGTATTTAGGTGTGAGAAGAGGGTTTAGAATGAATTTAACCAAGAATGTTCCAGTAGGCATAGGGCTTGGAAGTTCTGGAGCTTCTTCAGCCGCAGCAGCCTACGCCATGAACACAATTCTAGGAGGAAAACTTCCGATGGAGCTATTAGTTAAACTTGCAGCAGAAGGAGAGAGAGCTGCATGTGGTTCACCTCATCTAGATAATGTTGCTCCGGCTCTTTATGGTGGATTCACGATGATACTGGATGTAGAGAAACCAGTAATCTTTAACATAAAACCTTCAGTAGACTTCTCTATAGTCTTAGTTACACCGAAAGTCTATCTTCCAAAGAATAAGACTGAGTATGCTAGAAGTCTTCTCCCAAAGAATGTGAGCTTAGAATTAATGACGAAACAGCAAGCAAGCTTGGCACGTCTAATAATAGGTATAATGAGAGGAGATCTAGAAATGATGGGAGAAGCAATTAGCAGAGACTACGTAGTTGAACCTGCTCGAAGCATCATGATACCAAGCTTTCACAAAATAAAAGAACATGCATTAAAATCAGGTGCACTAGGATTCAGTATAAGTGGGGCGGGACCCTCAGTCTTCGCAATAACATACCCGGAAAAAGCAGAAAACCTACTCAAAGAAATAATCAGTAAATTCGAAGAAAATAATGTAGAAGCAAGAGGCATAATAACGAAACCAAGTACGTTAGGCGCAGCAATCAAGAACTTAGAATAAATGTAGTAAAATAAAACTTACGGCAAGGTAGCTTAACATAAACTCTTACATCTCTTCATAATCCTACTCCATATATAAGATTAAAAGAGAAACGAGATCCACGTATCTTAAGTTCTGGAAAGGAGATCGATGTCAAGGTTTAAGAATCAACTCATACCATTTCAAATTTAATCATCATCTAAAAAGTTTGATGAATTATCCATTAGAAAGCTTTAATGGTATGCAGAAAAGAGTGGGTTATTGGACCGGGCGGGATTTGAACCCGCGACCTCCCGCACGCCAAGCGGGCGATCTCCCAGCTGATCTACCGGCCCTATTTTCTATTTTAGTAATTGCTGAAATATAAAGTTAGAATCCAGGATCCCAGTATATTCATTTTCCGTTTACACAAAAGAATTTTTATTGAATCTATTTTATGTGTTCTGGGTTGGGGTTCTTTTTCATCCACTTGTAGAGTATGGTTTTATTCTATCCTATGTTACTAGCGTTTTCCTTTGGTTTAGGAGTGTTCTACGACAAGAATTAATAGAGGAAGGTATGTTATGTTTTAGGATGACTTCTCTCAGTGAGCTACTTAGGAAAGCTGTTAGTAAGCTTATGTCTTCGACGAGTGTTGATGAGAAGACGTTAAATGAGTTTATTAGAGATATTCAACGTTCATTACTAATTTCAGATGTAAGTGTAGAGCTTGTACAGAAGATTTCTGAAAATATTAGGAAGAGGGCTGTCCAGGAGAAGATACCGACAGGGTTGTCGAAAAAAGAACATCTCTTAAAGATTCTTTACGATGAGCTTGTTAAGCTTATTGGTGAAGAACCTGCTAGACTAGACCTACCAAAAGATAGAAGATATGTGCTAATGATGGTTGGGATTCAAGGATTCGGTAAAACTACGAGCACAGCTAAGCTAGCATATTATTTGAAGAAACATGGGTACAAGGTTGGTGTAATCTGTGCAGACACATACAGACCTGCAGCAAGCATTCAACTCGAACAATTATTGAAAGATACAGGTATACCTGTATTCAAGGCTGATGGTATTGAAGACGTTGTTGAAATTGTGAAAAGAGGTGTGGAGAAGTTTACATCTGAAGGCATTAAGACTATCTTGATAGATACAGCTGGTAGACATAAAAGTCAGGAAACTCTTATGGAAGAGATGAAGAAACTCCAGGAAGCTATTAAGCCAGATGAAGTTATGCTTGTAATAGATGCTGGGATAGGTCAACAAGCCGGAGCACATGCTGAAGCATTCCATAAAGCTGCACCCATAGGCTCAATATTCTTAACAAAAGTAGATACTTCTGCGAAAGGTGGAGGTGCATTATCAGCCATAGCTGTAACTAGAGCGAGGATAAAATTTATTGGAACAGGAGAGAAAATAGATGAAATAGAATTATTTGATCCAGTTGGATACGTGGGCAGACTTCTAGGTTTGGGGGATATCAAGGGATTGATAGAGAAGTTTAAGTTAGCAGAACTAGAAATAGATGAAAAACAAGCTGAAGCATTCATGCGTGGCGAATTTACATTAGAACAATTTGTTAAACAATTAAGAGAAATTAGGAAGACTGGCCCCTTCTCTAAACTCCTATCTAGACTACCTATCCCAGGGTTACCAAATGTTCCTGAAGAAGTTTTAAGAAATGCTGAGAAACAGATTGAGAAGTGGGATGCGATACTAAACTCTATGACACCAGAAGAGAGAGCTAACCCCCACATATTGAATTCGTCTAGAATTAAGAGAATTGCGAGAGGTTCCGGTACTAGTGAACGTGACGTAAAGAATCTTCTTAACCAGTATAGAATGATGAAGAAGTTTATGAAGACGGCTAGGAGGCTTCCGAAAAAGTTTCTACCAACATGAGTTATAGAGGTGTTGTGATTTGAACATATATGAAATAATAGAGTTATGTATGAAGATTCTCAGCAAGTATTGTTTATGCGATTACTGTCTGGGAAGACAGTTTGCATCGATAGGTGCCGGGATACCGAATGATGAGAAAGGCAGAATACTGAAAACCATACTCTACATGCATGCTCACAGTATCTTCAAGATAGGGTATATAGAAGAAGCCTTAAAATTAATGAAATGTTTAGCAGCTACGGGATTCCAGCCAGCCGTACAATTCCTCGAAATGCAAAAATATGAAATCCCCCAGAAAGAACTATGTTATATCTGTAGAGGAATCCTAAATAGAGACAAGTTAAGAGAACTTTCAGTAAAAATACTTAAAGATCTAGAAGAATATGAATTTAACAATTTCTTGGTTGGTGCTAGAGTTCCTACCGATGTTAGAGAGAGAGAAGACTCAATACGATCAGAATATATGCTAACTACTGGAGAAGATATAAAAGAAGATGTAACCCGTGTGATTGGTAGATTTCTCGTAAAAGAAACTGGCAAAAAAGTAGAATACTCTACACCGGATATAGTTGTAATCGTAGATCTAAATACAGATTCTTATGAATTAATAGTAAACCCCGTATTTATTAAAGGTAGATACAGGAAACTTGTAAGAGATCTTCCACAAACGCCATGGATCTGTAGAAACTGCTGGGGGAGAGGATGCCAAAAATGCAACTTTACCGGTAGAGAATATCCTGAATCTATAAGTGAGCTTATAGGAAATATTTCAGTAGAAGTATTTGAAGCTCTAAGCTACAAATTTCACGGAGCTGGTAGAGAAGATGTAGATGCTATTGTTCTAGGAACAGGTAGACCATTCGTACTAGAATTAAAACATCCACGTAAAAGGAACGTAGATTTAAAGAAACTAGAAGAAAAGATCAATCTTGAAGCAGCTGGTAAGATAGAAGTTTCAGGATTAGAATATTCAAGTAGGCGTGAACTAAGAATACTTAAAAGTTCATCGCCAATAGCCTCCAAGACATATGAGGCCATAGTAGAATTTGAGAGAGATGTGAAGGAAGAAGATCTAGCATCAATACGAGAAAAATTTAGAGACATAATTATAGATCAATGGACTCCAACTAGAGTTCTGAAGAGACGTTCTGATAAACTTAGAAAGAAGAAGCTATACTATGTTGAAGTTGAAAGGTTATCTGAAAAGATTGTAAAATTTAAGATTAAAGCTCAAGGCGGGTTATATGTGAAAGAGCTGATAGATGGTGATAATGGAAGAACGAAACCAAACATTGCTGAAGCAATAAACAATAAACCACTGAAAATACAGTTAGCTGTAATAGAAGTAGAAAATGTGAAAGAAAGTAGTGGGTAAGATGATAGATCTAGAGAACTATCTTCCCAGATACGGTATTATGATGGGCTGTTCAAACTCAGAATCAACAATTACTCTTACCTTAACTCCATAAACTCTTCCTAAGAGTTCTTCTCTTAAGACTTCATATGGTTTTCCCTGCGCGATTATCCTACCATTATTTAGTACTAGTATTTTGTCAGCGTATATGGATGCTAAGTTTAGATCATGTAGGACGGCAATAACTATCTTACCTTCTCTAACAGTTAAGTTCTTTAAGATGTTCATTACTTCTAATTGGTGTTTTAGATCAAGATGTACGGTAGGCTCATCTACGAGGAATATTTTGGGAGACTGAGAGAGAGCTCTAGCTATCTTAACCATCTGTTTTTCTCCACTACTCAACTCTCCCACACGTTTCTTGTATAGATCTTTTAGTCCTACAATTTCAATAGACTTGAAAATTATTTCTTCATCTTCAACACTCTCCCACCAAAACTTCTTCATGTAAGGTGTTCTACCAGTTGAAACTATATCGAAGACACTCATACTATTTACTGAAGAATCATTTTCAGAAGAAATATATGAGAGAAGTCTAGCAAGCTTATCATGAGTCATCTCAGAAATCTTCTCACCATCCAAGTAGACTACACCTAAAGGTTTAAGAAGTCTACAGAGACACTTCAATAAAGTAGTCTTACCAGAACCGTTCGGACCAATAACACCCACAAACTCACCATAATCAACCTCGAAAGAAATATCTTCTAAAACCTTAACATCCCCATAACTAAAACTCAAACCCCGAACTTTGATCATCTATGGATGGATCCTCCATCCAATATATAAACAATACTCTGAACACATAAAATCAGTATGTACTACTTTTCTTTTTATTTCCTGAAAAACTAAAATGAATGCAACTACAGAGACCATGACAACTACTAGAACATCTACTCCACCTACAATCTTTATCAAAACAACCACTAGCGAAGAAAAGTTTTTGTAACAAGCTGTAAAACAACTAAGAAATAGTTTAGAAGTTATAAAACTACTCGAGTTCGATGAGAACTGTTACTACGACAGTAACATAAGGATTCGGATTTGAATATTTAATTGCAACAACAGACCGAGTTCTAAAAATAATTTCTCGAGTTTAAGTCTTAGTTCTAACTAAAGAAGACTTTAGATGAAGCACTCGACAAGATACTGGAAAGAAGCTCCCCCTACCGGCAACTCTATAGGGAACAATCAGCCAGGAAGAAATAAGTCAAATAGCTAAATACAGCTTATTAAACAATTATTATCGTGGGCCGGTAGATCAGTGGGAGATCGCCCGCCTTGCACGCGGGAGGTCGCGGGTTCAAATCCCGCCCGGTCCAATAAACTCTTCAAATCTATTTTTCTTAAATACGGTTTCTTTTCATTGTTACGTTTTCTATTTATAACATATTCTTAGATTATGATTTTACTTCCTGGCGATCCTTCTCTGGGTTGAAGGTGCATGTTGTTAGAAGAGTTCTGGAAGTGGTTGGTCTGAGATTTACTCAGATAATATTTTCTCCTATCTCAATGTAACTAAGAGTATTCTCATCTTTTTGAAAAACAGTTTAACTTATGTTTTTGAGAGAAATGAATATTTATATTTTTCTTATGCATAAATGTATAAAGTATGGAGCATAGTATGAAACCTGAATATATTTCTTTCTTTGAAGAATTTAGAGATCCGATACCTGGGAATATATTATTTGAAGCGTTAACTCCTCCTAGAGAGATTATTTTAGCAGTTAATCCTAGACTAACTATCGAGGTTGTAGAAGGAGTTCTTAAAGCAGCGAAAGATACAGAGAACGTTGTAATCTTAGAGTTAGCGTTATCCGAGATGAATCTTAAAGGTGGGTATACAGGTCTTACTCCTAAAACTTTTGCGGAAAGAGTTAGGAAAGCAGCTGAGAATGTAGATTGGTTTGGCTACACTCTACATGCGGATCACGTGGTCGTTAAGAAGGGAACCAGTGAAGAGATAGAAAATGTGAAGAGAGAACTAGATGCGAGAATTGAAGCAGGGTTTACAAGTTATGCAATTGATACATCATACCTTTTCGATTTGAGTAAGGATACTGTACCTGAACAGTTGAGTAAAATTGTAGAAGTTGGTGTAGAGTTATTTAGATACATAGATGAAAAGATAGGCAGTAGAAATTATGGAAGAGAAGGAGAAGTAGGTGAAATCGGTAAAAGTGAATTAACAGAAGTTGAAGAAGCATTATACTATATTAAAACGATGAAGGAAAACGGGATAGATATACATTGGCTTGCAATAAACAACGGTTCAAAACATGGAGTATCAGTAGACCCACAGGGAAATATAATTCCACAACTAGGAATAAACTTGAAGAGAACAGTAGAAATAGTTGAAGCATTATGGAGTCAGGGTTATCCAACAAGAATAGTTCAACATGGTGTAAGTGGAACACCATTATACCTAATAGCTGAAGTATTTCCAAAAGGCATGATAAATAAAGGGAACGTTGCAACATACTACATGTTAACGGTATTTGAAATATTGAGAATATATGAACCAGAACTCTTCAGAAGAATATATAGATGGACGTTAGAAAAGTATGGTAGAGAAGGAGTGTCAGAAGCTGAGATATTTGTAGAGAATTGTAAGTATGCTATAAAAGAATTCTTCCAAGATCTTGAGAAGATAAGTGATGAAACGAGAGAAGCGATAAGAGCTAAAGCATATGCTGATACACTGCTACACATTAAAGCATTTGGCATGGAGAAGACTGCTAAGAAAGTATATGATTATATAAAGAAGAGGAATATAAAGTACTACTGAGTAGAACACCATCACAATTATTCTTAATGAGAAAACTTCTTTCAGCTTTAATCTTGATTATAGTGTGAAAATATTTGTATATTCATGAAGTTCTTCGGGAACTCTTCTTAATCCACTCACTATTTCATCTATCTTGACAGACTCTATCTCAATCCCTTTTACAACTACTGCATAACCGAATTTTCCTTCTTTTACAAGATCTACCGCCTTACATCCAAGTCGTATGCCTAGAACTCTATCATATGCTGAAGGTATTCCACCTCTCTGTAAGTGTCCAAGTATGACGGATCTAACTTCCATACCTGTCTTTTTACTGATCTCTTCTTCTAATATCTTCGAAACACCACCTAGCCTAACATGTCCAAATTCATCTTTCTCTGCAGATACTGCTACAAGATCTCCTGTTGTAGGTATGGTAACACCTTCAGCAACAGCTATCAGAGAGTATGGCTCACCTCTCTCTTTACGTTCTTTAACTATTCTGCAAACCTCGTCTATATCTACAGGTTTCTCAGGTATTAGAATTATGTGTGCTCCACCCGCAAGACCGCCCATGAGAGTAAGCCACCCAGCATACCTACCCATAATCTCGACTATCATAACTCTCTTATGGGATCTAGCAGTAGTGTGAAGTTTATCTAAGGCATCTGTAATAGTCTGGACAGATGTCCAGAAACCTATAGAGTAATCTGTACCAGGTAGATCATTATCTATAGTCTTCGGTACACCGATTACAGGAACACCTCTCTCATAAAGTTTCCTGGCGGCACCGAGAGTGTCATCACCACCAATAGTTATCAAAACATCTAAACCAAGCTTCTTAACATTCTCTACAGCAGTCCTAAGCTCATCTTCAGACTTAGCAGGATTCTTTCTAGAAGTACCTAAAACTGTACCTCCAAGCCAGTAAATATCTTTGACGTCTTCCTTCCTTAATCGTCTAACCTTCCCTGAGAGAAGACCTTTATAACCATCTTCAATACCCCAAACCTCAAAACCATATTGGCAAGCTCTCACGACAACACCGTAAATTACAGCATTAAGACCTGGACAATCACCACCACCTGTTAAAACACCGATACGGATCATACCAATATATTAAGAACTAATCCATGTATATATAGATTACATTTAATAAAGAGTGTTTTAGCGAAATAAAACTTTAACTATACCTATTAAATCGATATGCATATTGGTTTATTAGATTATTAAGTGCTATTAACCTATACTTAAGCTTAATCTTAAAACCATCCACAGAGCTAACAGAGAAATTTTCCTGACTTTCTAGAAATATTGAAAGTGCTAGAAGTAATTATGTTTAGTTTTGAATACGATCTTTCACGTAGTATATAGCTAGGTTATTTTTAGAGCGATGCTGTTAGAGCTTCTCTAAAAGTTGGATATTTGAATGTGAAGTCTAGATCCATGAGTTTCTTAGGTATTGCTCTTGTACTAGATAGAATTACTTCTGAAAGTTCTCCGTAGAAGAATTTTAGTAGGGTTTTGGGGGTCGGGAGTATAGCAGGTTTTCTTAAGACATTAGCTATGATCTTGGTCATCTCTAGGTTTCTGATAGGTTGAGGTGAAGTGATGTTGAATATTCCCTCCACATCTTTCTCATATAGGAATTCTACTACACGTGCTAAATCTTCTATATGGATCCATGAAATCCATTGTTTTCCAGATCCGAGACGTCCTCCTAAACCTAGCTTAAAGAGAGGTAGAATTGTTGAAAGAAAACCTCCTCCCTTCCCGATAACGATTCCGAGACGGCCTACTATGATTCTGGCTCCTCTATCTTCTCCTTTCAAAGCTATTTCTTCCCATGTCTTACAGAGATGGGATATGTAGAGATCTCCAGAAGGGTTATCTTCTGTTAAAATTGTTTCTCCACGATCACCATAATATCCTATAGCACTAGCGTTGAAGAGAGTATTACGGGATGTTAAAGCTTCTACTACTCTTTGAGTAGATAGAATTCTTGAGTCCCAGATCTTTTTCTTGTATTCGGGAGTCCAACGTTTAAAGATAGTCTCACCTACAAGATTAATTATGAGGTCCATTTCAGAGATTTTCTCTTGCCAGTATCCTTTCACTAAAGCATCACCTTGAATTATTTTTATGCCTGGCTTAACTTCTTTTATCTTCTGGATATTCCTAACTAGGAGGAAAACTTCTACTCCTCTCTGATAGAAGAAATCAACTAGATATTTTCCTATAAATCCAGTTCCTCCAAGTATGAATACCTTCATCTTCAACCTTCAGATAAATTTGAATATAATAGATCTTAAGCATTTTTAATTATCAAGAAAGTGTGAAGAATTTTGAGAATTGAATGTTGAAAGATAGGGTTATATATCTAGTTTACATTATTGTCTCTTAATTTAGAGATTATTCTAGGTATCTCTCTTAAGTCTTCTACTAGATAATCTGGATTATGTGAGAAGAGAAGGTCTTTACTATTAGCTCCACCTGTTACTGCTATACATTTTACACCAGCTCTACGTGCCGCTAGTATATCGTAAATTGTATCTCCAATATATACTGCTTCTTTATTGGTTACTTTCATCATCTTCAATATCTCGGTTATCATTTTCTCACTAGGTTTTAGATCCATCACATCGTTACGTGTAATGATGATGTCGAAGAATTCTTTAATAGAAGTCTTCTCTAAAGATTTTTCAACACTCTTCATACTATTGTTAGAGGCTATTGCTAATTTAACTCCAGTCTTCTTTAATTCTAAGAGTACTTCTTTTACATGTTCTCTCAATTCTGCTTCTTCTGCAGCTTCTTCCTCGAAATTAGAAAATACTTCATCAAGTATCTTGAATATTTCTTCTCTTTCTAAGTCGTTTATTCCTTCTATTATCTCGATTATAGGTGTGTGTATAGATATGTGGTTTAAGTCTATGCCTATCTCTGATAATCTCTTGATGAATACTTCTTTTGCTTCGTAAACTTTAAGTTTGTAAACTATTAGTGTTCCATCTAGATCGAAGATCACCACTTTTATCGTCACTTCTCTCCTCCACCTCCATGTTGATAACTATGATAAAGATTTTGTTGTAAATGTTACTTTGAAGGATTAGTGTTTCTTTATTCTTCTCTTGAGTATGGTATTCCTAGAGAGGCAGGTGCTCCTATCTTCTTTCTAAGACTTTCAGTAGATATTAGTATTAGTGCTATGATTGTTATGATGTAAGGTAGCATTGCGAGGAAGTATGGACTTTGCGCTCCCAAACCTAGGAGTTGGAGTCTATATTGAAGTGTTTCTATTCCTCCGAATAGGTATGCTCCAAGTATAGCTCTAAGAGGGTTCCAAGTTGCAAGTATTACTAATGCTATCGCTATGAACCCTCTTCCAGCAGTTACTCCTTCACGCCAGAAGGGGTGGAAGCCTATGAAGAAGTAAGCTCCAGCTAGACTTGCGAATAATCCACTTATGATTACTGTTATGTATCTTACTAGGAATACATTTACGCCAAGTGTATCCGCCATAGAAGGGTTTTCACCTACAGATCTTATCACTAAACCTGCCCTAGTCTTGAAAAGTATAAACCACATAGAGAAAGCTGTTATGAGTGAAAAGTATACGAGTACGTTGTGATTAAACAAGGCTCTTCCAAGTATCGGTATCTGTGAAAGTAGTGGTATAGGTATTTCTAGAAGCTTCTCAGCCTGTTGTATAGTTAACATTTTTTCTGGAAGATTTGGGTTTAGAGTTAATAGTATCTTCTCTCTTATACCTGGAGATGTTATTACTCCGCTTAACCCTATTCCTAGAAGTGTTAATGCTAAGCCTACTATAACTTGATTTAGTCTTAAGTGTACGGTCATTACAGCTAGAATTAAGCTCATCAATATGCCTACTACTGCGGCCACCAGTATTGCGATTAGATGGTTATAGGCTACTGTGAATATAAATGATATCGCTGCACCCATAATCATAATTCCTTCTAGACCTAGATTCAATACTCCTGAACGTTCTGCATATATCTCGCCTAGAGATGCTATAAGATACACGGTCCCCATCTGTACTGTTAGCTGGAGTACTTGTTCAATCCATTCAATGCTCAACGCTAACCCCCCTTACAACTATCCTCAACTTATAACGTTTAATCAATTCTCCGAATAATAGGAACAAGAATATTAATGCTTGAAGCATGTCTATCGTAGCTCCAGGTATGTTTAACGTTGCTTGTAGCATGTTGCCGGCTACGAATAATCCTCCGAAGAATATGCTTGTAGGTATTATTAACCATGGGTTTAACGCTGACAATAGTGTTACAATTATTGCTGTGTAACCGTATCCAGCTGACGCTCTAGGTCTAAGCCTTCCAATTATACCACTAACTATAGCTAAACCACCTAAACCTGCAATTCCACCAGATATGAATCCACCTAGCGTAATCGCTTTCACAAAGTTTATACCAGCATATCTAGCTGTTTCAAGACTTTCCCCAATAACTCTTAGCTCAAATCCAAGCTTACTATACTTTAATATCAAGAAAACAACCATAGCCATAGTTAAGAGAAGTATGGAGCCCAAGTATACGGAGTCTCCGAAGAGTATTGTTAATTTAGCGTAACTTGGGAAAGGCACTGAAAGCGGAAACCCGTAACCCTTCGGATCTCTCCAAGGTCCATATATCAAGAAATCTATGAAATATATTGCCACGTAGTTCATCATTAATGTGGTAAGTATCTCGTTTACTTTCATTTTAGCTTTAAGGATTGCTGGTAGAGTACACCAAGCTCCTCCAGCTATAAATGAAGCTACAATCATGGTTATGAGTACTAGGTATTCTGGTATTAGCCCGTAGTATACGTGAAGCAACACTATACCTGTGGAAGCGAACATCCCCATGTATATCTGTCCTTCTGCACCTATATTCCAGAAATTCATTCTGAAAGCTATGTTTAATCCTAGAGCTGCTAATCCTATTGGAATAGCGTACTTGATTGCTTCTATTAGAAGCGGTAGCTTTGTGAAGACTGTGAGTACCTGTGTATAAGCTACTACAACATCTACACCTAGTATTGAGAGAGCTATCCCGGCCACGCCGAAAGCTATCAAAATACTTGTAATCGTTGTCAGTATAGCGAATTTACGTGAATATTCTAATCTCTTCTCAATCTTAACCGTGTACTGCTTGAAGAATCGACTTGACAATTTAATCACCATTAAGATGTTGTTAGAGTTTCTGCGCCAGCCATCATTAACCCTATCTTTTCTATACTTACCTCACCTGGTTTGAAGACACCCATTATCCTACCATCATACATTACCGCAATCCTGTCACAAACCATCATAGCTTCTTCTATATCTTCTGTAATGTAGAGTATACTTGAGCCAGTCTTACTATAATCTATAAGTGTTCTATTTACAAATTCTGCTGCAGATATATCTAAACCCTTAGTTGGATAAGCTGCTATAATGAATCTAGGCTTCCAGCCATTAATCAATTCTGAAAGTTCTCTAGCAAGTATTAATCTCTGTATATTTCCACCTGATAGCGATCTAGCCTTAATAGAAGTATTTGGACAAACCACATTAAATCTTCTTATTATTTCTTCCGCTTTCTTCTCTACTTCTCTTAAGTTAATAAATATCCTACTGGAGTAGGGCTTATATCTGTAGGCTTTGAGAAATAGGTTATCTCTTATGGTAAGATTTGGAGCTATACCATACTTTATTGGTTCAGGCGGAATGTAGGCAACTCCAAGTTCTATCAATTTTAGAGGACTATAGTTTAAAATATTCATACCATCTATTAATACTTGACCATCAATAGCTTTCCTTAATCCTGCTAGAACTTCTGCTAATTCTTGTTGCCCATTTCCCGTTACACCGATTATGCCAAGTATCTCATTCTTTCTTATCGTTAAGTTTACATTCTTTAATGCGAGAGCTCCAGTATCTCCATAAGCTTTCAGATTTCTAATTAAGATAAAGTCTTCACTTGAATCTGTCTTATTCTTGTCTAGTTTGAAGAGTACTGGTCTTCCGATCATGTAGTTTGTAAGTTCCTCTATGCTGGTCTCCCAAGCATTCTTCGTTGCAACAATTTTCCCTTTTCTCATAACAGTTATTCTATCACTTATGCTTAAAGCTTCTTCTAATTTATGTGTAATGAAGATTATGCCTATACCTTCCTCCGCCATCTTTCTAAGAGCGTGGAATAGGTTTCGGCATTCTTGTGGTGTGAGAACAGATGTAGGTTCGTCCAGTATCAGTATCTTAGCTTTTCTGTAAAGTATCTTTAGTAATTCAACTTGTTGTTTCTCTCCAGCTGAGAGCTGCCAGACATAAACATATGGATCTATCCTCCAGCCATACTGTTCTGAAAGTTTCCTTATCTCTTCTCCAACCTTCTTACGGTTTATCACAAACCCTACATCTTTTAATCCAAGAATAATGTTTTCCATGACCGTGTGTGAAGGTATGAGTTTAAAGTTTTGATGAACCATGCCTATGCCGAGTTTAATTGCATCTCTAGGAGACCTTATCTCTACACGTTTACCCTCAACATATATTTCTCCTGCATCTGGTTTGTAGAGTCCGTAAACTATGTTCATGAGTGTTGTCTTGCCTGCACCATTCTCACCGAGTAGAGCATGTATCTCCCCCTTCCTTAAAGTAAAATCAACATTATCATTAGCAACTACTCCTGGGAACTTTTTCACTATACCTTTAAGATGTAAGAGTTCCTCCAACTCCTCCACCATTATACTATGTAAAACTAAAAATAAAAATGTATGGAGAGAGGTTTGTGGAGGTTTTTATCTTGGTAAAGGTTCTTCTATATACTCTACATGCCAATCCATGTTCCAGAGCATATCGTGATCTGCTCTTTCACCAGCCTTAATCCTAACTTCTCCATTTTGATCTCTTATAGGTTCACCGAGATTACCTTCAACACTAAATGGTTCAAATAATAGTTCTTTCATTTCTTCATACCTCTTCTTTATCTCAAGCTGCCATTCGCTGGGTATTACTGGATTTAGAGGTGCTAGATAGACTGTGCCTTCAGGTAAACCTGCAGTACTCTTCTCTACCGGAAGCCTCCATCTCCAAGACATGTAATCTCCTATCCTAGTCCAGATATCTACACTCTGCCAAGTATTGGTTGCAACCATTTTATAGAAATCGAGGTATATTGGTCCCCAGTTAGCTATTTGGCCAGTTAAGTGGGCTGTAGGTCCATATTCTCTCATATCACTATAGTGGCTGAAGCTCCACACTTTCTTCCCCTTCCTCTGGTACTCTTCTGCAACTTGTAGTACTGCAGGAGTGTCTTCTGTAAATGCTAGAACATCACAATTCTTTTCTTCTACTAAAGCTATCGCTGCTGCTCTCGCTTTTTCCGGAGCTACCCACTCGAATATCCAGCTTACATGTGCTTTAATGTTCTTTCCAGTCCTCTTCTTGTAGGCGTAATTTGCTCCAAGAACAAAAGCGTTTATATGTCTAACAACTTCTGGTATCGGGTAAGCTCCCACGTATCCTACTACACCTGTTTGAGTAACTGCTCCTGCAGCCAGACCATTAAGATAGTATAGCTGGTAGAATTCTGCAAAAGCTGCACTCATATTTTGAGGAGCGTTTCCAGCTGCTCCACTTCTATAACCACTAATATGTACAAAATATTTATCTGGATACTTTTCAGCTGCCTCTGCTGTCGTATCCATGTATCCAAAACTTGTAGTAATTATTAGTTCACATCCTTTCTCTATCAAGCTCTTTATAGCTCCAGCTGCTTCAGCTTCTGGTACACTTTCAATATATATGCTTTCAACATTATTTAATCCGAATTTCTCATCAGCCCATCTTCTACCACGATCATGCCCATGAGTCCATCCATAATCACCTATCGGTCCAACATACACGTAACCAACTTTCAGCTTCCTAGCAACAGGCGCTGTGACAGTTTTAGTGACTTCACGGGTTTCTACACGTGTTGTTGTAATAGTAGATGCTGGTGCTGTAGTAACTGCCGGCGCAGCTGCTGATCCAGCTAAGTATCCTGCTACACCTCCTACAACACCTGCAACAATTACTCCACCTATAGCAACAGTTTTACTCAGACCGAGAAATTCTCTCCGAGAAATCTTATCCTGCAGACCCTCTTTAGATGTAATTTTCTTCTTCATACATATGTAAACTTCAAGGCATTTGATATATTTTCTTTACATATTTAATTAAACTTTTAAAGAATATCTAAACCAACACATAAATACCAAGACAATGTTTCAAAGAATTTTGAAGAATATTCAAACTGAGTAAGAGTTTTTTGTCCATATCTTATGGCCAATAAGGTCTCATCTTCATTTACGGATAATTCTTTTAGGCTCCAATAACTGTATTAAATCTGGGTTATGTCTACGGTTGATAATGTATGGTTTTTTGCTTATGGTTGGGCCATGGATAAAAGTTTGTTGAAAAAAGTTGTAGGTGATTGTGGAGAACCTATGAAAGCTTTACTTAGAGGGTATAGACTTTCATTCGATACTTATTCTCCAAGTTGGAGAGGTGGTGTAGCAAGTATAGTCGAAGATCCTGAATCTATTGTTTATGGAGCTGTCTATAAACTAAGTATTGAACAAATGTCTAAGCTAGATAATGCTGTTGGTGTTCCTTCACAATTTGCTAGAAGAAAGGTTTTAGTGGATGTTGAGAGTATCGGTGTTGTTGAAGCGGTAACATATGTTTCGACAAGTAGTAGAGGTAGGTTTGTTAAACCTTCTGAACAGTATGTAAGTGTGTTGATTAAAGGGTTGAGGCAGCTAGGATATGGTGAGGAAATAATTGAGAAGGTGAAGAAGATGATTAGAGGTTAGTTAGCTTTACAGTTGTTTCAACACTTTCTATTTGTGTCTTCTGCAACTTTAATCTCTTCTCAGCAGCTTTCAAAATAGCTCTAAGCATCTCCGAGTAGCTCATACCAGCATAAGCGGCCATTTTCGCTAGATGCCCATCCCAGCACCATCCTGGATTTGGGTTTACTTCAAGCAATCTAGGATTGCCTTCACTATCCAGTCTCCAATCAAATCTAGCATAATCTCTGCATTCAAGTCTAATGAAGAGCTTTACACAACACTCGATAATGTAGTCTCTAACATCTTGTGGTAGATTCGCTGGAATAGATCTTATATTCCAGTACGGTGAACTTGGAATCCACTTAGCTTCATAACTACATATATGTGGTAAACCTTCTGGTAGAACACTATAATCTTCTTCGGTGATAGGTAAGACAAGATAGTCTTCAGGCGGGTTGCCGATTATCCCAACCGTTAGATCTTTTCCAGGAAGGAACTCTTCAATCAGGATAGGTTTATTATAGTTAAACTTTTCTCTAAGCTCTGAGATAGTATTCAGTAATTCTTCTTCATTATGAACTACATTCTTGTAGGTGATGCCGAAACTGCTATCTCCAAAGTTTGGTTTCACTATTACTGGAAACCCGAAAGGTATCTTTACAGTTACTTCTTCAGGCATTACGAATACTGCTTTAGCTACAGGTATCCCCATCTCTCTAGCGATACCTCTAACTAGACTCTTATCATAACAATACGCTAGACATCTTGGTCCAGCACCTGTATATGGAATTCCAAGTATATCGAGAAGTGCAGGTACATGTGATTCTTTCGTAGGATCGTTGAAGTATCCTTCATCGCATAAATTGAATACTAGATCTATTTTATTTCTTAGTTTAAGCAAGTCTTGGAGTAGCGTATCATGGTTCATTAAGTATATGAATTCGTATTCCTTCAATTCGCTTAAAGCTTGCATCAACCTGTTTATAGTGTAGAAATCATCTTCATCAAATACTCCACCTGGTTTTGTGTAATCGTTTTTCATAGGATCCCCAAGTATTACTGCTACAACCGTTTTTCTCTGATCAACTTTCTTCCTAACTACAGTCCAATCCTTCTTCGCTACAGCTGTAACTATGATTCTCTTCTCCATCATCCCGAGGTCTTGCATCCTCTTAGAATTTGGCGTAACCTCTCCATGGAAAGTAATATTCACGAAACCAGCTTTCTCTAAAAGTTCTCTAAGCATCTCTTTATCATAAAGTCTTATAGCGTATATTTGATCTGCTACGACTCCTTTCTTAACATTTATTATGACTTCACGTGATATGAGTTTCTGTTTATCTGATGAGAGACTTCTCTCACGACATACAAGCATGCTCTTATCTATCCACTCCCAAGACCTTTTCTGGAAGTTCTCTCTAAGATAGCTTCCATCTGCAACATCTATCAATATTTTACCCCAAGGTCTCAAGACTCTTCTAACTTCTTTCAACACCTGTAGATCATCTCTAATAGACTCGAAGTAGCCAAAACTATTTCCAAGAATTAATACAACATCAAAAGAATCTGGAGGATATGGAAGTTTTCTAGCATCTCCTTCTCTAAACTTTACTTTCAATCCTTCTTTCTCAGCAGCCATTCTAGCTTTTCTAATTAGATAGTGGGAGATGTCTAATCCTTCAACATTCTTAAACCCTCTCCTAGCTAGTTCTAGAGAATGCCTTCCATGACCACAACATAAATCAAGTATCCTATCTTCATGTTTTAATCCAAGAATATCTACAAAGAAGTCTACTTCTTTTTTAGTTATCTCTGGATCATTTACAACATCTCCATCAGTTTTAAGATATAGAGAATTGAATATCTGCTTCCACCAATCTGGAGATACAAATTCTTCTAGGTCCTGCAGTGGTCCAAGAGTTTTACCTAAACGATGTTTATTCTTCTGTTCCCTAGACCTTTCCTGCTGCCGTTTAATTAATCCATTATCTGAGGGGCTCTCCCCCATTCCACCCTAACCTATCAGCAGATAACTACTCAAAGATGAATATAACTATTTGAGATATCTAACAATCTTGTAGAGATCGACTAGGATTTTAAGAGTATGGTTGGCCATGAGGGCTCTAATGATTAACGTCATCCTTTAATTATAGAGCTTCAGTATAGATGCCAGAAAAGATGGATCTTCAATGGTTATCAGAGTTTATAGCAATTGTCTTAAAACATGCCTATCTAGGAGCATTCATAATATCTCTCGCTGGAAGTTTGATCCCTTTCCTCCCTCTCCCCTACCTAATACCGATCGTATTATTAGCGGATAGATTCAACCCAATACTTCTAGGAATCTTTTCTGGTTTAGGTGCAGCAATTGGGAAAATAACCTCCTACCTTCTAGGTCTTGCTGGAAGAAAGATCTTGAAAAAGAAAGATGGTAGCCTCACTCTAATCGCAAGATATGTAAATAAATATGGTACCATAGCAGTATTCCTATTCGCCTTAACTCCTCTTCCTGACGATGTAATATACGTACCTCTAGGTTTCGCCAAAATGAATTTCATAAAATTTATGTTTGCAAACGCTTTAGGAAAAATCTTACTTTCTATACTAGTCGCAGTTCTAGGTAAAACATACTTCTACATACTGAGAGACTACCTTGGAGCAGAAATAAACATTTACACAATAATATCTTCAGTTATTCTAATGATTGGGATAAGCGTATTATTATTTAAGGTGGATTGGGAGAAACTATTCAGCATCTATAAAACAAGTGGTATGAAAGGAGTTTTAAAAACAATGCTACCACATCCTAAACGAAATCCCAAAGAATAGAACAACAATTATCATTATCCATTATCTATATCTATATTTAAGAGATTATTCATGAAAAGAGTTCCAATAAACATTATTTCAGAAGAAAGAAATAAGATTAGGTTGAATCTATCTAGCTCAGTGATTTTATTCTTAGATTAGGTTTTTCTAGGACTTCTGGATTGACTATATTCTTTGGCGATTTTCCTTGTAAAGCTAGTAATATATCTTCCGTAACCATGTCACCCATGTTCTTCACAGCTTCTAACGTATGTGCTGCTATGTGATGCGTAATAATAATGTTATCGAGTTGTAATAACTCGTTATCAGGTGACGGCGGCTCCTTCTCCATAACATCTAATGCTGCACCAGCAATCCAACCTTCCTTTAAGGCTTTTGCTAAAGCTTTCTCATCAATAAGCTCTCCTCTAGCAGTGTTTACTAAGTACGCTGTTTTCTTCATCATTCTCAATCTTTCCTCATTTATCATATGATACTTTTCAGGACTGTAAGATGTCGTAATAACTACTACGTCAGAGTTAGTTAGAAGTTCTTCTAGTGATACCATCTTAACACCTATTCTCGCAGCATCTTCTGGTCTAGCTTTTGGACTATAAGATATAACCTCCATACCTAAACATTTACAAATTGTTGCTACTCTTTGACCGATTTTTCCTAAACCAATTATCCCCAAGGTTTTTCCATAAAGTTCTATTCCCATTCTTCCACCGCCCCATTTACCTTCTCTAACACGTGTATGAGCATTCGGTATATCTCTTATGATAGACATCATTAACGCTAAGGTATGTTCTGCTACAGCATTCGTATTAGCGCCTGGAGTATATGTAACAATTACTCCATTTTCAGTAGCAGCTCTAATATCCACATTATCAACGCCAACACCATGCCTAGCAATTATCTTTAGATTCCTCGCTTTTTCAATCACTTTAGAAGTTATCTCATCAACTCCAGCGATGAAAGCATCATACTCTCCAATAACATTGAGAAGTTGATCCTCCTTCATGGGAACCTTCTCAGCATATACGGGTTCTCCAACCTTCTTCAAAGCCTCTAAATGGTTAGGAAAATATCTTCCATAAGATCTCGACGTTATTAGAATCCTATACTTCGACATCATTAATTTTTTCATTTTCCATTATTTAAGAATTATCATAATTTCGTATTTTTATGAGGAGCCCTTTACATCACTAAGATTATTAGTAGGAAGACTTAATCTAGAGATGGATAGGTTTAATATTAAAGGTATTTTTCTTAAGAGTGGGGCCCGTAGCTCAGTCAGGTAGAGCGGTGGGCTCTTAACCCATTGGTCGGGGGTTCAAATCCCCCCGGGCCCGCATAATCTACAAATAAATTAACATTTTTTATTTTCTCCAATTTATCTCTTAGAGAGGGTTTCTTGGATTATATTTTATTTCGAGAATCTTTTATAGAGGATTGTGTATAATAAGAGAGAATAGTCATGGTTAGACGTGTTAAAGTTTGTGTTGTTGGAGCTGGACGTGCAGGAGAAGTTCACGTATTAAATCTTTCTAGAAGGATTCCTATAGCTGAGCTTGTAGCGATAGTAGATATGGATTTAGGTCTCGCTAAACAGCTTTCAGAAAAGATTGGAGGAGTTCACTGTTATCAGACTTTAAGTGAAGCTTTAAAGAATGAAGAAATAGAAGCTGTATTCATAACTACTCCAACATTTACCCATTGTCCATTAACTATAGAAGCAGCAGAAGCAGGCGCGCATGTTTTTTGTGAAAAACCTATGGCTTTAAGTTTAGAGGAAGCAGATAAAATGATCTCAGTAACCAAGAAGAATAACGTAAAGTTGCAGATTGGTTTTATGAGAAGATTTGATCCAGAAATAAGGAAAGTTAAAACATTGATAATGGAAGGGCTTGTGGGAAGAATTGTGTTGGTGAAGAGTCTTACGAGAGGGCCTGGCTTACCACCTAAATGGGCTTTAGATCCTAAGACTGGCATAGGTATGATAGCAGAAGTAAGTAGTCATGATTTTGATACTATTAGATGGTTTATGGGTAGTGAAGCTAAAATGGTGTATGCTGAAGCAGATGCATTGATAAACCCCGATTTCAAGAAAGAGTATCCTACATATCATGACGTATACGTTAGTGTAATCAGATTTGAGAATAATGGAATAGGTGTAGTAGATGGAGGATGCCCAGTAGGTTATGGTTATGATGCAAGAATAGAAGTACTTGGAACAGAAGGTCTTATAACAGTTGGAGATATAAGAGGAGGCAGCCTCCTAGTATGTAAAAGTGATAAGAAAGCAATTACAGAAACATTCCCAAGTTGGAGAGATAGATTCCGTGAAGGATACATTAATGAAGCTGAAAGCTTCTTAAAAGCAATAATTGAAGATAAAGAACCGGAAGTAACTGGAGAAGATGGAAGGAAAGCTTTAGAAATGGTATTAGCTGCCATAGAATCAATAAGAACTAATAAACCTGTTACACTTCCATTAAAGTAACTTCTTACGATAATAAATATTTAATAACTTAATCTTGAATTATGTTTAATCAGAAAATATGATGGCTTTAAGATTACATGGTAAAGAATCTTTGAGATTAGAAGATGTCCCAGAGCCGAAGCTGGATGAATCTGGAGCGATAGTGAAAGTTAGGGCTACGTCTATCTGTGCAACAGATGTTAAAGCTTACGTAACTGGTGCTAGAACCAAGATTCCCATAACATTAGGTCACGAATTTTCTGGAGACGTTGTAGAAGCAAGTGAAGAATTTAAGAATTATATTGGTAGAAGGGTTGTTGTAAATCCTAACATATTTTGCGGTAGGTGTGAGTACTGTCTCTCCGGAGAACATGTTCTCTGTCCAAATAGATATGCCATAGGAATTGATGTTGATGGATCTTTTGCAGAATACGTTAAGATACCGGCTCAAGCTTTTCATCTAGGTGGGGTACTTGAAATTCCAGATCATTTAAGTTATGAAGAAGCATCTTTAATTGAACCTCTAGCCGCATGTTTTCGAGGACAGTTAAAATTGAATATTCGTCCAGGCGATGTAGTAACGATAATAGGTGCTGGTCCTATAGGATTAATGCATTTTATGCTTGCGAAATCGTTTGGAGCATCAAAGATCATCATGAGTGAAGTTGATGGAAAAAGAATAGAGATAGCTAAAAGGTTAGGTGTAGAATATATAGTTAATCCGCTGGAAGAAGATATTGAGAAGTTTATATTAAATTTAACGAATGGACGTGGTAGTGATGTCGTAGTGGTGGCTGTGGGTTCTCCGCATGCACAAAAAGATGCTTTAAAGATTGTAGGTAGAGGAGGTAGAGTAAACTTCTTTGCAGGACTTCCAGCTGGATTAGAAGAAGTCCCAATAAACACAAATTTTATTCACTATAAGCAAATAACTGTACTTGGAACTTCTATGCAGACACCACTTGAATTTAAGAAGACTTTAGAACTAGTGGCCTCTGGGCTAATTAATGTTAAACCACTTTTAACACATAGATATAGTTTAGAGAATGGGATAGAAGCATTTACAAAAACTTTGAAAGCTGAAGGATTAAAAATAGTGATTACTCCATGAAAACTTATAAAACGGTAAAATGAAAAAAGTAGTTAAATTAAGAATAGTGGTTTTTATTGAGAAAGCTTTTGATATCTTGGATTATCTATTATTTTTACGGTTTTTGCTTCTTCAATAACAATTTTTGCAAATCCTTTCTCTTTTACGAGCATGTAATCATGTCCAGCATCTGATGGATAAGCAAAGAAGAATACAAACTTACCTCTTCCTGTATTTATTGTTCTATGACCCCAACCTGGTGGAACATATCCTAGAGAACCAGGTTCAAGTTCTATTGTAGCTACTTCTCCCAACTTATTCTGCATCAACAATAAACCTTTACCTTTGAGACAGAAATAGAACTCGGCTGCATCTTTCTCATGGAAATGACCTTTAGTCATGTAGTATTCTTTTCCAATCTTTCCCGGATATATTATCGTTAATCCAAAATTGATGTTGCCTGGTTTTTCTGTAGGTGTATATTCATAGTATTCGTAGATGACCGGGTCTTCGCCCTTAGCCAATATCTTCTCAGCATCTTCAGGATACGCACAATAATCTTTTAACTCACTTAACTTAACTTCTTTCTTCCGTGTATATGGTTCTACAATAAGCTTCTTTAGATCTATTACTATTTTTCTTGGTTCTATCGTTTCTGACATACTTTAATCCACCTCTTAAGGTATGTTTAAGGTAAGTTTTATATCTTGAGTCACTATACCGTCTCTAGTCCATCTTCTAGCATCATAGTATTCGTCTAACATGCTGTTGAATATTTCCGGTGAAAGAACGTGACCTTTAGCTGGACCGTCTGGAATAGGTTCTTTCATAAGTCTCTGTGGAAGCTGATCATCTTTACGTGTTACTCCTTCTCTATTTAAGATTAATCGTTCAAGACAGTATACTCTCTCACCTATTGTTACCAAGTCTTCATCTAATTCTATTCCTGTTACATACTTTAATACATCGGGCTTCGGAGTATCTGTAAAGTTTAAAGATCTTCTCGGTATGGTGCAAAGACCTATGGAATCAACATAACCTCTAACGTCTTGTATGGTTTTTACCAGTACGCCTTTCCCCTTCACTGCATATCTATCTATTTTAGGTTTTAGTAGTTCATCTCTAATAGTCCATCCACCAACATTATGGCAAGCTCCACGAGAAGATGTCGCAAACGCTAAACCCATACCATAAAATGCTCTAGGCTCATATGCTGTAAGCTCCATACCTTTTACATGCATTGCATAGTATTCAGCTCCTTTACCAATAGCTTTAGCGGCTCTAGCAGCTCCTTCAGCTAAGATGTTTCCAAAGTTTCTTCTTTCCCCAATCATCTCTGTTAACTCTACCACTGCTTCACCATTACCGAACTTTAGATCTAATCCACCTACATCATCTTTATCAATAATACCTCTTTCATAAAGTTCCATACTGAATCCGATTACATAGCCTGCTGATATACCGTCTAAGCCTTCATCATCTGCTAGATGGTTTGCTGCAATTATTATATCATAATCAAAGACACCACAGTGTGGGCCGAAGGACCAGATCGTCTCGTATTCAGGCTTACTTACAAAATTTGTGTAGACATCTTTACGGGGTCTTGCATACTTACCGCATGCGACAGGACATCTAAAACATGCTACATCTTTTGCAACAAATTCTTCCCTAAAAACTTTTGATGAAAGTTTAGAGATCTCATCCCCCTCTACACGTGTCCTAGTAAAATTCATTAATGGATAGGCGCCTAGCTCGTAAAGTGGATCTATATACTGTGCGGTTCCATACTTTGTATGAAATCCGGTTGTTTCTTTGAGTAGACTAATGTTAGCTCTTAGGTATTCTATGAGCTTATCTGGTTCAGCTATCTCAACTTCTTTAGATCCATAGACAAGAATACCTTTAAGATTCTTTGACCCCATAACTGCTCCAACACCACCTCTTCCGAAACTTCCACCTCTCTTCACTCCGGGGAAATCTACTTGGACACTTGCTATCCTCGAGAGTTTTTCTCCAGCAGGACCTATGCATGCAACTGTAGCCTTCTTTTCACCAATTTCTTCTAAGAGTGCTTTCTGAGCTTCACTAGTCTTTAATCCCCAGAATTTCTCAGCATTCTTTATTTCTATTTCACCATCGATTATCGATATATAGCTTGGTTTATCTGCTCTGCCTTCTATTATCAACCCATCGTAACCAGCTCTTTTAATATTTGCTCCAAAATCTCCACCAGCGTTAGATACAGTGTAAATGTTTGTTAATGGTGATTTAGTAACGATGTGGGCTTTAGAAGAACCCCAAACACCTGTACCCGTTAATGGCCCCGTCATGATAATTAACTCATTCTCTGGTGAAAATGGTTGCACTGAGGGGTCTAGTTCTTCATAGTAATATCTTGCAGCCAACCCTCTTCCCCCAAGATATTTCTTTAACCATTCCTTTGGAATTTCTTCAATAGAGATCTTTTTCTTTGAGAGGTTGATGCGGGCTATCTTACCATTATATCCGTACAACTTCTTCTGCGAATCCATTTCAAACTTTTGAAGTACCGTACTCTATATTAGGATTACGAATTAACTTGTAACTATGAATTTCAGGCTTTTAACGATTTTCATCACTGGAGTAAGGTTTCATGTCCTTCCATGAGATGGTCTATATTGCTAATTAATTTTTCGTAAAATTCTGAATATCTCTTGTATTTCTCATGTATCTCTAGATTGGGCTGTATTCTTTTAGATTCTCTAACCCACTCGTTAATAGTCTTTATGTAATCTTTTAAAATCTTAACACCATACCCACCTATAACAGCTAATGCCGTTACAGCATATTCTTCTCTGTTTAGTAGAACGTACGGTATACCGAGTACATCTGCTTTAATTTGATTCCATATCTTACTCTTACTCCCACCACCGATTCCCCTCACCTCACCTATTGTTACCTCTCTCAATAATTCTCTCAGTATCTTGAGATAGTGATTATACTCAAATGCTATTGCTTCAAGTATAGATTTGAAGAAATGTCCTACCGTATGTCTCCATGTGAACCCAATCCACATACCTCTAATTCTTGGATTATATGGATACGCTCTACCTCCTAGATGCGGTATAAACATTAGACCCTCACTTCCAGGAGGGATCTTAGAAGCTTCTTCATCTAAAATCTCATACGGATCTTTACCTAGTTCTCTTGCTCTATTCTTCTCTTCTTTTGCAATTTCATCTCTAAACCATCTTAAACATAATCCACCACCATTTATGTAAGCACCAACACACCAAAGTTCGGGTACAACTGACTTTAAGTATAGTAGAGTCCTATATTTTGTGTCTGGAACTACCCTATCTATCGAAACATAGAAAGCTGAAGCTGTTCCAGCTATATCTAAGCATAAACCTGTTTTTGTTAATCCTGCACCGAAGGTACATGCCATTCCATCTCCAGCTCCAGCAACTATTGGTATGCCTTTCACCAAACCCATCTTCTCAGCTTCTTCTGAAGATAATTCTCCAATAACCTCCCATGGTTTAACTATTCTTGGCATTTTATCTAATGGAAGTTTAAATGTTTCTGCAAGTTCTTCAGACCAATCCATCTTATGTATGTCGAAAAGTCCTGTAAATGTTACGTACGTATAATCATAGAATGCATCTTCACCCTTTAACTTAGCTAACCTACCGGCTACATAAACAGCTGGAACAGTGAACTTACATACTCTTTCAAAAACTTCTGGTCTCTCATTCTTCCACCACATCATCTTTGGAAGATGATCAACAGTGGGAGGAGCACCGGTTTTCTCAATAAGAAATTCTTCATAGTTCATCTTCAGGTAGTCGATATATTCTTTGCATCTTATATCTAGCCATGAATCATACGGCATGACGGGCTTCCAGTCTTTATCTATTGCTAGTATCCCAGCCATCTGTCCGCTAAAAGCTATTGAAGCAACTTCACGAGGATCTATACCAGATTTCTTAACAACTTCTCTAACAGTATTTAGAGTAGACAAATAGAAATCTTCTGGATTTTGCTCAACCCAGCCAACTCTAGGATAGTAAAGCTTAGACTCTTCGTAAGCTACAGCTAACTGTCTTCCTTCAACATCAAATATAGATGCTTTCGTTCCCGCAGTCCCTATATCAACACCTATAAAATACTGAGAATACATGATATCACCTTAAATAATTATAGTTAACACAGAAATTATATCTTTTACTATTTTGAAAAATACGTAGAGTCCTTCTATTGCCCACCGAGTTCTCCTTCATGCCTCTTAGCATATCTCCTATCTACTACTTCATCAATTCTCAGCAACATTGTAGTTACTTCGAAAGCAGTCTTTAAAACTTGTTCTTTCATTTTGTAAGATTCAATTATTCCTGAATCGAGCACATCTACTACTTTTCCAGAGAATGCGTCGAAGCCATATTTGTGTTGCCCGTTGACGTGCCAAGATCTCAACTCTGAAATTATATCTAGAGCATTACAACCAGAATTTCGTACAAGTAATATTGGTATAGTTTCAAGAGAGTTTGCAAAAGCATGCATGGCAACCTGTTCTTTACCTCTATATGTTAAGGACTCGTGTCTTATAGTGACGGCTAGAGCTTCTTCTACGGCTCCCCCACCTGGAAGATAAGCAGGTTCTTCTAGTAGTGAGGAAACATATCTTATAGAATCTTTTAACGTATGTTCAACTTCATCTAGTACCTTTTCAGAGCCTCCTCTCAGCAGTAATGTGATCCCACTATGACCACTACAGCCTTCGATAATCGTTACCCTTTCTTCTCCAATTTTCTCTTCTCTAACTGTCATAGCTCTTCCGAGATCTTCTTCTCTAAGATCGTCGATGTCTGAAACAACATTAGCTCCAGTGATCCTGGCAACACTCATGAACTCTTCTTCATTAAGCAATCTGCTTATCCCTATTATACCTGCTTCCGCTAATAACTGTTTAGCGATTTTACCTATCTTCTTTCTACAGATAACAACATTTGCACCCACGGATATTATCTTGTCAATCATTGTCTTAACAATATTTCTTTCCTCTTCTAAGAATCTATTAATATGATGTGGTTTTTTTATGTCTATGTAGTACTTATATGGCTGGAGATGTCTAAATTCATCTATCTTTAAAGCCATGTTAAGAACAGCTATTCTAGCATTCTTCAGAATACGTGGCATAGAGGGGTGAGCAAACTCACTACTAATAACTACGCCATTAATTATCTTGCTGTCCATGATGCTTCCTCCAAGTTTTTTAACTATCTTTATGGCTTCTCTATCTAAAACTATCTTACCATTTAGTTTTTTTAGAACTACACTTATAGATCGTGTTGCTAATTCTGAGATATATTTTGAGTCGTCGAGACCTCTACCATGAAATAGTGTTGAGAGAAGATTTCTTAAAATCTTTTCATCATATACGTTGAAAGACTTCTTTATTTCCTGTAATTTCTTCAGAGCAATATTGTAAGCAATCATGTATCCCTCTATGATTTTATTGACCTTAATCTTATGTGAGATTAAGTTTTCAGCTTTCTTCAACAATTCTCCTATGAGTATTATTGTGGTTTTCGTTCCATCACCAACTGTTATTTCAACAGTTTTTGCAGCTTCTCTAAGTATTTTAGCTACTGGATGATGGAGATCCATTTTCTCTAATATGATGGCCCCATCTTTAGTGACAGCTGATTCATCAAATTTATCTCTAACAAACTTGAACATTCCTCTAGGACCTAGAGAAGACTTCAAAGTTTCTGAGATATAGTTGGCTACTGCAATATTATCTTTCCATGTAGTTAGACCGTGACTCTTTATAACACCTTCTCTATGTAGTGCGAGTGGGTCACGGATAATGTATTTTCCTGGCATAAATTACTATCCCTGAAAACTTTTGTATCCATGTGACTTATTAATCTTGTCTTATTCTTATTAGTGATGTAGAGATACGTTAGTTATTTCTAGAATGTTAAGATTGTCGCTGATAATCGTAGGATAGTAGATATGTTTTTAGATTAGACTCTCTCTACAGCGGCTATCGTCATGCCGCCGTCTACTACTATTTTTTGACCAGTTACATATGATGAATCATCACTTGCAAGGTAGAGTGCAGCTGCTGCTATGTCTTCAGGTTTTGCTAATCTCTTTAACGGAGCTCTCTCAGCCATCCTTCTCCTCTCTTCTTCCGTAGTAGCAGAATAAAGTAGATCCGTCTCGGTTGGTCCAGGACATATGGCATTTACTCTTATCTTGTATGGTGCTAGATCAACTGCCATAGCCATCGTTAGAGATAGTATAGCTCCTTTCAATGCACTGTATGCAGCATGTCCAGGCTCACCTGTAATAGCAGCTTTTGAAGAAATATTGATTATAGATCCTCCACCTACTTTAATCATATAGGGTACAGCTAATTGTGAAGGTATAACTGTTCCCAAAACGTTTATCTTGAACTGTCTCTCCCAATATTCTAAAGGTTCTTCATGAAATGGTTTTCCAAGATGTATTGCAGCATTATTTACCAAGATATCTATTTTCTCAAAATTCTTAACAACCTCCTCTATCCCTCTTTTAACAGATTCGATATCACTCACATCTACATGTAAAGCTATAACTTTAGCATCTTTCACTTCCTTTTTTATTTTTTCAACAGCTTCCTCAGCTTTACTTTTATCTACATCGAAAATTGCAACTTTAGCTCCCTCTTTAACAAATCTTAAAGCTATCGCAAAACCAATACCTCTTGCACCACCTGTAACTATTGCAACTTTATCTTTAAGCTTCATGAATAGTTCATGTGCAGACTCCTTAAAATATTTTATGAAACTGAAAAGTGTAAAGGATTAAGATTAGTAAGTTGACTGTGTAGAGTAACATTTATCCTGAGCGTGCACATTTAGAAACTGTAAACCTCTATGGTAAAAATTCTAGATTAACATTATTATTCTCTATGAGGTTTAACTATGGTCTTTAATCCTCTTCTATTAATTACGAAATTAAAAGCTTCATGTATCTTCTCCAACGGCACTATGTTGGATATTAGAGGCTTTACTTTAATGATTCTTTTATCAATTAGTTGAAGAGCTTGAGAAAATTGTTTTGGAGTATGTTCTGATGCTCCGATTATTGAGATCTCTGAGTAATGTATTCTGTTAGGGCTTAAATTGAAAGTTGTCTCTGGATAAGTTCCTGCGAAGACCACTATTCTACCATTTTTAGCAATAAGATTTAGAGCAGAATTTATAACTTCGGTACCTTGAACTGTAATTATCACGGAATCTGCTCCGTAACCATCAGTTATATTCTTAATCTCATCGAAGATGTCTACTTTATTGGAGTTTAATGTAAAATCTACACCTAATTCCGTAGCGGTACTCAATCTTTCATCGTGATGTCCTACCATTATTACTTCTGCACCGCTCAGTTTAGCCAATTGTGAATGCAGCATTCCTATAACTCCATCACCGATAACTACTACTACATCTCCAAAAGATATTGATGTTTTCTCGATAGAGTTTATGCAACTGGAGAGCGGTTCAATGAAACATGCTTCTTCAAAAGAGACCTCATTGGGAAGTTTTAGTATGATTGGGGCGTATGCAAGACCATACTCTGCGTATCCTCTAAGATAATATCTTTTCTCTATACAATGATTCGTCTTTCCTTTTCTACAATACCTACATCTACCACAGTAAGCTATGTGATCCACTACGACCCTATCTCCAACTTTAACCTCCTCAACTTCTTCACCAACGTCTACAACGATTCCAGACCATTCATGTCCAGTTAAACCATAACTTTCTTCTCCATAAGGGATAGATTTGATATATCCGAGAAAATATCTCACATCTGTTGGACACACACCACAAGCCATTACCTTGATAACAACTTCTTTCCCAGATGGTTTTGGTATCTCTCTATACCTTAAGTACAGCTCTCTCGGAGAGTTAAGGTAAGCAGCAAGCATCTTCTCAGAAAACATTTCTTCCTCATTCCTAGAAACAATTATATTTAAATTCTACACCCGTTTGAAATAAAAGAACCTATACAAAAATGTGCAATACATATACGTTATGCATATGAATTCTTGTAAAGAAAGCCTTATTTTAACGTGGTGGTAAATATTTTATTGAGGAAGTTATGGGTGAGGAGAATCTTCTTGAAAAGAAAATTTCTAGAAGAGCAGCTGTTGGTACAGCTGCTAAAGTAGCTGGTGCAGCTGTTGTAGGACTAGCTGTGGGAGGTTTAGCAGGATATTTTGCAGGATCTGCTGCTGCACCAGTAGTTGAAAAAACAGTACATACAACAGTTACAGTACCTACAACAGTTACAGTAACAGCTCCAGTAACTCCAGCTGCTCCAGGACTTGCTGAGCTTAGAAGAGAGCTGGCGCAAAAATATGCTACAGGCAGACCTGGAGACAAATTCCTTGTAGGATATGTTACTTGGACTTTAGCTCAAGAAGCACCAAAATATGATTATCAAGGTGCAGACCAAGCGTGCAAACAATTCGATCTAGATTTTAAGGGTATAGAAATAGGTGCGGAAGCATTAAAAGCCGTTGAAGCTACAGACTCATTAATCGCTGCTGGTGCTAAAGGTGTAGTTTACTGGGCACCAGCCTTGGCCGCCATGGAGGAGATTGTTAGATTATGTGAAGCTAATAAAGTGTTTGCAGCAACTGCTTGGTGTAGAGACCCCGCATTATTACCTGGAGATAGAGGTCCATACTGGTTCCTAGAATTCAGCACGATGTCGGATGAAATGAGCTTCCACTGCATGACTCTGCTGTTCGAGAAGATGAAGAAATATGGTAAGAGCAAGGTTCTGCATGTGCAGTCATCAAAGACTATCGCACCGGATTCCACCGCGCTAATCAATCAAGGAATAGCTATAGCTTGGAGGAGATATTCATTTATACAATTACTCGGACATTATTGGGGTGAGTGGGCTTATCCAGGAGGCAGAAAAGCTGGTGAAGATGCATTAGCTGTTAGAACGGACTACGAAGCGGTTTGGGGCCATAATGATGATCAAGCAATGGGAACGGTCTCCGTCTTCAAAGAGAGAGGAATAGACATTGGCCCCTTCGCAGCGGCAAGAGATGCAATAGTAGCATGCACTGAGCTCGTTGCTAAAGGTGAGTGGTTCATAACGTCGCTTACAGAATTCCAGTACTTTGGTGGAAAACGTGTTGCTGATACATATGATGCGGTCACAGGTGCTTCTTATCCGCTCAGAGATGAGATGGTGCAATCTCCTTGGGTCACAACCGTTTTAAACCTCACCACGCCGGAAATAAAGGAGGAGAATGAGGAGCTCATTAAGGCGTCTGGATTATGGTGGCATCCGAACTTCATCCCTGTTGATGCTGCCGCTTTACTCGATTTCCTCAAGATCAGCGAAGTATATCCAACGAAGACGTATCCATATGATTTTAGAACGCTTTCCGTCGGCAAATGTAGAGAGCTTGGACTCACATATGACAGACATGCGAAATGCTACTTAACTGCAAACGACTTCTACTACGTACCATTAATGGGTAGAATGAAGGTCACTGAGGATAGAACGAAAGGTCAGAACCTTGAATCATTCAGAAAGCAGTTTGGATTGACGATGAAGTATTTCCTCGACCTCAACTGGGATACTTGGAAGGATAATGAGGAGAAAATCAAAGCTGCTGAGAAAGAAGGACTCAAACTAGAACCAATCTGGGGCAAAGTAGGCGACTAGAAACAACTAAATTACGAAAATCACTTGAGGATAAAACATAATTCCCCCCTTTTATTTCTTGAAGAATAAACAAATTACAGAAGGATTAAAATTATGATCCTTCTGAAACATTCTAGACTACTGAATGGGAAATCTTTTTTATTTCCTCGACTTTTATTTCTCTTGGGTCGGGTGAATAATTTAAATGGCTATTGTTGAAACTTTATTAGAAGTTAGAAATATTACAAAAACATTTGATAGGGTTGTCAGGGCTCTCGATGATGTAAGTATAAGAGTAGAGAAGAATGAAATAGTTAGTGTTGTTGGCGAGAATGGTGCTGGAAAATCTACCTTAATGAAGATACTGGTAGGCGTCTATCAACCAGATAGTGGAGAAATGTATCATATGGGACGGAAAGTACCGTTTCCCAAAAACCCTCTAGAAGCTCTGAAAAGAGGTATTTCAATAGTGTACCAAGAGAAAGGCGTCATACCGCATTTGAGGGTTTACCAGTTCTTATTTCTAGGACTTGAAGAAAAATTTACTAGACTTGGGAGATTACAACTAGGTAAGATTATTAGCTTAGCTAAGTCAGTTTTCGAAGAACTTGGAATTAAATGTGATTTGAGTAGCAGTATGTATGAGCTTCCTCTATCTATGCAGAAGATGATTGAGATAGCAAGAGCAATTCTTAACATAAAATTAATGGTAGGTGGTGAAGAATCTAATGTCACACCGATTATAATACTTGATGAGCCTACAGCACCTCTTTCTATAGAAGAAAGAGATGAACTCTTCCAATATCTGTTAAATTTGAAGAAATCGAATTCCTTCATCTTCGTTTCACATATAATTCCAGAAGTAATGATGTTTAGTGATAGAGTTTATGTTCTTAGAGATGGAAAACTTGTCGCACATCACGACCTAAGAATAGAGAAAATTTCTGAAGAACAATTATTCAGAGAGATTGTAGGAAGAGCTTCCTACCATGAATTATGGGTCAAATACGAAGCCGCAAAAATAAGAGAAATTGATAAAAAACCAATAATACTCTCTGTGAGAAATCTTACAAAAAAAGGGTACTATCGAGATGTTTCTTTCGATTTACATGAAGGGGAGTGTGTCGGATTATTCGGTCCAGCTGGATGTGGTAAGAGTGAGGTAGCTAGATCACTTTATGGAGATATCTCAGCAGATAGTGGTAAGATAATAGTAAATGGTAAAGAGATAAAACTCAGAAGTGAACCACATACAAGAGTTAAAGTTGGCATAGGCTATTTCTCAGGTGAGACAGGAAAAGAACTACTCCTGTTCTGGCCTATAAGGAAGAACCTGTCGATCGTGAATTTCGATAAAGTTACTATAAAGTCTTTAAAGGTAGTATCTGTAATAAGTTTTAGAGCTGAGAAGTCTCTGGCAGAGAAGATTATAAAGAAGCTTAGGATTAAAGCACCTAGCATAGAAACTGAATGCTACTCACTGAGTGGAGGAAATAAACAGAAGGTATCTGTAGGAAAATGGCTTGAGAAGAGTCCTAGAATAATGATATTAGAAGATCCAACCATAGGTATAGACGTAGGAGCGAGAGAAGACATATATGAAGCTCTACTTGAGATGAAGAAGAACGGTATCTCCATGATCTTGGTAAGTGATGATCCTAAAGAATACGCAATTCTTTGTGATAAGATAATCTCTATGAAAGATGGAGTCATACAAGCAGTATATACAAATGAAGAATTTAGGAAGGTGATTGAATTATGAAGAAGAATCTAGAAAAAGTTGGGGTCAAATCTCCAATAATTACATCTACCTGGAGACTTATAAGAGGAAATCCCGCCGTATGGGCTATATTAGGATTGATAGTAATTTTCTCAGCCGTAGTTCCAGATAGATTCTTATCAATGAGTAATCTAATAGCTATTCTAAAGAATTTTGCTGTTACATCAATGTTGGCTATAGGACCAACTTTCGTTATACTACTTGGATCTATTGACGTATCGTACATGGGTATATGGATGTTCGGAGGAGCATTAGTATGGCTTCTTTACCCATACCTCGGTTTGTTCTCAATAATAATATATCCAGTATTTGGATTACTAGTAGGTCTTTTTAACGGCATAGTTCACGTTAAAGCAAAGATTCCTTCATTCATATTAACGCTGGCTATGACGGCTTTATTAGCTTTCTTGACAACTTATGTAAGAAATATTTCAGGTGTGCTAACGTTAACGGTTCCAGCTTATAATTTCTTAAGAGAATCTCCAATACCTTTTCTCCCATCACCATTCCTTCTAGCTCTTCCAGTAATACTTCTAGCACTATTCCTAATGTTCTTCACAAAACTTGGAACGTATTTCTGTGCAATAGGATCTAATGAAGAAGGAGCTAAATTGGCGGGAATAAACGTCGATAGATATAAAATCCTAGCATTTACGATTAGCGGTCTATTAACTGGGCTCGGCTCCATAGCCATATTCGTACACTTAGGATGTCAAACTAGAGTGGATTTCGATCCTAGCGAACTTGTAAGAGGACTTGCAGCTATAGTTCTAGGAGGTACACCTCTAGCAGGTGGTATGGGAGGGCCCCATAGAACACTACTCGGAGCACTTGTCTACGTATTGATATTCAATGGATTATTCTTGCTACCCGGAGTAGATCCAAATCATCTCAAACTTTATATAGGCACGTTACTGATGGGAGCTGTTATCGTTGCTTCTAAAGCTTTGAAAGGTGCATCGATAACATAATGAGAGGTGTTGATTATGGCTCAAACATGGTTTTCACGTGAGTGGCTTCATAGAAATCTCAACACGATAATACCTGTAACCGGGTTTATACTAATGGTAATAGCTCTTAGAATAACTAATCCTTACTTCTTAGCTAGCTGGGATAGCGTGATAACGCTAGTATATGGAATGTCGTGGTTCCTAATAGCGGCCTGCGGTTTAACTCTAGTGATCCTTATGGGATCTTTTGATTTCTCAGTACCAAGCGTACTAAAGTTGTCTGCAATGATATTTGCTGTACTCTATCCGTCAATAGGTTTTTCCGCAATCCTTGTATCGGTGCTCACAGGTTTAACTTTCGGCGCCGTTAATGGAACTCTACTCGCTAGATTCAATATACCATCTTTCATGGCAACGCTAGCAACTTCAATGATAGCTGAGGGGGCTGCACAAGTGATCTCTGGAGGTTATACCAGGATGATCACGGATCCTGCGTTTCGAGCAATATCTACCACAATGATTCTCGGTCTCCCCTCAATATTCTATTACGCTATGTTAATATGGCTCATAAGCATATTCATTACATTTACAACACCTTTCGGGAGAGCTGTCTATGCAATAGGTGGGAACATTGTTGGAACACGTTTAGCAGGAATAAACGTAAAGAAAGTTAGAATAATGGTTTTCATGATATGTTCCATGTTCGCAAGTTTAGCGGGGATATTGTATGCTTCTCAAATTCAAGGTGCACACATGCAGGTAGGAGTTCTAGACATGATACCATTATTTGCAAGCGTAGTAGTTGGAGGAACAGCTTTAACAGGAGGTATCGGAGGGGTTCATAGAACTCTTCTAGGAGTACTGATAATTAGATGGCTAGACTCAGGGTTAAGCATGATTGCAGTAGACCTGAATATAAGAATGATAGTATTTGGAGCAATCGCTATAGTAATGACAATCTTAACAATAGATAGGAGAAGGATAAAAATAATGAAGTGAAGTTTTAATCAAATTTTTGGATCATCTATTTTTTAGAAAACGTTTCACCAGTATCCTCCCACGACTACTACTTCTCCAGTTATGTAAGAAGCTTCATCAGAAGCTAAGAACAATATTGTGTAAGCAACTTCTTCTGGTTTGCCAAGTCTACCAAAAAGATATCTACCTATCCTCTTCTTTATCTCTTCTTCACTTCTATAAAATCTAAACATCTCTGTATCTATTGCTCTCGGAGCTACAGCATTCACTCTAATATTGTACTGCATTAAATCTTCTGCTAGAGATTTCGTGAATCCTATTAATCCAGCTTTAGAAGTAGCGTAAGCTACTATCCTTTCACCACCTCTTAATCCAAGTATAGATGCTACGTTAACTATAGATCCAGACCTATTTTCTATCATGAAGGGTACAACATACTTACAGCATAAGAAAGCTGATCGGAGATTTACTTTCATTACTTTATCCCAAGTCTCAACATCCGTATCAAGTATTGTTCCAACAGGCTGTATGGCTGCATTATTTACCAATATATCTATTTTCCCAAATTCTTTTATCACCACGTTAACCATATTCTTAACATAATATTCTTCTGAAACGTCCGCTTTAATGAATAATGCTCTATTTTCTCCTACAATTTTATTGATTTGCTTTACCGTCTCACTACCCTCTCTTTCAAGAATATCTATTACAGCTACTCTTGCTCCTTCTTTAGCGAAGAGTGACGCCGTTGCTTTTCCAATACCTCTAGCAGCACCAGTAATTACCGCAACCTTATCTTCTAATCTACCCAAAACTTATCCATAAGCAATCCGTAAGAATGCGGTATTTTAATACTTCTTTATCTAATTTCCTCAAATACTTATATCGCTGCCTTTTCAAATCGTGAATATTAATTAAATGCTTTTGTTAGTTATTTATATGAGTTGCTATGGGATTATATGAGAAACATGAGGTTGTCGCAAAAGTTATAGAGATAGGGCTCGTCCCAATATTTTACCACGGTGATGTAGAAGTTGCTAAGAATGTTTCGATAGCTGTTACTGAAGCGGGTTCGAAGTTGTTGGAGTTTACTAATAGGGGGCCGAGAGCTTTTATGGTCTTTGCGGAACTTGCTAAGTGGCGTGACTCTGAGAAACCTGACTTAATACTAGGTGCTGGAACAATATTAGACCCGGCAACCGCGGCTCTATACATCAATCTAGGAGCAGACTTCATAGTTGGTCCGAGTTTTAATCCAGAAGTTGCCAAAATCTGTAATAGAAGACATGTACCATATATTCCTGGATGTAGTACTCCAACAGAGATAGCTTATGCAGAAGAACTCGGTGCAGATATATTCAAGGTATTTCCCGCAGAAGTCTTATCACCAAAATTCATTAAGAATCTACTTGGACCATGTCCATGGTTAAAGCTGATGCCTTCAGGTGGATTAGAACCTAAGAAAGAAATGATAAAAGAATGGATTGAGGCAGGAGCTGTAGCATTGAATATGGGTACATCTCTACTTAAACCTGATCTGATAAAAGCGGGTGATTATGAATCTTTAAAGAAACTTGTCCAGGAATGTTTACAGTATATTCGTGAAGCAAAAGCTGAAGCGAAAGCAAAGAAAAAGTAGGAGGCTAAAATCATATAGGCAAACTCCTACCAATTTTTTCTTCCACTTTCTTTTTCAATTTTACGTACCATTCTGGAAGAGTTATATCTTTAATTATTCTTTCAGGTGTGTAGGGTTTTATATCTAGTATGGGTGTGCCATCATAAAGATCTAGGCCTTCTACATGTAGGATATTCTCTTCTCTTCTAACAAGTTTAACTATTGTTAAGGCTATTGGTACAGGTCTATGAGGAGAATCGCTACAGAAAACTCCTACTTCTGGAAGTTCATCAAGACTAAAACCGAGTTTCAGTAATCTTTTATGCTTAACTTTTAAAACTTTCTTCTGTTCTTCGGTTACTTTATGAAGGTATGCTAGAACTATTATGTGTGAAAATTCTTCTATTCCTTCAAGTCCTCCTTCATATTCTTTAAAGATCTCGATGCGTCCAACTACACCTTCAAGAGAATCTTTTACGAACTCATCTCCAACATCTGTTCTTACAACTCCAATAGGCTTAATAATAATCTCCAACCTACTTCACCTCTCTCAATCATGAATTCCTTCATACAATTTCATAAATAACCATAAATAACTATTCTAGATGGAATTTTCCAGATTTATCTATTCTCTCAAAACCATGGTATCCAAATCTATCTCTGAGCAACTGTATAATGTTTGTTGGAAGTCTTTCTCTTCTCATTGATATGAGATAGTTGAGTGTAGAATCGAGGAGAGGTGTAGGGATATCTGTAGATTTTAAATGAGATAACAGAATTCTTAAAGCTCTCTCCAATTCTAACACCTCCTTATAGACCTCTTCATCTAACAGTATATTTTCTATTCCTGGAGATCTTTCAAGAACTTCTATCAATCTATAGATTATCTTAGATCTAATCACACTCCCACCTCTCCACAATTTTAATAATTTCTTAAGATCTATACTGTAACCATATATTTCTGAAGCTTTCTTGATTAAATGCAATCCTTGAGCATGTGATATAATCATAGATAGGTAGAAAGATTTCTCTAAATCTGGTAAAAAGCTTCTAGGTATTTTAACAATCTTTGAATTACTTGTCTTTAAGTAATTATTGGATAAAGTCTTCCTCACTTCTCTAAACGTTGAGATTGTTCTATAGGTGACTGCTACATCTATAGATGGTGTAGGTACTCCAAGCTCTAAAGCTGTTTGTGACGTCCACCTCCCTGTTCCTTTCTGCTCAGCTACATCAGACACCAACTCAATTAAGGGAATCTCTAATTCATGATCTTTCTTTTGAAGTACTTCCACTGTTAACTCAAGTAGATATGAGGCAAGTTTATCTCTGAGCCAGTCTTCAAACGTGGTTTTTACTTCATCTACATCCATGCCCATACCATTCCTCATTATATCATATGCTTCAGCTATACTCTGAAGTATTGTGTACAAGATACCATTGTGAACCATTTTGACAAAGTGTCCTGAACCTCTATCTCCAACGTATCCAGCACATGCATCACCATCTACTTTAGCTGAGATCTCCTCCCAGAACTCTTTCATAACTAGATACCCATACTTATCTCCACCAACCATTATTGATAATCCTCTATATGCTCCTTCTCTTCCACCACTAACTCCTACACCCATAAAGATTATCCCTCTTCTTTGTAAAGCCTCCTGCCGTTTCTCAGTATCTTTATAGAAAGAGTTACCACAGTCACATACTATATCTCCTTTATCTAGATGTCTTATAAGTTCTGTTAATACTTCGTCAACGGGATTCCCTGCTGGAACAAGCAACAATATCTTCCTAGGTTTTTCAAGTGATTTCACAAATTCTTCAATATCGTATGTCGGGGTTATGTTAAGATTGCTAGATACTTTTTCATAGAATCTCCTTGTTTTTTCATGGAATTTATCGTAGACAGAGATTGGAAGATTTTTCGATGTAATGTTGAGTGAAAGATTTTCTCCTATAACACCTAAACCTATCAAACCAATATAGCTGGGAATATGTAGTCACCATTCAATTATGATTCATACTTCAATATTAAATCTTAACATAGAATATATGAATAGCTGTTCGTCCAACTACTTACTTGCTCCATTCTATTAAGCAACTTGGTCTGTGAATATTTCGATAACATAGTTAAAGCTTTTGTATCAAGTTCTAGAAGTTGTTTTATTGTTTAGTGAAGTTACAAACTATGGAAATTCTTAAGCTATCTATCATGTTATTATAAAGATCGGGAAAGATTATTAATTAAATAGTTTCAGTAAGTTATATCTATGGTGATTGGGGTATGATTGATTTGAAGATTTTTCAAAGTATCGTCGAAGAACTTGGGAAGGGTAGTAGTGTTGTACTTTTAACTGTTGTGAAAAAGGTTGGTTCGGCTCCGAGAGATGTTGGTGCCAAGATGATTTTAAGAGAAGATGGGACGGTTGTAGGTACTCTTGGAGGAGGAGTTTTCGAGAACATGGTTTTGAGAGATGCTTTACAAGTTCTTAGAGAAGGTAAATCAGTTGTTAAGAAATATGTTTTCAGAAGAGAAGGTGTAGTTGAAGGAGAAGAGACAGGGCTTATATGTGGTGGAGAAGTCGAGGTCTTCATGGATGTTATCAAACCTATGCCTAGATTGATAGTGATAGGTGCTGGACATGTAGCAGAAGCATTATACAGGGTAGGTTCTATCATTGGTTACAGGATAGTCATAGTAGATGTAAACCCAGAGTATTTAACCAAAGATAGATTTCCAGAAGCTGAAGATCTAGTGCTCTCAAAAGATCTAGCTGATTGGGTTGAGAAAGTTAATCCATCAAATAAGGATCTCATACTTATCGTATATGGTGGAGTAGAGGAAGATTATAGAGCTTTAACATCAGCCCTAAAAACTGAAGCTAAATACATTGGATTACTTGGAAGTAAGAGGAAATGTGCAGAGTTTTTGAAGAAACTTAAAGATCAAGGTTATAGAGAAGAAGATCTTAAGGGAAGAGTATACATGCCTGTAGGCATAGGTATCGGTGCAGATACACCTGAAGAAATAGCTATAGCGATAATTGCTGAATTAATAAAAATACAGAAAGGTGGAGAACTAAAACATTTAACAATACTCTGATAAGTATACGGAAAAATTTGAAGATTTAAATAAGTCTAGAGACCTATTTTCATACATGAATATAGAATCTGAGATTTCTTCTCTAAGAGAAAGAGTAATTAGACTGGAAGTAAAAGTTGAAGAATTAAGTAAGGAAGTAGAATCTCTACGAAATTATATTAGGACTCTCTACGAGTATCTTGTGAAGAGATAGCAGAAAGAAGAAATGAGAAAGTATGGTTTAATGGCTAGGGTGGAGGTGGTGGAGGATACATCGATCTCTCAGATGGTTTCCAAACTAATCCAAGTATACTTCCAATCAATGCTAGTATGAATCCTATTATAAAACCTCCTCCTGATACGATTAAACTTAGTATTGAGAATATGAGTACTAGTATTGATCCTGTTCTAACTTTCGATGGTTCACCTGAATTTATCATCACAGCTCCAATTATCACTATTATCCCGAATACTAATCCAACTACTCCAAACGCTATCATAAGTGCACCGAATCCACCTATAAAAGGCACTAACATTAACATCGAACCAAGGAAACCAGCTAAAGCAGCAACCGCTATGGATCCTATCAATATCAATATTCCGCCAATTAGAGATAATATGTAAGCAGCTGTTGGACGTTCTCCCGACATAGATTATATTTATGACTGGATCTTTAAAAGTCTTTTCAATTAAGATGCAAAATGTATTACGTTTAAAGATTGCTGCATTCTATTTGGATTGCTTGGAAGTTTGTTCTAATTTATTTTGATTTTCTCTGTGATATCTTCTCGGCCGCCTTCTGTATGGCTTTCACGATGTTTACGTATCCTGTGCATCTACATAGATTTCCTTTTATGTAATCTATTATTTCTTCTCTGGTGGGGTTTATTTTTTCGTTGAGTAATGCTTTTGCTGTCATTATGAAGCCTGGTGTACAGTATCCACACTGTACTGCTCCTTCTTCTATAAATGCTTCTTGAATTGGATCGAGTTCACCATCCTTTCCTAATCCTTCTATAGTTGTTATTTCTTTCCCATCTACTTCTACCGCTAATGTTAAACATGAGAGGACTGGTTCACCATTAACGTGTACAGTACATGCCCCACATTCACCTATCCCACAACCGTACTTTGTACCTGTTAATCTAAGCTTCTCTCTAAGAACGTTTATGAGAAGCTCGTTTGGCTCGACCTCCAATTCTCTCTCTACACCATTAACAATTATTCTTATCTTCATCTCCCACCCTCCTCCTCTAGACATTTCATTAAAGCATCCTTCACAAGCACTTTCGCAACTTCTCTCCTGTACCATTCCGTAGATCTAACATCAGTTATGGGTTTAATTTCTTTAGCGACGATTTCTTGAACGATCTTCAAGTTTTCCTCTGTTAAAGGTTTATTCTTTAGAAATTCTTCAGCTCTACGTATTCTTAAGGGTGTTGGTGCAACAGCTCCAAGAGCTATCCTAATATCTTCGATTATAGATCCATTAAACTTTGTAAGTACTGCTATGCTCACTTTCGATAAATCCATTCCAACCCTCGTTATCTTTAGGAAGGTGCTGTGAGAGTCTTGGGGAGGGTAGGGGATGAAGATTTCTGTAACAAGCTCATCTTCCTTTAAAGCTGTTTTACCTGGAGCTTTGAAGAATTCTTCTATAGGTATTTTTCTTTCATTATTTAGGCTCTTAGCTGTGAGGGTTGCGTTGTAGATTAGTAGTGGTGGTGCGGTGTCCGCTGCTGGGCTAGCATTACAGATATTTCCTACCATTGTACCCATATTTCTCACTTGTATTGACGCCATTGATTTTAGAGCTTCGTAAAGTGCTGGGAAACGTTCTCTAATGATCTTCTCTTTCTCAATTTTCCTCAACTTTACGATCGCTCCAATCTTCACCCCCAAGCTATCTACGGTTATGTAATCTAGTTCTCTAATCTTGTTCAAGCTTACTACGTGTTCTGGCTCCTTTCTACGGAGCTTCATATCTACTATTAGATCTGTACCACCTGCTATCACTCTAGCTTTATCCTTAAGTTTATTGAGTAGGTTTAAGGCTTCTTCTAGAGTTTGAGGAGCATGGTAATTGAATTTGACTGGAATTATATGGGTGTTGAAGAGGTTTATGTAACCTAGATTAATATTCTTATTCTGGCTCATCTAGACACCCTCTACTATTTTTAGCTCGATCTTTTCTTTCTCCTTCAATTTTTCAAGTATCTTTTCAGGTGTTATCGGCAGCTCATAGAATCTGACACCTATAGCGTTGTATATGGCGTTGGCTATTGCTGCTATAGCTGGGTTCTGTGCTCCTTCTCCAAGCCCTTTTGCACCGAAGGGCCCGGTAGGTTCAAAGGTTTCAACGAAGAATGTCTGTATCTCCGTAGGTGTCTCCATTACTGTAGGCATCTTGTAGTCTGTTATGAATCCTCTACATTCTATGTCTCCTGTTTCTCTACTATACTTCAAGTCTTCTATTGTAGCTCTACTCCAACCCATCAGGAAACCTCCGTGAAGCTGTCCTTCAGCTAGATCTGGATTAATAACTCTACCGACATCTGCTCCTATTACAACTCTGGTCGGTTTCACGATACCTGTCTCAGTATCTACAAGTACTTCTACAAAGTATCCTGTAAAATGGGGAGGGCAGGCTGGAGGTCTATAAGTTTCTACAGCAGCTATAGTTCCCCAGTTCTTTACTCTGGCAAGTGTAGCTAGTTCTCCTATAGTTATCTCACGTCCATCGGCTCCTTCAACATATATCACTCCTTGCTTCTTCTCTTTATCATACCTGATTTTTAATGTATGTGGATATGCGTCGAGGACTCTTGCAGCCAGTTCTAGTAGTTTCTTCTTAACTTGTTTTGCAGCATTTAATGCTGCTCCACCTCCAGCATAAACACCTCTAGATGCATGTGTGCATACATCGTAGATTGTTGTCTGCGTGTCTGCTTGAACTATATTCACTTTCTCTAACGGTATGCATAGTTCTTCTGCAATTATCTTTGCATGGGCTTCAAGTGTTCCTCCACCCTGATCCACCATAGCTGTGATATAGTCTACACTACCATCTTCATTCACTTTCAGTATAGCTCCCGTATAATCTATTACTTGACCTGGGATAGGTGATCCAGCACTAGACGTATGGTATCCTCTAGCCATTCCTACACCTCTCCTAAACCTACCTTTCTGTTCTCCAGGTCTAGGTCTATTCTTCCAACCTATTAATTCAGCACCTTTCCTTAAGATCTCTTCAACACCACAGCTCTTTATGATGGATTTTACGGTTGGTCCCTGCCCCCAGAATATGTCTCCTTCTCCTACATAGTTTTTGAGTCTAAGTTCTATTGGATCGATGTTTAGTATTTCTGCTATTTCATCCATTATTGTTTCTACAGCCCATGTTACTTGAGGGTTTCCGTATCCTCTATATGCACATGCAGGGATCTTGTTTGTGTATACTGCTACTCCAACATATTTTACTGCTTGTAGTTTGTATAGAGAGACCCACCACCCCGCACATGTTCCAAGAAGTGGATATGCTTGAATTTGATGTGCACCTATATCCATTATATTCTCCATATATCCTCCAGTAAGTTTTCCATCTTTCCTTACACCTATCTTAAACTTGAAGATCATCTGGAAACTACTATGCTCATACATATCTTCTTCCTTCGTATATGCGAGTCTTACAGGTCTCCTTGCTTTTAATGCTAATGCTACAGCTATGGGGACAACTATGTTCGTCTGGATACTTGACCCAAAGCTCCCACCTATCGGCAATCTCTTAACGTTTATCTTACTAACAGGTATACTGAATATCTCGCTTATCAGTAGTCTAGTATTGTGGATAGATTGTGTAGTACACCATATTGTTAGACCTCCATCTGGTTCAGGATTAACTACAGCTACCTTAGGTTCAAGTTGATTATGGTAGCATTTATTTGTTTTGAATGTCCTCTCAATGATTAAGTCAGAACTTCTGAACGCTTCTTCCACATCTCCTTCCTGTATCTCTAATCTACAAGCTATATTCCTCTCAACTACAATTTCTCTGTTTCCAAGCATTATCTTTTCATGTATCTTAGGCTTACCCTCCTCCATAGCTTCAATAGGATCGAGGACAGGTTCGAGGACCTCGTATTCTACTTCTATAGATTCAAGCGCTCTTTGGGCAAGTTCTTCAGATTCTGCTGCAACCGCAGCTATTGGTTCTCCTATGTATCTAGGGTTATCTGTAAGAACCCTCCAATCTTTGTAAGTTGTGTCAGGTGTACTTATAAGTCTTGGGTTAAACATTACGTCTGGAACATCCTTAAAAGTTATGACTATAGCTCCCATCTCTACTGCTCTACTAACGTCTATCTTCTTTACTCTAGCATGAGGATATGGGCTCTTCAAGACTCTTGCATAAAGCATCCCTGGAAGATAGATATCGTATGCATACTTCTCTCTTCCAGTAACTTTTGCTAAAGCATCTTTACGGGGAGTTTTCACACCAATAAAATTAGAATTCATGTTAACCTGTTATCTAGGTAGCCAGCTATCTTATTAGCTTTCCTAATAGAAAGAATGTAAGTATAGTAGTTAAGTTCTCATGTATCTATGTTCTCGTCTTGATCTTCTCAGAAGCTTTCAGTATAGCATTTATGATTTGATGATAAGCTCCACATCTACACAGATTCCCGGAGAGTGCGTCTTTTATCTCAGCAATAGTTGGGTTCGGATTTATGTCCAGCAGTGCTTTCGCTGTCAGGATTACTCCAGGCGTACAGTATCCACACTGAACTGCAAATTCCTCTATAAATGCTTCTTGAATTGGGTGGAGTTTACTATCCTTCAATAACCCCTCTACAGTAACTATGTTTCTACCATCAACTCTAGCTGCAAGAATTAGACAGCTGTTAACAGGTTTACCGTCCAGTAAGACTGTACATGCACCGCATTCACCTACTTCGCATCCCCTCTTCACGCTAGTTATCCTCAACTGGTATCTCAATAAATCTAAGAGTGTTGTGCTCGGTTTAACCTCCGTTTCTACAGATCTCCCGTTAAGGTTGAATTTTATCTTGATCAAACCTAGAATAATTGGTGGAGACCTTTACTTAAATCTTACATTTCTAGTTGTTCTAGGTTCTACTTATTATTCCTCTTACATCTACTGCCACTATCTTGTCGCCGTAAACCATTAGCGGATTTATTTCTAGTTGTTTTATTGAGGGGTTCTCGAAGATAATCTTTGAGAATGCTGAGATCTTTTCTGAGAGTTTCTCCATGTTTACTGGAGGAATATTTCTAAATCCTTCAAATATTTTCTTCATCTTTAGATCGTTCACCATTTCTATAACTTCTTCTGGTTCTACTGGTGCTACTCTTACAGAGAAATCTCTTAGAATTTCTGTTAGTACTCCACCTATACCTAGTGTTATCGTTGGACCGAAAACGTTATCCCAGCTTGATCCTACTAGCAACTCTATTCCACTAGCCATCTCCTGTACCATCACTCCCTCCCATTCTAATCCGAGTTCCCTCATCCTATTCTCCAGCATTCTGTAGGATTCTTCAAGCTCTCCCAAGTTCTTCACACCTACTATTACTCCGCCTACATCTGTTTTATGCGTAATCTTACCTGAATAGATCTTCACGACGACAGGGAAAGAAATCTTCTTAGATTCTTCAAGCAGCTCTACTCTATCTCTAACTAGTATCGTTTTGGGAGTTTCTATATCGTATTCATTTAATATTCTTACAGCATGCTCTATTCTGAGTGAACCATCTGGCAGATCTCTCAACCATCTTATCTTATCTTCTTTAGGTGGATCTTTAAAGAATCTATTCTCAGGCTTCTTGTATGAAGCAAGTGCAGATAAAGCTCTTATAGCTCTCTTAACATCTGAGTAAGCAGGTATTCCAAGTGAATCAAATCTTTCTCTTATGATTTTCGACCACTCTGATTCTCCGTGCTCACATACTACTAGCTTATGGTGGTTCTGTAAAGCTATCTTTGAAATTCTATCTATCACTGTATCATCTACTGCAGGTGGTTGATGGGAAGGCATTAGGAGATAGAGATCGTAGTAATTGGTTGAAGAAACTATCTTGTACACTTCTTCGAATATTTCTGATGTTCCTTGCGCAGTTAAGTCTATCGGGTTCTGGATAACGACGATTGAAGGTATCTTTCCTTCATCTCTCATCTTCTCTAAAATATTCTTCATATCACTGGGTATGTCTGGTAATGTTAATCCATAGTTTAATGCTAGATCAGAAGTGATGACGGCTAATCCTCCTGCATTCGTTAAGACAAATAGTTTATTTCCCTTAGCAGGTTCAAGCATACTGAACACTTTAACAACATCCACCATCTCCTCCATGTTATCGACCTCTATTACTCCTGCTTGTTTGAAAGCCCCCCTATACACTTCTATATTACCGACCATGCTCGCCGTATGGGTGTAGGCAGCTCTCTTAGCAACTTCAGTCTTCCCAGCCTTCAAAATAACCACAGGCTTCTTACTTGAAGCTTTTACTAAAGCATTCAATAAACGTCTACCGTTCCTAACACCTTCTATGTAGGTTGCGATAACTTTGGTGAGCCTGTCTTCTGCAAAGTATTCTAAGAAGTCTTCTATGCTTAGATCCACCTGATTCCCAACGCATGCTATTGCTCTAATACCTATACCGCTAACCTTCAAGCAATCCATAATTACTTCACTTAACGCACCACTCTGAGAGATTACAGCAACATTTCCAGCTACTACTTCTGGTAAACTTTCAGCAATCCTCCCATCTGAGAGAGGCTTATATGTAGGAAGGAAGAACGTATCTACGCCCGTGTAGGGGTCTACTATGCCTAGAGTATTCGGACCGAGAACCCGTATCCCGGTCTCCTCAATTATCTTCCTCAACTCTCTATCTAGATCGTTCCTACCGATCTCCGCAAAACCGCCACTAATAATAATAGCGACCTTAACATTATTTTCTCCAGCTTCTCTTAAAACTTCTGGAACAGATTCTGCTGGAACAGCTATTACAACTAAGTCTACTTCATTATCTATGCTCGATATCCTAGGGTAAACTTTTACATCTCCTATCTGTGAAAGCTTCGGGTTTACAGGATAAACTTCTGCTTTCAATATTCCAGCTTTCTTATTCTTCATCAGCTTGTGATATATCACACTACCGAGTTTTGAAGGATTTGCTGAAACACCAATCACAGCGATAGATCTTGGATTGAATAAGTATTCCATGTAATTCATTCCATATTAACCTTAATACTAAGTACCTAAAAACCACTTAATGAATGTAACGTAGATTACGGATACTGGAAACTCTCTAAGAACTCCTACTAACTCTAGACGACTGGTTTAACAAATTTTCCTAGAGGCTTCCTGCAGACCACTTTTCTATCTCTTACTATTTCTACTCCACGGAGTACTACATGTTTTATCCAGCCTCTTACATCAATTCCGTTAAAGGGTGTTATCTTATGTTTGCTGTGAAGTTCTTCTTGTTTTATTGTGTAATGGTGGTTTGGATCAACTATCACTAAATCTCCATCAGCACCTACACTTATAGATCCTTTCTTGGGGTATAGGTTGAAGATTCTTGCAGGCTTTTCTGAAAGTATTTCAGGTATCTTCTCCAGTGGGATAAGTCCACGTAGAGCTGAGTCTAACATTAGTGGAAACAGAGTTTCAACACCTATAAAACCTGCAGCCGCCTCCCAAATATTCTTACTCTTCTCTTCAATTGTGTGAGGGGCGTGATCTGACGCAACCGTATCAACCATGTTTTCTCTTAAACCTCTCCACAAACTTTCCTGATCAAATCTATCTCTTAGAGGTGGATTTATCTTTACTAGAGAACCATGCCTGCTATATGCTTCACGATTCAATAATAGGTACTGGGGGCATGTTTCACAGTATATCTTAACACCTCTACTCTTAGCTTCTCTTATTATTGATACTGCTTCGCTAGTGCTCGTATGGACTATGAGAGCTTTACCATTAGTCTTCCTAGTGTAAATAACTATTCTTGATACTGCTTCTTCTTCACATACATTCGGTCTAGAATCTGAGTAAACTTCAGGATCATTTCTTCCAAGCATTTTAATCTTCCTGGTATAATATTCTACGAGACCGTAGTTTTCTGCGTGGAAAGCTAGGGTGAAACCGTGAGTGCCGCTCTTCTCTAATGCTTCTAGCAGGATCTTGTCTGAAGGTGGAGGTATGTCGCCTGTCGTGGGTCCTAGAAATACTTTGAACCCTACAGCTCCTCCATACCACATCTCTTCTAGATCATCTATATTGGAATCGTGGAGAACACCGTATAAACCGAAATCTACGTATGCTTTAGATTCCACGATTCTTCTCTTCTCCTTCAACTTTTCTAAAGAATCTACTGGAGGAATATTGTTAGGCATATCGAGTACTGTTGTAACACCACCAGCTGCTGCAGCCATAGTTCCAGTAATGAAGTCTTCTTTATACGTCAATCCAGGTTCACGCATATGTACGTGCTCATCTACAACTCCTGGAAAAACCAGCATTCCAGAAACATCTAAAACTTCTACGTAACTTTGTTTTAAATCTCTTCCAATAGCTTCAATAACACCATCAATTATCAAGATATCCATATTGAATAAACCTTCCGAAGTGACCACTCTACCATTCTTAACCAGTAGATTTCCACCTAAATTCTCAGCCATGATTTTCCGAACCGATCTCAGGAAAACCCGCAATATATTTCTTAACACACAACTGACACCTATCATCTTTTCCTAAGTTTTCAAGGAAATACTAAAATTCAGAATCAATAGGGCTTCAAGATAGGTGGATTGTATGATTAATCTTAGAGGTAGAGACATAATCTCTTCACTAGATTTTGATAGAGAGACTCTAGAACACCTATTCAATGAAGCTGATAAGATTAGAGAAGAGTTGAGAAGTAGAAGTATTCTAGATTACTGTCATGGTAAGATAATGATTACCGTCTTCCTTGAGCCTAGCACCCGGACGAGGCTAAGCTTCCAATTCGCTATGATTAAACTTGGAGGTATAGTGGTAGACTTTGGTCTAGAGCAAGCTGCAAGCATAGCTAAAGGTGAAAGCTTTGAAGATACTATAAGAATGGTTGATGGATACGATCCAGACATCATAGTAGTTAGACATAAGGAGCCTGGCTCAGCTTTAAGAGCAGCAGAGATAGCTGTCAGACCAGTGATAAATGCTGGAGATGGGTGGAATGAACACCCAACCCAAGCCCTCCTAGACCTATACACAATAAAAAGAGAACTCGGCAGAATAGACAATATAACTATTGGGATAATGGGAGACTTGAAATATGGTAGAACGCCAAGTAGCTTAAGCTACGCTCTCTCAAAATTCGAGAACGTTAAGATAATCTATATAGCACCTAGAGAACTCCAGATAAGAAGAGAAGTTTTAGAGAAGATTGATGGTCTAGTTGAGTGGAAGATGGTTGAGAGAGTAGAAGAAGTCATAGAAAGACTCGACGTACTCTACGTAACTAGACTCCAGAAAGAACGATTTACAGATCTATCAGAATATGAGAGATTGAGGGGAAGCTACCAGATATCGCTCAACCTACTTAGCAAATTCAAGAAGATACCAATTATAATGCACCCCCTACCTAGAGTAGACGAACTATCAACAGACGTAGACAGCCTACCACAAGCAAAATACTTTACACAAGCAGAGAACGGAGTCTATATTAGAGCAGCATTGATAAAAGAAGTATTGGGAGCTTAGGAGACATAACTATGATCACAGACGTTTACTTATAGAAGGAGAAGTATATCTAATAGCTTACCTTAAAGAATTAGAGAAAATGGGGATAGAGATGCGTGGACTACACCTAATACTAGACATGTATAAATGTAGTGAGAAAAATCTTGGAGATAAAACTCTAATCGCCAAGATACTTGACGAACTCCCAGACCTACTCAAACTAACAAAACTATCAAAACCATTCATCGAAGAATACAGTAACCCAACACCAGGAATCTCCGGATTCGTAATAATAGGTGAAAGCCACATCAGCATCCACACATTCATAGAAGAAAGATTAGCAACAGTAGACATATACGCATGTAAAGAATTTGACGTAGAGTTGGCGGTAAACTATCTAACCAGCAAGTTCAATCCAGAAAAAATCGAGAAACATATTCTCTACAGAATGCTCTAAGCGATATCAATAATCCTAAATAGAGACTACGGTAAGAGACTCTGACCACTAATCATGAACGTTGCTAAGCCATTACTGCAATTTATTACTTTTTAATCTTTTTGAATTATGCTTGTCGGTAAATTAGTAGATATAGACGAAATAGTATATATTGCTGTAGAACTATTGAAGGAAGAATTATTGAACGAGAAATTGGTGAAACGTAACTGAGTGTCTAAACGAAAGGGCTAATAGAATCGTCGTACAGTTTCTAAGCGTGAGGTTTATATCCGTAGAGACCTTAAATAGTTTAGATACACAATGTTTTGGAGGCGGGGCTTTGAGCTATAGTGAAGTTTCTCTAGTTAGGGATAGGGCGTTAAGGATGCTTAAGTCGGGTAGGAGAAGCCTGCTTGAGGGAGACTACGATACCGCGGCCTTCATGGCTGATCAAGCTGTTCAACTC
>Ga0209394_1000016_pt1 | contig 174071 bp, 175 predicted proteins | sample JNZ201metaG_FD_184122 | JGI IMG/M metagenome (GOLD analysis project Ga0209394, IMG submission 184122) | Hot spring microbial communities from Jinze hot spring, China to study Microbial Dark Matter (Phase II) - JNZ 20120812A (SPAdes) (version 3) ...
TATTTTGTATTTGTAGCTACTGTGAAATAGTAGGCTAATTGTTACGTAATCTAAACCCATAGAGGTATAACTCATAAATAAACCCCTGAGTGCATATAAAAGTTTTGGTGACCCTGGGTTTCCCGAGTCCCATGGCAGGCCGTGAGGAGGAAGCTCAGGAAAACTGTGATGATCTGTCCCAGGAAAACCTATAAAAACCTAGGACGGGAAATGGTCTGCTAAATCGATACTAATATTTTAAGGTCTTAACTGTATAAATGTTTAAGGTAAGAGACTTGCCCCTCAATCCATTAGAGGTTGTGAGACTTATTGAGGATAATATGAAGAGATATGGTTTTCCTTTCCCTATTCCAGCTGATGCTATATACTCTTGGGCTAAGCCTCTAGGCTTACCTGCTAGAGGTTCTCCTATGCTCTATACTGGTGCTCTATATCAGCTTATGCCCTACATTGCCTCTATTATTGATTCTTTAGCTAAGATTGAGGGTTCAAGTGTTTCAGTTATGGCTTTAAGAGTCTCTAGATTTCTCCCAGGCTTCTTGACAGGCCTAGTTGTTAAGCCCCGTGGAGAGTTTCAGGTCTACTCTGAGAGTATTCTCAGGTCTATAGTTAAGCTTCTTAAGACTAGTGGTGTTAATGTTGCCTATCCTTACGAGGGTGACTTATATAGTGGTGTTTTACTCTACGATCTAGGTCTTGATGAGTTATTTAGAGAACAAGCTTTAAAAGTCTATAAGGCTTTAAAAGAGAGGGGAGCTACTACTGTTATTACTGTTGACCCCCACACTACTCATATATTAAGGAGTATTTATCCTAGGTATATTGATGGTTTCGATTTAGAGGTTAAGAGTTACCTAGAAGTTCTAGCTGAGAGTGGTTTTAAGCCAGGCTATTCTATACCTAGAGATGTTGTTATTCACGATCCATGCCTCTACGCTAGATTTGAGAATATAGTGGATCAGCCTAGAAATCTATTAGCAAGTATTGGCGTTAAATACTTAGAGCCTAGAAGAACTAGGAGGATGACTTACTGTTGTGGAGGGCCTATTGAGGGTTTAGCACCTAAGATGGCTAAGGCTATAGCTAGTTCTAGGCTTAAAGAACTAGTTGAGAAGTCTAAGAGTATAGTAACGCTATGCCCTATATGCTACTCTAACCTTAAAGCTGTAGCAGGAGATGACATTGAGATTATAGATATAGCATTACTATTATCAGGTGAGAAGAGTTGACACTAAAACTCGACTCTCTAAGAGCCCTAGATGAAATCTATAAGGCCCTAGATGATAATATACTACAAGCAGCACTAAGTAGAGCATCGTATAATAACCAGGTTAAGGTTACAGAGATATTAGCTAGTAGGCCTGAAATATCTAGCCTAGCTATAGAGGTTAGAGAGATTAAGAGAAGATCTATAATGAAGTTAGAAGAGCTCATAGATCGAGCAATTAGTAGCCTTAAAGCAGCTAAAGCCAACCCATACTATGCTAGTAGTGTCGAGGATGCTAGATCAATCATAGGTAGAATAGTTGGCTCTAATAAGCTAGTAATATTATCTAAGAGTATGGCCGCGGCAGAGTTAGACTTAAGGAGCTACCTTGAATCGCAAGGAAATGAGGTTTGGGAGACTGATCTAGGAGAATTCCTAATACAACTTGAAGGAGTCAAACCGATGCACACTATAGCACCTGCAGTCCATATGACTAGAGAGAAGGCATTAATACTCTTAAAGGGGAAGCTTAAGATTGATGTTAAAGAAGATACTATAGAATCTATAGCTAATACTGCAAGAGAATTTCTTAGGAGTAAAATCATTAGAGCCGATATCGGGATAACAGGTGCAAATGCTCTAGCAGCAGATACTGGAGCCATAGTAACAGTTGAGAATGAGAGTAATATAAGGCTAGTATCTAGCATACCCCCCGTAACTATAGCCATAGTACCTATAGATAAAATTGTACCAACACTACTAGATGCAGTAAAGGTAGCAATTATCCAAGCAGCATACGCCGGGCTATACCCACCAACATACATAAATATAGTTACAGGGCCTAGTAGTACTGCTGATATAGAACAAACTAGAGTTTACGGAGCCCAAGGCCCTAAAGAGTTACACGTCATACTCCTAGATAATGGGAGATTGAATGCTAAATCTAACCCACTACTAGGTGAACAATTATACTGTATTAGATGCGGTAGATGCTCATTCGAATGCCCAGTATGGGTACATACAGCAAACTACTGGGGCGGGCCAGTATATGGTGGCCCTATGGGTATAATCTGGACAGCTATAACAATAGATCCTATAGAGGCAGGTAAACTAGCCTACTTATGCCTACAATGCGGTAGGTGTGATGAGTCATGCCCTGTAGGTATAAGACTATCATATATACTGAGATACTTAAAAACAATAGCTATTAGTGGATCTATGTCTAAGCTCTAAGCTAAATGATAGTCTATTAGAATAAAGTTTAATTAATACCTACTTAGAACATCTTTATTTTAATTCTGATTGGAGTTACTATAACTCTGAGTAATTAAGTGAGCTATGCCTAAGGTTAACTAGAGCATGAAATATTAACTCTAAATTTGAAATATATACCATTAAGCTAGAAGATTCTAGTAAACCTCTTAAGCTATGGTCAACAACTACCATAGATTGAGGAGTTTAGACATTACTTCTACAAGCTTTTCCTAGGATGGGAGATGGTTAACTTTACACTTCTAATAACATTTACTATATCAATCTTAGCTGGGCATACTAGGTTACATGCCCCGCATAATAGGCATGTATATATAGCATTCTCTATCTCAGTACTCCTAGCACCATTTATGATAGCTATGGCTAAGTTAACTCTACCTCTCGGCCCATAGCCTCTATGTCCGCCGGGGTATATTGTTGGGCATACTGGCTCGCAAAAGCCGCAGTAAACACATTTACTAGCCTCTCTTATTATCCAATCAGCTATGTTCTCGCTTAATTTCAAACTACCTTACCTGGATTTAATATACCTTTAGGATCAAATGCTCTCTTAATCTCTCTCATTAAATATAATGCTTTCTCTGAGCCTAACTTCTCCATCTCTAGTTTGAGGAGCTCTTTCTTAAGAACTCCTATTCCATGCTCTGAGCTAACAGTTCCTCCAAGCTCTAAAGCTATCTTACCTATCTCATTATGCCATTCTGCTACCCTCCTCTTAGCTTGCTCATCATCTATGGGGAATGCTGTTGATGGATGTAAATTACCATCCCCAACATGACCTCCTATTGATACTTTTATCCCCATGGATTTGCTAACTTCTCTAATCCTCGTTATAGCCTCTAATAGCTTTGATGGGGGTACTGCTATATCCTCCAAATATACTATTATACGTCTACCTGGATATAGCTTAGAGCCCATGGCTACCTGTGCTGGGAATAGGCTTCTCCTAAGCGTAAATAATCCTCTACTCTCAGCTTCTTCGAGACTCTTAGCAGCGTATATTCTAGTAGCATTATGCTTAGCCATTATATCCTTAATCCAGGATTCAACTCTATTTATAGCCTCTACGTTACAGTCTATGCTTACTAGGAACATGTGGCCTTCAACATTAATATCAACATTAGATGCTTCCTTAGCTAATATTGTAGTTTCATAGTCCATAAACTCCATTATCATAGGCTGGACTCTACTAGACTTTATATCTCTAAATGCTTCAAAGAAATCCTCTAGTGTTGGGAAGAATGCTAGAGCTGTAACCGTAGACTCTGGTAGTGGAGTTATCTTTAGTGTAGCCTCAGTAACTATAGCTAGTGTACCCTCACTCCCAACTATAAGCCTAACAAGATCATAGCCTTGCCTACACTTAGTAGTCTTACATCCAATCCTAAGAACTGAGCCTTGCTCATCAGGTAAGACTATTGTTAAGCCTAGAACCCAGTCTCTCATAGTACCATACCTAGCACCTCTAAGACCCCCAGCTCCACTGTTTATGGCGCCGCCTACAGTAGTAATACTAACACTACCAGGATCTATTGGGAACATGTAGCCATAGCGTGTAAGCTCAATATTTAAATCTCCAAGCCTAACCCCTGGCTCGACATCAATAGTAGAGTCTAGAATACTAACATTAAGTATTCTATTCATTCTCTCAAAAGATATGACAACACCGTCAGCACTTGGAATAGCGGAGCCTGATAGGGCTGTAGTGGAGCCTTGAGGATAAATCTTAATATCACTCCTATAAGCATAGGATATGAGCCTAGAAACATCTCTAGTATTCTCAGGGAAAACAACGGCTAAAGCATTTGAGGTTAGACCACTAGGCTCTCTAGAGTATAAGCTTATTATCGTGGGATCACTTATAACTTTATCTCTCCCAAGTAGGGATTCCAAGTCACTTATAATCTTATGCTTCAAAAAGAGACACCAAACTAACTAGAAATAATCTAGCATTTAAAAATTGAGATTAGAGTGGCTATATAGGTGGTCTATAGGTCTCTGGAGTTCTAGGCGTAATATATGCGTTTAGCCATAATAATGATATTATGACCTGGATTGTAGCAATAACTAGTGCATACTTAACCCAGTATGAGAATGAAATCCTTTTACCATGCCTCTCTAGTATCCCTATCGCTATAATATTAGCTGTTGAACCTATAGGAGTATAGTTTCCAGCCATGGTGCCAGCGAATAGCATAGCCCAGAAGAATGAGAAGACATTCCAGCCATAAGCCTCATATAGAGCATAGATTATTGGTATCATAGTAGCTATGGCTAAGACATTATCGAGGAAAGCTGTTAGAATAGCTGATATCATAAATACTGAGTGTAGAGTACCAATCTCAATACTGCCAAGTGGGCCCCCCACTAGTGAGCCTAGCTTAACTGCATACTCTCCAATCCTAATATTAGACTCTGTATATTTAAGAGTACCTACAGCTGAGAATAGTAGCATGAAGAAGAGTAGTGTCCACCAGTCAACTCTATGCGTGATTATATCTCTAGCTCTATGCCTCTCAAGTAGTAGAGCTATAGAAGACCATAATAGTGGAGTAGCTACAAGCATTACATTCTTCATCTCTCCAGGACTCTTACCTAGTAATCCTTCAAGGATACTCTCAAGCGGATGGTGTATAATGAGCATACCAATAGTCCCTATGAAGAGCACCCAGTTTACTCTCTGCTTCCTCATAATATCTTCTGTGAGCTCAAACATAAGCCTAGTCTTTCTAAACTTAGAATCTATATCCTGCACGTAGCCCCTCCAGATCATCATTGAGGCTATTATTGAGACTACAGTGACTATAATAGCGTTAGGTGTAGACCATAATAAGAAGTCGGTAAAGGTAAACCCTCCTCTTAAAGCAATCATTACACCAATAGGATTACCTACAACAGTAGCACTACTACCAACATTAGTCGTGAATACAGCTGCTATAACGAATGGTAGAGGATCTATGTTAAGCCTAGAACATATTTTGAGAATAAACAGGGTAATGAATATTATTGAGGTAACCTCATCTACAAGAGCAGCCATTAATGCAGCCATAGCCAATATTATAGCGTATAGGGCGAAACCAGAACTAATCCTACCCCCTAAACTATTAAGAAGATAATCGAAGAAATGCCTCTCCTCCAAAACACCTATAACCGTCATCATACCAACAAGAAATATGATTACATCAAGCTGAGAAAACTCTATAAAGTGAGAGATATCTAGGAGCCCTAAGATCATTAATAAGGATACCCCAAGTAATGCGAAGGCAACCCTAAACTGCCAGTATAGTAGTGTGGCACTAATAAATAATACTAATATACTAGTAGAGACCATTTGCTTAAAATTAAAACCTCCAATATGAGTTAATATGAAAGCTAGAGTTGGGAAAAGTATTATTAGTATAGGTTTAATCCTCTCCACTTATAACCCCGCTCTAAGGGCTTAGTATTTGAATCTTAAATATGTTACCTCTAAGCTAGACCTCTAATGTAAGGTCACTATAAGCTCTACTAAGCTTATATAAGCGTTCTTATTAATGAAATTATTTTAACGCTAGATTATATTATGATCGTTAGGTGTATACTCGGTGAGCATAGAGTTTGTAGAACCTTTAGATCAAAAGAAGATCATAGATATGCTTATCTCAGCATATGCTGATGAATGGATTGCAGCATACTATTATACTCTTACAGCATATGCTATTAGGGGACATGTATCAGAAGAGATCTCAGAGCATTTCCTTAAAGAAGCTGAGGAAGAAATAGAGAAGCATGCTAGAATGATTGCTGATAGACTGCAAGACTTTAATATAGATCCTCCGAGAGATTTCAGGAAGTTATGGGAAATCTCAGGTTGCAAGTATCCAGAAATCCCCGAAGACCCACATGATATCGATGCGTGGATTATAGTAGCTATTAAGGCTGAGGAATGTGCTATAAAATCATATAGAGATCTCTATGCTTACACCCACGGCCGAGACCCTGTAACTGAGGAGCTAGCTGAGGATATTATTAGAGACGAGGTTAGGCATAGGACAAATCTATTTAATCTATTAAGTAAAGATGGAGTTAGGAGGCTTACGGGAGTTTAGTCTACTCTAGGACCTATAACCTCTTCTCCAACAATTTTATTTATTCTCTCGACTTCTCTATCAACATATAGCTGTATTTCATTGATTTCCTCCTCTGAAAGCCCCCTGAATCTCCCCTGTAGCTGTATATAGTTTCTTACATGCTTCCTCTTAGGTACTCTTGTTGTTACTCTGAATTGGTTCTCCTCGAGCTCCCAGTTTATCCACATTGCTGTCTCTACTGCTAGCCTACCAATCTTAATCCCATATCTAGGATCGAATCTCCACCCTGTAGGACATGGTTGTAGGATATGTATAAATGATGGCCCGTTCACTTGTAGTCCTTTTGCTATCTTCTGATCCATATCTATAGGGTATGCAATATTAGCAGTAGCAACATACTGTATCCTATGTGCAGCAACTATATCAGCTATAGGCTTCTTAACCTGTACCTTACCTTTAAAGACTTTACCTATTGGTGTCGTAGTAGTCCATGAGTGTAGAGGTGTAGCTCCACTTCTCTGTATTCCAGTATTCATGTAAGCCTCATTATCGTATAGTATATATGTTACTCTATGGCCTCTCTCGAGCATACCGCTAAGAGCTTGGAGGCCTATATCGTATGTGCCTCCATCTCCTGCTAATACAATTATATTAATATTCCTCTCTGGATCTATCAATCCTTTCCTCGCCATAGCTTTAAAAGCAGCTTCAATGCCGCTAGCTGCTGCAGCAGCATTCTCAAATGCTACATGAAGCCATGGTACTCTCCATGATGTATATGGGTACATTGTTGTTGATACTTCTACGCATCCTGTAGCATTAACTATAATAGTGTTTCTGCCAGCTATCTTAAGTAAATGTCTTATAATAGTTGAGGCTGTACACCCAGCACATAAACCGTGGCCTGGGGCGAAGTACTCTTCTCTAGGTAGATCTCTAACACTTCTAATCCTTAACATTAATAGTTCACCCCCCTAACACCCCAGTATAGTGTGCCCATCTCTCTACCCTTCTTTCCAAGCTTTAACGCAGTCTTCACTATGCCTATAAAGTCGTGTTCTGTAACAGGTCTACCTCCAATACCAGCAATAAAGTTAATAATATCTGGTGGTGAGCCTCTCCTATAGAGTGATGCTAGGACTTCCAATGCTACAGGGCCCGCCATGCTAGCCCCATAGCTTATAGCTCTATCTACGACTATTAGAGTAGATATGTCTCCAATCTTAGACCTTAAATCATCTACAGGGAACGGTCTCCAGAGTCTAAGCCTTAAAGCTCCAACTCTTAAACCCTCAGATCTGAGCTTCTCGACTGATACAAGCAAGTTACTATATATGCCGCCATAAGTTAATATTCCTATCTCAGCATCATCTATAAGGTAAGCCTCTATAGGTTCATAGCTTCTACCTAGAGTATCTGCTATCTTCTTATCTACTTCTCTAATAACGTTATAGGCTTCACTCATAGCTTCTATCTGTTGATACTTAATCTCATAGTACCAGTCGGGCCCTACTAGAGAACCCATTGTAACCGGGTTTTCTGGATCAAGTACCACCCTACTCCTCCTAGGTACAAGCTTGCTCACAATACTTCTATCAGCTGGCAAGTATAGAGGCTCATATGTATGGCTCATCCAGAATCCATCATATGCTACAATAACTGGTAGTAATACTCTAGGATCTTCAGCTACTATGTAAGCCTGAATTATTGAATCGTAAACTTCCTGTGCTGTATGAGCTATAAATGTTATCCATGAGGAGTCTCTCACATTCATTAGATCACTATAATCACACCATATATTTATTGGGGCTGAGAGAGCCCTAGTAGCTACACTCATAACTAAAGGTAGCCTCATACCAGAAGCTATATGTAAAACCTCATGCATATACTCTAAACCCTGAGATGACGTGGCAGTAAAGACTCTAGCTCCCACAGCTGAAGCCCCAATGATAGCACTTAATGCTGAGTGCTCACTCTCAACATGAATAATCTCAGCGTTAAGCTCTCCATTTGCTATAAACTCTGCAAGCTTCTCTACAACTCCAGTCTGAGGTGTTATAGGGTAAGTAGCTATAACATCTACATCAATATCTCTAACAGCATAAGCTACAGCATAGTTAGAATTTAGTAAAACTCTAACCTGCCTGGTTATAGGAGGTTCTAGCATAGTCACTTATTTCACCTCCTCAATAAAGCTAATAGCTTCTATAGGGCACTCCTCGACACATATACCACACCCTTTACAATAATCATAGTCTATTTCTAGAGAGAATCTCCAGACTCTACCACTACTAGTCCTATACTCGCTATCTCTAATAATAATAACCCCGTCAGGACAATACATCCAGCATAAGAGGCATCTAGTACACTTATCTTGATCTATAATAGGCTTAAATACCCTCCAATCACCAGTCTTCCTCTTAACACTATTACCAGCCTCTAAGATAATACCCCCAACTGGTAAATCCCTCCAGCTCATAACCGCATCACCTCTGCTAGCTCATAGGACTCAATTAAAACCCTAATATTAGCTAACATTGCTTCACTAAACTCTGAAGTCTTTAGTAGAGATTCTAGAGATCCAGACCATGAAATACCATATAGGGTTTTAAGTACTGCTTTAGAGAGAGACTCTAAACTAATAACATCTAATACCCTAGCTAAGGCTCCCAGCATTGCTACATTAACTATAGGTACCTTAAGATGTCTTAAAGCTATACTAGTCCCATCTACAGATACAACCCTAGGAATGTTAAGTTGAGTGGCTACCTCCCTGGCAGATTTCTTAGTATTTATAATAATGTAGCCATCACTCTTAAGACCTTGAATATAAGTTTCTGGAGATAAGCTTGGATCTAAGACTACAACAATATCGGGATTAACTATCGGAGATCTAGTTAGAGTAGTTTTCATAGACGAGATTCTAGTATAAGCTTTAACAGGAGCACCTCTCCTCTCAGGACCGAATTCTGGGAAAGCTTGGGCATATAAACCCTGAGTATTAGCTGCCTCAGCTAATATTATAGATGCTGTTACAGCTCCCTGCCCCCCTCTACCATGCCATCTAATCTCGTAAATAGCATCCATACCATAGTCTCCAACTATATTCTTATATAGGAACTTAATATATTCTAGTATAGAGAATCTATATAATTTACTCTAAACCTGGAATTCTACCTCTCTCAAACTCTAGCCCGGCATTAATAGGCTTAGTCGCATCTAAGCCCATCTTAGCTGTAAGTCCATCCTTAGAGCTAGGGTCTAGAGTCGATCCCCTAACGTTCCTAATAATTATTAGATCTTTATCTGCCTGAAATCTAGTAGCTATAGCCCACTCAACTTGTCCTAAATCATCTGGGTCTATGTCAGAGTTTACTACTACTACATGTTTTAGGCTTGGGTGTGCAGCGAATGCTGCTAGTATAGCGTTCTTCCCGTCTCCCTCATGCCTCTTATCTATAGATATCACAGCGTGAAGCCATCCCCCACTTGCTGGCGTAAGCCTAACCTTATACACTTTTGGGACTACCCTAGAGACAGACTCCCATATAGCTACTTCTCTAGGGAATCCTATTAGTAGAGATGACTCTAAACCACCTGATAGTATTACATGTGTATACTCATCTTTATTAACATATACACTCTCAACTCTAAGCACTGGCTGTAGCCTCACCCTGTCATATGTCCCTATAACGTCTACGTAGGGTCCCTCCTCGAGCATTTCCCCGGTAAGCCACCCCTCAATTACGGCTGCAGCACCGTAAGGTACAGGGTTCTTATGAATTGGGCTCTCATAGGCTTCAAGCCCTCCTAGTAGGCTAGACGCTACTTCAAGCTCAAAAACACCAAATCTAGGTGATGATGCAGCTGAGATAAGTATAGCTGGGTGTACACCTATTAGAACTGTTACTGGTAAATTAGCCCCCCTACTTCTAGCTCTAAGATAAAGCTCCCATAAATGCCTCGGAACTATCCTCACAACTCCAGTATTCTCATCTCTAACTAAAACCCTATGAATACTAGCATTACATACACCATCAAAACACGCTATAAAGACTGCTGATGAGAAGTATAATCCAGCCTCCTTCTCGTAGAATCTAACAGCTGGTAGGCTTAAGAGACCTCTCTCAGCAATACTAAGCTTTGGAGCTCCCACAATGCTAATCATAGATTGTTTACTCATAGCCTCGAAGAGCTTCGAGTAAGCCTCATAATCACTACTCACATCAATAGCCTTATACAACTTAAGCCTAGTATCTACAATATTAGATACACTATCCTGTAAACAACCTTCAACCCTAAAAGCTACAATAGGACCCCTACCCTGACTCCTAGCTATAACTCTGGCAACCTCAAACTCCCTCGATAACACACCAGGAATCCTATCAACATCAAAGTGTACCATAAACTCGCTAATAGACCCCCTAGGCATCTCAGAGCACCTTAAAATCTATATATACCATAACTTATTAAATCTCCATAGAAACTCTACTTAGGTGTATTGCTTGAAAGCTGAGAGTCTAAGAATTAAGAATCAAAGTAATAATATTAAATCATTGATAATATTAACTGTGGTAATATGGGCTTTCTTCACGCTATACTATCTAAGTAAAGCTTACATTTCATACTCTAATTATACAGGTAACATTATTGAAGTTAGCGATCCCGAGAAGCTGAGAGACTCTATACCTAGGGATGGCTTATCTATACTATATTTTAAGCAGAAGAACTGCCCTGGATGTGCCAAGCTAGAGCCGGCTCTATTAAGGTATGTTAATGAGAGGGCAGATATTAAACTCATAGTAGCTAATATCGATAATATGCTTGAAAGAAACGCTATGAGAACATTAGAGATTCTTGGCGACTATAGAGTTCCCGGAACCCCAACAATAATAGTATATGTTAATGGCGTAGAGGTTGGGAGACACGTATCAACATTTGGACTCGGAGAGCAATACGAGCCTCTAAAAAAGTTTATAGAAGACGCTATATTGAGGAGAGTAGGAGAGAGTATAGATGGAGGCTTATATTCTGGGATTCAATTATCTGAGGATATTGAGAAAACTTTAGACCTAGGGTATATAATAACCTCTACTATTACCTCATATATCTTAGGTCTTATAGCCGCTTTATCCCCATGTAGTTTACCAATGATATCAGCTTATGCATTATCATCTGCTAGAGGCTCTATAAGATTCTCTAAACTAGTGAAGAAAGCATTAACTCTATGGTCTGTAGCTACGATTGGCGGATCCTTAATGGTAATCCTCTATGTCTCTAGTCATATTTTAACTATTAGTATCTATAATCTAGTATTGTCACTTGCAGCTAGTATGTTAGTAGCGTGGGGGCTTCTAACAATTATAACAATGAACCCGATGATAATAATGTCACAGAGATTATCTAAGATAACACCATTACTAGGTGTTCACTGCTCTCTCCCATTCCTTATATCACTAATAGCTATGCTAAAAGCAGCACCACATATAATCCTGTTAGGGACACTAGCATTCACATTAGGATATATAACACCATATATAGCTGTATTATCAACAGTTGAATTAGCAAATACTTTGAGAAACTTCATGACTAATAAGTTCACGGTTATAATTCAAGGCATAATAATAGCTAGTGCAGGTATATATACTTTATACTATCTCCTATAAGAATTAAGACTCTATATACCAAGAGCTTTTAACAGGTCCCCTATTGTAGCAATGGCTATAACTAGAGAGCTTAGATGCATTATAGTACAGTATACACATATTGATCTAGCAATGTTTAACTCAAGATATACTAAGTATGGTGTTAGTAAGACTCCACTCCACGCTAGAATTGATAGTAGCCTTATAGCTGGTATAAGACCAGTTAATAGCCATATTAAGCTTAAGATTAAAATTAAACCATAATAGTATGGTGCTAGAGAGCTAAGATGGAATCCTAAGATCCAAGCTTGAGGTATACTATAGACTGCTAAACAATTAGTTTTACCTCCAGGTCTACATATTGGAGTCTCTATTCCTTTAGCATAACTATAATACCCCCATATAGAGGCTACAAACCCAACCATGGCTGAAATAATCACTAATATTTGTATTGTTTGGTGCATAACTACACCGCTAAAATTCTCATATAAATAACCTTTTAATACATAACATATATATTTTATTTGTCAAACACAGATAAGATATAAAACTATTACACCGTTTAATGTAAAATGGTGTTCAAAGTGAATGATATTACAGCAACACAAGATATCTTTTGGAGCCTCTTTAGACTTTACCTAATAGGAGCGTTGATTTTAGGGGGTATATCTATAACTATTTTAATATTTCTAATGGTAAAGTATAGAGCTAGAAGCCCAGATGATATTCCACCAGAATATCCGAGATTAGGCTTTATACCTTCAGCTCTAATTAAGACACCGAGCTGGAGTAAGGTAATGCTTATATTTACAGGTTTAATAGTTACAGCTCTAACTATATACTCATGGATTCCTCTAGACTACATCAGTCAGACCCCTCAAACTACCCCAGAGTTAGATAGTAGTAGTACGCTTGTAATACTTGTTACAGCAAGACAGTTTTCGTGGATATTTGAATATCCTCAAGGCTTTAAGACTGTTAATGAGCTAGTACTACCAGTTAATACTTTAATTGAGTTCAAGGTAGTGAGTATAGATGTTTGGCATGCCTTTGGAATACCGGCATTTAAAGTTAAAGTTGACGCTATACCCGGAGTTTTGAATAATGTCTGGATTAGGACTCCAGACAAGCCTGGAGACTATGGTTACGTATGGTGTTATGAGTTATGCGGCGTTGGGCATTCTATTATGAGGAGTCCTGTAAAGGTAGTTTCACAAGAAGAGTTCCAGGAGTGGGTTAAAAGTAAGACTGGAGGTGGTTATTAGTGACTAGTGATTCTATAGCTAATCAGGCGTTAAGGTTTATTATTAGATGGGTTACTACAACAAACCACAAGGATATAGGCATATTATATATTCTAACCTCTATCTACTTCTTCTTAGTTGCTGGAATATTAGGGATGCTTGTAAGAGCACAACTAACATCTCCATCTGGTAGTATATTGGTAGGGAAGGAGTATAATGAAGCTGTTACAATGCATGGATTATTCATGCTACTATGGTTTGCATCGCCCTTAGCTTTTGGTATAGCTAACTATGTTGTCCCGCTACAAATTGGAGCTAGAGATTTGGCTTTCCCAAGACTTAATGCTCTAAGCTACTGGATATACCTTGCAAGTGGTTTAATAGCCCTAGCTAGCTTCTTCTCCCCAGGAGGTACTGCTGATGTAGGCTGGACACTATACGCTCCTCTCACTAGTTCTTTATATTCACCATATAGAGGGCTAGATATGATTGTTTTAGCTATCATACTATTCTCTATATCAGTAACTCTGGGTACGATAAACTTCTTGGTAACTATTGTTAAGATGCGAGCCCCAGGTATGAAGTGGATTAGGCTTCCAATGTTTAGCTGGACTATAATATTCACTATACTACTAATGCTATGGGCTTTCCCAACGCTATTAGCCGCATCATTCCTATTATTCCTTGATAGAAATATTGGTACTAGATTCTACGAGTCCCCGGTAGGAGGTGGACTATTATGGGCTCACTTATTCTGGTTCTTTGGCCACCCCGAAGTCTATATTATATTATTCCCGGCTCTCGGACTCATAGCTGATATAATATCAACATTCTCTAGGAGGCAGTTATTCGCTAAACACATAATAGTTCTTGGCTTATCTCTCGGAACGGTTTTAAGCTTTGTAGTATGGATACATCACATGTTCATTACAGGTATAGCTTTAGAGTTAAGAAAGCTTCAAAGTTTTACAACAGCAATAATATCTGTTCCATTTGAGATGACAGTTATAGCCATGATTTTAACATTATGGAGAGGGAGGCTTTGGCTTACAACTCCCGCGTTATTCGCTATTGGTGCTATATTTAACTTCATAATAGGTGGAGCCTCTGGAGTATTCTTATCATCAGTTCCATTAGATATAGCTTTTAGAGGAACCTACTGGGTTGTAGGGCACTTCCACTATATAGTTGCTGGTGTTATAACATTCGGATTAATGGCAGGGCTCTACTATTACTACCCAAAGATTACTGGTAGAATGTATAGTGAGAGGTTAGGCAAAATACACTTTATATTATCATTCCTAAGTATTCATCTATTATATTTCCCAATGCTAGCTTTAATGGATATGCCTAGGAGGATATATCAGTATGATCCCTCCTGGTCTACCCTAAACCTTATTGCAAGTATTGGGGGGTTCATATTTGGAGTATCATTTATTATACCTCTAGCTAACTTCATCTACTCTCTCGCTAGAGGACCTAAAGCCCCTGATAACCCCTGGGGCGCTTATACTTTGGAGTGGCTTACGAAATCCCCACCTCCAAGATATAACTTTGAAGGTGAGCCTTTCATAGACTCTAATGGTAGAGTTATTTTTATAGCCACTAATGGAGGCCATCATGGATATCACTACTTAGACCATTATACTATAACACCCTTTGGTCTTGGTTTAGGTGCCTTACTATTTGGTCTAGGTTTAAGTTTTAGCCCTACACTAATTACGTTGTTTAAATTAGATGTTACGGTTCTATCACTGCTAGGACTAGCTGTTATGATAGTATCATTGGTTAAATGGGTTTGGGATGATATTAATGATAGATTTAGTATCCCAGATCTCAAAGGTGAGGATTGGCCTTTCACTGGTGTTGATAAGGTTAGATCTGGGGTTTGGGTATTTTTAATGGGTGAAATGTTCCTATTCGGTTCGTTAATTGGGGCTTGGATATTTATTAGGACTAGAAGCCTTACATGGGAGCCGGGCTATATTAGTCATGATATAGTTATAGGTTTACTTAATACCTTCATATTATTTACTGCCACTTACTTCTATCTACTAGGTTATTTATCCATAAGAAGAGGTAATACTGCAAGCTTTATACTAAATCTAACATTTGCTTTAGCTTTAATGTTAGCTTTCCTCTTAGTTAAAGTATTCGAGTGGAATCACCTTGTAGAGAGTGGTTATACTCCAGCATTAGGTTTACAAGCTCAGCTATACTATGCACTAACAGGCTTACACGGAATACACGTCTTACTCGGAGCACTAGCTATAGTATATCTATTAGTTAAAGCTCTAAATGGTAAATATACTAAAGTTAGTCATAATGGTATAATAGAGGTTGGCCTCTACATAGGTATGGTAGAGCTAATATGGGTATTCTTATTCCCAATGTTCTACTTGTTATAGGGTGTAAGCTATGGTTGAGTTTAAAGCTACTATCAAATTATATACTATCGTATACTTAATCTTAGTTGGAGGGGCAATAGTAGAGATCGTATTCATACTTAATGGTATAGCTAAATGGCCCGAGCTCTTCGTTCTTGGGGTTTCAGGTATTCAAGCTAGCTTAATAATGCTATTCTATATGCACATCTTTAGCGAGCCTACATCTATAAGAGCTATGTCTTTAATCACATTGTTATTATTAATGGTACTAGTGTCTAGTGCTGTAGCTAGTGTTATGGCCTGTACACCGTATATTGTTAGGTGATAATCATTGAGAGGAGAGTTAATAGTAGTTTCAATAATCGTCGCTATTCTCCTATCGATTATAATAGCTATAATAGCTAAGCTTTTGAGGGTTATATAGATGAAGTTAAAACTTAGCTTCTTTCCGCATTATTTCATTCTTGGAGCATTATTTATAGCGTTATTTAGCCTCTCGTCAGCAATATATTCATATTATTATGGTATCGGGTTAGGGCCTAAGGAGTGGAGCTTTCTAGATCCATCACCAGTTTACGTCATTAATAGGTTAATGTACCCTATTAGAGTTAATAGTACTATTGGTTTAATAGAAATCCCTCTTGAAGGCAAGATTAACGTGTTCGTGCCACAATATGTAAACTGCCCAGACATATGCCACATAGAGACTGCTATAATGGTAACGGTTATGAGAGAGTTAGAAGTAAAAGGTCTATTAGATAAAGTTGTATGGATAACTATAGATGTGAACCCTTGGAGTAGCAACTTTACAATAGTCAAGAAGTATATGAGGGAGTCTTTAGGTCGAGATTTAGCGGATAAATCGTGGATATGGGTACTAGATGATACTAAGATAATAGACATTTTATGGAAGCAGTTAGATATCAGAGCGGAGAGAGATAATAAGACAGGGCTTATAGGGCATAAAGCAGGCTTTATTGTTGCAGACCAGAGAGGTTATATAAGATACTATGTAATACCAAGAGACTGGTCAAAGCCTAACATAGTAGCAGAGAAAATAATCCAATTATTACTAGATCTAGGTAAAGAGTAAATAATATTCATTGCATAATATAAAAGAACTCTATAGTATCTAATATAAAATTATTATTAAAATATATATTCATTACTTAAAAGTACTCATTAATTAAGGAGGCATAGGGGTTATATCTTGATCGAGAAAGTTCAAAGAAGAGATTTTATTAAAATGCTAGGTATAGCTGGATTATTGGCAGGTACGGGTGGTATAAGTATTCCTATGTTAAGATTTGTTATGCCATCTATACCTAAAGCTCATCCTTACCCTATAACTAAGCTTGTTTGGAGTGATGGTAGTCCTGTAAGGGTAAATGAATTAGAGGTTAATAAGGCGTATATTTTTAACTATCCATTTAAAAATACTCCAAACTTTCTGATAAATCTAGGAGATGAAAAAGGTAATCCGATAAGGATAGAGGTTACATTATACACAGCTATGCCTCCGCTCGCAGAGGAATCCATAGTATTCAGAGTTAAAGATTACGTGAAAGAATCTATCCCAGGATTTGGCTCTCCTTATACTGTTAAAGGTGTTGGTCCACATGGTTCTATAGTAGCTTATAGTGCTATTTGCCAACATTTCGGATGCCCCTACCCAGCTATAAACTTTTATGCCCCAGGTAGAAGTGTACCACTAGCTAGGTCAAAGATAGTGGAAAGAGGAGGTGTAATATACTGTGTATGCCATGGGGGGGCATATGATCCGTATAGAGGTGCAGCTATCCTACTAGATCCTCCACAGAGACCTTTGCCATTTGTTATACTTAGAGAGGAGAATGAAGAGCTCTATGCTGTTAATATTGTAGGAGCTACAATCTTCGGTAAATTCTGTAATACTTGCGGTGAAGAAGGCGATCTTATCGGGTCCATAAGTGTAGTAAAGGAGGCTTAAGTAGGTGATTCTTATGTCTCTTCAGATTAGGAGGTTATATGAGTGGCTAATAGATAGGCTAGGCCTAAATAGATTACCTTTTAGAAGTGTTCCATATAGCTATGTAACTTTAGAGTTCTGGCTTGGAGCTATAGTTGCTGCCTCCTTCATATGGTTAGGTATATCTGGACTCCTCCTACTACTATACTATGACTATGTTAACCCAGCTGAAACTAATAGAAGACTCTTAGAATCTAAACCATTCTTTAAACCTCTATTAACATCGCATCTTATCGCTGCTAATATCATGATACTCGGAGCTGTAGCCCACATGCTAAGAAACTTCCTTGTAGGAGCTTATAAAAGACCTAGAGAAATTTTATGGATTATTGGAGTACTAGCAGGATTCATGGCTCTACAAACAGCATTCTTCGGGTACTCAGCTATAGGAGATAAGATAGCTGTAGAAGCTATAAATATTGGAATAGGATTTGTATCTAGTAGTTTTGGAGAGTACACTGGAAAAATTTTAGCATCAATAGCATTTGATGTTAGCGAATCTACAAGATACCTAAGAATTATAGCTCTACATATAATATTCGCCTTCACATTAGGCTTACTATTCATACTCCATTTCCTCCTATTTGAAGCACACGGCATACACCCAAGCCCTAAAGAGACTAAGTGGAGAAACGAACCTACAACAGTAGATGAGAAAAGGAGCGATATGGCACCATGGTTCCCCGTTAACCTAACATATATACTAGTAATAACTTTTGGAGTCTGGGGTATGATATTCATATTAAGTGCTATACTCCAATCTATAGGCTGGATTCATCAACTACTATATCCTCTACCTATATTTGAAGGAACAGATGTAGCAGAGAAAGCTAGACCGATGCCTCCATGGTTCCTAGTATATGCATTTAAACTATTTCAACTTTCATTCCTATATACCCCGGCTAGCTTACAAGAGATTATCCCTGCTCTTGAAGGTTTTAGAGCATTACCTGTATTCATTGCATCATTCATAGTACCTCCACTAATACTCACAGTCATACCATTCATAGCTAGAGGTAGAACTACGCATCCATTAGACAATATGCTCGCTACCTTCATATTAGGCTTATTCTTGACATATATGGTTCAGCTAACTGTTTGGGGTGCTATAACACTAAGCTTCCATAGCGTACTAACAGCTTTAACAGTATTTATAACTCCAATACTAGTCTTAATACCTGGTCTGAGGCTATTAAGAGTTGCATGGCTTGATATGAATATTAAGAGCGATGCTATAATATTTACTGCTTCAACAATAGTTGCAATAATACTACCATTTGCGGCTCTCATAGCCACAGAAGGTTATAGGACAGAGGTAGGAATAGGAGATGCTATATCTGGGCTACTAGGTGTTGTTATAGCAGGACTATACCTTGGAATAGTAGCATTCTATACTTTCAGGTTTGAATCGTCAAGCGAGCAAGAGTATATCAGTGGAAGTGTTGAGGTGAAAAGTGTCCCGGGCATTTTAATAGCTGTAGCTATATCTGAATTATTCCTAATAGTTTTCACTGGAATACTACTTGCCTTAATAGATCCGTTAGTAGAGCCTATTTTAGCAACATCTTTAATAGGTTTACTCTTACTTTCCATATACGGCTTATCTTATACATTATATAGAGTTATCACAATAGATCATAAGCCTTACAAAGGACACGGAGAAGAGCTACTACCACACTCTCTAGTATTAGCTGGACTAGTAGTAACAATACTTATAGCATTATAGCTTAGATAGGGGGTATAGATGAGGTTAACCCTAACCTTTACGCTAACCGCTACACTAGCTTTCCTAACAGTATCCCTAGGATCCTTAACAAGAGCCTTAGGTGCAGGGTTAGCTTGCGGTGTAGACTGGCCATTCTGCCTAGGTTCTATTATACCTCCTATGATACTCTACGATATAGAGGTAGCTTTAGAGTATACTCATAGAATTACAGCTTACATGACATTCCTATTAGCACTAACAACCCTATATATTGCTATGAGAGATAGCAATATAGCATCTAGGATTAAATATATAGCCTTAACTATGGTTTTAATCATAACTCTACAAGTACTTATTGGTATGTTAGTTGTTAAATTGCACATAGAACCTCTAATATCAGCAATTCATAACATAATGGCTATTCTTATCATTGTAATAGCTACTATAGGAGCAGTAATATCATATTATAACTCTCTATAGCTAAGCGTTAATAGCTCTATTCTCTCATACATGCTTATATTAATTAAAGATATAGTGGATTCTTCTACAAGTTAAAAAGTTATTGTAAGTTACCTTAAGTAAATATTTAATAATGAATGGAATCTTAGTGGAAAAGTCTCCTATACCTCGTAGGTAAATGACTATGCATTAGATACTATGAACCTTATATTATTTTATGGAATTATAGTTCTAAATATGAGTCTCTGCAAACTCTAGCTTAGTCATTAAGTATTTTAAATCTTCATTGATTATATCTAAGATCTTTATAAGCTGTGGGCATACATTCAACTCTATAGCCATCTTAAGTAGTGGTATTAAGTGGACATTTAGGAATCTTACCTGAGCTTTAATACTCTCTAAGCTCTTATCTCTTGATAATTGAGCCATGAAAGCTAGCATAGCAACAAGACTATCAGCATCGTTCTGTGCCTTAAACCCATAGCGTTCATAAAAATCACTTACAGCCTTAGGTAAGAGACTCCTAGATGCTGCATCATAATCTAGTCTAAGCTTAGATGCCTTTAAATCCTCTAATTTACACTCAGAAATATCAATACCAAGCTCATAACTCACATTCTTAGCCTCAGGAAATCCTAATAGGAAAAGACTAAGAGCTAAGTAGACATTAGATCTTAAGCTATCCATACTATCCATAGCAGTTAACCATAAACCAGATAATATTCAATGCTTTTAAATACTAGGAGTGCTCCATGGAAGACTGAAAGACATTTATAGAGATCTATGGAAAATCGCTCTAATTATATATAAATAAATATGTATATTAAGTTTTTAACTTTTAAGTTAAATAAAGTAAACTGAAACAGGTGGTGTGCTATGCATAAGATTTCACGTAGAGATTTCGCTAAGCTAGCTCTCGGCGTAGCTATAACATCTATCTCATCTTCTAGTATTGCGTCTATAGGTTTTAGTCGCGGTAAGAGATTCGCTATGTATATTGATGTCTCTAAGTGTTATGGATGCTATGCTTGCATGGTTGCGTGTGCTGCTGAGAATAATGTTCCAGTAGGTGTCTTTAGGACTTGGATTGAGAGGCATGTGCGCAGTGATGGTACTATAATCTTTGTTCCTAAGCAGTGTAATCACTGTGATAATCCACCCTGTGTTAAGCCTTGCCCAACTGGTGCTACATACGTTAACGATGATGGCTTAGTTCTTGTTGACGACAATAAGTGTATTGGTTGTGGTGCTTGTGTTACAGCATGTCCTTATGGCGCTAGGTATATGAATCCTGTTAAGGGTGTTGTTGATAAGTGTACATTCTGTGATCATAGAATCTATAATGGCTTACTCCCAGCTTGTGTTGAGGCCTGCCCTACTGGGGCTAGAGTATTCGGTAGTTTAACTACAGAAGGTAGCGAGGTTAGGAGATTAGTAGATAGGAATCCTGTTCAAGTACTCAAACCTGAATATGGAGCAAAGCCTATGATATTCTATAGAGATTTACCTGAGGTGGCTAATCTATGAGCTGGCCTGCATATCCTGAGGGATACATGTACCCTAATGAGTTCTTCGAGCCTATAGTTTGGAAGCCTATTATGACAGCATATACTACGATGATAGCTATAGCTTCAGGTCTAGCTATTCTAATGGGTCTTACGCTCATACTTAATTATAAGCCTTTACTTAGATACCTCCCCCTAATGGGTATACTTGGAATAGCTTCTACTCTAGTACTTTTGCTAGGTCCCCTAGCAGATTTGAGAAGACCTGATCAAGCATTCCAAATATTCATATCACCGCATATCATGCCGTCAAACACATATCCTGGAATATCTTATATAGCTATAGTAGCCTATATGTGGCCTATAACAATAATAGTATTCACTTTAGTAACACTACTAGTTATCTCAGCAGATCTCTTAGCTAAAGGTGGCTATTATAGAATACTAGCTCTAGGTTTAAAGAGTGAAGCTGAGTATCCATCATACTATAGGATAGCTAGAATACTAGCAGTCATTCTCCTAATATTAGGATTAGCATGGGCATTCTACTATCCAGGATTACTTTTCATAGCTGAATCCAAACTAATGTTATACAATATTACCCCACTACTTCCACTAACATATACTCTAGGTGCTCTAGTAGCATCAATATTCATATTATCTATAGCATCAATACTTACTAGGATTCACCTAGACAATATTATGGTAAAGATTATCATAGTATCAGCTTTATCTATAATCTTCATTAAACTAATAGAACTTCTAAGAGTTAGCTTCATACTCAGTAATATTCCAGTTATCGATTCATTAACGAGAGTAATGGGAGGAATAATAATATTAACTGTGATATTACTGATTCTAACTGTTATACTAGGGTTATACTCTCTCAGAGACATTAGGATTCTACCTCTAGCTTCATTCATAGGCTTTGTAGCTGTTATACTAGATAGGTGGGTTTATAGTATAAGTGTACAGCAAGTCTCTAAGACAGGGATTGCTATTTTCTCAGTTCATATAGACTTTGTAGAGGCTCTACTTATATCATCATTAATTCTCTTATTCCTAGGGTTAGCAGTAATACTATCAGTAATACTTCCAACTAGGAGTGTAATTCTCGAGAAGGTGTTAGGAGGTGAGAAGCTATGAGTAGTATGTCTAGGAGAGAGTTTACTAAGGGACTTATAGGTCTAGCATTACTAGGTGCTGGTTTAGCAGCTTACTGGCCTGTTATAGATAATATTGTTAGACCAAAATATATTAGGGTAAGCCCTGATCCTCAAGCTGGAGCTAATGTTAAATATGTGTTTTCCTCATGTTTAGGTTGTAATGTTAGATGCGGTATTAAAGTTAGAGTAGTAGATTATAATGGTGTAGAGGTAGTAGAGAGAATCGAAGGGAACCCATACCATCCATATAATAGAGCTGTAGCCTTAGATAATAGGAATATGAGACTATCAGCCTTACCATACAAGACTCCAGTTAGTGAAGCTTTAACTAGATGGCATGGAACACTATGTCCTAGAGGCCAGGATGGAATACATTACTTATATGATCCATATAGAGTCTTGAAGCCTCTAAAGAGAGCCGGTCCTAGAGGTAGCGGAAAGTGGAAGGTTATATCATGGGATCAGCTTATAAAAGAAGTTGTGGAAGGAGGTTTCATAGAAGAAACTGGAGAGAAACTACCCGGTCTAAAAGACTTCTACGTATATGGAAAGCTTAGAGATGCCGGATTTGAAGATCCAAATAAGATACTCTCAGATATGAAGAAAGATGTAGATAATATACTAGCCATTGCTAAGAATGAGAAGACTACATATGAAGATTTAGTTAAGACTATAGAGGAGTTTAAGAGCAAATGGTCTAAGATACTTGGAGAGAAAGGTTTAAAACTCGAAGATATCCTAATAGATCCTAACATGCCAGATTTAGGCACGAAAGCTAATATGGTAGTCTATATGAGAGGGCGAGGTCAGCCTAATACTGATCAGCTCAGCGCTAGGTGGATAAGAAGTATTGGTAGTGTAAACTGGCTTAGACATACATCTTCATGCCAGCTAGCTTTCTACACTGGTAATAAGTTCTGGGAAGGATACTATGATTTAAATGTTGATGTTATAGGCGCTAAGGTTATTATAGCAGCTGGTATAGGTCTAGGTAGGGCTCACCCCGGTGCTACAGGTCAAGGTGTTCTGATAGAGAGAGCTGCTGAGGGCCAATTAAAGCTATTCTATGTTAATCCTCATGCTCCGAGAGTTCAGGCTAGAGGTAATATAATATGGGTTCCAGTCAAGCCTGGAGAAGATGGAGCATTAGCTATGGCTATAGCTAGGATTCTAATAGAGAATAAGTGGTATGATGAGAAGTTCTTGAAGGCTCCTAACGATTCCGCAGCTAAGGAGCTAGGCTACCCAATATATACTAATGCTACATGGCTAGTAATATTTGAGGAGGATCATGCTAGGTTCGGTGAATTCTTAAAAGCTAAGGATGTAGGTTTAGAAGATTCAGATAAACCCGTTGTAAGTATCGGCGGAGAGTTAAATGTATTCGATAAGGTTAAAGTTGCAGATTTAGATGTAGATATGAGGATTACATTAAAGACTGGCGAGACTATTAGGGTAAAGACTGCTTTTAGCATATATAAAGATGAGGTATTTAGTAGAAGCTTAGAGGAGTGGCTTGAGATAGCATCTCCCTACTCTAAGGATACACGAGAGTTTAGAGAATATGTTGAGCTTGTAAAGCAAATGGCTAAAGACTTTGCTGAAGCTGCCCCCCAAGCAGGGACTTATATCCATAGAGGTATAGCGATGCATCCAAATGGAGAATATACTACGTGGACTTATAGAATGCTTGATACTCTAATAGCGAACTTCCATAGGAAGGGTGGAATACTAGGTAGACCCTCAGTAACAAGCTTCTTAAGTTATATTTATGAACTAGGTGTATCTCCCGTAGAGCCTGTTAGATGGGGTCCACCAATTGATAGGCATGGTGTAGCTTATGAAGACAGCTTAGAATATTGGCTTAGAGTGAAGAGAGGAGAGAATCCATATCCTACTAAGAGACCATGGTATCCGCATTCGCCTGAGGAGAGCTATACTGAGCTATTCGCTGGCATAGCTGAAGGGTACCCGTATAGGGTTGGAGCTCTAATATTATTCTATGCTAACCCAGTTCTATCAACAAATTATGGAGTGAAATTCATAGAGGTTCTAAAAGATACAACAAAAATACCCCTATTCATAGGTATAACAACTACTATAAATGAATCCTACATATATGCTGACTACATAGTCCCTGATACTACCTACCTAGAAACTGGGACTAGCGGTGTACAGTTCCTATATTCTAGTGGTGCTGGAGTCGTACGTGCCGAGACTTGGAGAAGCCCAGCTATAATGCCTCTCACAGAGTATATAGGGAATTGTCCCTATGGACACCCGAGATACGCCTCATTCTGGGAGTTCTTCATAGATGTTGGTAAAGCACTCAGAATGCCAGGTTATGGTGAAAACGCTATCCCCGGAGTTAAGGGTAGGAAGCATGAGGGTAAACTATTCCCTCTACACTGCTACTGGGAGTATATTCTAATGTCATTTGCTAACGCAGCGCTACATGCTAAAGATTTAAAGATTATACCTGAAAGTATTCCAGCTGATGAAATCGAGTTTGTTAATAGAAATTACCCAATAGCTAAATTCAGAGACATACTACCACCCGACGAGTGGCCTTATGTAGCCTATGGTCTAGCTAGGGGAGGAGTCTTCACAAGCTATGAGGAGAGCTTTGATACTAAAGGTATATCTAAGAGAAGCGTACCTGGTGATAGAATTCTAAGATTCTGGTATGATAAGCTAGCTAAGACTAGAAATAACGTAACAGGAGAGAAATTCTGGGGAGGACCCAGGTATCTACCACCAGCTATATATGCCCCAGTACCTGGCGTGAAACTTGAAGGAGAAAAGATTAAGGGACTCCATGGAATCCCATTAAAGACCCTATATAAAGACTATACGTTCAGACTATACTTCTCATCAGGACCCCTACTAACTAAGCATAGGAGTATATTCTATTACTGGATAAGGCAAGTTATCCCAGAGAACTATGCAATAATACACCCAGATGACGCGAGGAAGCTAGGTATAGAGACTGGTGACGTAATTAGAGTAATTACACCCACAGGATCAATAGAGGTTCCAGTAGTAGTTGAGCCTACAACAATACCCGGAACTATACATATACCATATGGGCTAGGTAGATGGGCCGATACTATAGTATCAAAGCCTAAGTACTTTAACTTAAATGATGAGAGCCTAAAGAGGATTATAGAAGAGCTCCCAGAAAAGGTCGAGATTCCCGAGGATGCAGTAAATCCCGTTAGGGGGCTCCCAGAATTCGTTAAGAAAATACTATTCACCAAGAGTCCTAGAGAATACTATGAGAGAGGCTTAGCTATAGATGAGTGGAGGTTTAATGGAGTTACTCCAAACGTGGTTGAAATGCCTGATCCATCACTTGGAGGATGGCCTATTCAGTCATGGCTTGGAGCAAGTCAAGCATACTATAGTAACCCTGCTAAAATTGAGAAGACGGGGAAGAAGCATAAGTTTAAGACAGCATTTATAGTCTGGTAATCAACATCTACTTCCAATTCTTTCCCTCTCCTTTCTTTAGATTAAGCATTCTATAGAGTTATACTATTTAACTGGTTTAACCTAGAATATTTTCTCTTCATAACCTTCTTTAAGGCGTAGTTGAAGTCTTCTAGACTTACTACTTTAGAGTTTCTCCTGATTGCAGAGTATACTGCTTCTACTACTAGGATTCTAATATCTGCTCCGCTAAACCCCTCAGTTCTACTAGCGATCTCTTCTAGGTCTACATCGTCACCTAATGGTACTTTTCTAGTATGTATTCTTAGTATCTCTACTCTCTCTATCTTATCCGGTAGTGGTAGTTCTATTATTCTATCAAATCTTCCAGGTCTTAGGAGTGCTGGGTCTAGTAGGTCTATTCTATTTGTTGCTGCTATTATCTTAACATTTGATAGTGGATTGAATCCATCAATTTCTGCTAGTAATTGTAGCATTGTTCTCTGTACTTCTCTATCTCCGCTTGTACCTAGATCTAGCCTCTTAGCTCCTATAGCATCTATCTCATCAATAAATAGTATGCTTGGAGCCTTCTCCCTAGCAAGTTTAAAGACTTCTCTAACTATCCTAGCACCCTCTCCTATAAACTTATTCACTAGCTCACTAGCAGTAATCTTTATGAATGTTACTTGACTCTCCCCAGCTAGAGCTCTAGCCAGTAAAGTCTTACCAGTACCTGGTGGTCCATGCAATAGTATACTTTTAGGAGGCTCTACCCCCATCTTAATAAATAACTCTGGGTTCTTAAGTGGGAGTATTACTATCTCGTAGAGCTCTCTAATCTGCTCTTTAAGACCACCTATATCATTAAATGTAACTTTAGGCTTCTCCTCTACTACCATAGCCTTAACAGTTGTATCATAGTAGCTCGGTAGTATATCTACAATAGCTGATCCTCTACTATTAAGTGCTACTATAGTTCCAGGCTTAATCTTAGACTTATCAACTTTATCTGCTATAGTAACTATGAGGTTTGGTCCCGAGCTACTCTTAACAAGGTATCTATCATTATCTAGGATATCTAAGACTACAGCTTCAATATGTGGAGGTGAGAGTAGCTTAGTAATCTCTTCCCTATAATATTCTAAGTCTCTCTCTAGGCTAACCTTAGCTTGAGTTAATAACTTAACTCTCTCTCTTAGAATCTTAACTTCAAGCTTATCATCGCTAGTATGAAGTTTATCGTTATAAGACACAACCTCCACCGTCTACTCTATGAGCATAGTAAAGCTATAGGTAGGTAGGCTAGTTAATACTCTAGTAATCTCCTAAGCTTAACTCAACCATATGTACATTTAAATCTCTAGTACCCTAACTAGTACATTGGAGGACAGTATTGACTACTAGAGATGTACTCTACTGTGAAATATGTGGAGTTAAAGCAGAGAATCTCTACAGAGTATTAATTGATGAATCTGAATTCAATATATGTGCTAGGTGCCTTAGTAAGTTAGGCTCTAAAGCTATAATTATAACTCAGCAAGAGAGAAGAGAAGAGAATAAACCTAAAGCTAAGCCAGTTAAAACTTACCCTCCTGAAGGCTACGATTTAGTAGAGGATTTTGGTGAAAGAGTTAAGAGAGCTAGAGAAGAGAGGGGGTGGAGTGAGAAGGTTCTAGCACAGAAGCTTAGAGTAAGCATTGATGTTATTAGAAGGATAGAATCTGGTAAGTATAAGCCAACAATACATTTGGCTCGAAGCTTAGAGAATATACTTAAAATTAAACTCTTAACACCCACTGAGGAGGCTGAAGAGGAGGTTATATCAAAGCCTGATAAGGTTACTTTAGGAGATATTGTTGTTATTAGGAAGAGAGGTGAGAAGTAGCTGGCTGACAAAGCATATCTCATAATACCTAGAAGTTTAGAAGATCAGCTAGAAGAAGCTAAAATACTAGCTGAGATAGCCGGCTATGAGGTAGTAAGAGTATGGAGGAGTAGGTATACCTGGAGGCTTGGTAGGGGGCTTATAGAGGATATTGCTAAGGCTGTGAGAGAGGATAAGCCGAGCATAATAATATTCTATGGTGATTTAAAACCATCATCATCATTCCAGATCACCAAGAAAGCTATGGTTAGAGTTATAGATAGGGTTTTATTAATACTAGAGATATTTACTAAACATGCTGGTACTAGGGAAGCACTACTCCAGATAGAAATGGCTAGAATAAAGCACGAGTTACCTCTCATTAGAGAGTTAATTAGGAGGAGTAAGCTAGGAGAGCTTCCAGGATTCCTAGGGCCTGGAGGATACGCTATAGATAGCTACTATAAGCATCTAACTAGTAGACTCTCTAAGATAAGAAGAGAGCTAGAGAAGCTTAGATTAACTAGGAGGTATAGGTTAGAGTCTAGGAGAGAGAAGGGGTTTCCCCACGCTGTCCTAGTAGGCTACGCGTCTGCAGGTAAAACATCAATATTCAATAAGCTTACAGGCGATCGTAGGATAGTTGGAGAAGAATATTTCACAACACTACACCCAAAACATACAGCTATAAAAGTCAATGGATTCAATATAATACTTATAGATACTATTGGATTTATTAGAGATATCCCCCCAGAGATTATTGAAGCTTTCCATATCGTATTAGAGGAGATTAAGTACTCTGATGCAATAATATTTGTTGTCGATATATCTGAAGACGACCATACTATTAGGGATAAGGTTAGGGCTGGGATTAAGACTTTAGCTAAGTTAGAAGCATTAGGTATACCCTTAATTATAGCAGCTAATAAGGTAGATAAGATTGAACCTAAGATACTAGAATATAGGCTTAATCTTTTATCTAATCTAGTAGACAATCTCAAACCAAAACCTACGATAATACCTACATCAGCTACTCTAGGCTCTGGTTTAAACGAGCTGGTTGAGGCTATAGCTAAAACTCTGGGTTTAAGCATGAGGAGGAGTGAAGTAGTTGAGCACGCTGAAAAACCCTTCTAGGATCTATGGTAAAGTCTATGTGCTAAGATTAGGTCATAGGGTAGGAAGGGATAAGAGGATTACTACTCATGTAGGACTTGTTGCTAGAGCTTTTGGAGCTAACGGCTTTATTATTGAAGGAATATGTGATGATAGCGTTATGAGCTCTATAGCTAAAGCTCTCAGTATATGGGGTGGGCATATGCTCCTAGACTGTGGTGTTCAAGGCTTAGAATATGTTAAGTCATGGAGAGAGAGTGGTGGAGAAGTTATCCACTTAACTATGTATGGGCTTCTACTTGATGATATTATAGATTATATTAGAGTATCCCCTAAGCCTAAGCTAATAATAGTTGGTGCTGAGAAAGTAGAGAGGATATATTATAATGTATCAGATTACAATATAGCAGTGGGGCATCAGCCTCATAGCGAAGTCTCAGCCCTAGCAATATTCCTTGATAGATTATTTAGGGGTCAGTGGACTAATATAGAGTTTGAGGGGGCAAAACTGAAGATAATACCTTCTATAAGGGGGAAGAGAGTGGTAAAGATTGAGTACTGAAAAGATTATGAAGAGTCTAGAGAGGCTAGTAGAGTCTATAGCTAATAGTAATGAAGTTGATCCTCAGAAGGCGAAACACGTATTTAAGCTAGTCTTAGAGTATAGCCTTAGAGGAGGTAATGGATTAACCGATATTGAGCTAGAAGAGCTTACAGGCTATAAACAAGCTGAGATAAGGAGAATTCTTAGAATATTCTATGACGCAAAAATAATAACTTATAATAAGAGTAAGCATCCAGAGCTCGATACTGTCAGGTACTACTGGAAGATAGACTTAGACTCTATGAATATGACTCTACTTAAAATGAAAAAAGCAGTATTAAGTAAGTTAAAACAAAGACTTGAATATGAGTATAATAATGAGTTCTATAAGTGCCCAGAAGATGGATCTAGGTATACTTTTAGTGAAGCTTTTAACCAAGAATTTAAATGCCCCAAATGCGGCGCAATACTTCAAAGAGAAGATAATAGTGAGATTATTAAGGAATTAAATAATGTTGTTAAGAGGCTTGAAGAGGAGATAAAGAGGGATGAGAGAAAAGTATATAGTAGTTGACCTATTCTCAGGTGGGGGTGGATACGCTAGAGGATTCGAAGAATCTGGCTTCAAAGTCATAGCTGCTATAGACAACTATCCCCCAGCAGCTAAGACTTATAAAGCAAACTTCCCCCACGCGACAATGATAGTAGAGGATATAAAAGATGTAACATATAGGGATATAGTAGATGTTACTGGCTATAATAGAGGAGACATTAATGTAGTCATAGCTAGCCCTCCATGCGAGCCTTTTACATCAGCTAACCCAAATAGAATGAAAAACCCTATAGATAGGCTCTACAGCGACCCTATAGGTAATCTTTTCCTACACGCTATAAGGCTCATTGGAGAGTTTGAGCCAGAGGTTTTTGTTATAGAGAATGTTCCAGGTATTCTAGAAGAGCCTATAAAGAAAGCTATAAAGTATGAGTTAAAACGGATAGGTTACGACAAGGTATACTTTAATATACTTAAAGCTGAAGACTATGGTAGCCCTAGTGAGAGAGTCAGAGTATTTATATCAAATATTAAACTAAGCCCACCTAAGAATCCAGGTCCTACTGTAGAAGATTCCATAAAAGATCTACCAGAGCCAGGCTCACCTTATCCTCCAAACCATGAGTATCCAGAAGAAGTGCCTAGAAGACATAAGAGGAGAGTAGCTAAATTAAAATGGGGAGAATCTCTAATATACTTCCAAGGTGCAGATAACAGTAAACATCCAAACTACATAAAACTACACCCTATGAGGAGAGCTCCAACAATAATGGGCTCAACAAGGCTAATACACCCATATGAGCCTAGACTATTAACAGTAAGAGAGCAAGCAAGACTAATGGGATTCCCAGACCACCACATATTCCTAGGAGGCAGAGACTCACAATACAATATGGTTGGAGAAGCAGTACCACCACCACTCGCAAAAGCCATAGCAGACTACATAGTACAAATGATAAGAAAAAGAATAGAGGGAGCACAAACAGTTCCCCGCTCTAGGTCTTTGTAGGTTCTCCTAGGGCTAATTATGCCTTTATCCTAAGCTTTATTAAGGCTACTAGTCACTCCACCTGGAGATCATGGGCACTCTCCCGGGCCTAACAACACTAGGCTCACATCTAGTCTTAGCCACCAGGCTCATCCTAGGATTAGAAATCATAGCTTATAAGCATTTCCTCAAACATAGAGAAGAAACAGCCCGAGTATCATGCTAGCATTAATTGCAAAGAAAGCTCAGGCATAAGGTTATGGCGCCGGGGGCGGGATTCGAACCCGCGCGCCCCTAGAGGGGCAACGGGTCTCAAGCCCGTCCCCTTAGTCCGCTCGGGCACCCCGGCACCATATGATATTTTAATATTAAAAGCTTATGGGGGTTATGTTTTCTCTTTTAAATTAACTTAGGGGTCTAGTATGGTTATCTTGTAAGTTGTTTTATCTCTATATATACGTCTTGTGGTACTTGTATTCTCATTAGTCTTCGTAGTACTCTTTCATCTGCTTCTATGTCTATTAGCCTCTTGTGTATTCTTAGTTCCCAGTGTTCCCAGTATTTTGATCCTTCTCCATGTGGTAGTTTGAATGTTGGTATTTCAAGTCTTTTTGTTGGTAGTGGTACTGGGCCTCTTATCCTTACTCCTGATTTTTCTGCTACATCTTTTATTTGTGCTACTACTTCTTCAAGGTTTTTAACATTTGTACTCCACAGCCATATTCTAATCTTAAATGGCATTTGTTTGACCTCTTATTAGTGTTTATCTGGCTTTAACTTCTACTTTAGCTTTAGCAACATCTGTTACTATGCCAATACCTATTGTTCTATTCATATCTCTCATTGCGAATCTTCCTAATGCTGGAAACTCGCTGAACTTCTCTACAACTAGAGGCTTTATTGGCTTAAACTTTACTATTGCTGATTCTCCTGGTTTAAGGAATTGGGGCTTCTCCTCTAATACCTTACCTGTTCTCGGATCTAGCTTAGCTACTATCTCAGTCATCCTAGCACTTACACTAGCTGTATGTATATGTATTACTGGGGTATATCCAAGTGTTAGAGCACTTGGATGCCATACTACGAATAGTCTAGCTGTAAACTCTTCAGCTACAGTTGGTGGGCTATCGACACTACCTGCTACATCTCCGCGTTTAACCTCTTCTTTTGATACACCTCTAAGAGCAAAGCCTATGTTATCTCCTGGCTCTGCCTTAGGTAGATCTTGGTAGTGCATTTGTATACTTCTAACCTCAGCAACTATACCTGGAGGCATTACCGCTATCTTATCTCCGACTCTTAAGACTCCAGTCTCTACCCTACCAACAGGTACTGTACCGGCTCCAGGTATAGAGTATACTCCAGATATAGGTATTCTTAGAGGTTTATCAATAGGCTTCTGGGGGACTTTAAGCTGATCTAAAGCCTCAACAATTGTAACTCCTGTATACCATGGCATATTAGGGCTTCTCTCTATAAGGTTCTCACCTAGCCACCCACTTGTTGGTATAAATGGGACTACATCTGGGTTATAGCCAATACTTTTCATAAACTTCTTTAATACAGCAGTTATCTCATCATACCTCTTCTTATCGTAATTAACTTCTGAAGCATCCATCTTATTAATAGATACAATAACCTGATCTATACCTAGCGTCTTAGCTAGTAGCAAGTGCTCTCTAGTCTGACCTTCAGGGCTCATACCAGCCTCAAACTCGCCCCTCCTTGCTGATACTACTAGGAGAGCAGCGTCAGCCTGGCTTGCTCCCGTTATCATGTTCTTAACGAAGTCTCTATGACCGGGGGCATCTATGATAGTGAAATAGTATCTCTTAGTCTCGAATTTAACGAAAGCAGGATCTATTGTTATTCCTCTATCTCTCTCTTCCTTCATCTTATCTAGTATCCATGCAAACTTGTTATCTTCTTTACCTCTACTCTTTGCTAATTCTTCTATTTCCCTAAACTTCTTCTCATCAATAAATCCTAGCCTCCAGAGTAGATGACCTACTAGAGTACTCTTACCATGATCCACGTGACCTATTACTACTAGGTTTAAGTGAGGCTTTTCAGACACTTAAACCACCTCCAAACATACCTATCTATCTCTAGGATTTTAAAGTTTACCTAGAGCTTAAAGCTATTCTCTCAATCTCCTCCTTTTGTCTTATAGAGTAGCTTTGAGGGTCTCCCCTAGATGTTCTAATAATTTCTTCTGCTAAACACTCTTCTATAGGTCTAGGGTTATTAAATGCACATAGCCTAGCACCTTCAGTTATGAACCTTAAAGCTAAGTCTACTCTTCTCTGAGGTGATACGTCTACTGAGACATGATATGTTATACCACCATACATTATCCTAGTAGTCTCCTCTCTAGGTGCAGCCTTCTCTATAGCTCTAACAAGAATCTGTAGAGGGTTCTCACCTGTCTCTAGGTATATGAGGTCAAAAGCTGTCTTAACAATATTATAGGCTAGCTGTTTCTTACCACCACTCCTACCAGGCCTCATAAGCTTATTAATAAGCCTCTCAACTAATGGAACCTCAGCTTTACCAAAGCGTCTATGCTCATGCCTACCTCCAGTATGTGGCAGTATGACTGGTTTAAGGCTAATATACTTCTTCAGGCTTAGATCCCTAACCTCAACCCCTATATAACTCCACTTTCCAAACAATAGTGGTAAATTAGGGTAAACATCTAATTTTTCAGACATACACGTACACCTACATGCATTTATAAATATTTAAACCCTAAAACTTTATAGGTTAAGTATTCTATGCTAGTATAGTGTAGCATTGTAGTGTGATTATTGAGGGATGAAGCAAAAGACTCTATTGTGTACTTTTCACTGCTCCCTTTCTTCTCCCAGTTCTTCTAGCTGCTATATGACCTACTTTCCTACCTGGAGGAGCTCCTCTCGATACTGTTGATGGCTTACTCCTCCTCTTATGTCTTCCTCCGCCAAACGGGTGACTAGCTGCTACCATTGCTACACCTCTTGCTCTAGGCCATTTTCTAGCTTTTACTTTCCATTTATGATAAGCGTTTCCAGCCTTTAATAATGGCTTTTCTATTCTTCCAGCTCCTGCAGGTACTCCTATTGTAGCTCTACAGAGTGCTTGAAGTTCTTTCTGTTTACCGCTTGGGAGCTGAACTATGACTTTATCTCCAGCTTTACCTAGAATTATGGCATAGCTTCCAGCTTGTCTTGCTAGCTTGCCTCCATCTCCAGGTCTATGCTCAATATTGAATATAATTGCACCTTCAGGTATACTAGATAATGGTAGTATGTTTCCAGATTCAGGCTTAGCTTGAGGTCCAATCTCTATGACTTGCCCTACATACGTCCCCTCAGCTGCTGGTGCTAGGAATTCTACACCATTCTCTAATACTATATGAGCTAGAGGAACATATCTACCTGGATCATGTATTAACTCTACGATTTTACCTTTAAGAGTCTCACTAGATAATGGCGGGTACTTCGCAGGCCCTGGATGTATATGGCCTGGGCTTCTAAATGTAGACGTTCCTCTCCCAGCTCTCTGCTGTATAAGACTCTTACCCAAACTCTAAACCCATAAATCTAACTCGGCTCTACACCTATTAAGCTTAAACTTTATTAAAGTGGAATACTAGACTAAACACTAACTATAAAACCTCTAATAATCAAGAGATTTATGGGGCGGCGGTCGTCTAGCCTGGACTAGGACGCCGGCCTTCCAAGCCGGCGATCCCGGGTTCAAATCCCGGCCGCCGCACTAGTATGTATAGATACCTCTTTATACTTCAACCTACTGTTAGACTATTGTTTATTTAAACTTGTAGCTTTAAACTTTCCCTATTCTTAGAGGCTTACTGGTGTATTTAGTTGTTTGAAGATAAGCGGGTTGTAGAGGTTTTAGAGAAGTATAGGGCTTTGTGGTCTATTGAGCACGCGCTGAGTCTAATGGGTTGGGATTCTGAGACATATATGCCTAGTGAGGGTGTTAGAGGTAGGTCTATAGCATCAGCTGAGCTTGTATTATTACATAGGAGGCTTCTCTTAGATAATATAGCTCCTATAGTAGAGAAGCTTGTAGACTCTGAGACTCTCAACTTATACGAGAAAGCAATTGTAAGAGTATTATGGAGAGAGGTTGAGAAGATAAGGAAGGTCCCTGAGAGGATCCACTATGAGCTAGCTAAGCTTAGAGTTGAAGCCTCTAAGGTATGGCGTAATGCTAGACCTAAAGGCGAGTTTAATGTTTTTAAGCCATACTTAATTAGAATATTTGAGCTTAAGAGAGAGGAGGCTGAGCATTTAGGATACTATGACCACCCTTATGATGCCTTACTAGACTTATATGAGGAAGGTCTTAGAGATAAAGATGTGAAAGCGATATTCTCGAGTATAGTACCAACTATTAAGCGTGTACTAGAGAGAGTATTAGGTGAAGGTTACTATCCTAGAGCACATATGCTTGAAAACATAGAGTATGATGTAGGTGAATTAGAGAGAGTTAATAGAGAAATCCTTAATATACTAGGATTCCCGTGGAGTAAGGGTAGACTAGATGTTAGTGCACACCCCTTTACAACAGGATTATCTATATGGGATGTCAGAATAACTACTAGGTACGAAGGTAGAGACTTTAGGAGGAGTATGTTTGCAGTAATACATGAGTTCGGCCATGCACTATACGATCTCCAAGTAGACGAGAAATTTGCAATGACACCCTTAGAGGGAGGAGTGAGTCTAGGAGTTCATGAGAGTCAGAGTAGATTCTGGGAGAATATTATTGGTAGGAGCTTAGCATTTACTAAGATAGTAAAGCCTATAATAGATAAGCATCTAAAATTTACTAGAGACCTCGATATAGAGGAGATCTATAAGTATTTTAACATCGTGAGACCTAGCCTTATTAGGGTTGATTCTGATGAAGTCACATACAACCTGCACATATACTTAAGGTATTCGCTTGAAAGGATGATTGTAGGCGGGGAGATTAGAATAGATGATTTACCCGAGATATGGGATGATATGATGGAGGAGCTCTTAGGAATAAGACCATCTAACCCATCAGAAGGAGTCATGCAAGATATACACTGGTCTATAACAGCTATAGGTTACTTCCCAACGTACACTATTGGTAATCTACTAGCAGCTCAAATAAAAGCTACATTAGACCGTGAAGTTGGTAAATTAAGTCAATTAATTGAATCTAGCATGTTTGATTCTATTAGAAGCTTCCTAAGAGGAAAGATTCACATATATGGCAAGCTATATCCACCTAAAGATCTAATAGTTAAGAGTCTAGGCGAGCCTTTAAACCCAGAGTATTTCAATAAGTACCTCGAAGATAAATATGTCTATAAGGTTACTTAATCAATAGGCTCAATAGGCTCTCTAGAACTTATTTTCCTTAGCGGATCAGCTTCTAAAGGTAACTTTGAACCCTTATCTATGTAATCTACTAGCATACTAGCTAGAGCTGGGGCTATTGAGAAGCCGACACCATCAAACGCTGTTAGTATGTAGAGTCCCTCTCTCAGCCTGCCTACAAGCGGGTAAGAGTCCCCAGTTCCTGAGCATGGTGCTGAGGCTATGTAAGCTATCTTATACTTGCTTATTAATCCTCTCTTTCTCGCTCTCTCTAACACCTCTATAGTGATACTATCGTCTGGTTTTAATGCTTCTTCTGGTCTGTTAACTACTAGTTTAATACCATCTCCTAAGGCTATGGTATTATCGTATGCTTTATTTACATAGTAGCCTATAGTATCATCTATTACCATTACATTTATTCTAGGCTCTTCTAGTCTAACTGCTTGACACCTGTAGACTATGATGTTCTGGGTTTCAACTAGGTCTATAGACCAGGGGCCGGCAGCTACTATGATATCTCCCCTTATAATATCGTTTCCTACTCTAACTCCTTCCATAGTTATATTACCCCATCTGCTCTTAACTTCAACATTTAGCTCTCTAATCTTAGTTATGAGTGTATCTATAAGCCTCTTAATATTAATCCTATAACCTTCAATATGTACTATATTCTCGTCGTCAAATAATTTAATATTTCCTAGAAATTCTCTAGCATAATCTATACTAACATACTTAGCCTTAACTCCCTCTTCCAAGAGCTTATTGACTACACTAGACATGAACATAAGTTCTCTTGAGAACCATAAGCTATCAACAACTTCAATTATACTATCTTCAAGTCTTAAATAGTATTTTAGTGTCTCAAAGGCCCAGCTAATGAATGGCTCAGGCATATGGTATGTTAGTATACCCGAAGAGCTACTAGCTACTATAGATGTAAGCTCTGGGATCCCGACTAAGGCAACCTTATAGCCTCTCTCAGCTAGCATATGAGAGACACTAAGCCCAGCTATCCCAGAACCAACAACTACAAAATCATATCTCATAACCGAATCACCCTATTCTTCAGATAATCACAGAGGATACTAAGACCACTATTATATATTCTATTCCAGGCTTAAAAGCTTAATATGCAGAAACACCTATTAAAACACTAAAATAAAATTAAACAATTACATAAATTTAATGTAAACATTTAAGCTCTAATATAGTAATATATGTATGGTGATAATAGTGTCAGAGTTTAGTAGAGAAATTGATAGAATAATAGGTAAAGTTGAGGACGCCTATAGAGAAGCTATAGATGAGCTTGAAGAGCTTAGGGGATCCATAACCAAGTGGTATGGATACATTAGGATTGGGAGGTTACATAAGAGGTTAGAAGATATAGTTGAAGATTTTGAAGAAGAACTACTAGAAGCTAAGAGGCGCCTGAGAGAAGTTAAGAGAGAAGCTGAAAAGAGAGGAGACGAAACTACACTTAGAAAAGTAGAAGAAGTAGATAAGCTTATAGAAGATAGAGTCAAAGAATTTACAAAGAAGTATGAGAGTACCATCAAGGATATAGAAGAGAATTATCCAGGAGCTAAAATTAGGAAAGGACCACACTGGGTAGCAATATCAATACTACCCCAAAGATTAGCTAGCATTGTTAGTAGAGAAGTTGGAGAAGCTCTAAGAACAGCCATGGAAGAGATAAAAAGAGCTACTGAGAGTGTATCAACTATAGTATCATCTATTAGGCTTAGAGAAGAAGATGCTAAGATAATAGATGAGCTCGTAGATTCAGGGATATTTAAGAGTAGGAGTGAAGCAGTAGCCTTCTTTACGAGAAAAGGTATAGAGGCTTCTAAAGAATGGCTTGAGAAAGTTAGAGAGAATATTGGGAAGATAAGAGAGCTCCAAGAAGAGGTTAGAAGAGAGCTTGAGAAAACCTAATCTAAATGAGGAAACTTTACTAAATCCATGGTATGCAGGCTTCTAGTATTTTTCTCTGAGTATCCTCTTCTATATGTTTATATTTATGATCTTCTAACCTTCTACAATCTATTCTTAGTCCATTAACATCTACTAGCCCGTGGCCTAGGTACTCTACGTTCTGTGCTGGTCCTTTACCCTTTAGCCTTAAAATGTCATAGCCTAGGTCTTTAGGGGGCGTCTTGAGCTTATATGATACTGAGGCTAGTTTAGCTGCTATTCTAGCTTCTCTAGTATTACCTCTAGCCTTATAACTCTCTTCTCCAACCATGACTATTGATACCCCGGCTTCAGTAGCAGCATAGATTAATAGTGCTGTTGAAGCATGGGTATCTATATCAGCCATCTCGATGGCATTATTCAAGCCCAACATTAATGGTGCGTTTATAGTCTTAGAAGCTTCTCTAGCTGTTATAAGTGATTCTAGGACTCCAGGGTATATAGGTGGATTTACTATGGGATCAATAATTACCATATTATATCCTAGGCTTACGGCTTTCTCGTAAGCCTTCCTAAGCTGTCCTAGTCTAGACCTCCAGCTACTAATCTTCTCAGGTATTATAACGTAGGCTGCTACATCTCTCAAATGTCTAGGTATATATTCTAGGGTTGAAGTGGTTAAACTCATAGCTATTGGAGCCCCCATTTCTACTGCTTCAATTAACGTATCAATCCTCCCAGGATCAGCTGCTATAGCTGCCTCAACATTATCCATTAGAGCTTCAAGTACTTTAAGGTATACCACCTTATCAATACTAGGATTAGAGCTTAAAACTATAAAGTCTGCACCTTCAGAAACCCTATAGTTAGCTTCATCAACTAGGCTATCTACGCTTATATCCCCATCATAGTATATGTCTGAGGCTACTAGTATAGGAGGAGGTCTTTTAGGGATCCTCAATCCTCCTATGGTGAATGTTCCAGTATAACTATCTATAATCTCATTATAAACTCTATCTATGATAAGCTTCATTTTATCTCCAAGTACTTTTTCAGCGTGAATCTTAGGGCTAAGATTATCTATACTTACAACACTCAATATGTATGGTAGAGTATATATTGATATAGGGCCTTTAACAACTCTTACATGAAGATTAGAGTAGTCGTAGGGGGAGGAACCTGGAATCACGGCATAATCAAACTCCATATCTCCTAGTAGCCTAGCTATATTCTCTGGCCTAAAATCGCTAACTTTAATTACGCTAACGTTATATTTTAGCTCTTCAAGTTTCCTAAGCACCTCAACGTCTATATGCTTAAGATTAGTTAATAATACGAGATTCAATAATAATCCCCAATTAGATTACATATGCGTGTATTTTAATACATAATATTAAAACCTTTAAATAGCTTAAAGTATTGGGAGATGAATATAGCATGGCAGATGATGAGAAGAGAAATCTAAGAATGGGTCATTATAAGAAGAGTGGGAGAGAAGGTGAGAGTAGCCAAGGGATGGGGAGCTATAGGGATGTAGCCGGGAGAATGAAAGAAGTTGCAAGGCAACAGAGTATGGCTACATCTAATATGATGAAGATTAGGTATAAGATAGTTATTATGAGTAGTAAGGGGGGCGTTGGGAAGTCTCTTGTAACATCTAGCTTATCGGCAGCAATAGCTAGTATGGGTAGGAGTGTTGGAGTATTAGATGCAGATTTTCATGGCCCATCAATACATAAGATGCTTGGAGTTCCTACAGGTTATGGAATGCTTGCTAGGATAGATGGAACAGTAGATCCTGTAGTTACATCTATAGGAGTTAAAATAGCATCTATAGGATTACTAATACCTAAGGATGATGTAGCTTTGATATGGAGGGGTCCTATAAAAGCTAGTGCTATAAGAGAGCTCTTAGCATACGTTAACTGGGGCCCACTAGACTATATACTAGTAGATTTACCACCAGGTACTGGGGACGAGTCTTTAACAATAGTTCAATCAATACCTAGGGTATCTGGTCTTATCTTAGTTACAATTCCTAGTGAGGTATCCAAGTCTGTAGTTAAGAAGGCTATAGCATTTGCTAGTAAGCTTAAGACACCAATAATAGGTATAATAGAGAATATGAGCTACTATAGGTGTCCTCATGGGGAGGTTATACATATATTCGGTAAAGGTGCGGCTGAAGATCTAGCGAGAGAATATAATATACCCTTCCTTGGAGCTATACCATTAGATCCTAGGATTAGGGAGTGTAACGATGAAGGTAAAATATTCTTCCTAGAGTATCCTGACTCAGAGGCGGCAGTCGTATTTAGAGAGATAGCTAAGAGGGTTATAGATATAGTTGAGAATGGTAAGGCGGTTATACCAGAGATTAGAGAAGATTAGACTATGCCTAGCTTTGTAGCTAATTCTCTAGCATTATAGCCGGGGGCTAGTTTAATGTAGGCCTTCTTTTCTCCACGGCTAGTTATTAGTACTCTAATTTTTACTACTTTAACCTTAAATGTTTCTTCAAAAAATCTCTTTATATCATGTTTAGTTGCTCTTCTATCTACTATAACTGATATGGTATTTTCTTCATCCATAAGCTTAGTAGCTTTCTCACTAGTATGGGCTCTTAAGACAATACTCTCTTTACTCAATCTAGGCTCACCTTAAACCTATTAACTAAGATATCTATAGCTCCTACTGTTAGCAATGTTAATCTACCAGGCACTCCCCCAGGGGCTAGGTGTATTACACTAACTATTGATGGTGTTACAACATCTACCCCAGGCAGATTCCTAACTGCTTTAGCAAATGGTGATTCATGGTCCTCAACTATAAAGAGTATGCTCTTAGGTTCCTTATATCTACGCCCCCTACTTTTACCCTTCCCCGCTCTCCACCTAGTATTTTCTTGGGCTCTCTCAATATCGCTATATAAGCCTAGTTTCTCTAGTAATTCTACTGCCTGCCTAGTCTTAGTTATTGATTCAAGTACACTAGACTCTACTATTACGGGTAGGCTCTCGCACTTAAATCTATGACCCCTCTTTGTAACCATATCTATCATCGTTGTTGCTGATAGAGCACTTATTATTCCAATTATCTTCTCTTTCCTATTAACTCTCTCCCGTATCCTAGCCTCTACTCTAGGGGGGAATGTAGCCATTCCTCCTTTAGCCGAGCCTATAAAGGCCGCTCTCCTACTACCCTTCACTCTAGGAACCCTAGCTATGCCATATCCTATGCCTAAGCTTTCAGCTGTAGTCCTCTTACCAGCTAGAGGATCTCTACCTTTAGGTTGTAGTCTCATTGTTAGCTCACTTATAAATACTCTTCTAATAATATCTGCTCTAATAGGGAATCTAAATATTTCCGGGAGCTCTATACTTGAAACCTTATCACCGCTAGAACTATATATGGGTACCACTATGGATGGTCTAAGGTGTAATAGCATGTTTGTATACATCTAGTCTCACTCCCTAGCCTCATTGCTTACTTTCTAAGCTAACGTATAGTATCTTAGGCTTTAGTGTCCCATGCCTTAAATACCATGATGGTGGCCTTATTGGCCACCTAATAACTATGGGTCTCTTAGTAGGTCCTGGTATACTACCAGCTAGTATAGCGTAGTGGCTATTTACCATCCCATAATGTAGGAAGCCGCCTGAGGGTGTTATACTATACCCATCCTCCCCTATTAATAGGATCCTCTTATTATAGTCAGTTCTCCTATGGAATCCCGTCTGACCTGGCTGAGGAATCTCCCACCAAGATCCCGCAGTAGATCCTCTAGTGCCTGGGCCGCTCCTACTACCCTTCCTATGTTTATGCCATCTAGGTAGCTCCTTAACACCCCACCTCTTTATAACACCCTGGAATCCCTTACCTTTAGTTACACTAATAACATCTACTGGCTGCCCTACCTGGAATATTTCGCTAATAGAAACTTCTTTTCCAAGCTTACTAGTAGCGTATTCATAGAGTACCCTTATATCATTAACTCCTCCTACCTTAACTTCTAGGATATCTGGAGTCTTCTTACTTAAACCTCCAGCTAGTTTAGGCTGTGTTGCTATTAAAACTCTCACATCACGGGCTATATCCAGGTTCTTCTCTAACTCTCTTAGCCTCGCTTCAGTATTAAATGAGCCTAATGTTGGAATTCTCCTATGGAGTTCTAAATACTCAGGAGGCTCAACCCAAGCTTCTCCAAGAGTATAGTAGCCTCTATTAGGATCATAGGCGTAGAGTCTTAGAGCTAAAACTATAACTGGAGGAGCCTCTATTATAGTTACTGGGACAAAAATCTCCCTGCCACTAGTCGGACTCTCTGGGATATCATCAATTATATAAACGTGAGACATTCCAACTTTATAGCCTAAAAATGCTAGTAGAGACGGTTTACCTAAATTAATATTAGGCCAAGATTTTATACGAGGTACTAGTCTTGAGGCTCTCTTCCTAGGCGAAAACCCTAAGCTTCCCCTCTTTGGCGCATGCTTTTTTCTAGCACCCAACTATGTACCCCTCCTACGTCTAAAAGTATTTAGTAAATACTTATAAGCTTAATTGAATTACCTTCTATCTTTCCTTGTGTACCTTAGGACTACTAATTGTCTATAGAAATTGCTATTCTCTATGGTAACTGTTAAGTTTAATGGTGTTAGAATTTTCTACTTAGGTTAAGAGATTCTAATTAGTATCTCTAAGAGTAAACTTATGCTCTTAACTAAGTACGCTTAGATTTTCGAGAGCTGAGAGTGTAGCTATTAGCGCTTCTTCAGTCCTAACACTAATAGTACCTTGAGATGGTATTGTATTAATTATGAAATCGTATAAGTCACTACTAGTGTACTCATAAGGGCATTTATAGGGGCCTCCAAAGATTATGAGGGCTCCTTTAGATCTGCTAAGATGTGCAAATATATTATTGGCTATATTACCAATCCATTCACCATACTTACTAGACAATATTATCGTATGACTTCTAGACTTATAGTAATTAATAATATCCTCTAACTTATATATTACTTTAACCCTAAACCCAGTATATATGTCACCCCATGATGATACTTGTAATATAATTTTAGAGTTTACTATAGACTTTACCTCAACTGTTACAATACTCCCAGGCTTTACATAGTCTCTTAGAATACCGTAGCCAATCCTACCTAAGTAAACCTTACACTCACCTCCACTACACGACTCAACATACCCATCTATCTTCACTCCTACTTCTACATTCTGGGGAATGTCATGTGGATATAGTCTTAGTGGTGGTAGTAGACCTACAGCTGAGAGATCACTAGTGATAGGGTAAGCTTTCCTCCTAATATGTGGGGGTGTAACCATATACTTTAGTAATAGTCTTAGAAGTTTTAAGTCTCTAATAGTAGTATCACTATCTCTAAATAGTAGTGCTTCATTGACCCTAAATATAGCTAGGCTCCTCCCCAAGAGTCCAGCTTTAATTGTTTTGAGCTCTAGAGTATCCTCTGTTACTAGAACACTACCAGGAAAGGCTATTATGAGCTTTTTCCTCCTCTTAGGAGGAGGCCATTTAAAGTAACTCATTACTTCTTGCCCTTACTAGGCTGCTTCTTAACTTTACTCTTACCCTCTTCTTCACTTGTAGTCTTTTCAGGTGTTATGAAGAGCGTAGTCTTCTGCCTACCACCCATAACTAACACCTCATATACTACCGTGTTTAGCTTCTCTTAAATATTTCTCTCTTATAACCTTATCTATCTCTGATGCTATTAGCTTATCTCTAATCTCATATTCTTGGTAGCCTATTAGGTTATAGAATTCCTCTCTAGTCATCATTCTATTTAGTAGCTTCTTCTGAGTACCCTCTAGTTTAAGTACTCTTAGAGCTTCTCTAGCAGCTCCTAGAACTACTCTAAATACTGTAGCTGGAAATATAACTATCTTAACGTTAGCTTCTCTAAACTCATCAACAGTGATATAGGGTGTTTTCCCGAATTCAGTCATATTTGCTAGTATTGGCGCTTTAACTCTCTTTGTAAACTCTCTAAACTCTTCTATGCTCTTAAGAGCCTCAGGAAATACTATGTCAGCTCCCGCCTCTACATACAACTGTGCTCTCTCAATAGCGGATTCTAAGCCCTCAATATCTCTAGCATCTGTTCTAGCTACTATTAGTGTATCTCTTCTCCTAGCATTAACTGCTGCTCTAATCTTCTTCATCATATCGTCAACACTAATAACACTCTTACCAGGTAGGTGCCCGCACTTCTTAGGCATTACTTGATCTTCTATCTGTATAGCTGCTGCTCCTGCCTCCTCTAAGTCTCTAATAGTTCTAGCTACATTTAATGCTTCGCCAAACCCGGTATCTGCATCTACTATAACTGGTATGGATACAACTCTAGTTATACTTCTAGTCATTGATGTTAATTCACTAAGAGTTATTAAGCCTATATCTGGCATAGCATATAATCCTGTGAGAGACGCTCCAGATAAGTAGACAGCCTCAAACCCTATACTCTCAGCTAATAGAGCGAATATAGGTCCAAAAACGCCTGGAGCTACTACTATATCTCTCTCCCTAATAAGTCTTCTGAGAGTCTCACTAGGATTCTCTAGAGTACCTCTATATATGAAAGCCAAGCTACTCACCTTAGTGTAGGCTCTCAACCATTTATTATATGATACGTAGGATACTTAAAACTTGTAGTAAGAGTAGAATCAATACTATTATAAGTGTCAAATATACTACCTTACTAAGGAAACTTAAATTATTATTGACAGATTTAACTTTATTATCTAAGCCCATAATAAAGCTATCTATCCTAGCTATACTATCCTTAACGTTAGTCATGAAACTATTTAGAGCATCGTGTATTATAGTAATAGTGTCGCTAAACCTACTACTCAAACTAGGTATATTCTCAACTTGGCCTCTAAACTCTTTAACTTCATCTGATAAACCCCTTATTCTTAAGTCTATATTAGCTAAGTCATCTTTATAAACCATATTGGCTATTATGTTACTTAATTGCTCTTTTACGTTACTCTCTACAGTTGTTATTAAACCCGTAATTTTCTTCTCAAACTCTGCTAGATCAGATTTTGATACAACTTCTCTCATAATAGCATGGACTATCGCCATTCTTAGATCCGGTTCTAGCATTAACTCGGCTATAAATACTTTAAAGAATCTTTTCCTAAGCTCAGCGTTCTTCTCAATCTCCTCTAAAACCTTAGCTGCTAGAGACAATTCTCTCACCCTCTATGATATTCTTCTCTAACATACTTTTATAATTATATACTAGTATGTTAACCGGAGGCTTATCACCTATTCTTACTAAAGCCTCACCTACAGGGAGCTTTAATAAAGTATCTCCATTTTCAAGGCCAAGTCTCCTAGCAAGCTCAACATAATTCTTAGTGAATCCACCGAAGGTAATAATAACTCTTGTATTATCTAGGATAGGCTGTGGAATATCTGAGGGAGACTGAGTAGCGTATACTATGTATACACCCTTACTCCTACCCTCTCTTAAAGCTATAATCATATGGTTAGCTGTACCTTGAGCTATCCTCCACGCCTCATCAATAACTATGACTATCCTCCCAGGTAATCCTTTCTCTGAAGCCTCTAAGACTATACTTGATAGTATTAGACTTGAAGCAACATTCCTATCCTCATTCGGGAGTTCTGATAAATCATATACTACTAGTCCTCTCTCTACTAGTGAACCTAGGCATGTCTCTACTCTACTCTCTCCCCAAGCCGTCTGTAGGCTTGATTTTATGAGCTCACTTGCTACTCCATCTAGTCTTGGGAGTCTTATACAGGTATCATTACCAATCTTAATAATCTTAGATGCTATATTTGATACTAGTGACTTCAGATCTCCTTTTGGATCTATAACTGCTACCATGTAGGGGTCGAGCCTAGAATCACTTATTAATCCTAGCTGTGCGGTTAGTCCAGCTAAGAGTACAGTTTTACCTCTACCTGTAGGTCCAAAGACTCCTATATGTGCTTCAAAGTCTCTAGGCCAATCTAGTACTAGAACATTATCTCCATCAATATACCTACCTATAACTACTCCTCTCTTATCACTAACATGTTTCTCAGATACTATTACAGGTTTTGTATTTATAGCTGTATCTAGCTGTGGAGTAAACGATATTATTGAGCCTAGACTCCCATCACTACTAACACTCTTCAATATTATTCCAGTCTCAGCCTCAACTATACTTCTAAATGCTTCAACTATCCTAATATGATCTTCAGAGTCCTCTGGGATCCAGAGTATCATAGCTAGGGAGCCTATGTAAGGTCTATGATCCCTAATAGCTAGCTTATATAGGTCTTGGAGGAATTTAAGCCTCTCAGCGTATCTTATATGCTTAGTAGCAGTATATGCTAACTCAGTTTTCTTTATCTCATCATCTAGAAACCTTAAGAGTTTACCTCTATCAACTTTAAATATTGTTGATATAAATGTTATATTAACTCTCAGTGACCTAGCTAGCTCAACTAACCTCTCATATACCTCATACTCACCTGATGGGACACTATCAGCTACTAGGGTATACCCTACTAGAGTAGCTCCTCCCATCTTAATTTTAACGCCACTACCTTTCTTAAATCCAATTGGTATTTTTAGATCTCTTGTCACCATCATATTCCTAATTATTAGTAATAGTGAGATGACTGCTAAACCGATTATTAATACATCTAGGATGTTAACCATCTCAGGCTACCTTTATTGGGATTCTACCTTTACCGCCTAGTAGGCTTGCAATACCACTTGTTATGAGGAAGAGTATAAATACATAGATAGCTGGAATTGTTAGGTAATATAGTATGAAAGCTTTAAGTATATTAATATCAAAAAAGCTTAGACTCCCAATAACCGTATCTATATAATCAATAGTATCCCCATAGTGTAGTGATACTGGAGTACAAGAGGATACTGTTATATTCATAGCATAATGACTTGGCTGTGAAGCTTCAATTCTATAAGCACTACCCTTAACACCCCTCCACTCCCACTCATAGGATTTAATACTACTATTTGAATTAACATTATTAATACATGAGCCTGGTACTCTAGCCTCAATATAGTCTCCAGCGTTAAGCCACACTACTATATTATAGCTATCTCCAGACTCTAAGATGTTGTATGTAGATGATGTAGTATAGACTAAAATTAACGGGTTCTTAAATATAATAGTATGCGGAGATTTCAACGTAATAGTGTCTCCGCCCTTATAATCGCCGATGTTAATAGGGTTAGGGTATAATGGGAGTAGTACTCCAGAGTATTCCAGGTATGGGTATAGGGTATTACTGGGTACAGCTATGAATATGTGGTTAGCGTATTTAGACTTAGCGTAGCCATCACTACTTATAACATACGATGCTACTATGCTACTATCAGGTCTTTTAAGTATGAGTATACCGTTAGATGCTGGGTGCTCGAGATTAGATACTACTCTAATAGCTACAAGCTTATAGTCTTGGTTCTCAACATCAATATTAGGGTATGATGCTATGTTTAAAATAAATACTGGTAGTAGCTGTAGCCCAATAGTGAATACTAATATAAATGATATAAGCCATGCCCCAGCACTTCTAGCTATCTTAAATGGTAGAGAGAATAATACCACACCTATGACCATAAGAGGTATTCCATAAACAAATACAAGTTCTCCTATACCACCTAAAGTTGTAAGAAATATTATTGTCAGTGTAGCAATTCTATCAAATGGAATTACTAGGGCACTAATGACATTAGAGAATACTAGAGAAGATGGGAAAGCCTGGAGTATACTAGTTATAACTTTAATAGATAAAGCTGTTGCCACAGAATTCCCATACCAACCAATGAATAATGCTTTAGACCCGCCAAGTAGAGATGCTAATCTAAAGCTAGCCTCGTATAATACACTATAAAGTAGTACAATTAGGAGCGCTAGCATAGAGTCCCAAATGAGCTCAGGCCCCCACTTCTTAATTGAACGTATTGGTATCGGTAGTGAGTATATGAGTACGCCTAAGTAGAATGTTAATATTGATAGCTTAATAGCTAGTAACGCCATATAGCTAATATCCATCCTATGTAACCTACCCTAAAGCTCCAGCTACGAGGCTAGCTACGTATGTTATGAATTTAAATATAGTAGCTCCTATAGCTAGCCAGAATGCAGCCCATATAGAGTCTTCAATTAAATTTGCGCCAGCTCTCTTAACCTTACTAAATGGTATTGGAGCCCCCCTAAGAGCCCAACCAATACTCCATGTTAGTAAGAATAGAGCCCAAGCTAGTGCAGTTATCCTAGTAGTCCACTCATCTATAACCTGAACCAGATCTACAGCCATAAGCAACGACCCCAGTATATACTACTCAGATTATAGGAGGTACAGGGTAAACCGGTAGTAAGATATTATAAACTGAAGCTTCACTGTTTCCCATTGAAAACTATATCTAATACTTACATGGGCTATAATAGAGTAATAGTTAGTTAAAAGGTTTTGCAGAGAGACCATTATTTGGTGTTTGATTTGCCTCTAGGAGAAAGACTTTTTTCAGGTGAAGTTGAGGAGCCTCTATCATGGGTCTTAGCTATTATAGCTTTATCATTTGCATTTGGTGGATTAAGTGTTTTTAATTTAAGTTTCCTGTTATCACCCTACTTCATTGGTGTTTTCCTCGGCTTTGCTCTCCACGAGCTTGCTCATAGAGGTATTGCTAGGATGTATGGGATGCATGCTAGTTTTATAGCCTTTATACCTGGTCTCATAATAACTTTTATATCAGGCTTTCTACCATTTGCTATAATAGCTCCAGGCTATGTGAGGGTGTTCCCTCTAGGTGGATGGGTTTGGGATAGGAATAGTATACTATATTCTATAGCTGCAGGTCCAGCAGCTAACATTATTTTATCTTTAGTTTCACTCTTACTATTAAATATGACAAATCTTCATTCTTTCAAGGTTATAGCCTTCATTAACTCGTGGATTGCCTTCTTCAACTTACTACCAATACCTCCACTTGATGGATCTAAAATATTTAACTTAAACTTTACACTCTGGACTCTTATGATCTTATTATCTTTAGTACTACTCATGGTATCTGGGTGGCTCTAGATATAGTATTGAGGGTCTTTTATGGTTAGGAGAGCCCTACTCTTTGGTAGATTCCAGCCATTCCATAAGGGGCATGTTAGTATCGTTAAGTGGGCTTTATATGAGGTCGGGTTTGATGAAATAGTATTCTTAATTGGTATGGCGTCAGAGAACTATACGCCAAGGAATCCATTTACAGCTGGTGAGAGGATAGAGATGATTAGATTATCTCTTAAAGACTCTGGGATGCCATTAGATAAAGCTATAACAGCTACAATTATGACATTAGAAACTAGTATTGGTAGTGTTCACTATGTCCTCTCATATGTTCCACGTGTTGAAGCTATCCTAACAAGGAATCCTGTCATATCTAAGATATTCATAGATGCTGGGATTAAAGTTTTACAACCACCATTATTTAATAGAGATGAGTGGAGAGGAGAGATTATAAGGCTAAAAATAGCTAGAGGTGATGAGAGCTGGAAGAATGCAGTAACACCCTCAACAGCAAAATTCATTGAGGATATTGGAGGAGTTGAGAGGATTATGTGGATGTATGAGAGAGATTGAGTAGCTATGATATAATCCATTTATACCTTAGAATCCCTGCTAGTCCATTAAATGTTTCTTTAAACCAGTCAGCTTCAGATAATCCTGAAGGAATTACAACTATTTTAGCCCCCCTATTCTCAGCCAACTCTCTCCACTTATATAAATCCTCTCTACTCTGATGTACTATTAATGTTTTAACTACACCAGCTTCTAAGGCTAAGCTTACTTCTCTCTCACCATATATAGCTAAACCTGAAAGTTGTACTAGGTGGAGTTTGAACTCTTCAAGTGTCTCGATAGCTTCTCTATAGAGTTGGGCTTGAATAACACCCTGAGCTTTCATGATAGCCTCCTTTAAACCCTCATAGCCTTGATATGCTACATCTACTAGCTCCTTAGATACTATTTGCTGAAGTCTATAGTCAATGTAGCCTCCTTTATAGAAGTCTAGTTTAGCGTATCCAGGCCCAGCAACTATTATACTCTTAAGTACTCCTTTCTCGTAAAGTTGTAGAAAGTACCTGTTAGAAGCTTCTCCAACTCTCTTAAAGAACTCGTCTACAAGCTGCTCAATAATCCTCTCATATCTCCTCTGACTCTGCCCTCCCTTCTCATGTTTTCCAGGAACATAGCCTTCAAGCTCTTCTAAGACTTCTATCTTACCACCCTTAAGTAAACCTATTGTTGCCTGATCTCTCTCAACTATAATAATACCTATAGCTTCTTTTTCTTCAAGCATATCTTCTAAGAATGAAGTTATGAATGTCTTTTCAGTCCTATAATAGAATATTGGAATCTTCTCTGGAGGCATGAACATCAGGCATATAAAATCTCCATTGTCAATATTCTCACCACAAAAAACTGCTAGACCATTTGACGGTATCTTTGGTATCATTTGAATTCTCTCAATAGCTGCTGAGAGAGCCCTCTTAACAGCCTGCCTAGTCCTCTTAAGCTTAATATTATCAGTTATAGCATACTCTTGCCTCAAAAGCTGGAGAACATCACTCACAGGCCTACCAGGCGGTATATATAGACTTAGCAGTACTGTAGCAGGAGCACTCCACTTCTTAAGCTCTCTAACAATATTAGCTAGCTCTTCTCTAGATACCTTAAGCTTAACCTCAAGTTCTTCCAACTAAACCCCTAGAGGTTCTAGTTATAATCAGGGTTTATTAACTATTCCTCCTACAGACTCTCTCATTGTAAAGATTAGGTACTCTAAGACTGTTATGGTATTAGTAGTGCTAGTATAGCTTTCTGTATATGTAGCCTATTCTCAGCCTGATCCCATACTATGCTTTGAGGCCCATCTATTACGTCATCTGTTACCTCTTCACCTCTCTTAGCTGGGAGACAATGCATGAATAGTGCTCTAGATCCGGCTACGGACATTAGCTTAGAGTTGACCTGGTATGGCTTTAAGAGTTTAACCTTCTCTTCTCTCAGAGCTTCTTGACCCATACTAACCCAGACATCAGTGTATACTATATCAGCTCCTCTTACAGCCTCATAGGGGTCTTCAGTGAACTCGATAATAGCTCCAGTGTCTTTAGCTGTTTCTAGAGCATGCTTTAGTATATTCTCATCTGGTCTAAGCTGCCTTGGAGATGCTACAGTTATATGTAGGCCTAGTTTAGAACCAGATACTAGAAGGCTATTAAGAACATTATCTGAACCATCACCTATAAAAGCTAGCTTAACTCCTCTAAGTCTCCCCTTCTTCTCTAGAATACTCATCATATCGCCTAAGGCTTGAACAGGGTGACTTAAATCACTTAACCCATTAATAACAGGGATCGTAGCATATTTGGCTAGCTCAATAAGCTTCCAGTGTTCTTTAACCCTAGCAACTATTCCATCAACATATCTTGATAGTGTTCTAGCAGTATCAGCTAGACTCTCACCTCGAGCAAGCTGAAGCTCGCCCCAGCTTAAATAGATAGAACTAGCACCAAGCTGCCTAGCAGCAACCTCAAAACTAACACGAGTCCTAGTACTAGGCTTCTCAAAAAGTAAAGCAATAACCCTACCTGGAAGAGCATTAATTACCCTCTCTCCAGTATAGAATCTCCTCTTAAACTCTAACCCAGACTCAATTATAAATAAAATCTCTTCAGGAGTATAATCAACGAGATCAATTAAATCCCTACCCTTAAACCTCAAAATTAAACCACCACTCTAGCTATACTCAAATAAAGGGTATAGAGGTTAAAGTCTAAGATTTACTTTATTCTTTAAAACCTCATCTATATTACTAAAAAGATCATCACTAACTTCAATATCATTCTCAAGTAGGAATGTAATAATATCGCTAATAGTTACATCATCTCGGAGAATAAACTTAGAAGCCTCATTCCAACTTTTAACCTTAATACCAAAATCTTCCCATAACCACTCCTTAACATCATCTAAGGTAATAGTCTCCTCTATCTTCTTGATTAAAGCTTTCTTAATAAGCTTAACTTTAATTCTATTTAAACTATGCAATTAACCACCCGGTAAACAGATCAAAACTAAAACTTATATAGACTATAAAATCTTATAATTAAACAAGTAAGAGAGTAAGGATAAAGGGTTCAGCTCTGATATGGTTTCATTGCCTCATCTCTATTCCCCACATTGATCTCGGGCTTGCATCATCCTTAGGGGGCTTTCAGGGCACTAGGAGAATGAATCTATAAAGGTCTCCTATAGAAATTACCCAGGGAAAGGCCTAAATAGGAGTGAGATTTTATCTTTGAATCCAGTAATTAAATATGGGGTTTAAAGTTCTATGGTTAAAGCTATAGTTAAGATTAGTGATGAAGGTATAGTTTTAGATAAGTGTATTGATAGCGAGTTTTGTTCTAATCTAGGTAGGCTAGGATATATTAGAGATAATATTGTCGAACCACTTGAAGTAGCTTACCAGGCATCTCTAGGTACTATAGAGTTTAATGGTTTAAGTGGGTGGGAGGCTTCACTACAAATCCTTAGTATGCTTAGAATAAGATTAAGCCTATTCCTAGTATATCATGATTTGAGAACTAAGGGTAAGAGGGTTAAGGCTAGAGTTAAAGATAATACGTTACTAATACCCTTAAGTCCCGGTAAAGTCTTAGAAATACTAGTCTTAGAAGAAGGTGTACATATGACTTTAGAAGGGTTAGCAGAGTGGAGTAGAGGTGTTCAAGCACTAAATCATATACCTATAATTGCTATAGTTGATAAAACTGGAGTAATAACATACTATGAAGCTAGAACTATGACACAACTAATATAAAAGTAATCTCATAATGGTACCATTACAACCATTCCATCCATAAGGTATCTATAAAGCTTTCTAACATTAGATTCCTTAATTTTAACCCTCTCTGCTACTGTAGATTGACTAATATTCTCGTAGCCGTGGAGTCTAGCTACTAAGTAGACTATAGCTGCTGCCACTGTTTCAGGCTTCTTACCATATAGTGTCTTACCAGATTTTAGAGCCACCCTTAAGAACTCTAGTGCATCTTTTTTAACACTATCTTCTAACTTGAGATCACTTACCAATCTATTAATGTAAGTCTCAACTCTATCTACTAATCTCCTACTCCCTCCCTCAGTATATATGTGTCTATTAATTTTACTGAAAACTCCTTTACTATAGAGCTTATTGGTAGCGTCCCACACACATTCCTGGTCTACATCTAGTAATTCTAGAACTTCATTCTTAGTTATACATAAATTATATTTCTCAATTATCTTTAATATCACAGCAGCTACTATACACCTCTGTTCTTTAACTCCCGATATCTTCTCCTTATCTAGGTAACTATTTATTATATAGCCAATATCCTCTTTCGCGGTTTTAGATAGGGCTAGTATACTAGCTATCTCATTAGCCTTCTTAAGTATTGAAACCTTATATATATCCTTCTTAGCTACACGTGCTTCCTTAATTCTCTTAGCTAATATACCCGATGTCCTCTTCAGTGGATTACTAGGCTTCTGTGGTCTAAGTGTAACACCTATCCCTAAATCGTGTTGAGTAAATGTTATGGGGTCTCCTACTCTAGAGACACTTCTACCATCATCTTTAAACATCCTCTCAGGCTCGTCAGATATAATGTTAACGTCTAGAACCTCACCTGTACTACTACAGACTACATACCCCTCCTGTGTAATAACAACTTCACCAGGGCATCTCTCTATACTATCATCTAATCCCCCAAGACTCATACTACCTCCCCCTCGCTTTCCTAGGAGGCTTCCAAGGTTCATAGTATAGGTCGCTAGAGCTCTCAATAGCTTGTACTAAATCTTTATCTTTAATCTTAACAACCGCGTAAGGCTTCTTCACATTACCAATAATATCTACTACTAAGCCAGCCTCTCTAAACTTCCCATATTCATCTTTAAAGTATACTTTAGAACCTATAGGTATAGGCTTCTCTCTAGCCATAGATATCACGATATAATTCATTGGAGTTATTGATTTAATAGAGCCGAGATATTTAATATTCTCAATTCTACCCATCCCACTCGCCTCCCTCTAGCTTAACCCCTCACATTTTTAGCGAGCTATCAAGTATATAAATAGTTATGCTTAAGTTAAAGTCCCTAAAAATTTAAGTCGTAATGGTGCGGCTACCGCGTATATATGTTAGTATTATTTTTAACTTCTACTCTCATCTTATCAAAGCTATTATTATTACAGGAGCTACACTTATCTGGGTGTAGTGAGAGTCCCCCGCAAACACTACAGGTATACCTTAGTTTTCTTAATAAAGCTCCCCTTAGGAAGTCTATAGTTTTAACTGAGCTAAACTCTAATTCAGGGCCCTTAGGGCTTACAGAGTAGAATATTCTAGAAGCTTTAATTTTCTCATAGCTATCATCTAGGCAATAACCATTTAATCCAACTAGGAAAGCATAAGATACTATAGCCTCCGCCTCTATAGTTGATAGAGCATTAATAACGTTAACGCTGTCTAATGTAAGCTTATCAACTACATCTCCTAGTAACTCTTCAGATCCAGATAGTAGAGCTTCTAGACCTAATATAGTGTAGTCTGTAATTGTTATAGGTAGTAGGATAGTATCATAGCCTAATATCTTAGCTAATCTTATACTCCAAACTCTATCATACCTTAAAGTATCAACTATATTACTAAACCTATACCTAGGGCTAACATCAACAGATATAATACTAGTACTCCTAGCCAGAGTATCTATAGAGTATTGATCTAAGTAGACGCTACTAGGAATAGCAACTCTAATCTCCGACTCATAACCCCTCTTAATAAAAGATGTTATATATGCTAAACCAAGTGATGCCATAGTATTATAACATGTTACAGGTACCAAGACTCTACCTTTAGGCTTAAGAGCTGCAAATTTGCCTAAATACCTCCTAATACTCCTCTCTAGCATCCTCCCCAAACAAGAAATACATAGATAGTGACCACTAGAAGACCTATAATAGACTGCCCTACCCTCACATAGACTACACGAAACTCCCAAATTACCCCCTAATATTACAAAGAAAAACATAGCTTTAAAGGTAAGATTACAATTAATTAACAATCAATATAGGATTATAGCTAAAATCCTCTAAAACACCGTGTAAGTTAAATATAGGATAAGTTAAGATGTAGAGTGCCCGGAGATCGTCCTGAAAGTCTCTAACGGTGGTGCAAGCCCAAGACCAATATGGGGGAACAATGGATGAGACAGTGAACTTATATCAGAGCTGAACCCCTAATAAATGTTAATGCTCTAAGAGACCCAGAGCTTAGCCCTTACATCTTCCTAGAACTTGGAATTTATTGGGGTTCTTGTAGGAGATCTATGAGGGAGTAGAAGTCTCTGGGTATGAGGATATTTAGGAGTATTTGTGAATAGTCATTCATTATCTATTTCTTCTCTGGCTTCTAAGTTAATATTCCAGAGATCTTTTCTTCTAGCTTCAAGTTGTTCTATAGGTTTACCTTCAAACTCTGCCGCTGTAACTAGTTTAATGTTTAATTCTCTAGCTATTCTTTGATGTTCTTCAATGTATACCATATAATTTAAATCTCTTAATATATGATGATCTAAGACTAGAGTTTCAGGCTTGATGCTTCTTATAACCTCCATTACGCCCTGTAAGCCTTTATTGATTGTATCGCTAGAGATAATAGATCTAGAGAAATATGTAGGTGGCCCTCCTAGTATTAGGAGTTTAGGTCTAGGATTAGACCATGACTTAAGAATTCTTAATGCTTCGGGATCAGCAGGACCCTGAACATCGCTAGTGAATATTAAACTCTCATTATCACAGACTAATCTAACCATTAGGACTCTACCAACCTTACTATTAACCTCTCCATGCCATACGGGGTTTGAGAGCTCTATAATTAACCTATTAATTTTGAAGGTTCTCCCATCACCTACTACTATATTGGCTTTATCTTCTAATCCAGACTTCTTAAGAAACCTGTAACCCCTCAGCTTCTGGCTAAAATTTATATCTCTCGTGATGTCTTTAACAATTAGCATTTTATCATAGTATAGCTCAGGCTCTCTACTAACATAGTGGTCGTAGTGGTAGTGAGTTATTATTATTATAGAGCTCTCTCTAATAAACTTCCTAACACTATCTAGAGATGATTCAAGCCTCTCTAACTCTAATGGATGGGGAGGTAAACCATAACGTCTAGGAGCTATAGCAACCCCGAGATCTAACCCAATACTATAACCACATAAGCTAACAAATGTGGCTAAACTCCTAACACCCATACTATCAGCTGCAATAATCCTAGCATACAATTAAAACACCAGGGAATACTATGATATCTAGCTGTTTAAACAGTTCTATCCTGGTGAGTATCTAAGCTAGGAAGACCTTATCGTTTAAGACGAGAATGGAGGCTAATTGAGTCGATTCTAGGTTTAGTGGGGTGAGGTTGTGGGTGTTGATGAGATTCTAGGAGGACTATACATATACTAAAGGTTATTAAGGATTCTCTATAGATTTAATACACTAGGTGTATTTAATGGCTAGGTTTTATATACTAGACTTATCTGATGAGTTTAAGCGTGATCTTGAAGATACACTAGCAACTATGGTTAACTCTGTGGATGTAGATGTCTTCATTGGTAGCCTCTGTGATGCGTGCTCTGATACTGTGGCTTTACTGAAGTTCTTTAGAGACGCTAGCCCTATTAGGGGTGGTTCTAGGATGTTAAATGTTAGAATCTACGACTATGAGAATAAGAGTCATAGAGAGGAGTTCTTAATTCAAAATGTTAGAAGAGTTCCTACAGTTAGCTTTATTAAGGGCTATGTTAGATGGACTGGTATACCTGCAGGGGAGGAGATTAGAGCACTAGTAGAGACAATTATGAGGATAAGTGAGAATGAGTCAGGGCTAGAAGAAGAGACAAAGAATATACTAAGAACACTTAAAGGAAAAGTTCACATAGAAACAATAGTAACACCATCATGCCCATACTGCCCCTACGCCGTACTCCTAGCTCACATGATGGCTTATGAGGCATATAAACAAGGCAACCCGATCATACTATCTGAAGCTGTAGAAGCATATGAGAATCCAGATGTAGCTGATAAGTATGGAGTAATGAGTGTACCAGCAATAGCCATAAATGGTAGGCTAGTATTCGTTGGTGTACCCTACGAGGAAGACTTCATAGAATATATTAAGGCAGCAACAGAGGGGAAGCTAGGTAGAGGAAAAGGTAGAACACACGGTGAAGTTTCTGGAATATAATGATTACGCTAAAATCCTTAATATGACCTAGCATTTAAAGATTATAGCAGTTCATGATTGAATTTAAACCTTGGATTATAACGTATTTATATGGTTATCTAGCTGTTTAAGGCTATTAGCGGATGAAGAAGCTTGCCCCCAAGGGATTAGATGACAGAATTACCGCGTCCTGACGCGTTAGATTCACCATATTATATGGTGTTTAGGCTATAGGATTAGTAATACTAGTATTTGTGCTAGTAGCGGGTAGACAGGCGTTATTAGCCATCCCCTCTGTAGTACTGATGCTGGGAGTGCTACTAGTGGTGCCGTAGATGCTATTATCGTTGTTATCTCGTTTATGCTACTTACGTTTCCAAGCTGAGGCATTGATTGTATTGCTGATGCTAGTAGTTGTAGACTATATATTGCCATGGGTACTGATGCTATTGATATTAATGCCAATATTGATGCCTGTACTGAGGCAGACTTAGCCTCTCTCCTAGCCTCATCTATTAGGCTGTATAGCTGTGTTAGTGCATCACTTAAGCCCATTGTTCCAGCTACTCTAGAGGCTGATATTATTGCTCTTATTACTCCTATAGCTGCTCTCTCAGCTCTAGATAGTCTCTCTTCTGGAATATATCCTAGCTTAGCCTCATCTATAGCTATTCTGAGCTCTTGGAATGCCCTATGGCTTAGGTTCCTATAGCCTATGGCTATACTCTCTACGACAATAGTCATTCCTATTAGGTATGCTAAGCCTGCTTCTAGAGACACCTTAAAGTTTATTAGTACTGCTGTGAAGGGTACAGCTAGTGTTATGAGTGTCTCAAAGTATCCAAGCTTATACTCGCCTAGAGAAGGCCTAGTAGCTAGCATTGCAAGTGCTCCAGCAGGAGCTACTACTAGGGGAACTACTAGTATTAGAACTGATAGAGATCCCCCAATTAATACTACTGGTGTTAGTGCTATAAGAGACACTATAGCTGCAATTATACCCTCAGCAACTATCTTACCAAAATCTATATGAGCTCTCCACTGCTCCCTAATAGAGTTTAAAGCATGGTTGAATAGTATTAGTGATAGCTGACTCCTAGATGCTCCTAGTATCTGAGCGTTAGTATAGTCTCTAAGAACGCTACTAAAACTCTTAGATGGAGTAGTCTCTGCTAGCTTCTTTAATGCTGCTAGCGGGTCTAAGCCAGAGTCTAGTAGAAACTTAAGCCTAGAGGACTCAAACCTAAACCAGAAGAATCCCCTCTCATCCTTAAGCTTAACTATTAAGTCAGCTATATGTATGGGGCTCTTAGTGTAAACCATGAGGTACGCTAAGACAGCCGGGAGCTCCTTATCAACCCCGGACTTAACAATAAATCTCCAGAAGTATGGAGCTACTACCAGTACTACTACGGGTGCTACGCTTAAAATGAAGAGTAGGATATTAAAGCCTACTATTAAGGCATATACCACATTTATTAATAGGAATACTGGAGTCACAGTTAATACAATAATGGTAGCTATCCTCATAAATGAGATAAACTCTGGACCATAATAATCTATAGTCCAAAACCTGCTAGTATAGGTGTAGATTGATTCTACCATAGGAGATATTGTCTGTCTAGCTTTTAAGTTCAAAGCTTAACAGCCTCCCCATACTCGCTAATATAGAACCTAGTTATGGCTTTGTAGAACTCTTCAGGATCTAAGCCTGCTAACTTCTCTAAGAGTATAGATCTATTCTCAAGCTCTCTAATAAGCTCGTTATGGGGTACTCCAAGTTTACTCCAAGCCTCTTCTAACCTTACGCTAGCCTTAACTAGCTCACTAGCAGTACTCGGGGTAAACTTATCCTCTAGGGGGTTCCACTTGAATACCGTTATAAGCTCATCCTCATTAACCTCTGATATACTATAGACTCTCCTCCTAACCTTACCACCGTATACTGGAATCTTCCTAATGTGAACTATAGCTGATAGTAGTCTTAGGAATAGTTGTGGTAGGCTTATAGGCTCCATTTGGAGTCTAAGTATTGCTCCCTCAGCACTATCAGCATGGAATGTTGTCATTACACCATGTCCTAGTGCAGCTGCTTGTGCTAAAAGCCTAGCCTCTCTCCCTCTAACCTCACCTACTATTACATACTCTGCTCTTCTTCTAAGAGCAAATTTTAGTAAATCTTCTAGGTTTACTTCTACTAATGCTTCACCAGGTAATGATGGTCTCGTTATTAGAGAATCCCAGTGTGGATTTAGTAGTCTTAACTCTGGTGTATCCTCTATAGTTATAACCCTATAATAGGGTGGTATTAGGCCTGCTAATGCTTGTAGCATTGTAGTCTTCCCAGCTCCCATACTACCTATTGTTAAGAGGAATAGTTGAGCCTCTACAAGTATCCACAGGTAAGCTGCCATTAGAGGTGATAAGACTCTACTAGCTATTAGATCAGCTATAGTATTAGGCTTCTCAGGATACTTTCTAAGAACAAAACTACTACCAAACCTTGAAACCTCCCTTGAGAATGTCACTGAAACTCTAAACCCCTCAGTAGTCTGACCCTCAGCGTACGGGACAGCTATACTAATAATCCTACCAGCTTTCCTAGCAAGCTGAACTACTAGAGAGTCAGCTGTAGCATTATCAATGACTAAATCAACCTCAACCCACCTAGCAGGGACAAGCTTATGAATAACAGATAAATTCCTCCCAGGAGTTTCTAAAGCTATCTCTTCAATATGAGGATCTATAATTAGGGGATAGAGGGAGCCGTAACCGCTTAAAGCCTTACTAGCATAATAAAACTCTATATCATTAGATGGCTTGGATAAGCCTGCAATAATATCCTTAACCCTCTCACTACTCGGAGATGGGGGCTCAATAAATCTAAGCCTAGATAAACCTAAGTCATCAACGTATAAGTAGTAGTTAACAACGCCAACCCTATAGTGAGCTGTAATCCTCCACTCTTCAGGTGTAGATATTAGTCTAGGCTTCTCTATAACGACATTATAATCCCTACTAGTACCACCCCCTAATTTAAACTTCTCTCTTAAGAGATTAAGCATTAAGCTACCCCTCTAATTATTAAAAATATTTTAGGGAGAGGAGGGTCTCTGCTGTATGTAAACTTAGCTTAGTGGTATGGTTTTGCTTAATACTGAGCCTCTGACTTTATAATCAATAATTATTGCTTTAGTATTTATAGGTGCAGTGAGAATAGCCGTATATTTACCCCCAGGCTGGATATTATTCCCGCTCGTTTGAAGTGGAGTAATTGTGGAGACTGTAGTGGGGGCATCAGTTATTATCTTGAAACCCGTTATTGTTACATTTGTCCTATAATTATTTGTGACTTCGACGTATACTAAGTACCTAGACCCGTCTACATATGACTTGGATGCTGTTACTATTAGTTGCTCGCCTGAGCTCATTAAACCCTCTGATGTTTTTGTGAAGTACTCGTATACTAGTATTCCCCCTATTACAGTGAAAGCTATTAATATTAGTGTAGCTACTAGTGGAGATAACCCTTTTCCTGGGTTTATCACACCTTACACCTCACTACTATAATGTGTTACTGTGCGGTGTTTGGTTTTTGATTTGTAAATATTTTTAAACTCTACTCTACTGGCTTAAGGTTTAAAGGTTATGGTGACTTATGTTGAGCTTAGAACCCGTAGTAGATATTAGAGTAAGTAGGAGTCTAACTGTTTGTAGCCTAGTAGAATTATATGGTTTAATGCATGGATTTACATCTTCTAGCATATATGAGGCTTTTAGGGTTCTAAGCGAAGGGTTAGAATCTAGTGATCTAAGAATAATATCATTTACCGGTAATCTTATAGCAACAGGGCTTCGAGGTGTTATATCACAGCTTATTAGCTCTAAGCTATTTAACGTAGTCTTCACTACGACTGGAGCTATAGATCATGATATTGCTAGAAGTCTAGGAGGATTATATCTCAAAGGATACTTCGAAGTAGATGATAGTAAGCTTAGAGACTTAGGCTTCCAAAGATTAGGTAATGTATTTATCCCAGTAGACTCTTACGGTCTTATAATTGAAAACTTCACTAGAAGACTTGTAGAAGAGGCTATAAGGATTAAGAGAGAATGGGGCATATACGAGATATTGAGATTAGCTGGGGATATGATTAGAGACGAGAATAGTATTCTTAGGAGTGCTTCTAAAGCTAAGGTAGATATATTCGTGCCAGGATGGCCTGACGGAGCTTTCGGGACATCACTATTCATGGAGAAGCAGAGAGGACAAGATATTATAGTAGACTACTTTATAGATATGAAGAGACTTTCAGACATATTCTTTACAGCTAAGAAAGCTACAGCCCTAATAATAGGTGGAGGTATAAGTAAACACCATGTACTATGGTGGTCTCAGTTTAGAGAAGGCTTAGACTACGCTATATACATAACAACAGCACAAGAATATGATGGAAGCCTAAGTGGAGCTAAACCTAGAGAAGCTATTAGTTGGGGTAAGATTAGACAATCAGCTAAAACAGTAGTTATCTATGGAGATGCTACACTTATACTACCAATAATAACCTCGTGTATAGTAAAAGATTAATGTACAGTATAGATTTTAGATAACACAAATACATTAAGAGAATACATTAGCTTTTTATAAAAAGTTTTAAGGTTAAACCATAGATTATCATGTAGGGCTTCTAGCCTTAATAATCTATATTATATCTAATCTATAGCTGGCGGTGGGGGGTTGTGAGTAGACTTGAAAATTTTAGAGAGATGAGTGTTGCAGAGTTCTTTGCTAAATATAGGGAGGTCGCTGGGTTCTCTAATCCGGCTAGAGCTCTATACCAGGCAATTAGAGAACTTGTTGAGAATTCTCTTGACGCTACAGATGGCCACGGTATTCTACCTGAAATTAGAATATTTATTGAGAAAGTTAATAGTAGTAATGAGAAGAGCTTGTGTAGAGTTACTGTTGAAGATAATGGTATAGGCGTCCCCCCCACCGTTATGCCTGAAGCATTTGGTAAAGTCTTATTTAGTAGTAAGTATGTTATTAGGCAGACTAGAGGTATGTATGGTATTGGCGTTAAGGCTGCAGTCCTCTATGGTCAGGTTACTACAGGATCTTACGTTGAGGTTATTTCTTCAACGAAGGGGTCTAGCTATATCTACATGAAGAGACTTTATATTGATATGAAAAGGAATGAGCCTGTAATAGTTGAAGAAGCACAGTGGAGGAAGCCTGGATTATGGCATGGGACTAGGGTCTCATTAGCTATAGAGTGTGATTGGCCTAGGGCAAAGAGTAGAGTATTAGAGTATGTAAAGAGAACAGCTATAATAGCCCCATATGCTGATATTATACTCCAGACGCCGGAAGAGGAGATAATATACTTCCCTAGAACTACTAAGAAAATGCCTAAGCCTCCTAAAGAATCTAAACCTCACCCTCACGGCATAGATGTTGAGACTTTAAAGCAAATGCTAACTAATACTAAGGCTAAGACAATGCTAGAATTTATGGAGGCAGAGTTCCAGAGTGTAGGTAAGATTACAGCATTAAAATTCTTGGAAACTATAGGATTAAAGCATAATATGAGGCCTAAGAAGTTATTAAAAGACAGTAATGGAGCTATACTTGCAAGAATTGTTGACTCAATGAGGTTATTTAAATTTAAACCTCCTAGAAGTGATTACCTAAGTCCTCTAGGTAAGGAATTAATAAAGATAGGTCTTACGAGAATGTATAGTCCTGAGTGGGTTGATGCTATAACTAGGCCTGCTAGAGTATACCAAGGGCACCCATTTATTGTAGAAGTAGGCTTAGCCTATGGAGGATCTATCCCATCACTAGAAGAACCTATACTACTAAGATATGCTAATAAAATACCATTAATATATGAGGAGCGTGAAGATGTATCATATAAGGTTCTAAAGGATATTAACTGGAAGAATTACGAGATTAACATGCCAGCTCCAATTGTAGTATTAGTTCATGTAGCAAGTACTAAAATACCCTATAGGGGTGTTGGTAAGGAGAGTATAAGTGATGTCCCCGAGCTAGAACAGGAGATAAGAGCCTGTATCCTAGAATTAGCTAGAAGACTTAGACGCTATCTCTCATATAAGGAGAGAGAAGCTGAGGCTATGAGGAAGGTAGTAGTCTTAGCCAAGTATATACCAGAGATTTCTAGGAGTTTAAAGATAATATCTAAGAGTCCAGATGAGTGGAAGCCTTTAGAGCCTAACGAGGAGAAGGATATTGTAGATGCTCTCATTAAACTTATTGCCAACTATATAGAGGTATCTAAACTTATTACAGGTAAGAGTAGTGTAGAGGATATGATTAGAGATATAATTAGTGAGGTTAAAATATCCTAGGTGTAATACCATGACACATGTTAATATTGATAAGGTTGATGTAGATGCTAGGAGGAGAGCTGCTAACATTATGAGAGAGAGTATACTCCCTATTCTCAGAGATATTAGTAAACTTAAACCGCCAAAACTCGTAATACCTAAGAGGACACTATCTAATACAATATTCGACCCTGAGAAGGGGATACTAGTATTAGGAGAGGAAGTACTAGAGAGGAACCTGTTAGACATAGGAGAGACTAGGAGATTCATGCAAACACTACTAATGGCCTCAATAATATACCAGGCTCTCATAGAGAATGAGTACCCCACGATTAGAGACTTATACTATAGAGGAAAACACACAATAATATACAAGGATTTAACAAGACGCCATAAAGAGGAGAATACATGGGATGAGCAGAGTGAGAGTGACTCAGCACTAAGAGATCTCGAGGTCATGACGGGGCTACTGAGGGAGGAGATGCTAATACTAAGTAAAGAGAAGGGTAAAGTAGTAGGAGATATGAGGATTAAGAGTGGCCCAGACGTCATAGACTTATCAAAGCTCGGTCACGGGGCTTACGCTATAGAGTCAACCCCAGATTTAATAGAGTTTCTCGATGTAAATGCAGAGTTTGTCCTAGTAGTTGAGAAAGATGCTGTCTTCCAGCAGCTACATAGGATAGGCTTCTGGAAGCAGTATAAATGCATACTAATAACTGGGGCAGGGCAGCCTGATAGAGCTACTAGAAGATTCGTGAGGAGACTAAATGAGGAGCTAAACCTACCAGTATATATCCTAACAGATAGCGACCCTTACGGATGGAATATATACTCAGTATTTAAAGTTGGAAGCATAACTTTAAGCTATGAGAGTGAGAGGCTAGCAACACCAAAAGCCAAATTCCTAGGAGTATCAATGACAGACATATTTGGTGATAAGAATAAGAAACCATACATATCAGAATCTGAAAGGAAGAACTTCATAATAAAAGCCAAAGAGAGAGACATAAAGAGAGCTAAAGAGCTAATGAACTACTCATGGTTCCAAACAGAGAAGTGGAGGAGAGAACTACAGTTATTCTTAGAGAAAAAAGTTAAACTAGAGATAGAAGCACTCACAGGGAAAGGATTAAAATTCCTAGCACACCAGTATATCCCGGAAAAGATACAAACAAAAGACTGGATAGATTAACGTGAATCACATAAATTCATATAGAGGTAAGACTCTCACGCATCTCCTCCTACTCGGTTGAAAGAGCTCTCCAATCCATCTCCGTTTGTCCCTAGATGTTCCATGGTCACATCTAGGGACTTCCACATCGCCCACGTGGAGTCATGGGTGGCTGTTGAGCTCAACGGCACCGGGGCTCTCATCAAGTTTTAGCTCTGGGCGGCTTGGAGCATTGATCTCATCGCTTCCCATATTCCTCCGATAGATCAGAAATCAATGCTTATAAGCATTTCCTCGGAAAAGTTAAGAAGAAACAGCCTCGTAGGCTCCTACACTTAGTTGTTATAGTTATTACTTTAGCTTCTCACCTGTATAGTTAGGGTTTAGTATTTGAGGCCCTATGTCGTGATATTCTCTACTGAGACTATTGATGGTAGTATTGCTAGTAGAACTGGGTACTCTATGCTGAGCCGTGTTGAAGATCTCAAGCTTCTTCACTCTTTTAGGGCTCATACGACTACTACGACATAGTCAAAAATCCTAGAATACCATGGTGGATGAAGGAGAAGTAGAGAGAAATGAATGAGAAACGGAACTACAAACAATAGCATCATGGCTAGGAACACCCGAATGATATGTCAGGAGAGCGCGTTCGTTAAATGAGAAAAGAAAGCGACGCTTTGAAATGCCCATAGAGAACGTGATAGAAACTTTTGTAGTAAAAGAGGCTACATAAATTTGTGGATTTTACATAAATAAGCTTTACCAGGCTGTTTTAATGTTATGGTAAAGCTTACATGAGGGTTGCCTGGTTTTAGTTTCAGCGCTTTTGCGGGGATAGAAGTTTAGTCTTTAATTCACCTCTCGTTAATTCTTTAATGATCGTTGATAAATGTAGATTAGAATTATATGAGGTGGATGTAGTTCTAGATATATAGGTATGGTATAGTAAGATATTAAGGCTTTTAGTAGAGTTTGTTAAGTTGAGGTGTTATTTGTGAGGATAGTCTACTTTACTCCTCTAAACCGGGAGATTCCTCGTTTAGGGTTGTATGTTAATGGTGTGGTTGTTGATCTTGTTGAGAGCTATAGGAGGCTTTATGGTGTAGAAGCTCCTCACTGGTTTTATGATTTAGGAGAATTTTTAGCTAATGAAAAGTATAGTTTTAGAATTGCTGAGGAAATCCTCTCTACGTACTCTAAATCAGCTCGTAGTAGCATAGGTGAGATATACGATTCTCAAAATATAATATATCATCCTATAACATCTAGAGATCAAAGAATTTTCTGTATTGCTTTAAACTATAAATCTCATGTTGAGGAGGTTGGGAGGCCTCCACCTGAGAAACCTTACATATTTATAAAGCTTAAGAGTGCTCTAATAGGTCATAAGAGTCCTATCATAATACCTAGAATATCTACAGCTCCAGATCATGAAGTAGAGCTTGGAGTTGTAATTGGTAAGAAAGGTAAATACTTAAGTAGGAGAAATGCCTTAGAGTATGTTGCAGGATATACTATATTCAATGATGTTAGCTTTAGAGATTGGCAAATGAAATATCATCAAGGACTTGGAATTGATTGGCTTCACGCTAAGAGTTTAGATTCATCTACCCCTGTAGGGCCGTATTTAGTAACTAAGGATGAAATAAAAGATCCATACTCTCTCGAGCTTACCCTTAAAGTCAATGGAGAAACTAGACAGAGAGGATACACTTCAGAAATGATATTTACTATTGAAGAGATTATTGAAGCTATATCGCAAGGCATAAGAATACTACCGGGAGATCTAATAGCAACTGGAACACCGGCAGGAGTAGGTCATACTAAACGTTTATATCTAAAGGAAGGCGATGTAATTGATGCAGAAATAGCAAAAATCGGAGTTCTAACAAACCCGGTAATAAGAGAAGTTTCTGAGGAGTAAATACTATAATTTACAAATTTCCCAGATGCTAGGGTATAATAATTACTGCTTTGAGACCTATTTAAATATAGGTTTAAGTATTAATAATTCAATATGTAGAGGTGGTTGTTTATGCCCCTATCTACTATTAAAGATATATCTCTAGCCTATGGATTAAACTTTTACTCTATTGATAAACCTTTGAGAGACGTTTTAAGATTTTATATTGGAAGAGAACCAGATTTATACTCTATTGGTGCTTTTAGTGGAACGGATATCTATGAGGCTGCTTATAGAGTTGATCAGCTTAGTAAACCCGCTCTTATAACGTGGAGTATTAAAGGTGATAGAGTTGATACTGTATGGCTTGATTCTTTTGAAAGAATTATTATTGAAAAGCTAATATTAGACTATGGAGCTAATAGATTCCCATTTAATGGTGGAAGTTGGCATGAACACTTCGCCTCTATAAATCTAATAGGAGATCCTGGAGTAGGCTGTATATTGACTATAAGTATTCAAACAGCATATACACTTTATAAGTATGGTGGAGATCCTATTAGGGGGTATTATAGGAATTTATCTGGTTTCTCTAAGCCATTAATGATAGGAGCTACATGGTTTACAGAAATACAAGGTGGGAGTGATCTTGGAGCTAACACTACTATAGCTGATCGAGTTAATGGGGTTTGGAGGCTTAACGGCTATAAGTATTTTGCTAGTGGAGCAGGATTAGCTGATATTGCACTAGTAACAGCACGTAGTCCAGGAGCTCCTAAAGGAGCAAAAGGGATATCACTCTTCGCAGTACCAAGACTTAGAAGTGATGGGAAGCTTAATTTCTATGTTAGGAGGCTTAAGGTTAAAAGTGGGACTGTAAGTGTTCCTACAGGTGAGGTTGAGCTTATTGATAGTGATGGTTATATTATTGGAGAGCCCAGTAAAGGTATATATTATGCTCTTGAAAGCCTAATGGTATCTAGGCTAAGTAACTCTCATGGGGCTATTGGTATAAGTAGAAAGGCATACTTTGAAGCTCTACTATATGCATTAGAGAGAAAAGCTTTCGGTAAAAGACTCGTAGACCATCTACTAGTTCAGAGAGATTTATTAGAAATGGAGTCTCTCATAGAGGCTGGACTTATTCTAGTACATAAAGCTACTAAAGAGTTTGAAGAATCTAAGAATGATACACCTCCATATACAAGCACATACCATTATGCAAGACTACTAACACATATAGCAAAGAATATAACAGCTGAAATAGCTAGTAGAGTAACACAGCTTGCAATGGAGCTCTTTGGGGGAGTAGGATTCTTAAGCGAGTATCCAGTAGAGAGATGGCATAGAGAAGCATTAATAACCCCTATATGGGAGGGAACATCTAATATACAAGCTCTAGATATGCTAGAAGTTATAGCTAAGAAAGGAGCACATGAGACTCTTATAAGTGATATGAGAGAGAAAGCTAAGGAGACTATAGACCCTGAAGTATCTAGGAGAGCTTTAAAAGCTATAGAAGAGACAATATCATCACTAGCATTTAAAGATCCAAGCTTAATAGAATATGAGGCTAAAGACACCCTAGACACTCTTGGGTATGCAATATCTGTAATCCTCCTAGAAAACCTAGCCTCACATATAGGAGAGAGAAGGTATAGTAACATAGCTAAAGTAATATTAGATCGTATGATAGATAAAAAACCCATACCAAGACTTAAACAAAGCGATATAATTGAGATTATAGGAATTGGAACAATAACCATATAGTACAACCACGACTTCACTAAATTAGAGAATATTTCTCTAAGTTTTTAATACTAACTAATAATTCAAACTCTAAGATCTACATCTTCTACGTAACTATAATTATTATTTTGGCTTCTCTTCTATATAGATTTAGGGTTTGTGCTTGAGACCTTATGTTATAATATTCTCTACTGAGACTATTGATGGTAGGATTGCTAGTAGGACTGGGTATTCTAAGCTGAGCTGTTTTGAGGATCTCAAGCTTCTTCACTCTTTTAGAGCTCATAGCGATGGGGTTATGGTTGGTGCTAATACGGTTATCCTAGATAATCCTAGTCTTACTGTCAGGTTTTCCCACGGCTCTAGCTCTTTTAGGATTGTTGTTGATCCTAGTCTTAGGGTTCCTCCTAATTCTAAAATATTTGATACTCCAGGCCGCGGAGTCTTAGTTACTCTTGAGACGTGGAGTTTAGAGAATCTTAGAGATTATATTATACGTGGGGTTATAGTAGTTAAAGCTGGATTAGATAGATTAGATTTGAAAAAAGCCTTAGTAGAGCTGTACAAGCTTGGAGTTAAGAGATTGTTAGTAGAGGGAGGCGGTATACTTAACTGTACATTACTAGCTGAAGGTCTAGTTGATGAAGTTCACATTACTATAGCCCCATATATTTTCGGGTCGGGTGTTTCACTAGCATCATGTAAGGCATTTGATGGAGAAACTAGTAGAGTAGAGCTTGCACTTATAAGTTATAAAGAGGTGTGTCCAGGATGGGTTCATCTAGCATATAAGGTTCTAAGACCTAAAACAATAAAGGCATGAATCCAGTCTAAAATTCAAGTATTTGTGGTAGGTGATGTTTTATCCTCCTCTAGATGCTTTCTTAGAGTAGCAAGCTTTCTCCTAAAATCTACGATACTAGTTACTACATCATTATACTTTAATTGTAGTAGCTCTTTTATATCTCTCCTTAGATATCTATAATCTAATAGTATATATACTGCCTTATCTTCTGGTGATCTAATAGCTCTTCCTAATGCTTGTTTTACTCTAATTATTGTTGATATTATGTAGACTAATTTTCTAGCATCTTTCTCCTTCATTCTATTAAGTAGTACTTCTAAGTGTTTCTTAGTGTAATCGTCAGGTTGTGGAAAAGGTAATCCTACTACTATTACAGTATGGAGTACATTCTCACCTTCATAGTCTATAAATTCAACACCTTCAACTAGCTTTCCTCCTGCAACAGCATTTACTAGGAGATTCTTCTCCTCCATTATACTAGCCTCTACCTCACCTAAACTGGTGCCTGGACCCTCAATTATTATGTTTAAGTCTTTAGGCACTCTCTCTACTATACTATTCATAACTTCATAGCTAGGATATACTACTAACTTAACCCCCTCTAGTGCTCTAGCTATTTCCACAATATACTCTGCTATTTTACTATATGTTAGTACATTTCTCTCAACATATCTTGTTGTAACATCAGATGCTACTATTGTATATATATTTGATTTAGGCATTACTGGTCCGTAGAGGAGTTCTATATCAACTGATGTAGATTCTCTTTTAACACCTAAATGTACGCCTAGAAAATCTCCTGGAGGTATAGTACCACTAAGCATAATTACAGCCTTAGCCTCAGATAGAGGATCTTTAACAGTTAATGCTGGATCTAGAGGTGTAGATACTAGTGTTATATCATCACCTTCTCTTATAGCGAATAATGTATAATTCTGATCTACTAGTGTTTGAGCCCATCTTACAACCTTACTTAATGCTAGGCTAACTCTAATATTACCACTAACTAAAGCTTCAAGTATAAGCCTCTCTCTAATTACACGCTCGATATCAGCTAGAATTTTAGGATCCCCTAGTACTTTTAATATCCTAAACTTATCAATAACTCTAAAACCTTTCCACTTAAACCTCCTATATTCTCCGAGGTCTCTAACTAAATCTTCGAGAATTTCGGCTACACTATCACCACTAGATACATACTTTTTAATCTCCTGGATAGAAGACTGTATATCTTGAATTGTAACTCTAGACTCTAGCATACTGTGAGCTCCTAGAAGACTATGAGCCTCATCTACTACAATAATAAAGTCCCTGTACGAGAATTCAGGGAAAACCTCTGAGAATATATCCTTACGGAAAACGTAAGGATAAGTCGTAATAATAAACTGCGAGTCTGAGACCCTAGAGAGTAGAGTAAAGAAAGGGCATACGCCGAAATACTTAGCTAAATCAATAGATATTCTCACAGCATGCGGTAAAGGGTAGTTTGAGATGAATCTCTCTACATCACCACCATTAACGCTACCGAGGCTCATATAGTACTTGCAGAGCCTTCTAATCCTTAGGATAGCACAATTACTCCAGAAATCCTCATGAGATAATGGTGGCTGACTAGGCTTATACATTAGAGGGCAAGATCTCCTAGCAGAGAATAAGAATGTAAGCCTAGCCTTAAACAACCTCAACTCTCTAATAACCGGGTCAATCTCATTAACAGTCCTAACAGCATATAATACACGCTCAGCCCCACCAAGAAGAAGACCATATATAACTGCAGCAGTCTTACCATAACCAGTAGGAGCTTTAATAATAAGAACACCACCACTCCTAACAGCACTAGAAACAGCCTCAGCAAGCTCCCTCTGTCCCCTACGGAAACTACTATAAGGGAATATAGAATCCAAGAAACCCCCCAATTAAAGCATACATAGCGAATAATAAAAATTCATCCATAATAATTAATCATAACTAAAGTATTCAACTAGCGATTTCACTTATTTCGAAGCTTTAGCCTTCCTACCACATTTCTTCTCCTTCTCTTTTACTCCACTCTTAGACTCTTGACTCAACTTATCACCACCATGAAGCTCTAATTATACCTAGATTTATAAAGGTAGATAGATTATAGTACCACCTTAACTTAGCATGTCTAGAAAAATATAAATTTATATTAGTCTTTAATAGTTTTAAAGGCATAGATATGCTAGCAGGATATATTTATGCCTGGTGCTATCGAAGTCTGCATTAAGGTTTATAATAGTGACTGTCCTTTAATCCGGTTTCTCAAGAGTAATCGTATTAAGGTAGAGTTTTATAATGTATATGTTAGCTCAACTGGTACTAGACACTTTCTTGAAGTTGGCGAGAGTAGCAAGATCATAGCTAGATATGCTAAGGTTAACGGCTTAGCATTCAAACTTGTAGATAAGCGTAGAGGACTAGTCTGGATTGAGAATTCAAGTCCTTGCACAGTCTGTAGAACTATTGATAAACTAAAGTTCATGATTTTAAGCTTTAAACTAAGCGATGACCTCAACCCGGTATACGCTATACTAGCACCATATAAAGTGAAAGTTAACAAGTTAACTGCTCAGCTTAGAGAGAATAACATAGACTTCGAGGTGATATGCATGCAATCATATTCAAATATGAGAAACCTAACCACAAAACAAGTAAGAGTACTACTAGTAGCTTATAAAATGGGATTCTTTGAAGTACCAAAGAAAGCAAACTTAGAAGATTTATCTAAATTTCTAGGCATAAAACCCTCAACTCTAGACGAGATATTGAGGAGAGCAGTCAAGAAACTAATAGAATCCCAGCTATCCTCCGTGAAGTAATCTATCACGTGATTATACCGCTTCCTAGAAGCTTTCTAAGAATAACTATATCTAGGATTAATCAGCAACACGTATCTTTAATGAAGAGTTAAGTATACTCTGAATCATAGAGAAACACATAGAATAATAAGTCCACTCATTACCTACTATAGACTGTTATTCCTAGAATCTCTATAGCTATTGTAAAGTCTAAATCATTTCTCCCTACTCCATAGTAGGGGTCTATTATAGATATCGCTAAGTAAACCTCACGTGTTTCCCCTGGTGGTATGAATAAGGCTAAACTTATACTTGTATATCCCTTCTTAGGTAGCCATGTATCTTCTAGAGATGCAAGCTCAAAATACAGGACGTCTTTGGAATCCACAATACTCCAGTCTCCCCTAATAGCCATAACCCTTAGTAGAGGGAGTTGAACCTCATCTGTACAGTAAAAATCTCCACCTTCACTATCATGGAAATATATTCTCAAGAAAACCTGCATGCCGGCATAAATTTTAGGATCGAGCTTCACATTACTTAACTTAAATGCGAAACCCCACTCAGTATCCCTAATTATCTGATTTGAGCTAATGATAGCTGAGTAGTCGAGAAACACTCCATCCTCATCAGCAAAGCATTGAACTTGGGGAGGATTATATGAGCCATAGTTGTAGTCTTCAGTGCTAAATATAAGCTCTCCAACCCCATTCCCATCAGTATCAGCTACTATAACGAATGGATCATAGCTTGATATCCTTGAATTTGATGGAGTACGCTCAAAGACCTTAATGCTCTCAGCAGAGCCTTTGAGATTTATTTTTGATAATCTAATATCACCATAGTAGTACATGCCTATAGCGTCACTTAGATTACTATGCGTAGCATATACTCTAATAGCTCCATCTCTACTAGTATATCTAAATTCGAAGTCTTGAGCTGGCTGGAAGCCTTCTATCTTAACTCTATAAAATTTGTTATTAGAAAATACTGTTAATAGCATGTTAAACTTACTTTTATCGCCAGGCTTGAACCCTATAATAGCATTACTAAATGATAGAGATTTACCTATAAAATCCAAGGTTATGAGCTGGTAGTAGTACCGGTTTCTACCATCATAGGAGCTTACTCCAACTTGAGGGTAATTATTGTTAAAGTAGTCTGGAAATCTCGGCTCAAAGTATTCAGAGTTTAGAATATCCTCTAGGAATACTATCCTCTGCTCTACTGTAATAGCCTTAATTACGGTATCCTCTAGGCTACTCCTCCCGATGACTGGATGTACTACTCCTCTATCTGACAACATTATAGGAGCTACTCTCATATAGTTAGGGATTAAATCTGGATTCAATAGTACTAATGCTGATTCTCCAGGGTTTAGTATTAGCGGCTCCTCTTCAACCAGTATACTACCAGGATATCTTATAATAGCTGTTATAGGCTTACCACTACCTGGAGTATAGTCTGTTAGGTTTACCATGAATTGTAGAGTATTACTCTTAGTGTCTACTATGCCTATTAACCTTATAGTTACTGATACTGTACCAGTATTATTAGCCCAGAATCCTGGGAATCTAGGATCGAATGGTGATAGCCATGATACTATAATCTTCTCAGCTAGCCTCTCAGCCTGGAATGACCCTATATCTATCTGCCTCCTAGCTAGGCTACCCTGTGTAGTTATTAATTGTAGTACGAGGGGTATGAGTATTATGAGTATAACTAGTAGTACTATGAGTCCTCCAATAATCTCAGCCTGGCCTCTCCTAAGCTTCAACCCTAACCCTAATAGGTATATTGTCTTTAAGGCTCTTGTAATGTCTATTAAAGTCTAATACTACATGCCTGAATAACTATTATAATATTGTTATCCCAGGTATACTATATTGGAGGATTAAGCCTTGAGGGGGGCATCAGAGCCTATAGCTGTTATTATGATGGTTGGCTTAACCATTATCTTAGGACTCTTACTTCTCTCATTCTTTAACTCAAGCTATATTAAGGTTAGTAGTGAGAGAGGTAAACTAGAGTACATTAATAGTGTCAAAACAAGTCTAGACGTCATAGTAGTATATAGTAACTCTAGCCGAGACAGTTATAGCTATGTATTAAACCTCCTAAATATAGGGCCTAGCAGGTTAACATTCTGGGTAGCCTTTGGAGTAGGTGGTATTAGAGATCCTGGAGTACCGGTAGTAACTAGTACTGATAATATAGAAGTTTATACTATCAAATCATATAATGGCATAATAGACTTAAATGAGTGCCCAGGTAACCCTATAGTGTGTACCCAGATACTAGGATTACTAGACTCTAATAACGTATACACTCCTGATGAAATAAAACTAACTGAGCTAGGAACACAGACAAAAGTGAAACTTAAAGGATTTAAGAGAATAGAATTAAATAGTAGAGAGTCAAAGCTACTATATGTAAAAATTAATAAACCCCTCGAGTATAGCGAGTGGCCTCTCATACTAATAATGGGTAATCATAATGAAAGATACTACGTAATATCAGCATATAAACTACCAAGATAAATTCTCCACTCCTCCTAGATGCTCATAGAGTTTAACGCTATAGGCTCTAGGCTGCGATGAGATTGACACCTATCCTCTTCAGTCTAAGGTAGATGGTAGCTTATCGCTTATACGTCAATAGTGCTTTAAAAGGTTTACGGATTATCTAAAAGCCTAGAGATAATAAGAAATATTGAGAGGGTGGAAGGGCTATAATGGTAGCTGGCTTCTATCAGCGTAGTGTACAGTATAATACTTGGGGTTTAAAGCCTCTTTTATAATATTAAATGCTTTCCATGGATCAGTATGAGCCCCACATGTATAAATGTCTACTGTAGCATAGTTATATTCGAGCCATGTATGGATAGCTATATGACTCTCTAATATTAAGGCTAAGACTGATACACCACCCTTTCTTCCCTGGAACTTCCAAGAATGTATTTCATGTAGTGTTGCTCCAGATTCTTTAACTGCCTTCACAATTATTGATTTTAAAGCTTCTTCATTGCTAGCAATATCTAAGTTTATTCCATAGAAGTTTCCATATACGTGTTTCCCAATAATTACATCTTTTCTATTTTGTTCCTCCTCTCCCGTCATCTCCAGGTTCAAACCCTCTCTCTATGCTAGAATCTTGAAGTCTTAGGTTAATAAGCGTAAGTCCTTTACTTGAAGTTACATCTAATGTCTCTCTCTATGTCCTTCTCCTCTTATTTCAGCTATACAATGATCTCCAATTTCAGTTAATATATCTAAGGCTGTAGAGACAGCGTCAGGATTACCTGGGCATGCATATACTAGTGTATTACCTATTATGAAAGCCTCTGTTCTACTCAAGAGGGCTCTAGCCCCTATCTTAGCATAACTCCTCCTCCTATGCTCTTCTCCTAATCCAGGCACAGTTTTTGACGCTATTGGTTTTAGAGCCTCAATTGTAATATCTCTTCTGCTAACACCAGTCCCTCCCGTAACTAGTACTATATCTGCTTCTCTTACTGCTTCTAGAACAGTAGCCCTAATCTCACTAATACTATTGGGTACTATTCTTGAGGCTACAATATGGAATAATCCTTTAACTTTCTCTTCTACTAGGCCAGTAATCTCGTCTCTCTTCTCCCCCCTATAGACAGAGTCACTTGTAATAATTAGAGCTAATCTAATCATTATAGTTTACCATTTAATAATAGAGGCTAAGAGTTAATTAAATTATCTTCCCAGACAATGCTATAGCTACTAGGATAGAGTAGAAGCCTGCTGTTACAGGATCAGTATTTAATGTAATAGTATAGAGCTCAATACCTTTAACCTTAGATGATAGTATTACGTCTTTAAACTCCTGCTCTTCAACAGTAGTTGTAAAAACTAAGGCTTTAACCCCCCTCGGGAGGTCTAGAATAGCCTCTAATGGTATAGGTTGAATATTATTAGAAGCTTTACAGTAGTATGCTCCAGGCTTAGTTGATGGAGTATAAGCTATAACATCATATTCCCTACTCTCCCCTATTATATCAGAGTATCTCTCATATATCCATTTTAAAGCGTCACTCAACTCTCTAATCTCTCTCCTAATCCTCTCATCTCTAAGCCCCATAAGCTTAGGGATACTCTTTAAAGCTATTACTGATGAAGCTAGTAGAGGGTACCTAGATGGTACTACTACTCTCTCTACACCTCTCAACTTAGCTCTCTCCTCATAAGCTTCATGTTGCTGGGGAGCTACTAGTATAGATCTAACTCCTAGTAGGGATGCAGTTATAACAGTATTTAATGCTCTTACATCTCTATGCTCGATAGAAAATACTATGACCTTATTATGCTCAACATATGGTAGGATGTGTATTGAGGCTTCAGTAGTAGATGCTATTCTAACCTTATAACCTGAGTGCAGTGCTCCAATATAGGATATATATGCTGGAGGCTCCGCTCCCCTAGAGTATACTATTAGATCATCATCTGATACCTCAATACTTATATTTTCAGTACTCTTTAAGACCTCAATATATTCTGCTTGTAGACTAGACGATAGCATATTCTAGCGCCTTACAGCAGCTACACTTAGAAGTATCTGGCTCTCCTCTTAGGTGGGGTATGAGCTCATATAGTAGTTTACGAGCTCTCTCAATATTACTAGTCATTACCCTAGATACCTCCTCAGCAGTTACAGGTCTCTCAGCCCAAACATCATAATCTGTTACCATTGCTAGAGTAGCGTAGCATAGCTGAGCTTCACAAGCTAGATTCACTTCTGGCACTAGAGTCATACCTATAATATCTGCTTTGAACACATCTTTCCATACTCTACTCTCAGCTTTAGTAGAGAATCTAGGCCCCTCAATACAGACATATGTCCCAGAAGCATGTATAGTGTATCCTAGCTTAGAGCTAACACCTATAATCTTCTCTCTTAGATCCTCACAAAACGGGTCTGCCATGCTAACATGAACAGTGACTGGTCCATCGAAAAACGTATAATTCCTCCTATTCTTAGTCATATCAATAAACTGATCTGGAACTACGAAATCACCAGGCTTATAATCCCATCTTAAACTACCAATAGCAGAAACACTTATAACCCATTTAACTCCTAGAGCTTTTAAAGCCCATATATTGGCCCTATAGTTTATAGAGTGTGGAGGTATCCTATGCCCCCTACCATGTCTAGGTAAGAATGCTACCTTAACACTACTAATATCGCCTACAATAATATAATCTGATGTTGGCCCATAAGGTGTATCAATTTTAACCTCAACAGGATTCTCTATAATACCCGGATCATAGAGTCCAGAGCCCCCAATAATACCTACATGAGCCCTAACCTCAGGCTTAATAATCTGGAAGACCATAACCTAACACCCGCTATACTAGACAGATACTTAGGAGAAATTAAGCTTAACTAAAATAAACCTCAATTATAGAAATTGACTTGGAGGATTCAAAGAGAATTGGGGTATAAGCAGGTTATAGTATTAAGGAGAGATATAAATATGAGTAGGGGGAAAGCGGCAGCTCAAGCAGCACATGCTAGTGTCGAGGCGGTAATGATAATAGTAAGATCTGGGAAGAGAGAGTGGAAGCACTGGCTCGAGGAGTGGCTGAGAGAAGGACAAATGAAGGTAGTATTAAGAGTAGACTCTGAGAATGAGCTAGTAAAGATATACAGTGAGGCTATTAGTAGCGGAATGCCAGCATCAATAATTAGAGATGCAGGTAAAACACAGCTACTACCAGGGACTCTAACAGCTGTAGCTATAGGACCGGCTCCTGAGGAGTTAATAGATAAGATTACAGGACACCTCAAGCTATACTAGAGATAATATTGTAAGCCTATAGTCTCATATTTTTAGGATTCACTATATACCATTAATGTGGAGAGGTGCTGTTATCTATTGATATTCTTGAGCTCTTATGGGGCTTAGAAGAGAGGATGTATGATTTTGAGCGTCTAAAAGCTACTATGAGGTCTCCCAGCTATTTTAGAGTTTTTGAGGTTAAGTCTAGTGAATGGTTTATGGGTTCAAAGTGGAGTATATATCTTGTGGGGAAATACTGTATATCTACATTTAATGCTCTAGCTAAGCTATCTAGAGTCTTAAAGTCTGAGAGGTATAGCTATGCTGGCTTAAAGGACGCCTATAGTATTAGCTATCAGTACGTCTCATTTATTAACCCTAGAGTATCGCCTAGCTATATAAATTTAGGAGATGTCAGAGCATGGCTTATTGGTAGAGGCTCAATTATTAGGCCTGGCTCTCATACTGGCAACATATTTAGGATAACACTAGAGGTTGATGATCCAGATAAAGTAGCGTATAACTTATCACGAGTTAAATTAATACCATCATTCTATGGCCCACAGAGATTTGGGGTAGAGAGGCCATCAACACACATGTATGGATTAGCACTAGCTAGAATGGAACCAGGACTCCTAGCCAGGGAATTCAAGTACAGATACCCTGGAGAAGACATAGATACACTATCAATCGAAGAGAAACTCCTACAAGAAGCTAGAACAGAGATAAACCCGTGGATACTAGTAGATGAAAGCCCCAGAATATACACTGAAGCCCTACAAGCATACTTATACAATAGAGCTTTATCGAGAGCTCTAAGAAGTAGAAAAATAGACCAAATAAGAGAATCAATAGTAACAATAAGATACTGCAACGAAACCATAAGCATACCAGCAGTTAGACTCCCATCAAGAGAACTAGTAGAGAAGGAGACACAATGGGCTAAAATAGTCAAGAGTATATGCTTAGAAGAAGGTATTAACATAAAACAACTAAAAACACTAGAACCAAGCCTAAGACCAATATACTACCCCATTAAACTAAGAAGCACCACCATTAAAGATAATACCATAACATTCACAATATGCCTCCCACCATCAGCATACGCAACAATACTACTAAGAGAGATAGTAGAACTAGAAACAGTAAATAAATGCAAACCAAACAAGTGAAAAACACCAACACCCACCTAGAAACTTAAACCTCTCCAATAAATCTCCATCCTACCCCCTTTAAGAAGATACTTAAGCTCATTCTCACATCTTAAGTTCCCCTTAGAGACATCTCCATCGCCTTATATATATAAGTCCCTTCATTGGGGAGATCAAGTACTTTCTACCAATTACCAGTTGTAGCTTAAATACTCAACGCTACTATTTAACTCCGCTATGTTCTCACCCAGGTTATTTGATACTCAAATAGCCGTTTCCCATCCTAGGTTTTTAGGATGGGTTGTGCCTCCTGCCCCGCACTTCGCAGTGGCTACCTAGCCACTCTACGCGGGGGTCGTAGGCATTCTTCGAGCTTAACGGCATAAGGGTTCACATCTAGTTTTATTCCTAGGATAGGATGAGAGAATAAATCTTATAAACATTACCTCCCTAGTAAAGTAGTACTTCTCCAAAATCCTACAAAAACCCTTATAAACCTAACTCACCAAAACAGCCGTCAACCCTCTACAACACTGTCTTTATTACCTGACCTATATATGTGACTTTCGCTAGTACGGCTCTACCGGATCCTCTACTAGTTTAGTAGTATTGAGAAATGCTTAGAACCATTAGATGACTAGTTCTACGCTTGGTGGTGGATAGTGAGGAGGTGGAATTGTGGCTTATGTGGGCAAGATGTTGTTGAAGGCCAGAGATTTACGTTTATTGGCAGTATAGGTGCTGTCCATGTAGAGTGTCTACTAGAGTCATATACTAGACAGTTAGATAAGAGGGATTTGATAGCGCTACTTGATGCTAATGAAGTCTTACTATATGCTATAATTAGGTTTAAAGAGGCTGAGAGGATGGCTAGTGGTGAGGTTAAAAGTATATTGTCTGAGGCTAGGAGAGAGATTGAAAAGATAGCTGGTAGAATAGCGTTAATGCTAGGGCAATTGAGTACGTAATGAGATATATCTATGCTATGTTTCTTTAACTGCTATAATATAATATGATAATTTATCTTCACCTCTCTCTAGGATTCTAAATCTTTTATTGGTTTCATTTATAACATTCTCCTTAGACTCTCTCAATAGCTTTAAGCTATGTATAGCCCTAGTTAGTGTATGTGGGTTTAAGTCAATCACTATTAGTATACCGTTGCTCTTTAGTGTTCTCCAATGCTCACTAATAGCTAGATCTACGCGGTCAATATGGTGCATTGTAGTATGGTTTATGGCATAGTCAAAGAAATCATTAGGATAATGTAGATTCCTTAAGTCACCCCTCTCAATAACTAAAACACCCTTCTCAATATAACTCCTATAGGCTATCCTAGCTAGAGAAACCTGGGGACCACCAATATCTACACTATAAACAATCCCGCCGAGCCTAGTAGCAAACCTGAGGACAATGCCTAGATTAGCGCCGAAACCTGTAGCAGCCTCTAGAATCACGGGTTTAGGCTTAGTAATATACATAGAGTAGAGTCTACTACCGCCAGCAAGCCTATCAATAATAGACCCTAAACCCTTAATAGTATACTCTAAGACTAGAGACACGTCAATAACCCTAGGTTAGGATATTAAAGCAGAGATTAATACAGGAGTATATGCTTCTATAGCTGTAACAGTAGAAGTAGTCTAAAGCAACTGTTTTTGAATTTTATAGCTGTCTATATTAGTTTATATCATTGAAGATTATAATCCATATCTACCTATTCTTAATGCTGAGAGCTACCTGGTGAGAGAGTAGAGAGCTTATAAATAGAAGCTCTCCCCTAGGGTGGCTCTTTATGAATACTCAAAATGTGGTGTGCCTAGGGGTCACCTGAACGCTCCCAAGCCCGATGAAAACCCGAGCGGGATGCAGGGGAACAAAAATGAGGCATGAAGCCATATAAGAGCTGAACCCCCTAAAGCGAGTAAGAGTAGATTTATGTGGATAAACTTAATAAGGCCTGGCATCTAAATAACGTATAATGAGTTTAGGAGAGTGAGCCGGATGTCGGTATCTAGAAGAGATTTTCTTAGGGGGCTTATTGGTGGTCTCATACTTGGTGGTGCTGCTACAGCTCTCGGCTTATATGTCGCGGCTCCTGAATGGTTTAGAAGGCGTTTTGTAGAGAAGCCTGTCACTGAAGTAGAGCGTGTTCCAGCAAGACCTTTAAAAATTGGCTTACAGTTCATGACCAAGGGTGGAGGAGCGCCCTGGGGCGATCCTACATTTAAGGGGGCTATGTTAGCTGTAGAGGAGATTAATGCTGCTGGCGGTATTCTCGGTAGAAGAATTGAGCCTGTGATCAAGGATGAGACTTCGCCTGATGAGACTGTTAGAGAATATAAGGCGATGATAGGTGAGGGGATAGAGTCTTATGTTGGTTTGATAAGCTCATCCAACACCCCAGCCGTAGCTCCTGTAGCTGAGGAGGCAGGCATAATATCATTCTTTGTAGATGGATGCACAGATATACTATTTGAGAAGACCGTGCCAGACCCTAAGTTTACCTTTAGGATTACAAATATACAGTCAGCTGATGGAGTTACAGCCGCACTAGGAGCTATAAAATTCTTTAACTTAATGGAGAAGGATAAAGTTAGAATTGCACATATTCATCCAGACTACGCGTACGGTAGGAATGCTCATGCTCATATGCAGATAGTATTCGAGAAAGTCCTGGGTAGAGATAGGGTTGAAGTAGTAGAGGAGTTCTGGCCCGGGCTCTTTAGGGTAACAGACTTTGGACCATTCATAACGAAGATGATGGCTGGCCGCGCAGATATCGTAGCTACATCTCTATGGGCTATGGACTTTATAAACTTCTATAAGCAAGCTTTAGCCTATGGCCTCTTTAAGGTTGCGAAAATGGTATCTACCATTAGTCATGGTATAGCACCTCACCTCGTAGAGTCAGATTATCCTGAAGGATTCGTAGCCGGTGTTCACGCTAACTACTACTTCTTATATCCAGAACATGAAATCTATCCTCTTAACAAAATCTTTGTTGAGAATTACCGTAAGAGGTGGGGAGAGTATCCAACTAATGGTAGTGAGGGGGCATATACAGCAGTATATCTGTATAAGGCTGCTGTTGAGAGAGCATATGAAGCTTTAGGTAGATGGCCTGAGGCTGATGAGTTAATAAAGTTTATTGAAGGAGCATCTATATATGGGCCTGCTGGTATACTAACTATTAGAGCTAGGAGACCAAATAAGCATCAGGGGTATAAGAATGCTATAGTTGGGATGAGTAAAGTGGATCCACGTTATGGATTCAATATCTTAGCTGACCCTCTAAGAATACCTATAGAGAGGATAACAGTCCCAGAAGGTTGGGAGGGTCGAGAAGATCCTACCATGGCCTATAACTGGATTAGAGAGACTTGGAGGGAAGGAGAGCTTCCAGTATAAATTAATGTAAGTGAGGATAGTTGAGCTTAGACACTTTAGCTAGGTATATCTTAGATACTTTTTTCTTCGCGTCTCTCATATCTCTAATAGTTTCAGGTTTAAATATAATATATGGTGTAATGAGGATAGTAAACCTAGCTCACGCCTCACTCTTCACTTTAGGAGCCTATACTGTAGCATGGATTACAGCAAACTATATTGTTAAAATATTTGGTAGTAACCTAATACTTCTACTAGTTCTCCCTCTAACTATAGCTGTTATAGTCACAGTTCTAGTCTCACTAGTCATGGTCACTCCCCTGCTAAGATACTCCTATGGGAAGGGAGAAGCATTCCAACTAATTGTTACATTCGCCTTGCTAATAATCTTTGAGGAATTATTCCAAATAGTATGGGGGAGGATGCCTCTAGTAGCTAATGATGCTTTCTTCGCTATGGGTACAGTTAACTTATTTGGCTCACCCTACCCTCTATATAAAGTCTTCGTGATTATTGTAGCATTCCTCATAATACTAGCATTATGGCTTTTAACTTATAGGACTTATCTCGGCTTACTGCTAAGAGCTACATCTATGGACTCTGAGATGGTACAAGCTCTAGGAGCTAATGTTATTAGATTAATAGTAGTAGCTATAATTACAGCCTCTCTCCTAGCAGGATTAGGCGGTGCCCTCTACGTCCCTACAGCATCTGTAGCCCTAGGCTTATCACTAGATGTCTTAATTGTAGCCTTTGTAGGCTTAGTCATAGGGGGCCTCGGTAGTTTTATAGGCTCTCTCATAGGAGCTCTTATAGTGAGCATATTCAGAACATTCTCGATATACTTCTTCCCAGAGTTAGAGCTCGTCATACTATTTACTGTAGCTCTCATAGTCTTAATCTTTAAGCCTGAGGGTATTGGAGGGGGTAAGGGTTGGTGAGAAGAGAGATCGGCAATAATATTAGATCTATAGTCATAGTGGCGGTAATAGCTGGACTACTATATCCAGTGATAAGTAGTATTATGCCAGGCTGGGAGGTTATGCTAACATATGGTATAATATTAGCTATAGCTGCTCTAGGCTTTAACCTCTTATTCAATTATACTGGCCTCCTAAGCTTTGGTCACGCTGCATTCGTTGGACTAGGAGCTTATGCTGTAGGCTTATCAGTAAAATATATTGGTCTTAGAATACTTGAAGTACAAGTACTCATTGGTGTCTTACTATCAGCTCTTCTAGCATTAATAGTAGGATTTATTGCCGTAAGGTATAGGGGTATATTCTTCGCTATCCTAATGCTCGTTACAGCTCAAATACTCTGGGGGTTCTACGTAAAGTTCTACCATATAACAGGGGGTACTGATGGAATTAGGATTCCAAGACCTACACTATTCTTTATCTACGATACTACTGGTCTAGGATATCATGCCTTTAACATGGTGTACCACTATTATGCTCTACTATGGTTTACGGTATTAGCGATTATTATGTGGTATATAGTCAACTCACCATTTGGTTATACTTTAAGAGTTATAAAAGATGCTGAGACTAGAGCTGTAGCATTAGGTGTTAACGTGGATAGGTATAGGCTACTAGCTCTAGTGATATCTGCTATCTACGCTGGAATAGCTGGCGCTCTCTACGCGCCAATAAATAGGCTAGTCACACCAGATCTAGCATACTGGACTCTATCAGGTAAAATTGTCTTTATGAGTATACTCGGGGGGACAATGTATTTCTTAGGTCCTATAATCGGTGCTCTTACCTACGTCTACCTCGAGACTATAGCTCAACGCATAACAATCTACTGGTACTTAATACTAGGTATTACTATTATAGCTATAATGTTTTTCATGCCTAGAGGTCTACTAGGATTAACTGAGCTAGAAGGATTCAAGAAGATGGCTAGATTATTTAGTGCTCTACGCCTTCAGTTTAAACTCTAGGTGGTATCTATGAATACTGAAACTCCCCTCTTAGAAGTATCCAACCTGCGTAAGTATTTTGGTGGAGTTAGAGCTGTAGATGGAGTATCTTTCAGAGTATATGAGGGTGAACTAATCTTCCTAATAGGGCCTAATGGCGCCGGGAAGACAACTCTAGTAAACCTAGTTAGTGGCTACCTTAAGCCAGACTCGGGCTTAATAGCCTTTAATGGTAGAGATATTAGTAGGCTAGATATGGCAAGTAGAGTAAAGCTTGGTATTGCTAGAAGCTTTCAATTTGTAAATGTCTCCTGGAGTATTTCCCTCCTAGAGAATATTGCTATCGCGATAGCTTCAAGGAGAGGTATAAATTTGAGTATGCTTAGATCTCTCGAGTCTCACACTGATGTGATAGAGGAGGCTATACAATTAGCTAAGCTCGTGGGGCTAGAGAAGAATCTCGATAAGCTACCCTTGGAGGTATCACACGGTGATAGGAAGATATTAGATGTTGTAATGACATTAGCTCTAAAACCTAAACTACTATTACTAGATGAGCCTACAAGTGGTGTATCTACTAGAGATAAGTTTGATATAATAGATAGGATAGTATCAGCTATAAAAGCTACAGGCATATCTAGTATCATTGTAGAGCACGATATGGATATAGTTTTCAGCTATGCGAATAGGATAATAGCAATGCATAGTGGTAGAATACTAGCTGACGGTCCCCCAGAAGATGTAAGGAGTAGAGAAGACGTTAGAGCAGTCCTCCTAGGTGGGCTCTATGCTTAAAGCTGAGGGATTACACGTATCTATTAATGGCGTTGAAATACTGAGAGGTGTTACTCTAACAGTAGCAAGAGGCACTATAGTATGCCTACTCGGCAGGAATGGTGCAGGTAAGACGACAACTATAAAGACCATAATGGGATTCTATAAGCCTGTAAAGGGTAGAGTCACTATTGATAACATGGAATTAACATCGAAGAGTGTACATGAGAGAGTAAAGTATGGGGTTTCTTATGCTCCCGAAGATTTAAGAATATTCCCATGGCTAACTGTAGAGGAGAACATAAAGCTAGCAGCTAAGCTAGCAGGTAGGAATGTTGATGAAGCTATAGAGATAGCACTAGGAGTATTCCCAGAGATTAGAGGATTCCTAAAGAGGCAAGGCTTCTACCTTAGTGGTGGAGAGAAGAGAATGGTAGCAATAGCTAGAGCTCTAGCACAGAACCCTAAATACATGCTCTTAGATGAGCTCCTAGAAGGGCTAGCTCCAATAGTTGTAGAGAGACTAAGTAAAGCACTAAGAGAGATAGCTAGTAAAGGAGTAGGCATACTTATAGCAGAGTCAAACGTAATGTTAGCAAAGAGAATCGTAGATGAAGCATACATTATAGAAAGGGGGGAAATAATATACTCTGGGAGTATAGATAAAGCCTTAGAGACAGAGAATATTGCAAGGATACTAGGAGTGAAAATAAAACCCTAAACATAGAAGAAATATAAATATGTGATAAACAAACTTCAAGCAACAAGTCATAGCTATTAAAAGCACCTAAACATTAATTCAATGCCTGATATGCCTAATGCAACTGTTTTGAGTTTTATAGCTGTTTATATCATTCTCTGAGTGTAGAGAACCTCTACTATTCCCAATATTGGAGCTACCTGGTAGGGGATTGAGAGCTTAGAAGGCTCTCCCCGAGGATAGCATTACTCGGGACGTGGGTGCTGGGGTCACCCTTAAGACTCCCAGAGGGTAATGCAATCCATTACCGATACGGGAGAGCAAGGATGATACAATGTTGAACCCCTGGAGAGGATACAAGATTTAAGGGTGTGAACTCATATTTCTCTTTTTATTAAGTTTAAGGTGTTATCTATTATTGTATTTGCTAATTTATTATTTCCTGTAGTTTTAATTATTAATTTTATAGCTTCACATCTATCTGTAAGTACTAGCTTATAGAATGGAGTGTTGTAGGTGTTGAGGGATACCAGATTTAGTCTATGGTATAACCCTGGGATAACATTATCTATAATTTTCTTAAGTCTAGCTTCTAGGTTGAATGTAGTAGAGTTGAACATGTAAGCTCATCCTACCTATAGTAACTTGCTAGATTGGTATTACCTTAAAGTAAAATGTTTAGAGTTTAGCATGAATACTATACTTTTAAATTATTAGGGCTACTGATATTAGATTGTAAACTCTAAGATTTAGGTGGATGGAGCTGGAGGGTTTTGAGTCTGGGCTTGCCGGAGGATACTCCTATAATGGCTAGGATTAATGGTTTAGTGAGATTAGTTTATGTAGGTGAACTCTATAACACCTATATGGTTGGTGGGGGAAGCTCTATTGAGGTTTTAAGCTTAGACCCGTCAGATTATCGTGTAACCTTTACCAGAATTCTAAATGCTAGTAGGGGTAGAGTAGATAGCATCTATACTATTGATTTCATAGGCGGCTATTTTAGAGCTCCAGAGAGCCAGAGAGTTGTAGTTATAGATGATTATGGTAGACTTATAGCTAAGAGTGTTGGTAGCTTGAAGAGGGGGGATATACTAGTTTCATTTGTTAAGCTGAGAAGCCGTAAAATGATTAATGTAATATCAGAGCCTAAATCAAGTAAGGTTAAAATTCCACCCTACATAGTATGCTGGTCTCATGAATGGTATGATATTAGCTCTACAAGCTTTAAAAAGCATAGAGAGTTAAATTACAGCTTAGAAGATGAGCATAGAAAATTATCTGTAAAATGCTATGAAGATCAACTTAGAGTATCAGAAGCCATATGGTCTTCAAGACTCCTAGGCTACCCATCTAAACTTTCTAGTAGAGGATTAAAGAAGTGTAGTGTTAGTGTTATTAGTGGTATGAAGGCTAGAGATATGGGTGAGAAGCTACCAACAAAACCCCTACATAAACTAAAGAATATTATAAGAAGGTATGCTAGGTCTGCCTATGTAGAGCATATCTATAGCCATATGAGGAGAAGTAGCGTTTCTAAGAGGATATATAGGCTTGTAGTAGCACACCTGCTATGTGGAGGTATACCACTAGGTTTTGAAGGGTATACAATGCTAACATTTAAGAATATTGTTAAGCTAGCTCTCGGCGATATAGTAATGGTGAAAGTTACAGGATACCGTAGGGGAGACTATATAGGCTATGTATACTCATTTAAAACAAGTAATGGTTTTATATTTGCCGGTATATACCCTATCCTATTCAGATTTTAGTATCTTCTTGAACTGAATACTATCATCATAAGAGTATACATTATTGAATAGAATGTATGCTACTCTAGGCTTGAGTCTAAATATTAGGTCTTTAAGTTTAACCAAATCCTCATCCTTATACTTATACCTATAGTTAACCTCACTCCCCCCTAAGCCGTGGAGTCTCGCATAGACTATATCTTGCCACTCCGGCAATACCCGACCCCTAAGGATATCTCCTCCAATTTTTACACCTGTCTCTCGAGCAATTTTTAGTAGGAGATCAAGCTTCTCCCACCAGTCACCTCTAGGCTCCCAGACTATAATCCTACCTCTACTCTCTACTGTAGTAAAGAATTTAGTAGCTCTAATAGCATTCTCCTCTGATGCTCTAAAACTTGGAGGAGTCTGAACAACTATAACCTTAGAGTTGAGGACCTCAACTACTTCAATAGTCTTACTCCAAGCCCATAGGGTTTCACTAGTTACCTTTAAGCTACCATAGTTCCTCTTATCGCCGGGGATATCTCCTTTGATTCTCGACCATAGCCTTATATCATACTCATGAGATACTAGCATCCAAGCTTTTACTGTAAACTCGTAGTCTAGAGGAGCCTCTCTCCTCCAGTTATAGAATGTTTCTAGAACTCTAGGATCGTAGAATGTTTGCTGTACCTCTACTACATCTAGGTTACTATAGTGTAGTCTTCTAGACCTCTGGAAGCCACAAGTACCTACTAGGATATGTATACCCATATATAAGTCTCCAAAATTAATTGTATATAGCTCTTATCTAATAATCTATTCTACCTTAATATCTACCCTCAAACCTCTTAGTCCTTACCTGAATTACTACATCTAAGTTCTCGAGTTCTTTCTTTAAACTCTCAGCATCTATACTAGCAGTACTCATATCAACTATTAATACACAGTTAGCCTCTTCTCCTCTAGCTATACTTGCACACTTAGATGCTACTATATCAGCCTTATAATTTGCAATTACACTAGTTACCTTAGCTAGTGATCCAGGCTTATCTATCAAGTATAGATCAAACTCATATATAGATTCTCCTCTCGTAGTTATAGGATTAACAATAATCTCTTTCTTATCTAAATCAGCTATTAGAGCCATAAGCATTCCAGGCTCTACATTTAATGCTTCCCTAATAGTCTGGGGTATTGTTATCCTACCCTTAGAGTCAACCTTAATAATCTCAGATATTCTAACCATATCCACCACCCCTAGCCTAATTAAATTATGTTAACTCAAAGATTTTAAGCTAAATAGTGTGAAAATAATAGGAATATAAGCCCACATATATTTCTAACTAATTATAACTATAGAATTATGTAAGCAAGAAAACCACTATTTACTATCTATCATACGTTAAGCTTTAAAGTTCCCCTCGCTAATTAAGCCTCTAGGTGCTTTTATATTGAAAAAGCTTTATAGGGTTTACTATAATACATATAGTGATGAGGAGCATAGGAGGGTAATTGAGGAGCTTACTAGAAGATTTGGGGTGGAGGTTATTGATTACCCTACTATTGTAGTCCCAGAATTCAGGTTTATTGAGGTTAAACTCGAGGAGGAAGGTAAAGAAGAAGAGATTAGAAGTATAGTATCCTCAATAACTAATAGTAGAGTTAAAGTCGACTGGATTGATACTAGTAGGTGAGTAAAGTGAAGGTAGCTGATAGACTATCACAAATACAGTATAACCAGTTTAAGATTGAGGAGGAAGTTAAAGAGTTCTGGGCAAGAAATAGAGTCTATAACCTTATAAGAGATAAATCTAATGCTTCTAATAGGAAATTCTACTTCCTAGACGGTCCCCCCTATGCCTCAGCTAAATCAATACATATTGGTACAATCTGGAATAAGGTTATTAAGGATATAGTATTAAGATATCATAGAATGAGAGGATTTAATGTATGGGATAAGCCTGGATACGATACTCACGGCTTACCAATAGAGGTTAAGATTGAGCAATCGCTAGGATTGAAGGTTAAAAAAGATATATACGAGAAAGTTGGAGTTGAGAAGTTTATAGAAGCATGTAGAGGTTTTGTAAACGAGAATATGGAGGCTATGAGTAAGCAATTCATAGAGATAGGAGTCTTCATGGACTGGGAGAATCCATACGTGACATATACTAATGACTACATAGAGTCTGGATGGTGGCTTATAAAGAAAGCATACGAGAAAGGACTCCTCTACAAAGGCTATAAGGTTCTACACTGGTGTCCTAGATGCGAGACTGTCCTAGCAGACTATGAAGTCTCAGAGTATAGAGAGCTGGAGGATCCATCAGTCTACGTTAAGTTCCCAGTTAGGGGGAGGCATAGAGAATATCTCCTAGTATGGACTACAACACCATGGACTCTACCAGCTAATACATTCATAATGGCTCATCCAGACCTAGAATATGTTAGAGTCATGGTTAATGATGAAATACTAATATTAGCTAAGAGTAGGCTAGAAGATGTAATGAGAGAAGCTAATATAAGAGATTATAAGGTAATAGATGTTTTCAGGGGTAGTATTCTCGAGGGGTTAGAGTATGAGCATCCGTTAGAAGATTATGTAGATGCTCAAAGAGAACTCAGTAATTATCATAGAGTTATAATGGCTCCTGAAGGAGTCTCAGCATATGAGGGTACTGGTCTCGTACACTCAGCGCCAGGTCACGGTACAGTAGACTATGATGTTGCAGTGAAACATGGAATTCCTGTTGTCTCTTTAGTAGACGAAGTTGGTAGAATGACTAGAGAATCAGGGAGGTATCATGGATTATACTTTAGAGATGAAGCAAACAAAGCTATACTAGAGGATTTAAGAGCTAGAAATGCTATATTCCATGAGTCAACTATAGTACATAGGTATCCTGTATGCTGGAGGTGTAAGACTCCTCTAGCGCTAAGAGCTACTACTCAATGGTTTATATCTGTATCTAAGCTTAAAGAATTGCTTATAAGAGAAGCTAATAAAATCGAGTGGGTACCAGAGTGGGCTAAGACTAGGTTCATGAATATGCTTGAAGAGATTAGAGACTGGGCTATTGGTAGGCAGAGATTCTGGGGTATACCATTACCTATATGGGTATGTAAGAGCTGTAGCTATACCCACGTGGTAGGTAGTACTAGAGAGTTAGTAGAGATGGGGGGAGAAGTCCCAGAAGACTTACATAGGCCATGGATTGATAGAGTTAAACTCAAATGCCCAAACTGTGGAGGTGCAATGGAGAGAGTCCTAGATGTTCTAGACGTATGGTTTGATAGTGGTATATCTTTCTACGCCAGCCTAGGCTACCCCATGAGGAGAGACTTATACGAGAACTTAGAGCCAGCAGACTTCATAGTAGAAGGCCATGACCAAATTAGAGGCTGGTTCTTTAGCCTATTAAGGAGTGGTATTATAGGATTTAATAAGTCCCCATATAGGAGGGTTCTAGTCCATGGATTTGCCTTAGACGAGTTTGGTAGAGAAATGCATAAGAGTCTAGGGAATTATGTTGAGTTCGACGAGCTCATAGCAAAGGTTCCAAGAGATGTTGTGAGATTCTGGCTAGCAACTAATACTATATGGGAGGATTTAAAGTTCTCCTGGAGAGCCTTAGAGTATACTGCTAGAGACTTTACAGTAATATGGAATACTTTCGTATTCGCCTCTACATATATGAGCTTAGATGGCTTCGACCCAGAGGTTACAACCATGGAGAATACTATTGATAGTATGGAGGTTGAAGATAAATGGTTAATCTCTAGAACTAATAGCTTAATTAGAGATTATCATGAGGCCATGAGTAACCTCAAGATACATGATGCTACTAGATTACTTAAAGCATTTATATTAGATGATGTTAGTAGATTCTACATTAGGCTCATTAGGAGGAGGGTTTGGGAGGAGAGGGATACACCTAGTAAGAGAGCTGCCTACGCTACACTATATTATGCTTTGAAGACATGGCTTATACTAGCAGCCCCCATTATACCATTCCTAACAGAATACATATACCAGAACTTCTTTAAGATAAGTGAGTCAAATACTCCAGCTAGTATCCACTTACTAGACTTACCTGAGAGTAATACGAAACTAATAGATCTAACTCTTGAAGAGCATATGAGTATAGCTAGGAGCATAGTAGAGACAGTATTATCTGCTAGAGCAGCGGCTGGACTCAAGCTGAGGAGGCCTGTGAGGAGGGTAATAATTGCAGCAAAGAAAGATAAAGTAGGAGAAGCTGTTAAGAAGCTTAGTGAAGTAGTAGCTGAAATGGTTAACTCTAAAACCATAGAGCTCCAAGGCTTAGAATTCTTCGAGAAACTTAGAGTATATACAATTAAACCCAATATTGGGGAGATTGGGAGAGACTATAAGAAGCTTACACCAGAGATAGTAAGATTAGTTGAGGAGAGGGGAGTAGAAATAGCTGATAACATAATAAAGAAGGGGTACTATGAAGCTATTATTAGTGGAGAATCAGTGAAACTAGAGCCTAGACATATAGAGATTATAGCAGAGTACCCAGAATGGTTATCTGTCAAGGAGTCAGACTTAGCGCTAGTTGCTGTAGATAAGCAGTTAACAAGAGAAGAGGAGGCTGAAGGATATTCTAAAGAAGTTATAAGGAGAATACAGTTTATGAGGAAAGAAGCTAAGCTAATGATAGAGGATAGGATAGCTGTATGGCTAGATGGAGATAAGGAGATAATGGATGCTATTAAAATGTATGAGGAGTATGTAGCGGGAGAAGTTAGAGCCACTAAGATAATATATGGTACCCCAACAGAGAGTGGAGTATATGTCAAGGAGTGGGATATTGAAGATAAGAGTATACGTATAGGTATTAGGAGAGAATGAATTTAAAAAAGCCAGTTATAACTCCAAGTGAAGTTAGGACTTACACGTACTGCCCTAGACTATATTTCTTCGAGGTACACGTTAAGCTAGGGAAGCCATTAAAGTCTAAGATTAGGATGCTCTTAGGGAGAATACTACATTATTTTAGAGAAATTATAGCCCGCCTAAGAGGGTTTACTGTTGAAGAGCTCATAGAAGTCGATATAGGCCCATATATTATGAGAGGTAAGCCAGACTACTATAGGGTTGAGGACGGGGAAGTTTTTATAGTTGAGGTTAAAAGTAGTAGGGGCCCGCATACTGGTGCGTGGTTTAGTGACTATATGCAAGGTGTAGCATACGGATTCATACTTTCTAGGGTTAGGAGGAATATTAGAGAGGTTAATGTAGAGATTAAGTATATGAGATCAACTGCTAGAATTAAGGTTAATAGTGAGCATATAGCTCTACTAGCGAGAATACTAGATGAGATTAATATTATTAAAGTACATGGTATACTACCATACCCTAATAGGTCTCAAGCTAAGTGTAATAGATGCATCTATAGAGATATATGCTTTAAGCTAGATGAAGACCTAGAAGTTAATATAGAAGAGCCTGGATCATGGATTAGGGATTATATCCATATTAAATCTTAACATCAATACTCTTAGAAGCCATAACCCCCTCTTTAGACCACTTAATATTAACAGTTATCTTCCTAGTAGTTTTCGATGGCAATTTACTCATATCTACATCAATAGTACTCCTAGCTGATCTACCTGGATCTAGGGGGTCTAATTTAATTTCCTTAATATTAACCATAGCCTGTCTTAATGATACAATTATATCCTCAACCCTCTCACTACCATCATTAGTTATAGTTAAATCTATTACAACCTTATTATTAATAGTCTTAACGTCATCAACATGTATACTTAGAGGTGGTGCAGGTAGCCTTCTATTCACTACTATTAAATTTGTTAATAAAACCTTCTTAGGATAAATTTTTATTTCTGGTTTAGAATATTCAATTATTACATTTAAACTCTTAGAGTTTGGTGCTTGAAGCTCTACTACTTTAAACCCTGGGCCTTCGACTTCAATCTTCTCAATATTTGTGTTTAATGTTAATAGAGCTCTAGGAGATGGGATTAGTAGTGTTGCATATAATATAGTCTCATCTCCCACAATATCTGGGAGGTTTAATTTTAGCTCATAAGTATCTCCAGGCTCTAGTACTAATAGCCCTGACATGTATGTTGTAGAGTATCCCAGCTTACTCTTAGTATAAGTGTTGACCACTGTAGCTTCCCTCAACGTTATAGGGTGTGCTGAGTCATAGAATACTTGTAAAGTATAATCCTCTAATGCTTCAAATCGACGTGTAGAGAATAATGGTTTAGTATCATAGATAACCTTATAGTATATTGAATCTTCTAATAGGATAGAGAATTGAGGCTTCATCTCCCTAGAAATAGTGAAGTTCCCGAACTCAAGCTTCCACCTAAAAGGTACTCTAACAGTAGGTGGCGCAGTAACGCCAATAGATAATAGGCTAGACTTAACCCTACAATCTCTAAGCTTAATACCAGGAACTCTTACTACAGCCCTCTTAGAAGCATAACCACTACTCCCTAAAATACTCGTAGTCATAGATGAAGAGAAGAAGACTAAACCTTCACCACTATCCTCATATATCTTAGTCAAAGCACCTTCAACCAATAACTATCCACCCAAATAGCATTAGAAATAGAGACCTTAAAAGTTAAGTAAACATAAACTCTCATAATAAACTTACTCTAAAACTCACATAGTAAAACTAAAGCATATACTATTAAGAAATTCTCTAAGAACATGGAAGTTACAATTAGTAAATTCATAAGTTAGAATTAATAGAGCTTTAATATAAAAGACTGCTATGCCCTAGATGTTAACCTAATAATTGAGCATATAGTAGTATTAATTGTGAAAATATATAGCATCTTTGCCATAAATACTGTTCTAACTATGACATCTCTATTTAATTAGGTTTAAGTTTAACGTTAATATTAGGGGTATTAGTTGTCGGTATTAGTTGAGAAGCCTAAAAAGGTTTATGTTGAGCGTACTCTAAGGATACTACATGTATCTGATATGCATTGTGCTACTGATAGTCTAGCTAAGGTTTTAATGAGGGAAGAGTATGATCTTGTCATAGCTACAGGTGACTTTGAGTGTGTTGATACAGCTGAGGTCTTGGCAAGGGCTAGAGGAGAAGTTTACGCTGTAACAGGTAATATGGATAATCCAGCCATTTATAGGAAGTTGAATAATATGGGTATACTAATAGATGGTAAAATAGTCATATACGAGGATCTAGCCATAGGAGGCATTGGAGGATTAGACTTTAAAGGGAGCATGTCTAGGTTAGAGAAAGAGCTTAAAGAATTCAATAAGATAGATATACTAGTAACACACCACCCACCAAAAGGTATACTTGACGAGCCGAGACCGGGATACCATATAGGGTTAGAAGATCTCAAAAAACTAGTAGGACTAGTAAACCCAAAACTACACCTATTCGGGCATGTACATGAAGAGCAAGGACATGTAGTGAAGGGGGGCACAGTATATGTAAACTCAGGACCACTAATACAAGGATACTACACAGTAATAATATACTCATCTAATATAACAGTACATAAGAGGAAAATTTAGTAAGAGAAATATATTGTTTGAATAGTGGTATCATCTCTAGTTTAGCTTATAATATTATTAGACGGGTTCTGCTTAATAGTGAGCTCTATACTCTTATAGCTCCATCTAGGCCATTCATTGTATCCATGTATCTTAGTGTAGAATTCTGATAGTGGTAGGTTGGTTTTAGCCAATTTACTATACCTCCATTCATTAGCACGCTCTATTCTTATAGTCTCACCCATTGCTTTAGTTAATGCTGTTATTATAGCTGAAGTTGGGCTTATGAACATCATCCTACCTGCGAGTTCACTCACGGCTCTAAGGCTTCCCTCATAGCTTCTCTCTATCCCTGTTAGCATTAAGCTTGTATCTATTCTAAGCTCTTCTCTATCAATTATGACTCGTAGTGAGAAGTTTGCCGGGACAGGGTTCCCTGTAGTTGCCTTAGATATATCTCCTTCAGGGAATACTAGGAATCCATATTTAACATCCCTAACCCACTCTTTGCTAAACTTAAATGGTTTAAAGACGCCGATACGCTCACTAGGAGTAATACTAGTCCTATAATCCCAGCCTAATTTTAATGTTAGATTAGTCCATACAAACTCCTCATCATATAATTGTGTAGCCCTAATAAAGCTACTCATATGTGTTGATGCTATAAAGCTACCAGCAGTCGTTCCTATTATTGATATAGCTGATAGACTCCTCGAAGCTACTATTGTATAATTGAATACTCTAACACCTCCAGCTGTCACACCAACTTGGCGCTCACTCTCGGAGACTTCAGACTTAATAGGTGTATATCTTAGGAGTGTATAGCTTAAAGCCCTAGGCTCAGTATATAGTGCTAGTGCAGCTATAATTGTCCAGTAGTTCTCTAACCTCGATACTGTTATAGTTATATTACGGGTCCCAACTAGTAGTGGTAGCATACCTGTAACATCTATTATTAGAGGCTCGAAGCCTAATGTCTTAATATTAGGTACAGGCCTCCATAGTAGTGGGCTTAAACCTCCAGTATGGATCCATGGCTGTGGCTGAGCTATAGCTATTGGTACACCATCTGAGGCTATAACTATGAGCCTGTCAGGCGGTATATTATAGTACCAGAACTCGTCTACAGAGAAGCCTTCAGTATAGAGTATTAGTAAGGCTCTACTAATACCTCCAGGTATTCTAACAACCTCCCAGGCAATGGGACTAGCCCTATCAAGCCAGACATTAGAAATGCCGTGCCAAGACGTCCTAGAGCTATAAGCAAATAATGGTATAATAGTATCTGGTAACCCCTCAGGCTTAGGTCCAGGGTAGAGTAGGAGTTTAAGATTAACAACAAAAGCTCCAGTTAAACCTAAATCTGGTAAAGCCCAGTTTCTTAAAGCTATAGTAATGTTAAGACTCCTCCCAACTATTATATTGTAGAGGTGTGTTACATCAACAATAACAGTCTGGTTAAACCTCTGAACAGTAGATCCTAGGAGAGCCGGGACACCATTAATGTAGACCCAGAATGGCCTATCATACTGGACAGCAGGCCTACCTGGGACAATACTAACGAGATAAACATCAGCTCTTAATAGTATCCTAGAGAAGCTCCACCCAACTTTAAGCCAATCAACATCAACAATGAAACTATCAGGCTTAGTAAATTATGAAACAGTATAGTTGCTAACTAAGTCCACGACTATAAGCTCAACATCAGGGACAAAGTATGGGTAATCCTGCCAACTCCAGAAACCTCTAGTAGAAACACCAGCCCTAGGATCACTCTGAGAATGAACTCCAATATCATACCCACTACTAGAACCACCAAGATTATCTATGAATGTGGGCTGACCAACTTGAAGAACTAAGAGACCTATAAGAGCAAATCCTATAATAGTTAGCCAGCCCACACTATCACCTCAATACTACAAAATATTTATAATGCCTATAAAGCTTATGATAGTTAAAAAGGGGAATCCTTAGTAAATGCTTAACTTGTAATCCCACTATTTAAGTCGGGTAAGATACTTGTAAAAGTAGAGTTTACGTCTCTAGGATATTCCAAGATAAAGTAATACATCCAAGTACATGTTCATGTACAGATCGCTTATATAATCCAGCTCTAAGCTCTAGCATATAGCCTTACCCTAAGTTGTAGGTATTACTTTAAGTTCGTGATAGAAAAATACCTATATTGAGGTATTCCATGTCTTAGAGGTTTCATATCTGCTTTAGTCCTAGTAGCTAGCTAAATTATAGAGGCTCTAAGGCAGAGTATCTTGATATGTATCACTTTAATATACGGACTTCCTGAATAATGGGGTTATGGAGATTGATGGGGGAGCTCACGGGTTTAGGGCTGGTAGAGTTAACTGGCGGTTAACTCTACTAGAGACATTAATCTAATATAGTTTAAGTATAGTTAACTTCTCGCAGGTTTAAACTATGGTTAAACGATGAGATTCTCAAATTAGTTATATGGGCTTAAATAGTTCATATAGAGGTTAAGTGCGACCCATAAATCAGTATGGTGAATTTATAGTTACTGTCCCTCATAGGATTAACTATATGCCTATAGGTTTTACAGTTACTATAATAGCATCCTAGTCTTATCTCCTAATCCCCTAATAGTGTTTAATGTTTGTAGATGTTGATATATTATCTTATTCTTTAATTACAGTTTTATAGATTAACTAATGTTAATTTCGAATATTAATTTAAGGAAGTGTGTGGGCTTACTGTAAGTAATTTAACATGAATATATATGGTTTAAGCATTGAATTTAGGTGTTAAGGTTTTAAGTTTTGATCTTTAAGAGTAAATAGTGGTAGCATATTTTAGGGGTGTATACTAGGTGTCTGAAGAGTTTATTCCAGAGAAGGAGGGTGTTATAGAGAAAGATAATATTATGTATGTTAGCGGGCCTAGAAGCATAGCTAGGCTAGCATTAGCATTAGCAAATGAGACTAGAGCTAAGATAATAGAGCTTCTAGCAACAGGTCCTAAAGACCTAGATTATATAGCTAGGGAGATTAAGCAGAGTAAAGCAAATATTAGCAGTCAAATAAGGAGATTAGAAGAAGTAGGTATAGTATCAAGCGTATATATGCCTGGAGAAAGAGGAATAAAGAAGTATGTAGAACTAAGAATAAACAAGATAGTATTTACACTACTAAGAAAACAAGAAGAAGCGAAGACATAAAAGAATAGCAATTAGTAAGGAGTAATATAGCTAAACTAGATATTAGAAGTATTACTTAATCCATCTCAATCTTAGCAGTAGCTACTAGCAATCCTATGAACGGTGGGCTCGGCTTTAATGGCCTACTCCTAAACTCTGGATGTGACTGTAAACCTATATAGAATGGGTGTATTCTCGTATCATATTCCATAATCTCTACTAAGTTATCCGGGTTTACGCCACTAACTTTTAACCCTGCCTTCTCAAGCATATCAATATACTTATTATTAACTTCATACCTATGTCTATGTCTCTCATATACTAGGTCTGCTTTATATAGTTTATATGCTAGTGTCTCTCTATATACTACTATTGGGCTTAATCCTAGCCTCATTGTCCCACCTAGTTTATCAATATTTTTCTGCTCTGGTAGTAGATCTACTACTGGGTGGGAGGTGTTTGGATCTACTTCTGTTGTATGTGCTCCTTCAAGTCCAATTATGTTTCTTGCAGCCTCTACAACTGTTAATTGGAGCCCGAAGCATATTCCTAATGTTGGTATCTTATTCTCCCTCAAGAATCTTATAGCTTTAATTTTGCCTTCAACTCCTCTCTTCCCAAATCCTGGTAGTACTATTGCCCCATCTATACCTGAGAGTGCATCTTCTAAGTTTAGCTTACCCTCTTCTATATCTGTAGCTTCTAACCATATAAGCTCAGGCTTTAATCCTAGATGAGCTCCAGCATGTCTCAGTGCTTCAATTATACTAATATAGCTATCTCTAAGCTTAGTATATTTCCCGATCATAGCTATCTTCACGGTTCTACTAGAGTATACAAGCCTATCTACGAAGTCTACCCATTCCTCTAATCTAGGCTTACTATCTCTAAGCTCTAACCTCTTAACTACAAGGCTCCCAAGACCTTGATCTTCAAGTATTAACGGTAACCTATATATAGTGTCAACATCGTAATCACTGAAAACATGGCTCTCAGGGAGTGTAGAGTGGAGAGCTATCTTACGTCTTGCTTCAGCTTCAAGAGGCCTCCTAGACCTTACTATGATAATATCAGGCTGTATTCCTATCCTTCTAAGCTCTTGTACGCTATGCTGGACTGGCTTAGTCTTCTGCTCTCCAGTTACTGTGAGCTCTGGAGCTAGAGCCACGTGTATAAATAGTGTATTCTCATAACCCTCCTCAAGCCTCATCTGCCTAGCAGCTTCTAAGAATGGAAGACTCTCAATATCACCTACTGTTCCTCCAATTTCAACTATAAGTATGTCAACATCGCGTGATAGCTCTCTAAGTCTACTCTTAATCTCCTCTGTTATATGTGGTATGACTTGAACAGTCTGACCTAGATAATCTCCTCTCCTCTCTTTCATAATAACACTAAGATATATCTGGCCAGTTGTTATATTATGCTTCTTAGTCAGATTAATATTAAGGAACCTCTCATAATGACCTAAATCTAGATCTGTCTCTCCTCCATCATCTGTAACAAACACCTCCCCATGAGCATACGGATTCATAGTTCCAGCATCAACATTAATATAAGGATCTATTTTAACAGCACTAACACTATAACCCCTAGCTGAGAGTAGTAAACCTAAACTAGCAGCTACAATACCCTTACCAACACTAGATAAAACACCACCAGTAGTAAATACATACTTAACCATACACTACACACTTTACATTAATATAAGTTAAGGCTAATAAAAGGCTAAACATAATACTACAAATGTTACAATTGTAACTACATTACGTAAATGAAAGTTACATACATACATTATAGTATCCTTAGATAGCTTATAAGATCGTGGAAGAAGCCTTATAGTAAGCTTAAGAGTAGTAGTATATTCAGCGATAAGTGTATAGTCCATAAACTTAGGCTTAATGGTTTATTAGGAATTTACCATATTATCTGGAGGAGATACTCTGAGTATAAAGATAGAGATAATAGTGTATTATGAGGAGTTTAGATATGAAGCTACTAAGAGAGCTAGTGTAGCTTTAACTTCGCATTTGTAGCTATTATACTTTCATATCTCCTGCTTTAGATAGTAGAATTCTCTGCTAATATTTAAGTTCTTACTATCCAAGACTATATTGGTGTTTATGCTTGTATCCGGATGAGCGTAGGATACTATTAACTCCTGGTCCTGTTGTTTTTAGTATAGATAATCTTAGGTATATGTTATCTACAGTCTACGAGCATACTAGTATAGATTTTGCTGAGATATATGGTAGAGCTATTAAGAAGTTTAGGTCTATTATAGGAGCTAATGGTAACTTTCCAGTTTTTATGTTCTCTGGCTCTGGAACTCTAGCTATGGAGGCTTCACTTATTAATATTCTTAAGCCTGGCTCTAGGGTCCTCGTAGTATCTCACGGCTTTTTTGGTGATAGATGGGCTGAGATTGCTAGAGTTAATGGTTATGATGTTAAGGTTTTGTACTCAGATGTTGGGGATATTGTTGATTTAGGTTTTATTGCTGAAGAGCTCTCTAAAGGAGGCTATGATGCTCTACTGGTCACTCATGTTGAGACTAGTACTGGAGTTAGAGCTGATGTTAGGAGTCTAGCTTCTATAGCTAGTAAATATAATACCCTAATATTCGTTGATGGAGTTTCTAGTGTTGCAGCAGAACCCCTAGATTGTAGTAGGTGGGGTGTAGATGTCCTAGTTACGACTAGTCAGAAAGCTTTAGAGACCCCGCCTGGCGTATCCATAGTAGCACTATGTACTAGTAGAGCTGTTAAGGCCTTAGAAGCTAATAACGGGAATGTTAGAAGCTTCTACATGAGACTCAGTGATTGGAGAAAAGTTATGGAGGCCTACGAGGATGGTAGGATAGCATATCATGCAACCCCACCAACACACCTAATAGTAGCCCTAGAAAGAGCATTAACAAGAATACTAGAAGAAGGATTAGAAGCTAGATTCAAAAGACACTACATACTAGCTAAGGCTCTAAGAGAAGGAATAAGAGCATTAGGCTTAGAGGTAGTAGCTAAGAGAGAAGAAATAGCATCAAACACAGTAACAGCAGTATACACACCACAAGGAGTAGACCCCATAGAATTAAGAAGAAGATTAGCAAGAGGAAATATAATAATAGCACTACCACTACACCCAGCACTAAGGGGAAAAAGCTTCAGAATAGGGCACATGGGATCAGTAAATCATAACGACATAGTAGCCGTAGTAGCACTACTAGAAAGAACACTAGCAAGTATGGGAGTAAAAATAGAGCTAGGCTCAGGGCTAAGAGCAGTACAACAAATACTCCTAACTGAAAACCTATAAAACATTAAATCAACACTACTAGTAATCCATTAGATAGTATATATTAGAATGCTTATTAACATGAGATTATATTATAGCTAATACTCATATATTCTAATGTTCAAGAATAAGAATGAATGATCATACTTTATACTATATCTTAATATCTATACATAAAAATATAAACTTTAACCTTAGCTTTTATAGTAGGTGTAAGATATGGCATGTTTTATAGCACCCTTAATTCTTAGTATCATATTAATTCTTATATCGAAGTTTAAAAGTGATATTAGTGTAAGATTTAAGCTAAATATACTTATTTTAATGATGCTTGGAGGATCACTACTACTTATAGTTGAACATATATGGTATGGTGAGATAGTTCCATGGCTTCCATTCCTAACCGCAATGAGAAGTCCCGAGGATATTGGTGTTGTTATTTATGAAGTTACTGCTAGAGGTTTACCTATGACGTTTACTGTTTCAGCGGTATGGGCTGGTTTAGTACTTGTATTAAAGTATACTGAGTTAAGGTTGAGAGTTAAACCTACTATTGTTACTACAGAAGTAGAGAGGGCTTAAGTATGTATCAAGCTATTATCTTATTAGGTGCTATAATAGCTACAATTGCATGGTTTAAATTTAAAAACCTAATAGTTAAAAGGCTTGTATTTATACTCTGGGGTGCAACAATAATGTTTACTGTAGACTTAATACTCACATACTATTTAGAAGGTGAGAATCCTATTGAAATATCTCTAAATACTGGAATATTAGGTATAACTTTAATAATATTAGCCATAATAATAGCAATATTCTTAAAACATTTTGATTAAATGCATATATCATTGTAATCCTTTACTCTTTTTGTATGTATTCACTACTACAAATATAAATTTTTATTATGAATTTTAAAATAATCATTCAAGATTATGTATATATTTCTATGTATAATTATAATGAAACATTTAAACTTTAAATAGAATAATATATATGGTCGGTAAGTATGAGAAGTATTAGAGTCAATCCTAATCTTATGACAATTTTTGAGATGCTTGGAGCATCCAGTATTCGTAAGTGTTTTGATTGTGGTGCATGTACAGTTACGTGTCCTTTTTCTGAGGAGTATGGTGGAGAGCCTTTCCCTAGGAGGATTATTAAGTATGTTAAGTTAGGTGTTGAGGATAAGCTTGTTGCATCTCTTGAGCCTTGGCTTTGTTATCATTGTGGTGACTGCTCAGATTCGTGCCCTAAAGGAGCTGATCCTTCAGAGATACTTGCAGCTGCTAGAAGATATCTTATAATTAAATATGATTTCACTGGTCGTGTTTCAAGATTTCTTCATTTGACAAATTATGGTTGGCTGATAGGAATACTTATATTAGCTACTATAACACTACTTATTGGTTTGATTTTTAGAGGTCCTATTATTAGTGATCGTACAATGCTTGAAACATTTGCTCCTGTAATAGTTGTTGATACTGCAGGATTGATAGTATTTGCAGTATTAGCGATATTTGTTCTATTAAATGTTTATAGAATGTATAAGTTTACTGTTGGAAGCCTTAAAGGTATACCTCTAAGTATAGCTGTCAAGGAGCTAGTAGAGATTCCAAAACACTTCCTTACTCAAGTTAAACTTTCAAGATGCTCTTTCAGATCATTCTACTTCATTCATCTAATGATATTCTATGGCTATGCCTTATCATTCATACTATTCGTTCCTCTTCTAAGATTCACTCTTACTAATGAGCCATTCCTATTTAAACATCCTCTTAGTATTCTAGGCATTATATCTACAATCTTATTCTTAATCGGACTATTCTATATTATTAGGGGGAGGCTTGAGAAGAAGCATCATGTATGGAAGTACTCCCATACTAGTGACTGGGTTTATATATGGTTACTAGCTTTAGTAGTGGTATCTGGAATATTAACTGGGATATTTAGAACTCTAGATTATCCGCTTCCAACCTATATAATGTTTGCACTACATATTATACTTGCTGCATGTTTCCTAGTACTAATGGTGCCTTTTAGTAAATGGTCACATCTTGCCTATAGGCCTTTCGCCATATACTTTGCAAGGCTTAAGATGATTAAGGGGAGTGGGGTGCATGTTTAATGAGTATTGGTGAGGTTCTCGTTATTGGTGGGGGTATAGCTGGAATCCAGGCTGCTATAGATCTTGCAGATATGGGGTTTAAAGTCTATCTTGTTGAGAGGAAGCCTAGCATAGGAGGTAGGATGGCTCAGCTAGATAAAACATTCCCGACTCTAGACTGTGCTTCATGTATTCTAGCTCCTAAAATGGCTGAGGTTGCTAGGAATCCTAATATAGAAATTATATCTAATGCTGATGTTATTAGTTTAGTGAGAGAGAAGAGTGGGGTATTTAAAGCTACTATTAAGAAGTATCCCAGATATGTTGATGAAGCCAAGTGTACTGGATGTAAGGCTTGTGTTGAGAAATGCCCTGCTAAGGATAAACTAGGAGCTCCAGACGAGTTTAATGAGGGTCTATCAATGAGGAAAGCCGTCTATATACCATTCCCTCAGGCTCTCCCATTAAAGGCAATAATAGATCCCAATATATGTTTGTACTTTAAGCTTAAATCATGTAGACTCTGTGAGAAGGTATGCCCTACGGGGGCTATAAACTTTAATGATATAGAGAAGATAATAAACTTATATGTTAATGCTGTAATAGTAGCTACAGGGTATAAATTTGTAGATCCTAGGCATCCAGCACTCTCACTCTACGGCTATGGTAAGTATCCTAATGTTTACACTAATATCGAGTTTGAGAGACTACTAGATGCTAGAGGACCTACTGGAGGCGTGTTACTAAGGAGATCTGATAAAAGACACCCTAAGAGGATAGTATTTATCCAGTGTGTAGGCTCTAGAGACTATAGGATCAACCCATACTGCTCAGCATACTGTTGTATGGCATCAATAAAGCAAGCTATCTTAGCTAAAGAGCATGATCCAGAAGTTGACACAGTAATCTTATATATGGATATAAGAGCTTTTGGTAAAGGATTCCAGGAATTCTATGAGAGAGCTATTGAAGAATTTAAGATTAAATTCATTAGGGGGAGGCCTGTTAAAATCATTGAAGATGATAAGACTAAGAACCTAATAGTAGCCTATGAGGATACTCTAAAGGGTACTATAGAGAAGATAGAGGCTGACATGGTAGTCTTAGCTCTAGGAATAGTACCTAATACTCCAGCGTTTCTAGCTGATTTAGGACTAATAGAAGATGGAAGACCTAAAACTTTAGACCCCCAAGATCCTATAGCTACCCCTATTGAAGGGATATACGTGGCGGGAATGATTACAGGACCTAAAGATATCCCAGACTCTGTAGCTCAGGGTAGTGCAGCAGCTGTTAGGGCGGCTACATATGCTATTAGTAGGAGGGAGGTGGTAGCTTATGCCCGATGAGCCTAGAATAGGAGTATATGTGTGTCATTGTGGGACTAATATAGCTGGGCTTATTGATGTTAAAGAAGTTGTCAGATATGCTTCAACACTACCAAATGTTGTTATAGCTAGGGAATACATATTCATGTGCTCAGAGCCAGGGCAAGAGCTCATTGTAAATGATATTAAAGAGTATAATTTAAATAGAGTAGTTGTCGCAGCATGTTCCCCATCACTTCACGAGGTAACATTTAGGAATGCTGTTATGAGAGGTGGATTAAATCCATATTTATTCGAGATGGTTAATATTAGAGAGCACAGTTCATGGGTTCATATTGATAGGAGGGAGGCTACAGAGAAAGCTAAAGATTTAATTAGAATGGCTGTAGCTAAGGCAGCCCTACTAGAGCCTTTAGAGGAAGCTAGGGTTAGTGTAGCTAAAAACGCTTTAGTAATTGGAGGAGGTGCTGCTGGAATTAGGAGCGCTCTTGACCTAGCTAGAGCAGGATTTAATGTATACTTAGTTGAGAGAAAGCCTACACTAGGAGGTCACACAGCTAGGATCCCGCTAATAAGATACCTAGGGATTAGAGGCGATGAGCTCGTAAAATCAGCTATTAATGAACTAGTTAAGATTCCAAATATAAAAGCCTATGTAAACTCTGAGATAGACTCTGTTGAGGGCTCAGCTGGAAACTTTAAGGTTAAGATTAGGATTAAACCGAGACTTGTTAATTCAAAATGTACTCTCTGCGGTGAGTGTGTTAAGGTATGCCCTATTGAAGTACCTAATGAATACGAGTATGGTATTGTGAAGAGGAAAGCTATCTACATACCCTTTGAGGGAGCATACCCACCCATATACGCGATTGACTTAGAAGCATGTACTAAGTGTGGTGAGTGTGTTAAGGTATGCCCAGTTGGAGCCATAGATTTATCAGAACAGGAGCGTATTGAAGAAGTTGAGGTTGGAGCTATAATCCTAGCTACAGGATATGACCCATATGATCCTGAGAAGGGTGAGCTAGGTTATGGGTTAAGTAATAAGGTTATTACATTATTCCAGTTACACAGACTTCTTGATGAGAGAGGAGTTACTAAAGGAAGGCTTGTAGTAAACGGTAGTGTACCTAGGAGAATAGCTTTCATATCATGTATTGGGTCTCTAAGGACTACACCTAGATCATATAAATTCTGTTCTAGGATGTGTTGCTCAGCTATGCTATCAGCTGCTATTAAGATCTTAGAGCAGATACCAGATGCTTCAATATATGTTCTCCATAAGGATATAAGGACCTACGGCTATGATGAAGATATTTACTGGGCAGCTTTAGAGAAAGGTGTTAGATTCGTTAGATATAAAGAGACTCCAGAAGTTGAAGTTCAAGGTGAAGATATTAGGGTCTATGTACGCGATATAACTATTAACGAGTACTTAGAGATACCATCAGACTTAGTTGTACTAGTTGTAGGTATGGCTCCAGGAAAGTATATGAGACAAATATTAGATGTTATTAAGGTAAGCTGTGGAGAAGAAGGATTCGTAAATGAAGCACATCTAAAACTCAGACCAGTAGAGGCTCCAAGTAGAGGAATATTCTTAGCCGGAGCTGTAACTGGACCTAAGAGTGTTATTGAGAGTATAATCCATGGAAGTGCTGCAGCTTCAAGAGCATTATCGATTATCAGTAAAGATTTAATAACTGGTGAAGCTCAAATAGCAACTGTTAACGAAGATCTATGTAGTGGATGTAGGATATGTATAGGTATGTGTCCTTATAATGCTATATCACTTAAGCAAGTAAATGGTAGGACTATAGCCTCAGTTAATCCCCTCCTATGTGCTGCGTGTGGTACTTGTGCAGCAGCATGTCCGTCTGGAGCTATGCAACAGAGAGGATTTAAAGATGTACAACTTATTGCTCAAGTAAGAGCATTTAGAGGGTGAGAGTATGAGTGAGAAATTTGAACCTAAAATCTTAATGTTTGCATGTAATTGGTGTGCCTATGCAGCAGCAGACTTAGCTGGGACTAGTAGGATGAAGTATCCACCCAATTTAAGAATTATAAGAGTTATGTGTTCTGGTAGAGTAGATCCTCAACTTGTACTAGAAGCTTTCGCTAAAGGAGCTGACGGTGTCATTATTGCTGGTTGTAGGCCTGGAGATTGCCATTACATAGAGGGTAACTATAAAGCTCTTAGAAGAGCAATTCTACTAAGAAAGCTTTTAGAACAGTTAGGTGTAGAATCTGAGAGGTTTAGGTTAGAGTGGATAGCAGCTTCAGACGCTAAAAAACTTGTTGAAGTAACTCATGACATGGTTGAGAAGATTAGAAAACTAGGACCTATTAGGGTGGTAGGAGAGGTGGGAAGTGTTGAGTGAGGGTAAGGTACGTATAGCTTTCTACTGGATGGCTAGCTGTGGTGGATGTGAGGAGGCTCAAGTTGATGCTGTAAGCGATGAGCCATCATTAATTAACATCTTAGATATAGTATTCTGGCCTGTAGCTGTAGATTTTAAGAAAGAAGATGTTGAGAAGCTTCCAGATAAATCTGTAGATGTTGCTTTAATAAATGGTGGTGTAAGATTATCTGAGCATATAGAGATGGCTAAGCTTCTTAGAAGGAAATCGAAGATTGTTATAGCTTACGGGGCATGCTCCTCATGGGGTGGAATACCTGGCTTAGCTAACCTCTACTCTCGCGAAGAGGTATTATCGAGAATTTACTCCGAAGTACCAACAGTATACGAGAAAGATAAGAAGCCTACGGTTAAATATATTACTGAGGAAGGCATAGAACTAGAGCTCCCAGAAGTTTTACCAATACTATTACCCTTAAATGCCGTTATTGAAGTAGACTATTATATACCAGGTTGTCCTCCAACACCAGAGACTACTCTTAATGCTCTAAAGATACTACTTAGTGGAAAGCTACCTCCAAAAGGTTCAGTTCTAGGAGCCTCCCAGAGAGCTCTCTGTGATGAGTGTCCACTAAATGTAACTAAGCCAGAGAAGATTCTAATTAAGAATTTATCTAGAATATATAATACAAGAGTAGATCCTGGGAAATGCTTACTCATCCAAGGCATCCCATGCCTAGGGCCCTCTACTAGAGGAGGATGTACTGCTCTATGTCCTAGAGTTGCTATGCCATGCATAGGATGCTATGGCCCCTTAGAGACGCATACAGATTATGGTGGTAAGGTTATATCATTCCTTGCTAGTATAATAGATTCTAAAGATGAAAGAGAGATAGCTAGAATAATTGAAGAAGGTGTACCAGATCCTGCAGGTTTAGCCTATAAGTTTACACTACCAGCCTCAAGACTTAGACTTAACTTAATGAAGTGGGGTGGTAGAGGTGCCTAGTCTTAGGATGAGGAAGATCGTAGTAGACCCTATAACAAGACTTGAAGGTCATGGGAGAATCGTAGCTATCCTTGATGAAAGAGGAGATTGTATAAGAGCTTACCTACAAGTACCAGAGCTTAGAGGATTTGAGAAGTTCCTAGAAGGTAGACCTGCTGAGGACGCGGCAGTAATAACTCCTAGAATATGTGGTGTATGTCCTACAGCACACCATATGGCTTCTACTAAAGCGTTAGACGATTTATTCCATGTAGATCCCCCAATTGCAGCAAAGAAGATTAGGGAATTAGCGTATAATATCTTCATGCTTGAAGACCACGCACTACACTTCTACGTACTTGCAGGACCAGACTTCATAGTAGGCCCAGAGGCTCCTAGAGAAGAGAGGAATATAATTGGTGTCTTAAAGAAGGTTGGAGCCCTAGGGTATAAAATAATAAGTATTAGAAGGAAGCTTAGAAAACTAAATGAGAAAATTATGGGTAGAACAATCCACCCACCTTTTGGTAGACCTGGTGGTATATCGAAACCTCTAGAGCCAGAGGTGATTAAAGAGCTAAGAGATTCTGTTAATGAAGCAATAGAGCTTGCAACAACAACACATAAGGTCTTTAAGAGTATTGTCTTAGGTGATCCAAGTATATATAAGCTTATAGCAAGCGATGCTTATAGACATGAGACTTACTATATGGGCTTAGTAGATGATAAGAATAGATTAAACTTCTATGACGGCAAGCTTAGAATAGTAGACCCTAGGGGGAGAGAATATGCTAAATTCGATGTCCACGAATACCTAAACTATGTAGCTGAGCATATAGAGCCATGGACATATATAAAATTCCCATATTTAAAGACAGTAGGATGGAAGGGTTTCATTGATGGACCTGATAGTGGAATACTATGTGTAGCACCCCTAGCAAGACTAAATGTCTCAGACTCTATGGCAACTCCAATGGCTCAGCAGGCTTTCGAGGAGATGTACGAGACTCTAGGTGAGAAACCAGTACATTACACTCTAGCAACACACTGGGCTAGAGTAATAGAGATTATATATGCTGCTGAGAGAATTAAAGAGCTTGCTGAAGACCCAGATATTGAGAGTAGAGAAGTGCTTAACATACCAACTAAGACTCCAGGTCCTACAGGCATTGGTGTTGTTGAGGCTCCTAGAGGAGTTTTAATACACCACTACGAGAGTGATGAGAGAGGTATTCTGAGAAAAGCTAATCTACTAGTAGCTACACAGTGGAATGCTGCGAGAATAAACATGTCTATAGATAAAGCTGCAAGAGCATTAATTAGAGGTGGAGAAGTTAGAGAAGGCCTCCTCAACATGATTGAGATGGCTTTTAGAGCCTACGATCCATGCCACGCATGTGGAACTCACGCCTTACCAGGTGAGTTAAAGATCATAGTAGAGCTTTATAATGAGAAAGGAGAACTCTTAGAAAAGAAGTATCTTAGAGATTAAATGGTATTAAATGATGAAAACTAGAGGAGATAGAAAAATCCTTTTTTTAGGTAATAGTATTTTCCTTGAAGATAAAATAGGGTTAGTAGTAGGATCACTACTAAGAGGAGACCTAGAGAAGAGAGGCTTTGAAGTAGAGATACTAGAGAGATCCTGGATATCTCTACTAGATGTTATTAGCGGTGTTAAGGAGTTAATCATCGTAGACAGCATTACTATAGATAACCCAGATGATATTGGTAGAGTTTATCTTATAGATCCTAAAGACTTCTATGGGAGTCATGTAAAAGCACCTCACTCCTTAAGCCTCGCAGATGTACTAAGAATTCTCGAAGTATATAATCTAGAGCCTCCCGAGAAAGTGTATGTAGTAGGTATCGGTATAAGTGATACTCAGACACTCTCAGAAGAGCTCTCAGATAAGCTTAAGAATAAGATCTCAGAGATTTGTAGTGAAGTAACTAAGATAATAGACTCTATATATACTCCAAATAGTAATAGGAAAGTTAAGGAGGTGTTATAGTAATGCATGAGTGGGCTATTGCAGAGTCTATAGTGAAATATATCTCTAACAATTATAGAGGTAGAGCTATCGTAGGGTTAACAATTGCTGTAGGAAGACTTCAGAATATAGATAAAGATATTCTAGTATTTAATGTAAAAGAGTTACTGAAGATTGAGGGTTTTAGAGAGGTTGATGTTAGAGTAAGAGATATAGGTATAAGTCTTAGGTGTCGATTTTGTAGTTATAAGTGGAGTATAAACCCTGAAGACTTAGGTGAAGATATCTCTGAAATGATACACTTCATACCTGAATCTATATACGCCTATGTTAAATGTCCAAAATGTAATTCTAGAGATTTCGAGATAGTTACTGGAAGAGGTGTCTATATAGAGGAGATTGTTGAAGTTGTAGAGGCATGATTAGCTTGATAGATCCTAGAGTATATATAATCAAGGAGAGATTAAGTAGTATCAAGACTATAATACCTATTCTAGGTTTCAAGGGGGGTGTTGGTAAAACCACTATAGCATCCCTCCTAGCCCTATCTTTAAGCGAACATGGTTATAGAGTTGGATTAATAGATATGGACTTTACAAATCCAACACTACACATAGTACTAGGGGTAAACATTGAAATTATTAAGCCTATTGAAGAGAAGGGTATTATACCTCCACGTACAGATAACTTAAGACTCATTACCTTAGCGTATTATACTAAAGGTAACTCAACACCTCTTAGAGGTAGAGAGCTAGATGAGGTTTTCAAAGAAATACTATCAATAACTATATGGAGAGATACTGATATATTAATAGTTGATCCTCCACCAACATTTACGGATGTTAACCTAAACATTATTAGGTTTATGAAAGACTTAGCTAAACCGTTAATTGTTTCAAATACAAGTATTCTCTCAATTCAGCCTACAAGAAACCTAGTAAGAGTTCTTAGAGAGCTCTCTATAGAACCTATAGGTTTAATATTTAATATGAGTATTGGTGATAAAGATCTTGAGGAGAGATTACTAAGTGAGTTAAGAAATGAAAATATTAGAGTTCTAGGCATACTTAGACTTGACACTTCACTAGAAAAAGCATATGGTAGTATTTCGTTACTAAAACAAACTAGTCTGTATAGGGATATTCATAGTAAGATTGCATTGAGTATTGTAGAGTATCTATGATTTTAGTATTGAAATTAAAGAGCTTTCACGGTGTGTGTTAGTGCTTGATGATATTAAAGCTCTTAAACTAAGAGTAACTGGGATTGTACAAGGTGTAGGTTTTAGACCATTTATTTATAGACTAGCTAAACAGCTTGGCTTGAAAGGATATGTGGTAAACCTTGGTGGTAGCGAGGTTGAGATTCACATTGAGGGATTTAATAGTACTATAGAAGCGTTTATCAGGAGAGTATATCTAGATAAGCCTCCTCAAGCGAAAATATTAAGTATTGAGATTGAGCCCGTAGAACCTCAAGGTTTTAGTGATTTTGAGATTAGAGAGAGTATTAGAGATGTTAAACTTAGGAGTATGATTCCACCAGATATTGCTATATGCCCGTATTGTATAAGTGAGATTTTAGATTCTAGTAGTAGATATTACTTATACTACTGGAATAGTTGTGCTTGGTGCGGCCCTAGGTTCTCTATGATGTATGATATCCCCTATGATAGAATTAATACTTCAATGAATGCCTTTAAGCTATGTAGTAATTGTTCTAGAGACTATGAGGACCCAGGGAATATAAGAAGATTTCATGGTCAAGGAATTAGCTGTCCTAACTGTGGCCCTAAAACTTACATCTATACGTCAGGAGGAGATAAGATTAATGTCCAAGATCCTATAGCTTTTATAGCTGAGAAGATAATGAGGGGATCTATTGTAGCTATTAAAGGCGTAGGAGGATATCATATAGCTTGCTTAGCTTCAGATGATAGTATACTTGCAGAGTTAAGAGCTAGGAAGAAGAGGCCTACTAAACCATTTGCACTCATGGCTAGAGATTATAGTATTGTAAATGATATTGCTATACCGCCTCCTGGAGCTAAGGACCTTTTAGAGTCTCCTCAGAGACCTATAGTTATTATGCCCAAGAGAGAGAATTCTAAAGTCTCAGAGCTAGTAGCCCCAGGCTTATCAAGTATTGCTGTTATGTTACCATACACGGGATTTCAGGTTTTACTCTTAAGAGCTATAGCTGATGGATTTTTAGTAATGACTAGTGGTAATCCTATAGGAAAACCTATGTGTACAAATCTTGAATGTGTTTTCTCAGAGCTCTCACCTATAGTAGACTATGTTGTAGAACATGAGAGAGTAATAGTTCATAGAGTTGACGATAGTGTTATAAGGTTTACGGACAGATATCCAGTATTCTTAAGAAGAGCTAGGGGGTATGCCCCGGAGTGGATTGAAGTAGGTGTTAAGATTAGTGAGGTAATAGCTGTAGGTGCAGAGCTTCAAACAGCTGGAGCTATAAGTTTTGGAGATAAGGTTATCTTAACACAATTTATTGGCGATATGGATGAGCCTGCTCAGCTTGAAGAGTTAGAGAGGGAGCTAGACTGGCTTATTAAAGTATATAATATTAAGCCTAAGATTATCGCCCTAGATATGCACCCATTATACCATAATAGAAGACTTGCTAGGAAGTATTCTGAAAAGTTTGGAATAGAAACTGTAGAGGTACAGCATCACCATGCTCATGCAGCCTCAGTACTAGGAGAGCTTAAAGCTAATGTAGATAATAGAGATGTCGCTATAACTATAGATGGTACAGGGTACGGTATAGATGGAGGTATATGGGGTGGAGAAGTTTTAATTACAAGTCTTAAGTCATTCACAAGAGTTGGAAGCCTTAAACCATTCATATTACCGGGAGGAGACTCCTCAGCATTCTACCCAGTTAAACCTCTCATAAGCCTATTAGCATCTAATGGGTATAGTGAAGATGAGGTTTTAACTCTTATCAATAGACTTAACCTAGCAGAATCACTACCCTACAAGATTAAAGAGGCTATATTAACATATACTCTCGCTAAGAGAGGGAGAGGTGTAGTGGTAACGAGTTTAGGTAGAGTACTAGACGCGTTCTCAGCACTACTAGGAGCATGTAATCTTAGGACATATGAGGGAGAGCCACCAATGAAGCTTGAGAGCCTCGCTGATAGAGGTGATAAGATTTTAGACTATGAGCCTAAAATTAAATCTTATGATGGTAGGCTTATCATTGATATAGGAGATATGCTCTCGTGGGCTATCGAGAACTTAGAGTATAATAGTAGAGAGGATATAGCCTTAACAATACAGTATAGTCTTGGTAGAGCTCTAGCAACTATAGCTACTAGAAGTATTAAGGGTTTAAGGAATATAGAGCAGAGAGTAATTGTTAGTGGTGGAGCAGCTGTTAATACATATATTATTAGAGGTATTAGAGATCTCCTAGCTGGAGAAGATTTAAAACTAGAATTACCAAGTAGAGTACCTCCAGGAGATGGGGGAATAGCTCTAGGTCAAATACTCATAGCAGCTTGTATGGTGGGAGACTGTGAGTAATGAGGAGAGTATGACGCTAGCTATGATTAAAGCTGCTAAAGCTTTAGAAGAAGCCTTCCGGAGTAATATAGAGTTAGCTAAGGCCTTTACTAGAAGAATTAAGAACTTATCTGAGGTACTCGAGAAAAAGTATGGAACTGGTTTTAAATTTAAAATTATGGATTTCTGTGGTACTCACGAGTGGACAATAACACATTTTGGTATAAGGAGTTTAATTCCTCCTAGCATAGAACTAGTAGCTGGTCCTGGATGTCCTGTATGTGTTACTCCATCATATTTCATTGAGGAGGCGATTAAACTCTCCCTAGATGGGGTAATAGTATATACTTATGGTGATGTGTATAAACTTAGATCTATTAGATCTATTAAAGGCGCTAACTCACTTAGTGATGCTAAAGCTCTTGGGGGCTCTGTTAGGGTAGTGCCTAGTATTATTAGTGCTATTAGAGATGCTAGGTCTCACGGTAAAGAAGCTATATTCCTCGGCATAGGATTTGAGACTATTTCTTCAGGATATGCTCAAGCTATTCTCCAGGAGATGATACCTCCAAACCTTACTTTAATGAGCTTAGTAAAGCTTACACCACCAGCAATGTTCCATTCCATAGATATTCTTAGAGAGAAGCCTACAGAATCTCCAATAATGGGTGTTATTGCTCCAGGGCATGTTTCAACAATAACTGGAGCTAAAGCTTGGGCTCCAGTATCAGAGAACTATGGGATCCCTGTTGTTGTATCTGGATTTGAGCCTATAGATGTCCTAGCATCAATAGTAGAGATTTTAAGACAGTTATCGAGAGGTGAAGCTAAGACTGTCATAGAGTATACTAGAGCAGTATCATGGCATGGAGATCTAGTAGCTCAGAGTATGATAGCGAAAGTCTTCGAGACAGTAGATGATGCATGGAGGGGTATAGGCTTCTTACCTAAAAGTGGTTTAAGGCTTAGGAGAGAATATGCTAAGTATGACGCTTTTAGAGAGTATAAATTAGAAGACTTAATACCCGAAAAGTGGAAGTACGACCTCCCACCAGGCTGTAGATGTGCTGAGGTTATAATAGGTAAAGCTAAACCTATACAGTGCCCACTATTCATGAAGAAGTGTAGCCCAAATACACCTATAGGGCCATGTATGGTTTCTATTGAGGGAACATGCTCTATATGGGCTAGGTTTGGAGCTGGAGGATTAGCAGATGATATAGCTAAAAGTTTAGACTTATTTAAAAATTTTAGTAATAAATAGTAGCTAGGAGGTTTAAGCTATTGTGCTGGGGTACCCCGGCGATAGTTATTGATGTTGATGAGATTAGGATGAATGCTAAAGTAGATTTTGGAGATGGAGTTGTTAGAGAAGCTGCTATCGGCATCTCTGAAGAGAGAGTATCTAAGGGTGATATCGTCATAGTTCATGCTGGTATCATAATATCAAAGTTTACAGAGGAAGGTGTAAAGGAGCAGATAATGTTCTTTAAAGAACTACTAGGTGATGAGGCAGAGGAAATTATTGGTATCTATGAGAATCTCCTAGAACTAGCTAGAGCCCTTAAAGGTGTAGAGCGTGGTGAGTAAAGAAAAAGTTGTTACTTTAGCCCACGGCTCTGGAGGCGTTGAAACACAAGATCTTCTACATAAGCTCTTATTCTCTAGAGTTGAGGATCCTTTAAAGAAAGTTACTGGAGGTGCTGGTATAGATATCTTAGATGATGGAGCACTAATACCTACTCGTGGAGGTGGATATATTGTTATCTCAACAGACGCCTACACTGTTAATCCACCATTCTTCCCTGGGGGTAATATTGGGGTTTTAGCAGCCTCAGGCTCTATAAATGACGTCTTAATGATGGGAGGAAAGCCTATAGCTATACTAGACTCTATTATTGTAGAAGAAGGTTTCCCCATAGACCAGTTAGAGGTTATAGTTGAATCATTCATTAGAATCTTGAGAGAAGAGAGTATAGCATTGATTGGCGGCGATTTTAAAGTTATGCCTAAGGGTCATATTGATAAGATAGTTATAACGACGACAGCTATGGGTATAGCAAGTAAGCCTATAATAGATAATCCTAGGCCAGGTGATAAGATTATAGTTAGTGACTATATAGGGGATCATGGAGCAGTTATACTGTTTCTACAGATGGGTCTCGAAGATAGTATTGAAGAGCTCTCTCAAGGCTTACTTAAGAGTGATGTTAAGCCTCTAACTAAGCTAATGATACCACTTATTGAGAGGTATATAGAGTATATTAATGCAGCTAGAGATCCAACGAGAGGAGGTCTTGCAGGTGTACTAAACGATTGGGCACATAAAACTGGAACAGTCATTATTATAGATGAGAATAGCATACCTATAAGAGAGAGTGTAAGTAGATATACTGAGATGACTGGTATAGATCCTCTCTACCTAGCTAGTGAAGGTGTATCAGTTCTATCTGTAAATGCTGAGTATGCTAATGAAGTACTCGAGTATATGCATAATCTAGGCTTCACTAATGCTAGGATTATAGGTGAGGTTAGGCTAAGTGAGAAGTATAAGGGCTATGTCCTAATGAAGACTAGTGTAGGAGGATTTAGGATATTAGAGCCACCTAGAGGAGAGCTCGTACCAAGGATTTGCTAAAATGCTAACATATAGACTTATTTTTAAGGGTTTAAGGTTAAGTCTCGAGGAGTATGCAGGAGCAAGAATCGCCTATGGCTCAAGCTCACTCTGTATAGATGTAATTAATTACACTGGATGTGACTATATACTATATACTCACCACCATAAAAGACATGCTCCTCAGAGTATTGATGAGAGCATCCTAGATAAAGTAATCTCTCCAAGTATAGGCTTAAAAGTTAAGCCTGGAGATAGCATAGACTTAGGCGGGGTTATTAATGTTAGTGTTATAGAAGCTTATAACAGATTTAGACCCCAAGCGCTACACTATAGAGGATTAGGCGTAGGCTACATAGTTAGATTTGGTAATATAAGTGTATATCATATGGGTGACACTGATTTAATAGAGGAGATCTTAGAGATTAAGGATAGAATAGATATCTTATTAGTACCTATTGGTGGGGAAAACGTTATGAATGCTGAAGAGGCTAGTGAAGCTATTAAAAGCCTTAGGCCCACCATAGCTATTCCAATTCATTTTGATAATTTAAAGGTATTCTATAAATTTAGAGATATATCTCAGCCTTATACTCAGGTGATCTTATTAAGGGGTAAATATAGTGTATAGGAGAGTTGCTGACAATCTTCGTAGTTCTGATTTAATAATTCCTCCAAGTATGAAGTGGAAGAGTATAAGCTTAGGCGATTATAGGAGGATTTATGAGTCTAGTATATCCAATTTTATAGACTTTTGGGTGAGAGAAGCTTTAAAGTTAAAGTGGAGTAAGCTCTGGGCAACTCCTTTAGAAGGATCTCCTCCTAGGTCGATATGGTTTAAGGATGGTAGTTTAAGTCCATACTATAATTTGATAGGCAAACATAGAGATACATGGATTTGGTCTAAGCTAGCTTTAATATGGGAGGGTGAAGATGGCCTAGTTAAAGCACTAACTTACGAGGACTTAGATAATACTACATTCAGGCTTTCAGGATCACTAAAAGCTATGGGTGTTGAGAGTAATGACTGGATTATATTCTATGCTCCACCTCTAATTGAGGTTATTACTTTAATGATAGCATCCATTAGAATAGCTGCTCCCTTCGAGCCTGTATTTACAGGATTTAGTTTCTGGGAGCTAGCTAATAGGATTAGTAATAGAGGTCCTAAGCTAATAGTTACAGTAGATGGGTTTTATAGGAGAGGTAGAGTAGTAGATACATTAACAAATGTACGTAGAGCTCTAGAAAAGATTAAATATAACTGTAATGTTATAGTCATTGAGAGGATAGGTTCTAGGAAGCTTACAGTTAATGAGGTAAGCTTCGATGACATAGTCAAGTATAGAAATAGAGGTGTAGAAGACAGTATAGTAAAATCCCAGCACCCACTCTTTGGTCTTCATACAGCATATGAGGATAAATTTAAGCCTATAACACACTCTACTGGAGGATACTTAACTCAAGTATATGCTACAAGTAGGTGGATAGGCTTAAGACCTCATGACACATACTACTGTACTGTATGGCCTGGCTGGATTACTGGAGTAAGTTATGTAGTATTCGGGCCCCTCATGATAGGGTCAACTATACTACTATATGAGGGAGGCCCAGACTGGCCTTCATGGGATAGATGGTGGGATCTCATAGAGCGTTATGCTGTAACTATATTTCTAGCAACTGGTGGAGCTCTAAGACTATTATCAAAGCAGGACTCGTCACATGTTAGAGATCATAATATTGATACACTAAAATTAATCTTAGTAACAGCTGAGCCTCTAGAAGCTAGTACTTGGAGGTGGGCATATAGTGTTATAGGAACAAGCTATGCGCCACTAATTGACTCTATCCCAGATAAGCTTACAGGGAGAATACCTGTAGTTAATATGTATATTCAGAGTGAGCTAGGAACATTTATTACAGGTAATCTAGTAAACTACACATTCCCACCCTTGAAACCAGGATCTGTAGGGCCGCCTATACCAGGTTTTAATATTGATGTAATTAATGATAGTAGCATATCAGTAAGAGAATCAATTGGCAGATTAATCATTAAGAGTCCATGGCCAGCTATGCCTATAGAGTTTCCTGAAGACTATGAGAGTTTATGGAGTAGAGGCTTCTATGATACCGGTGACTACGCAGTAATGGATAGTGACGGATACATATATGTTTTAGGTAGAAGAGATACAGTCATGAAGGTTAGCGGTTATAGACTAAGTCCTGGAGCTATAGAAGAGGTTATTGAGAGTAATCTCCATAAACAAACGTTAGTTGTAGGATTATATGATGACTTAAGATTTGAAAGTCCACTAGTCATAGTTGAAGGCCAAGTAAATACTGATGATGTTAAGAGAATTGTAAGAGACTACATAGGCCCCATAGCAGATCCTAAACTAGTATTGACTATTAAGAGAATGCCTAATATACAAAAGCATATCTTAAGAAGTATGTTAAAGGAAGCCTTATGGAGTAGTGAGGGAAGCTTAGAAGTAGTAGAGAATGTTCTAAGAGAGTTTCTTAATAGCTAATCTAATCATTCTAATAAAATCTTATTAATATTGGAGGCTACTTCCTAGTATAGGTATGAGTAGCGATAGCTTACCTAGAGTGGGTGGTTAGGATAACGTATAACCTTGATTTTATTTTATCTAGGCTAGATAATATTGATGTTCTAGTGCTTAGAGCTATTGAGGGTCTCATGGGTAAGTTTGAGTTTGTCCCTATTGAATTTATAGAGTCTAGGGTTAGGTTCTCAAGCTCTAGTCTCTCGAAGGCTCTCCATAAGCTACTAGACTTTAGATTAGTATCTAGGAGGGTTGGAGACTATACTGGCTATGGACTGACTTTTAAGGGTTTAGATACTCTAGCATATCACTATCTTAAGAGTAATGGTTATGTTGCTATGCTTGGAGAGAAGATTGGTGTTGGTAAGGAGGGTGAAGTATTCCTTGGCGAAGCTCCTAGTGGGGAGTTTATTGTGGTTAAGTTTCATAGAGGTGGTTTCAGCGGTTTTAGGAGGATTAGGAGGTTTAGGAGCTACTCTATTGATGCTCAACATAGCTGGCTTGAGCTAGCTAAGCTTACTGGAGAGAGGGAGTTTAGAGTTTTGAGTGATTTATATAAGATAGGTTGTAGGGTGCCAAAGCCTATAGCGTGGAATAGGCATGCGGTGGTGCAAGAGTATATTGATGGGATAGACCTCTATAAGGTTGGTAGTTTAGATGCTTCAATAGCTTCTAAGATACTAGATTCAATAATAGAGGATATTAAGATTGCTTACCAGAAAGTTAGAGTAGTTCATGGAGATCTAAGTGAGTATAATATCATGATTGTAGAAAGTAGCTGGGACGCATATATTATAGACTGGCCTCAGTACGCGTATAGAGATGATGAACTAGCTGAAAGCCTACTAAGGAGAGACGTAGAGTATATCCTAAGATTCTTTAAGAAAAAATTCGGGGTAAGTAGAGATGTGGAGAGTACTATAAGAATTATTAAGGGTGAATATTCATGAGCTCAGCTGGCTATGAAGCTAAATGTATGGGCGTAGACTTAGAGTCTGGGAGTCCTGGAGGGAGAGATGCCAGATATCATATCATGGTAGTTGAGAGTAGTGGTCACGTAATCTATAAGGCTGAATCTGTTAGCTTAGCTAAGCTTATTAGACTAGCCTGGGAGTATAGGCCTGAGAAGATTGGATTCGATAATATCTATGAGCTTGGAGAAGATGAGAGGAGTCTTATTAGAATACTCTCACTCCTACCACCAAAGACTAGTGTAGTACAGGTAACACTAGTTGATGGGCAGTTCTTAGATGTTAGAGAAGTTGCTAGGAGAGCTGGAGTCTTGTCAGACTATTCTAAGCTAGACCCGTCTAAGACAGCATATATTAATGCAGTATTATCGTGCATGGGGTATGGCTCTAATATTAGGAGTGTTGAGGAGAAGACTCTAATCCAAGTCTCAAAGCTTAGATCACACTCTCCTGGAGGGTGGAGTCAGCAGAGGTATCAGAGGAGGATTAGAGCAGCTATATACAATGTAGCTAATAGCATTAAGGAGGCTTTAGATAGAGCAAGCTTAGACTATGACTACTACTATAGAGAAAGTAAAGGTGGATTAGAATCGGCAGTATTCACAGTTTATGCTCCGAGAGAGGCTGTAGAGGGTATAGTTAGCGAGTATGAGGGTCAAGACTATACTGTTAAAATTAAGCCAGTATATAGGAGTAAGTTACTTGTAACAGTAAAACAGCATATCAAAGCTAGTAAACCTATTATAGTAGGTATTGATGCGGGGACAACAACGGGTATAGCCATAGTAGATCTAGACTGTAGAGTACTATATATTTCAAGCTCTAAGAACCTAGATAGGGGCTCTATAATAGATACTATACTACGCTATGGTAAACCAGTAGCTATAGCAACAGATGTATCAGACCCGCCAGAGACTATAAGAAAGTTAGCATCACAGGTTGGAGCAGCACTATATACTCCACCATATGATCTAAGTGTAGCTGAGAAGAGAGAGCTAGTAGAGAGGATAATAGGAGAATCTATTAGAGATAGTCATGAGAGAGATGCTCTAGCAGCAGCTATTAAAGCATACTCAAGTATAAAGACTAAGCTAGATCAAATTGATAAAAAACTTGAAGGATTAAGTGAGGAGATTAATAGAGAAGATGTGAAAAAATGGGTTATAAGTGGTCTTACAATAGCTGAAGCTCTAGAGAGAGTTATAGAGGGGTTATTAGAGCATGAGGGAGCTAAGCCTAGAATAGTAGAGGAGAAGATAGATAAACATAAGCAAGTTGATGTATCAGCATATATTGTAGAATTAGAGAGGCTAAGAGCTCAAAAAGAAATTCTCGAATCTAAAATTAAGAACCTAGAGAGTGCTATTAGAGAATATGAGAGAAGACTTAGAGAAATACAATACAATATTAGGATTGAGGTTTTAAGGGATAATGAAGTAGTAAAGCTTCAATCAAGAATCAAGGATCTAGAGTCATATATTGAGAGTATGAGGAGTACTATTTCTAGGCTAGAAGATACTAGTAGAAGGCTAGTAGATGTAATTTCTAGAGTAGCTAAAGGAGATGTAATTATAGCTAGGAGAATACCAGTACTTAACATTACTAGTTTAAAGAAGAGTGAGAGAATACTTGGAGAGCTGAGAAGTAAAGAGGTAATAGTAGTAGAGAACCCAGGAATATTTGAGGATAAAGCTTTACAATACATTAAAAATACTGGTATTACAGCTATACTCACTAACAACTTAGACTCCCCACTAGCTAATACTCTAAAACTATATGAGATCCCAGTATTAAATATTAAGGATTACTTAGTAGAAGATATTCAAGATATTGAGGTCTCAATAATTAAATCTTCTATTATAGATGATGCTAAGAGAGAGCTAGAGAAGCTTAAAAGTTTAAGAAAACCACCTGATATTGAGAGGATAATAGAAGAGTATAGAGCTCAGAGGAGAGAAGAGCTCTCAAAGAGTATGAGAGTCTCAGGTATTAAATAAGCTTTTAACTCAATAATTAAGTAGTTGGTGTTAGAATTGGTAATTGGTAAGTTTGTAAAGCTAGATCCTAAGGTAAAATTCTACTATACCCTACACCCGTCGCCCACAATAGTACTAGTAACTAAATGCCCTAATGGTAGATTTAATGCTATGCCAGCTTCATGGAATACACCTGTATCAGAAGAGCCTCCCACAGTAGCAGTAATTATTGATAAAGAAACATATACATTTCAGTGTCTCGAGTATCATAATGAGGCTACAATTAATGTCCCACACATTGGGCAAGCTGATATAGTCTACGCCCTAGGTAGTACATCGGGTAGGGATGTAGATAAGATTACAAAATTTAATATTAAGCTTGAGCCTAGCGAGACCATAAGCGTGCCTAGGTGGAGTGAAGCTATAGCATCACTAGAAGGTAGAGTATACGCTAAACTTGATGTTGGAGAAGTTAGGCTATACGTATTCGAGATCCTAGCAGTATATGTTAAAGAAGGCTTATATACGCAGTGGGGGTGGGATTTAACTAAAACTAGTATACTCTTACATGGAGCTGGGAGGACATTCTATGGTGTGGGTAGAATGATTAGAGCTCAGAAAGTACAATAGTAGTTAGAAAAACTCTAAATACAATACTATTAATCCTGGGATGAGGAAGCCGCTCCAAAATGAGTAATGATTAAATCACGACGGACCGACCCTTAATAGTAAGGTGTCAGGCAAATGCCTTCAATTCATCTATCATTGTCGGGAGTATTCATCATCCAATCTTTCTAGGTATTCTAGGTTCTTTTAAGTTTTATGTTCTCCAATAATTTTTTCTATCTTCTCTCTAGCTATCTCAGCTACTCTACGCCCGTCAATCTTACCTCTTAGCTTGCCCATAGCTTTCCCTATTATTAGGCTTGTAGCTTTTAATCCTCTCTTTTTAACCTCCTCTATATATTCTCTTATTATCTCATCTATTACTGCCTCTGCTTCAGTCTCACTTACAGCTCTTAATCCAAGCTTCATTATAGCCTCTCTTACTGTTAACTGTGGGTTTTTAGCTATCTCTTCTAGTATTAGCTCTGAGGCTTCTTTGGCTATGAGTCCTTCAGCTATATAGCTTACTATCTCTTCTAAATGCTTATCTGTTATTATCTCTATATCTAACCCTTTACCTCTTAAACCTCTAAGTGTTACTACAAATATTGATGCTATAATGCTAGGCTGTACTCTCTCATGATACTTTTCTATGAGACTCTCTATTAAGTCAAGCCTAATATCCATTAGAACCTCTAATGCTAACTCTCTCGATAAGCCATACTTTGAGATTAACCTCTCAAGCTTAACATTCAAAGGCTCCGGTTTAATCTTATCAGCTTCACTTATTAATTCATCTGTTACCTTAACTGGGGGTATATCAGTCTCAGGATACATTCTAGCAGCACCAGGCCTAGGCCTCATATACCTAGTTGTTCCATCCTCATTAGCAGCTCTCGTCTCCTCAGGTACACCGTCAAATGCTACTCTAATCCTATCTACAATAGTTGATAATGCTTTAAGAGCCTTCTCTCTAATATCAGCTACTATTATGAAAGCGTCTATTGAGGGGTCAGCATTGAGGGTCTCATATACAACATTTACCTCCTCACCTGTGATACCGTAGCCTGGGAGCTCATCACTATGAATTATACCACTAACGCCAGCCCAGAATCTAGCGTAGTCTGCAAGCTCTGTGCCAAATCTTCTACCCGGCATAAGTTCAAAGCCTAATAGGCCCTTCATCTTAGGTATTTTAATCCCGAGTATTACTCCCCCACTCTCTACAGCCCTCCTCAGAATCTTACTGCTAGATCTCGCTAGCTTACTTGTTAAGTCTACGGGATTATAGGTGATACTATCCTTAGATAAATCCCTTTTCAATAACTCTCTTCTTAGTTCTATCAATCTAAGCTGTCTTAGAACCTCATAGTGTACTACTTTAGGTATTAGTTCTAGCCTCTGAACACCCTTAATCTCAGTCTTAGCTCCACCAGCAATACTAATATTAAGATCTTGCCTTATAGTACCCAGACCTCTCTTAACCCTACCAGTAAGTCTTAGGAGCCTACCTATAGCCAAGGCTACTTCTCTAGCCTCCTCTGGAGACTCAATAACGGGAGCAGTAGCTAACTCTATTAGCGGTATACCGAGCCTATCAAGCCTATACTTAACCTTTAAACCCTCCTCTCCTATCTTCCTAGCAGCATCTTCTTCAAGACATATAGTCTCTATTGGTATAATCTTACCATTAACCTCTATAGCCCCACCTATAGCTACTAGTGCTGTCCTCTGGAACCCGCTAGTATTACTACCATCAATTACAATCTTCCTCATAACATATATCTCATCAGGTGTATATGAGCCTAGAGATCTAGCTACAGCTAAAGCTACTACTAGGGCCTCCCTATTTAGGGGATGTGGGGGTTCCTCATCGGCTTCTACTAGACACGAGGTATTTAGTGGAGACTCATACTCATAGTACCTCCCCCTCCTCCACTCAAATAGAGCTGCAGGATCTACATCTCCAACTTCACTCCTAGTAGGTCTAAGTCTCCTAACTAATACTACATGCTCTTCTTCTATGAGCTCTGGTGGGCAGTTACAGAATAGCTTATGGCTTGACTCTATTTGCTGATGTATTTCAAGCCCTACTTTCAATCCTATAGCCTTATAGTCTATCTTACTCATAGACCCACCTCGGGTATAAGTTTAAGTCATGCCTTAAGCTTATCTCCCCAGCTATGTTAGCCTGCATCATTACCCTAACATCCTTTAAATCTCTAGTTCTAGCTAGTACCCAGGATAACTTAACATACGCAACCTCAGGTAGCATATCCTCAACAGGTATGACTCCAGCCTCTAGCATCTTCCTCCCAGTACTATAGACATTAAGGTTTACACGACCGAATAGTGTCTGGCTAGCTACAACTACTGGTACTCCACTCTCTACAGCTCTCCTTATAGACTCTATTGCATCACTCGATACATGACCGAAGCCTGTACCTTCAATAACTATACCATGGAATCCCTTATCAACAAGTATATCTATAATCTCTGCTATAGGCCCAGGATAATGCTTTATATATGCTACCTTCTCGTCAAACCCATTATCTACAGCTAAGCTATAATCTCCCCTCTTCCTAAAATTCCAGTCTAGAATCTCTATCCTACCATCGTAAGGCCATACTCTAGCTAGTGGCCTGGCATTTATTGAGTGAAACGCGTCTCTCCTACTAGTATGCATTTTCCTAATTCTAACACCTCTATGAGCTAGAGCATAGGTATCGCTACTCTCACCATGCATTACTACTGTAACCTCAGCGAATGGAGCATTTGATGCTACTAGAGTAGCAGCTACTAGATTAAATGATGCATCACTACTAGGCCTATCACTACTCCTCTGAGATCCAGTCATAGCTACTGGTACTGGTAACCCTCTATGGAATGCAAATGATAGTGCTGCAGAAGTGTAACTCATAGTATCTGTTCCATGAGTAATAACTATGCCATCATACCCTCTACTTATTATCTTGGCAGTTTCATCAATAATCTTAGACCACATCCATGGCTTCATATCCTCACTTAGAATAGAGAATAACTGCTCAGCATCAATACTAGCATATTTAAGGAGCTCTGGGATACTAAGAGTAAGCTCTTCAGGGGATATGTAAGGTTTAACGGCTCCAGTCTCATAGTCAATTCTACTAGCAACAGTTCCCCCACAGCCTAGTATGAATACATGTTTATCTCCAACCTCAATACTCTCAGCTAAAGGTACAGGGGCTCCTGGAGACCCCCTCTCAACTCTACCAATCTTCTCTAAGACATCACTCTCATCAACTCTAATACCAATATTATAGCCATTCTTAAGCTTAACAACAAGTATAGGCTCATCAACTAGGCTATACCTAGGTAATAATATGCCCTCAATAACTAAACCATTACTCTTAATAATCCTAACATAGTCTCCAGGCTCTAACCCTAGGCTAGATAAGATACGGGCAATAAACCCCCTATAGCCATAATAATCCAAGATTAGCAACCCTAACATAATATATTCTTAAAAAGTTTAAACTCTAGTGACTAAAAAGTTTTAAACCCTAGCATACACACCACTAAGAGAAGGGGGAAGGAAATGCCAACCCACGGTTCAATGACAAAAGCTGGGAAGGTTAGGAAAGCAACACCAAAGATAGAACCTAAACCAAAAGAGAGACTATCACCTAGACTAAATAATAGGAAGAAGTACGCTAAACTACTAGAAAAACCAGCAGAAGCAAGATCCAAAGCTCTATACTAGCTATAAAATCCAGAATATAACCTCCACACTTAGATATCCTATATACTGTAACATTATTAACTACTAATTAGAGATTCAACATAGAAGTATTAATCCTACAGTTCTCCTAATTAGATAGTATCCAAATAGCAATACGTAAATTATAAGATAGGTAAATGTATTAGATTGATTAACTACTACAATGTAATTTAGGAGGGTATAGTACCGTTTCCTGTCCTAGGTTTTCCTGGGGCGTGTCACCGCTTTTTCCCTAAGCTCCCTTCCCACTGTCTGCCATGGGTCTCGGAAACTTAGGGTCACAAAAAGGAAGTAGTAGCTACAAAAATATCCATATTAAGGAGCTCAATCATAGAGAGGATAGTGTGGAAAGTACAACTCTACGGATTAAAAACAGTATATGTAGAACTGAGAGGAACAACCAGCTCACGAGAACACAGAAGCTATGAAGAAACTGAGATTGGATAAAAATACTGCTAACACATATCTGATTGCGTTAAGAGCCCTAAGCATCCTAGAGAGACCTACAAAAACCTAACGGAAAGAAACAGCCGCCGGGCCCTAGGAGTATTCTGCATTGACTCCAGAGCTGGAATCTTTGTATCTCTAACTATGAAGTTCCTAGACATAGGGAACTGTTAGCCCCCTCCTCTCTTCTCTTACCCTGTAAGATAGCCTAGCTATTAATGAGTATATTGAGATAAAGATTATTATGGCTAATATTATCCTCCACCATACTATGCTACCGTCTTCGCTAAATGGTATTAGGTTTACTCCTAATGCTTCACTGAATGCCTTGTTTCCAACCCATAGTACTATTATTGTTAGTACAAATGCTAGTATTATGTGGATTGCTAGTAGAATACCAGCTATTACTAGTATAGGTATAATTAATCCTATTACGAATAATGGTAAGGCTATTATTGATATGAGTAAAGCAATTATAGGAGCTATTACTAGTAGCAAGAGGAATACCGTTAAACTAACAGCGCCCGACAATAGTAGAACTACAATAATTACGAGGTATACTATGAAAGTTACTAGAGCTAGTACTATGACATCTCTCAGCCTGCGGAGCATAGATGCACCTAATATGCTTCCTAGAATCTAGGATTTAAATCTAAATATGTGCTACCTTCAAGTTCTTAAACCCTCGAGATTCAAGTAATATTTTGGGTGTATAATGTGAAGATATACCTAACAGTAGCGCCTTACGGGGCTCTCGCCATAGGCGAGAACCTAGAGCTTATTGATTACGAGCTCTTCCCTAAGAGTATAGATGAGACTGTAGAGGAGGCTCTAACATTAGAGAGGGGGGATATTCCGGGTAGCTTGGCTAGGTTAGCTGAGAGGATTAAGGGTAAAGCTGAGGCTATAATAGTAGAGGATGAGGAGATAGCTAGGAGTCTATCTAAGCTAGGGATAGAGTCTATAGTATCTTATGGTGATAAAGTCTTCAGGTCTGCTAGGAGTAAACTCTTAGAATACGCTAAGACTATAGGCTTTACTAAAAGTGATGAGGAATACTATAAGTGGCTATTTAATATGGAGGTTGAGTATACTAGGAGGAAGCTTAGGAGAGCTGCTGCTAAAAGAGACCTCTTAGCAATACAGACTATTAGGTCTATAGATGATATTGATAAGATTATAAACATGCTAATCACTAGAGTAAGAGAATGGTATAGTGTACACTTCCCAGAGCTAAATGAGCTAGTAAAAGAGCATGAAGACTACGTCAGGATAATATCAGAGTTAGGAGTTAGAGACAATATAACACTAGATAACCTCTTAAAACTTGGGTTTAGCGAGGCTAAAGCCTCTAAGATAGCTGAGGCTGCAAAGAATAGTATAGGCTCAGACTTCTCAGAGTCAGATATAGAGGCTGTATCTACATTATCTAGGATTATTAGGGACCTCTACGAGCTTAGAGGAAGCTTATCAAGATATCTCGAAGATGTTATGGATGAAGTAGCTCCAAATATTACAACACTGGTAGGCCCACTACTTGGAGCTAGGCTACTAAGCCTAGCTGGGAGCCTGGAGGATATGGCTAAGCTACCAGCTAGTACAATTCAAGTCTTAGGAGCAGAGAAGGCCCTCTTTAGAGCTCTAAGAACAGGTGGTAGGCCGCCAAAGCATGGAGTAATATTCCAGTATGCTGAGATTCATAAGAGTCCAAAATGGCAGAGGGGTAAGATTGCTAGAGCTCTAGCAGCTAAACTATCTATAGCTGCTAAGGTAGACGCGTTTACTGGTAGATTTATTGGAGATAAGCTCTTAGAAGACCTTAGAGCTAGGATAGAGGAGATTAAAAAGATATATGCTAAACCACCAGTAAAGAAGACTGAAGTAAAGCCTTCACCAAAACCTAGGAGGAGAGAGTCTCCTAGGAGGAGAGAGGGTAGGAGGTGATCTTAGTGTCTGAAGTTGTTAGAGTAGAGGAGCATAGAGAGTGGAGTAGGGTTTACATTGTAGAATTAAATGATGGAAGCTTAAGAATAGCTACAAAGAATCTAGTCCCAGGCCAGAGGGTTTATGGCGAGAAACTATTTAGGTATGAGGGCGTAGAGTATAGAGAGTGGAATCCTTATAGGAGTAAGCTTGCAGGAGCTCTACTCAAAGGACTAGTAGAGATCCCAGTTAAGGAGGGCGATAGGATCCTATACCTAGGTGTGGGTAGTGGTACAACTGCAAGCCATATAAGTGATATTATAGGGGCTAAAGGATTAATCTATGGTATTGAGTTTGCACCTAGGGTTATGAGAGACTTGTTAATAGTTGTTAGAGATAGAGTAAATATCTACCCTATACTAGCTGATGCTAGGTTCCCAGAGAAGTATAAGAATCTCGTTGAATCTACTAGGGGCTTATACGCTGATATTGCTCAGCCAGAGCAAGCAGCCATAGTTAATAGGAATGCTAAACTATTCTTAGAGGAGGATGGATACCTACTCTTAGCTATAAAAGCTAGGAGTATAGATGTGACACTAGAGCCTAGCGAGGTGTATAGGAGAGAGATTAATACGTTAAAAGAGGGAGGATTCACTATAATCGATGTAGTGCATTTAGATCCATTTGATAGAGATCATGCCATGATATATGCTAGATATGGGAGAAGATGATAAGAGATAAGCTTAGAGAAGCTATTGAGAGGAAGTATAGAGAAGATATTAGAAAGCTATCTATATACTGGCCCTCAGAGACTATAACACTACTAGAACTAGCTATGGGTAAGAAGAATATAAGGCTATACTCAAATGATATACATGAGTTTGATGATAGAGATATTAAGCTAATCCTAGAAATAACGCCTAGATACTTCTGGCTCCTAATGAGGGTACCATTAATGTTGAGGTATAAGAGAGAAAGTGATGGAACAGCTAAGTATATAGTAGAAGGTGGTATATGGCAGATGAGGCTTGCAGAGTTAATGGTTAGAGGTCAAGTCTCAAGTAGTGGGTTAAAAGAACTAGATGTAAGCCAGTTCTCTAAGCTAATATCTAGGTTTAAGAGTTTAGTATTTATAACATTAGAAGGATAATGATTAGTTACTAAAGCCTTTTAAGGCTAAGGTTTAATGGTGGTTTAGAAAGGGTTTAGATTGTTTAAGAGAGAATTTATAAGAGATATTCTAGCTAAGTCTAGAGAATTAGAAGGATTAACTATTAGAGTCTGCGGCTGGGTATACAGGATTAGAGACTTGGGAGGAGTTAGATTCATTATACTCAGAGATAGGACAGGCGTTATACAATCAGTTTTTAAGAGGGGAGACACGCCAGATCATATACTTAAAATTGCTGAGGATACCAGAGAAGAGGGTATATTATGTGTTGACGGTATTTTGAGGAGAGCTCCAACAAGAGAAGGCTATGAAATCCTAGCTTTAGACGCTAAAATACTCTCAAACCCCATAGAGCCTCTACCACTAGAGACACATGATAGTCTTAAAGCAAGCCTACCTACAAGGTTAAAGTATAGATGGCTTGATGCTAGGAATCCTAAGGTATCAAAGATATTCCAGCTTAAGTCATGGGTAGCTCGTAAGTTTAGAGAATACTATTCAAGCCAGGGTTTCATAGAAATATTTACACCAAAGATAGTAGCCTCTGGTACAGAGAGTGGTGCTGATGTATTTTCAGTCCTATACTTTGATAGAATAGCATACCTCGCTCAAAGTCCTCAATTCTATAAGCAGTTTGCTGTAATAGCTGGATTTGAGAAAGTATATGAGGTGGGGCCAGTATTTAGGGCGGAGCCGCACCATACTACGAGGCACCTTAACGAGTACCACTCACTAGATATAGAGATAGGATTCATAGAATCATTCCACGACGTCATGGACTATGTTGAAGGCTTCTTCAGAAAACTAGCTGAAGATAGTAGGAGAGAGGAGGAGATTAAAGGTATGCTAGAAGAGTTTGAAGTAGAACCTATAGAAATCCCAGAAACAGGGATACCGAGAATACCGATTAGGAGAGTATATGAAATACTAGCATCAGAATACGGTAAGAAGATACCATACGGTGAAGACTTAGACCCTGAAGGAGAGAAGCTAATAGGAAACTATGTCAAGGAAAAATATAAATCAGACCTAGTATTCATAATAGAGTATCCATGGAAAATAAGACCCTTCTACACAATGAGAAAAGAAGACGAACCATCATGGACCTACAGCTTCGACCTACTACTAAGAGGATTAGAGGTAGTAACAGGAGGACAGAGGGAACATAGATATGAGAAACTAAAACAAAACCTAAAAGACAAAGGCCTAGCAGAACAAGACTTCCAATACTACCTAGACTTCTTCAAATACGGAGTACCACCGCATGGAGGAGCCGGGATGGGACTAGAAAGAATAACAATGCAAATACTAAGACTACAAAACATAAGAGAGGCAAGACTCCTACCAAGAGATACAGAAAGAATAACCCCATAAAGCCACTACTAAATTCAATACCATTAAATAATAACCTACCCAGTTTATTACTCCACATTTTAAAGTAATATAAGTTATGGTATCTTAATGTCCTACTAAACAAATATTACTCCTATCACATTCTCTGAGAGATTAGGCCAATTTAATGGCTCACATACTAGGAGAAATTTATTAGTCTATATAACTAATAGTTAGGTCGGCAAGGCGAAGTGTATGACCTCTAAGAATCCCCTCGCATTCCTCATATGTATTTTAGTTTTAGCAGCCATAGCTTTACCTGTATTCTCGGATACTGGAGGTAACGTATCCATTACAGCTGTGGTTTTTAAGAGAAATTCTTCCCCCTACCATACAATTATTACTATTAGTAATAGGTTTATAGTCTTAGGTTCTACTAGTAGAGCCGAGAGTATAGTAGAGGCTTATGGTGGGAGAATCTTAGATGTCTTTAGGGCCAGTGAAGGTTTTGTTATATAGGGCAGTCCAAGCTTAGCATCAAAACTTAAATTAATGGGCTTTAAGGTATATCCAGATAAAGTAATGTACCTTATAGAGCCAGTCAGCTTACCTGTAGGAGATGGTATTGAACCATATCTATATGCTGGGACACCTACTATAGGAGCTCCTAGAGCCTGGGAAGCAGGCTATAATAATCGTGGAGTTAAAGTCGCCATATTAGATACTGGTATAGAGAATAGGCATCCATAACTTACGAGAGTTGACGGCTCTAGTGTAGTATCATGGGAAGTTGACGCTACTAGGACCGGAGTCGTAAGCTACTGTGGTTTTAGAGAGGGATATTACGAGGGAGGCATCCACGGAACCCATATTATGAATATTGTAGCAAGCCAGGATAGAGACTATACTGGAGTAGCTCCAGGAGTAGAAATATGTGATATAATAGTATTCCCCTATGCTTTAGATAGCATACTAATAGAATGCTCCACTACATTCGAATCGTTTATAATTAGGGGTGTTGAGTTAGCATTACTAGGCCCAGATGGGAGGCCTAATACTGGAGATGAGGCTGATGTTTTAAGCTTAAGCTTAGGGTTTGTAGTGCCTCCAGAGGTTCAATATGCTATAAGTAAGGGTATAGTTGAGATCCCATTAAATAAAGTATTAGAGGAGGCTGTTAGGACTGGTAAGACTTAATATTATATTCATATGATAGTAGTTTTATCTATTGACTACGAGGTTTTCCCTTAAAATTTATGTTAGTGGTCTCAGCTATTATAGTGTATGGTTTAAGAGTCTTATAGTTAAGTTTGGCTTCATGAGATTACATATTTTAGTCTCTAAGTTTAGTAGTGGAGTTTAGAGTATCATGGGCTGTTTTCTCCTTAATTATTCGAGGAAATGCTTATAAGCTTAGGAGGAGCCTGGGAAGCGATGAGATCAATGCTCCAAGCCGCCCAGAGCTAAACCTATATGAGAGCTCTGGTGCCGTTGAGCTCAACAGCCATCCATGAATCTACATGGATGCCTAAATTCACGTGGGCAAGGTGGAAGTCCCTAGATGTGAAAGTAATTGGAGTGAACATCTAGGGACAAACGGAGTGTATTGTGATAGTTGGGATTTCTCTTGCTATTGCTCTAACTACGTCTGGTGAGTCTTCGTAGACTGCTTCTATATCATATGTTTTTATTAGTTTTTTAATAACTTCAAGTTTATGTTTAGTCTCACTACTATAGTCTCCTGGTTTTCTGAAGATAATTTTATCTAGGATACTAGTTAGTCCTAGCTCTGATAACTGTCTTATAGTATCTTCTTCCATTGTTTTTGGTCTTCCAGTAATAATCAAGATTTTATAGCCTTTATTAGCATATTCTAGAGCTAAATTTACATACTTTACCTTAGGCATATCAAGGTATATGTACTTAGAGCTTAGGAAGCAATCCCAGAATTTCCTCTTCTTACCCTTAATCTCGCCTAGACTACGAGCGCCAACCTCTTCGAGGCAGGCATTAAGCCTACCACTATTATCAATTAGAACACCATCTATATCGAAGACAACAGCCTTAACCATATTTGCAACCACATTAAAACTTTAATAACCCGGAAGCTAATAAGATTGTATATCGGAGGGCCCGTCGTCTAGCCTGGTTAGGACGCCGCCCTTACACGGCGGAGGTCCGGGGTTCGAGTCCCCGCGGGCCCACTAAAGTACTTTTAGACAATTAGTTTCATATTACCTTCTTAAGATATTATAGCTTATAAATATATACTCTAATCTTGGAGGGTTAGCGTTGTCTAATATGTGTTCTAACTTAGAGGTTGCCTCTGGTAACATCTACTATTGTGATGATTATAGCTGGAAGTATTATGTCTTTAGAGATAGGCTTGATGCTGGCCTACTACAGGCATTGTTTACTAGGCAGGTTATTGGAGTTTTCGATGGTTATGTTTTAGGCTTAGCTGCTGGCGGTGTTCCTGTAGCTTACGTTATGGCTGTTGAGCTTAGGTTACCATTAGATGTTATTGTTGTTAAGAAGATAACATATCCGTGGACTACTGAGGCTGGATTCGGCGCTGTTACAGTTGATGGAATAATAGTTTATGATAAAGATGCTGCTAAGAGTATAGGCTATAGTGATAGTGATGTATTAGCTAGAGGTAGTAATGTTAGGAGGTATGCTATTGAGAGGACTTTAAAATTTAGAGGTAATCTAAGCTATGATTTTCTTAGAGGATCTAACGCCTTATTGGTTGATGATGGGATAGCTACAGGATATACTATGATTGCAGCTATAAGGATGTTGAGGAATAATGGCGTTAAGACTGTTATCGTATCAACTCCTACAGCTAGTATTGATGGAGCTCTAATTGTTGCTAAAGAAGCTGATAAAGTTATAGTTTTAAATCTTAGGTCTGGGCCATTCTATGCTGTTGCAGACGCTTATAGAGAGTGGCATGACGTTAGCGACGATGAAGTCCTCAATTATCTAAGACTATATAGGGAGAGGGTTAGATTAATTTAGAGATTATATGGAGGCTTTTAGGCTTTTCTCTAAGTCTATGATGACTATAGGGTTAGAGGCTTTGAGTAGTGAGAGAGTAAAGAAATATATTTATAATGTTGAGAAAGCTATAGAGTCTATAGATTTGCGTAAGCTACAATCACTATATCCTAACCTCAATTTTACCGCATTAATTGACTCTGTTCAGAGATATATAGGTGATGCTAGATACTACTTGAGTATTGGAGACTATGAGACAGCTTTGGCAATAGCATCATATACTGAAGGTCTCTTAGACTCGTTAAGATACCTAGGCCTAGTTGATATTCAGTGGCCTACAGGCTATATTAGGAATAAGAAGGTTTTTGTTGGTGGAACATTCGATATAATACATCCAGGTCACATAGCATTATTAGAGTTTGCTTCTAAACTAGGAGACTTATATGTTGTAGTAGCTAGAGATACTAATGTAGTTAAGATTAAGGGTAGGAAGCCTGTCCTTGATGAGAGCTCAAGGCTTAGGATAGTATCATCTATTAGATACGTCTATAAGGCTATTCTCGGTGATGAGAAGGATATATTTAAGTCTCTTGTAGAAGTTAAACCGGACATTATAGTATTAGGCCCAGACCAGCCATTTAATGAAGAACAGTTAGCTGAGGAAGCTGAGAAAAGATTAGAGTATAGACCTGAGATTATTAGGTATACAGTTAAACATGAGTTTAGCTCTGGACTTAGAGGATCTAGAGATATAATTAGGGATATTTGTAACTCTAATATCTGTAAAAATATACATTAAGCTTTCCCTGGTGGTATTTAGTTGAAGTTTAAGGGAGGTAAAGATCTCTATGTAATGGATATATTTAATAGAGTATCTTCAAGGTATGACCTCATGAATACTATTATGAGCTGGGGTTTAGATAAGACTTGGAGGAGAATAGCTGCTATTTCATGTAGCTTTAGTGAGGGTAGCTCTCTAGCATTAGACTTATGTAGTGGTACTGGTATGCTAGCATTAGAGCTAGCTAGAGTTATGAATTTTAGAGGTAGAGTTCTAGGACTAGATTTCTCTAGGAGTATGCTTGAAATAGCTATTAATAGAGTAAGAGGCTCTAACCTTGATGGTATAATTGAGTTTATTGAAGGAGATGCTTTAAACCTACCACTACCCAGCAATATGTTTGATTGTGTAACTATAGCATTCTGTTTAAGAAACGTTATAAGTATTAGGAGGTTACTTGAAGAGTCTGTGAGAGTCGCGAAGCCTGGAGGGAGAGTTATAGTATTAGACCTATCAAAACCTAGGAGTATAGTATTATATCAACTATATAATATATACCTGAGACTAGTAGTACCATTAATTGGCTGGCTTATAACAGGTCACATGGACCCCTACGCGTACCTACCAGACTCACTTAGAGAATTTCCTGTAAGAGAGAGTCTTTCAAAAATTATGAGAGAAGAAGGATTAAGTAATGTTAAATTCATAGAGTTAACGTTGGGGACAGTAGCTATACATATCGGAGTTAAACCTATACAAAAATAGATATAAGTTTGAAACTATAATAAATAATATTAAGCATAAAACATTATGAGACAATTTGGGAGTCTAGGATTTGGCGATTATAAGGCTTCCACTCCATGACGCTTGCTTGCAGACTGAACGCATGTGTAGCTCTTGTACTATGAAGATTAAAGAAGGCCGCGTACTAGATTGGGAAGTAGAGTTATTAAAAGTATTACTTAAAATCTCTAAGATGCTAAATATTGAAGGAGAGTATGTATATAAGAGCTCTACAATAATAGGATCAACACTATACATTATACTTGAAGGTAATAGAATAGAAGGCTTAGAAGATTTACTAAGAGAAAACTTAAATCTAAGAGGAGTATCAAGGATTAGAGTCCTATACTATAATGGTAGACTAGAAGACCTACTAGAAAAAATATACGGTCAAAGAATACTAGGAGTAAGTAGAGTATACACTGCAGATGGAACAACAACATTAATAGTTAAAGTTGAAAAAGAAGATATAGGTGCAGAGAAGCTAGCATCAGCATTACTAAAAACAAGAATAATAACACAAACAGAGAAGCCATTAAAACAGTATACAACAAAGAAGAAAAGACAACTAGATATAAAAAAGATCCTAGAAGAAATAACCTAGCTCCTTAGACAGGATCACCATATATGCTTAGGAAAGCCTCTAAGGTCATCTCGGATTTCATGGAATAAAGCGTAATACTATCATCAACATCCCAATATACTCAATTAAAACACCTAGCAAGTTTAACCTAACGTTACTATGAGGATAAAAACCGAGATCTAAAAACTGTAATGTTTTAAAAGCTTTACATTTTAGACTAGACTAGGAGCTGGGGCCGTCGTCTAGCCTGGCTAGGATGCCAGCCTGGGGAGCATATCCCCACAGCCCGGAGCGCTGGTGGTCCCGGGTTCAAATCCCGGCGGCCCCACCACCCCTAAATTATGCTTATTACCAGCTTCTCGGCGGGTATGTAGATAGCATCTTATAATTGAAGGTAAGGTTTTAGATTAGGCTAAGAATTATGCGTACTGAGAGAATTAACTCTATTTGATAATGATTTTAGTATATTAGGCTATTTTCTATTTCGAAAGATGCTGGTAATTATGTTTGTTTCCTCTTATTCTAGTTCTGCGAATAATCCACCTCTTTCTTCTATTTCTCTAGGTACTTCTTCTAGGTCTTTTGGTGAGTCTATGCTCCTCCAGTAGTATGGTGGTGTCTCATACTTTATTACTGCTAGCATTTTCTTTGATGCTAGTAGTGGGAACGTTGTTTTCTCTATGTCTCCCTTCTCTGGTAGATATTCTAGGATCTCTTTTCTCATCCCGTAGACTCCTGCGTTAATCCAGTAGTCTGGTATTATAGGTTTCTCTCTAAATCTGATTATGAAGTTGCCTTCAATATCGAGGATTCCATATGGGCTTTTAAGAGGAACTGATGCTACGCTAGCTATAGTATTACCCTCAAGGACTTGTATTAATTTCCTGGGATCTATATTTGTGATAATATCGCCATTAACAACTATAACTGGCTCCATTCTACTTATAACATGTGTAGCATTCCTTATAGCACCACCAGTCCCTAGAGGCTCATCTTCAACAATATAAGAGATATATACACCATACTTAGACCCGCTACCAAGAGTCTCAATAATCTTCTCTTTTAAATAACCAATAAGCATGAAGACCTCCTGGATACCATAGAATCTAAGCCATTCAAATGAGTACTCGGCAATACTCTTCGAGCCAAGAGGTAGTAGTATTTTGGGGGTTTCAAGAGTTAATGGTCTAAGCCTCTTACCAAAACCACCAGCAAGTATTAAAGCAATAGTCAATTCTCAACCCTACACTCTCTAATACACTTAAAAGCTTTAATTTTATAATACTTAAGACTCATATATGAGGAATACTCTAGGATAATCTTAAAATGAGTAATTACTACATAACTAGCTATTAATATAACATAATATACTAATAACTATACCTCTAGTAGTAAGTGCTTAGAGTTCAAAAATGATTTACTATCCAAATCTAGCATTAATTAAGTAACTATGTAACCTAGCTATATGTATTACTAGCGTATTTAGCGTGAATATAATCATATTCATAACTACACTTATAACTCCCCTATAGTATGAGGATATAGTTTCATTATAAGCTTCTCTTCTAGATTTTAGGTTACTATTGTATATTAATGTAACTCTATCGTCTACTACGTTTAAGATTTTAGATGAGAATATAGCTATCCCCACTATAATTATGGATCCTATTATCATCGGCTTATCGTAACCTAGCCCAGATATAGAGCTTCCTACTAGTTTACCTAACCCTAATCCTACCTCATACGAGGTTAGTACTATGGCTATAGTTAAACCTCTCATACTAAAATCTACAATCCTAGTATATATCGAGTCTAGTAGTGAATCCGCAACTATACCTGCTGATGACCTAAGAGCGTAGAATAACGGGGCTATTTGTGAACTAGATGTGTAGGCTAGTAAAGTAATAGATAAAGCTTGAGTTGCCATTGATATAGAGTAGAATCTTATACTATAATTAAAGGTATTAATTAGTAGGCTTGAAAATAATACTGTTATAGATGCAGCTATTGATGCTATTGATAGAGTTAAGCCTACACTAGCTTCATCTAATCCTAGTAGGGCTACAATATAATAGTCATAGTTATATACTGACATTCCAAGAGATAATCCGGTAAGTAGGACTATCAATGTGACTAGAACTATGCTCCTACTAACCCTACCTAGTCTAGGAGTAAGTTTAGTATTACCATGTACTTCTGTGATTAGTGTAGAGTATGCTAGGAAGGATAAAAGTACCAATATTATTAAGATTATGAGTAGAGATCTTATATTAATCTTCAAAGCTATAAGTAGGGCTCCTAGAGAGAAGCCTAGGAGACTTAGAGAATACGCTATTGTGAATACAATGGGATACCCTCTACTATAAAGACTTAGAGTATAAATTGAGATATTATTGTGTGATCCCATAGCATAGCCTAACGCTAGTACAACTAATAGCGAGGTAATAATATCATAGTTGTAGTTAATTAAGTATAAGCCTAGACTTAAAGCAACTCCGGCTGAGATAGTAGCGTGAAGCCTAAACCCTTTATCAAGCATTAAACCAGTAATTATTAGAGATAAGATAGAAGTAGTAGATAAGATTAAGCCTAGGAGGCCGTAGAGACCACCATCAACCCCCGAGTCAACCATACTCTTAGCATAAAGGCTAAGCACAACACCCCACGCAACCCCTACTATAAACTCTAATACTCCTATGCCTAGAGCCCTCGCCGAAACCATTAACCATCACCTAAAATCACCTATTAACACTATATTTAATAGTTATGACATAACTAGAATCTATCAGCTCCTAATATTAACAATAGCATTCAACACTTAAATACCTAACTATAATAATAGAACTATTAGCGAGGAGTAAAGCCAATAATAAAATGACAATTTTATAAAACTCTATATTATTTTTAAATATTTAAGCAATGACTAATAAAGTATAGCTAGCTATATTACCTTAAGGAACCAGCTAGTAGTAGTGATAGTAGACTTCTAAAGAGAAAATTGAAGATATAGGAAGACTAGCTATAAACTCTTAAGGTACGTAGAGAAGAAGAGTATAGGTATAGTATAAAAGTATTTGGATACTAGGGTTGTTTTCCTTCATGATGGTTGAGGAAATTTATAGCTTTGCCGTTAGGCTCAATAGCCACCCATAAACCCACGTGGATACAGAAGTTCAAGTGGACGGGGTGAAGTCTCTGGATATAAAAGAACATGAAAAAATGAATATCCAGGGATAAACGGATACTACACTTTATACTATAAATTTGGGTGCTTTAGGATACTTATCCCATAGGTTCGGGTCATGGCTTATTACTACGTTTGTTCTAGGCCTTCTGAGCATTAGTTTTAATAGTTTCATTCCCGATATGTACTCGTCTAAATCTGCTAGTAGCCATCCTTTATTCTCTACTTCTATTTCTTGAGGTAGGTGTGTAAAGTCTCCCGTGAATATGTAGCTGTTTCCTTCATTTGTTGTTACTCTTAGCATTACACTTCCTGGTGTGTGGGCTCCGACCCAGAGTATCTCTACTCCTGGTAGTAGCTCGTAATGTGTTATATCTATTGGATACCAGTTTGCTCCCTTTAATGCTTCCAGATCCACAGGCTGATATGCTCCTATTCTATTTATCCAGTAGAAGTATAGAGCTGTCTGTATTTCTTTCTTATGAACTATTAGTGGTGTTTTGGAATCCTTAAATACGTATGCTTGACCTAGATGGTCTAAGTGCATGTGTGATAATACTATGAATGTTACATCCTCTGGTTTTAAACCTACTAGTTTAAGTTGATTCTCAATCCTATTATCATTAGTGAACTTAACCATAGGGAATACCTGCCATACAGCTTGAGTCCAGACCTTAGATGCCTCTGGGTGACTACCAGTATCAAATAGTACATATCCATCCTTATGTTCTACTAGAGCCCCCGTCACCGGTATCTCAATCCATTTATGCTTCTCAGCAATCTTACTAATATCTCCCATCTCAACATATAGTAGTGGGTTAGGTATGAACCATCCAGGTTCTCCAGCTAGGACACCAAAGTCTAGGAGGTATATTCTCTTAACTCCCGTCTCTTGAGGCATAGCCTCCCACCTCTAAGCCGACTAGTAATCTTACTCAGGAATTATTAAATTTTACATATTTAAATATTATGTATCAAGTTTTATTAAGTCTCTCTTGCTTTAGTTTCTTGGTGTGAAAACATGGTTTTCATTACTTATGTAAATGAGGGTGTCTTTACTTTAGCATCTGTATCCTTAAAGTTTGGTATTGGGGCTAGTGAGGAGGTTGGATTTGAGGTTTCAAGGCTTGGATTAAAGAGGGTCTTACTAGTTACTGATAATAATTTAGTTGAGCTTGGTATAGCTAAGAGAATTATTGATAATATTGAGCGTGAAGGTGTAGAAGTTGATGTTTATAGTGATATTGAGGTAGAGCCTACAGATGTATCTATGGTCAGAGCTGCTGAGTGGGCTAGGGGGAAGGTTTTTGATGGTATAGTGGCTGTTGGGGGCGGTAGTGTTATAGACCACGCCAAAGTTATAAATCTCCTCACTAAGTACCCAGCTAATATAATGGAATATATTAATAAGCCTATTGGTATGGGGAAGCCTGTTCCCGGCCCTCTAAAGCCTCTAATAGCGATACCTACTACAGCTGGTAGTGGTAGTGAGAATACTGGAGTAGCAGTCTTAGATATTAAGGCTGAGAGAGTTAAGACTGGCATATCACATCACTACCTCAAACCAGCACTTGGCATAGTAGATCCACTATTAACAGTTAGTATGCCTCCTACAGTTACAGCAGCTACAGGTTTAGATGTGTTAACTCACGCTGCAGAAGCATATACTACTAAACCATACTATGCTAGACCAAAATATCCTAGCCCCAGCGATAGGCCAGTATACCAGGGAGCTAATCCTATAACTGACGTCTTTAGCGAGAAAGCTATAGAGCTAGTAGGTAGATATCTTAGGAGAGCATATCACAATGGCTATGATATTGAAGCAAGATACTATATGATGCTAGCATGTGAGCTAGCAAGTGCTAGCTTCGGTCATGCAGGTGTTCACATCCCCCACGCTAATGCATACCCAATTGCTGGAATGGTTAGAGACTACATACCACCAGACTATAAAGTAGATCACCCCCTAGTACCTCATGGAATATCAGTAGTTTTAACAGCACCACCAGCATTCAGGAAGGTAGCTAAAGTAGCTCCAGAAAGAGTAGCTAAGATAGCAGAGCTCCTAGGAGTAGAGCCAGAGTCAAGCCACCCAAGGAAGGTAGGTGAAGCAGTATATGAAGCATTTGTAAGCCTAATTGAAGATTTAAAGACAGTACCAAGAGGATTAAAACATGTTGGCTATAAAGAGTCAGATATACCAGCACTAGTAGAGGGAGCATTAAAACAGCAAAGACTACTCATACATTCACCAATACCAGCTGGAAGGAGAGAGTTAGAAGAGATATTTACGGAAGCCATGGAGTACTAATCTTAAGAGCTCACTAAGAGCATAGAGGGCTGACTCTAAATAAACTACTTATCCTCCCAATTACCTCTACTTAAATGGACTAGATATGGACACTAGTAGTATAGCTAGAATTACGTCACCACAGAGTAGTCCCTGCAATGAGAGCCTAGACAATACTATTACCTGTAGTCTTAGGCAAGCCATGCTGAGTGATATTAGTAGTATTCTAGAGGTTGAGAATGATAGTTTTGATGTTAAAGAGCGTTTTAACTCAGAGATATTCACATGGCTACTAATAAGCTATCCAGAGCTTTTTCTCGTGTTAGAATGTGGTAATGAGATTGCAGGGTATGCTGCCGGAGTTATTGAAGCCAATAGATGCCAGTTAGTCTCTATAGCTGTTAAATCCACCTATAGAGGTAGGAGGCTTGGTAAGTGTTTACTAAGAGCTTTTGAAGATAAATGTTTAAAGTTTAATGTTGGGAGTATTAGGCTTGAGGTTAAGGTGTCGAATAATGTGGCTTTAAGACTTTATCTTAGTGAAGGTTATAGAGTTATTGGTAAGATTAAGAACTATTATTCTGATGGTTCTGACGCATTACTACTTGAGAAACGTCTTTCTAATATCTAGTCTTCAATTACTTCGACTCTTTTAGCTAGCTTATATGCTACGGTTTCGTCTAACTGCTTCTCTCCTAGTATAGTGTACCTCTCCGGTCTTATTGTTGGCGCTATTCTTAATGCTTCTATTACTTCATCAGTAGTTACTCCTAGCTCTTTAGCATTTGTAGGTGCTCCTATAGTCTTTAGTAGTCTTCTTATTTTCCTCCAGTTTAGATTATGTAAGCTAGCCATTATTACTGCACCTACACCAACAGCTTCACCGTGGAGTGGGGGGTTTTTAGCTACCATTGCTAGAGCATGAGCGAATAAATGCTCTGAGCCACTAGCTGGCCTCGTGCTACCAGCTATACACATTGCTACACCACTACTCACTAGTGCTTCTAATAACACCCTATACCCTTCTATGCTCCCAGCCGCTATCTCTCTATAGTATGTGCTTACATGCTTAGCACTCATTAATGCTAAGCTTGCAGCATATTCCCCGTAGTATTCCCCCTTAATCATACTAGCAAGCTTCCAGTCTCTTACAGATATGAATTTTCCTATTAGATCTCCAAACCCTGCTATATTATACCTTCTCGGTGCCGAGGCTACTAGGCTTATATCCACTATGATAGCATCCGGAGGTTTTGCAAGCCTAGATATAGGCTTATCGAACCCCTTTAAGCTAGCATATGGTGATGCTATGCCATCATGGCTAGCTACTGTGGGGATACTAACGAAGTTCTTATTTGAAACTTTCGCGGCATACTTAGCTACATCAATAGACTTCCCTCCTCCAAGTCCTACTATCACATCTACTCTATCATTATCAGCTTCTCTAGCAACATCTAATGCTATATCAGCAGAAGCATTATCTACAATAATACTCCAGCTACTAAAACCTGAGTCTTCCAGACTATCTTTCACGATGCTATAAGCTATATTTTTGACATGAGGCCCAGTCACTATTAAGACTCCAGATTCTCTAGGATAGAGTTGTTTAAAGTGTAACCCAACACTATTCAATATATCGTAGCCTACAACTATTCTCTTAGGTAAATCTATATAGTGAACGCTACTCAAATATAATACACCTTAACCTACAAATAGTTACCTATCTTAATATATGCTTAGTACCCACACCTCTAGGTATCTTAAATATTAGAAGACTAATATTAAAGCCCTAGATTCATATAATTAATTGGTGTTAAGAGTGTTCACGCGCAATTTAAAGCCTATAATGTCGGGTACTACAACTGTTGGCTTAATAGCTAGGGATAAGATTATATTAGCAGCTGATAAGAGGGCAACAGAGGGTTTTATGATAGCTAGTAGGAGGGTTAAGAAGATAGTGAAAATAACAGATTATGCTGCTATGACTATGGCTGGCTTAGTAGCTGATGCTCAAGTACTAGCTGATATTTTAAGAGAAGAGGCAAGATTATATGAGCTTGATACTGGTGTTAGAATGAGTATTAAGAGCATAGCAACACTGCTATCTAATATACTATTCTCCTATAAATTCTTCCCATTCATTGTCCAGGTTCTAATAGGTGGCTATGACGATAGACCTAGACTTTATACTCTAGATCCATTTGGTAGCATAATTGAGGAGAAATTTGCAGCAACAGGCTCAGGCTCTCCAATTGCCTATGGTGTATTAGAAGAACATTATAGTGATAATTTAACTATAGATGATGCTGTAAAAATAGTAGCCTCAGCTATAAGATCTGCTATGCTTAGAGATGTAGCTTCGGGAGACGGCATAGATATTGTAATGATAGGTAAAAACATGTATGAGGAAAAATTTATACCTTTCACTCCTACAACAATATAATGGGCTAGTACTCTCTAAACTATAATATTTTAGATGGTAGGAGGCTTTACTACTATTAGTATCTAAAACAGTTTAACGAGGGTAGTGGTAGAGGAGGGGTTAGAGTGAGTAGTGGAGAGATACCCGAGTATGGGAGAGAGTTTAGGAGTAGAGCTATAAGGGAGATTTTAAAATATCTCGAAGGAGCCGATATATCAAGTATAGAGTTTGAGGGGCCAGAGATAGCAGTATATATTAGGAACCCTAAGTTTATATTAGAGAATGAGGAGAAGATTAAAGAATTAGCTAAACTCTTAAAGAAGAGGGTTGTTGTTAGAACAGATCCTAGAGTTAGGAAGAGTAAGGAGGCTACAATACAATATATTCTAAGCTTAGCCCCCTCAGATGTGACTGTTGACCCTAGAGATATTCAGTTCGATGATGTGATTGGAGAGGTTAGAGTTTTAGCTGATAAACCTGGAAAGCTCCTTGGTAAAGGAGCAACACTAAGATACCAGATTCTTGCTGAGACAGGATGGAGGCTTGAGGTCTATAGGAAGCCTCCTATGGCTAGTAGAGTTTTAGAATCTATAATGAGACATTTAACTATAACATCTGCTGAGAGGAGGAGGGCTTTAATGGAGATTGGTGATAGGATATATAGAGATATAGTAGTAGGTACTAAGTATATTAGGCTTATTGGTTTAGGTAGCTTCTCTGAAGTTGGGAGATCGGCTATCTTAGTAGATACTGGTGAGAGCCGTATACTTCTAGATGCTGGTATGTCCCCCTCATCTAATAGCATTGATGCCCTACCATACTACTGGGTTCCAGAGTTTAGATTAGAGGATTTAGATGCTGTAATAATAGCCCATGCTCACATAGATCATATAGCATCTCTACCACTACTTTTTAAGTATGGCTATAGGGGGCCTGTATTCGTAACGCCTCCGACGAGAGATACAATGTTATTAATGCTAACAGATTTTATAGAGGTAACCAAGAGAGAAGGTAGAGAACCCTTATACACTCTTAAGGAGATAGCATCATTAATGACTAGAATTATAACAGTTAACTATGATACTGTAGTTGACGTAGCTCCAGATGTTAAATTGACATTTGTTAATGCAGGACACATCCTAGGATCTAGTATGGTACACTTACATATTGGGCAGGGGCTATTCAACCTATTATATACTAGTGATTTTAAATATTATAGGATAAAGACTGATAGAGGTAGAAGACTACTACCACCTGCTAATGAAGATTTCCATAGAGTTGAGGCTTTAATACTAGAAGGTACTTATGGGGCTAAAGAACCTCAGTCTAGAGAGAAGGCTGAGTTCGATCTCCTAAATCTAATTAATAAGGTTAGTGAAAGTAAAGGTAAGATAATAATACCTGTTATGGCTGTGGGTAGAGGGCAAGAGATGCTATATGTACTCTATACTGCACTAAAAGAGAAACGGATACCTGAGATACCAATATATGTAGATGGTATGATATATGAGGTTTCAGCATTATATACAGAGTATCCAGAACTCTTAGCTAAACCAGTAAGAGACATGATGATGTATCATGGCGAAAACCCATTCCAATCACCGAACCTAGTTTATGTTAACGATGAGGATAAGAGGAGTGAAGCAATATACTCTCAAGGCCCATCAATAATACTAGCAACTAGTGGGATGATGACCGGAGGCCCAGTATTAGAATACTTTAAGCACTTAGCTGAAGATGAGAGAAATATACTAACATTTGTGAGTTACCAGGCTCCAGGGACCCTAGCTAGAAGACTAGCTGAGGGGGAAAGGGAGATAGATATCTATGAAGATGGGCAGGTTAAGAGAGTTAAGGTTAAGTTAAGTGTCATACCAATAGAAGGATTTACAGGTCATGCTACTAGGAGTGAGCTATTACAATTCCTAAGATATCTTAAACCAAAGCCTAAAATAATAATATTAAATCATGGGGAGCCATCATCACTACTAAGCCTTGGTCAAGCTATTAAAGAGTCGTGGCAGAAGCTTGGATTTGAAACTCCACCTGAGATCTCAATACCTGAGAATCTAGAGTCTATAAGGTTATACCCTAGGAATACTAAGGTACAAATAGCATTAGAGTATTAGATAGAGGATGTTGTAACCCATAACTTATCCCCGACATAGTGAATACTCTTAACTGCTTTACCCCTCCCTACTCCTAGGTTCCTAGAAATCTCACTACTATCCATAAGAGCTTCTCCAATCATAATAGGAGTCTTAGACTCAACATCATAGACTACTACTATGCTTCCAACCCTAAATTCTCCTTCAACAACCTTAATACCTGGGAGCATTAAGTCGGCTCCTCTAATTAAAGCCTTAACAGCTCCTCTATCAACCCCAACTCTTGGAACCCACGCGTATCCATTATCAATTAGAAACCTGAGGCTAGGGATAAGCTTATCTCTAACTCTGAGTAAGGCTGGAGCTCCATTTATAATATATAATGATACATCTTCAATCCTGGCTTCCTCAACATAGTCAAATTCTAGAATAGGAAACTCGGGGAATACTCTAAAAACTTCATCTCTAAAAGCCTTTAATTCTCTCTTAGACAAGTAATGTCTCTTACTAAATCTAGGCTTATTCAATAGACCTCACACCCAACATAAGCCATTTATACTATTAATCGTGTAGTGGGTATAAGCTAATCTATGATTATCAGCTTATAGAGCTCTCTACGTATAAAAAGCTCTAGGTACATCTTAGAAATAATAACGTAGAATATGTAGTATTCTAGTTAACTATATATATTTATATGAGCATGAAAGAGTGAATTATTAGAATCTATTTAAATGTTAGGCTTATACGGTTTTAGTGGTGTGTAGTGTGAGTGAGCTTAGCCCTAATACCTTCAGAGAACTTAAAAGCTATGTTGGTAATAGTGTGCTAATAAAACTCAAGGGAGGTAGGGGGATTAAGGGAGTTCTTAAAAGCTTTGACCAACATTTAAATCTTATTATTGAAAATGCTGAGGAGATTGAAGGTGAATCTACTAGAATGCTTGGCTTAGTCTTGATTAGAGGAGATAATGTTGTACTTGTGAGCCCAGCTCCTAAGTAGGGTGTAGGGCTATGGTTAAGGGGACTACGTCTTTCGGTAAGCATGGTAGGAGTAAGAGTCATATTACTTGTAGGAGGTGTGGTAGACACTCTTATAATGTTGCTAAGGGATACTGTGCTGCTTGTGGTTTCGGTAGGAGTAGGAGGATTAGGAGGTATAGCTGGCAAAATAAGAAGGTTAATAGAGTTAGAATAGTTTAGTCGGTGGATATCTTGTTAAAATTTAATTCTAATCTTAAGAAGTTAAAAGCTTTAATAGATGAAGCTAACTTAACAAGCCTCATTTTAGTAGGTAAGAGTAATATTACTTATGCCACCGGAATAAGAGAGCCTAGTGGAGCCTTAGTATTGAGTAGAGATTGTGGAGACTATATCTTAGCCCCACTACTAGACTATTATAGGGTAAGGCTTCAAGCCCCTAAAGATACTGATATTAAAGCATTCTATAGGAGTGGAGAAGAGCCTATTAAGGGTGATATCCCTGAGAGTGATATTATAATAGGAGGCTTAGCTGATTCCATAATTAAGGTTTTAGGCAAGTGTAGTGAGAGAGTAGGCCTAGACTATAACTGGGCTCCCGCAACTATAGCTAAGTATTTAGAGTCTAAGCTTAACATTACAGATGTAAGCTCACATATAGCTAGGGTTAGGAGTATTAAGGATGAGTGGGAGTTAGAGCTAATAGAGAGCTCACTAAGAATAGCTGAAGAAGCATTGAGGAGAGCTATAGAGAACCTTAGGGAAGGTGTTAGTGAGCTCGAAATCTCTGGATTAATAAGCTTAACTATGAGGAAATCTGGGGCTTGGGGCGAAGCATTCCCAACTATAGTAGCATTCTATGATAATACAGCACTACCACACCATACACCAACAATAATTAAGCTAACACTACCAGGTCCAGTCTTACTCGATCTGGGAGCAGTCCTAGAAGGTTATCATAGCGACTTAACGAGAACACTATGGTGGGGTAGCGGGGGGCAGGAGTTTAAGTTTAAGATAGAGACAGTAGTAGAGGCACAGCAATCAGCAATAGATATAATAGCACCAGGAGTTGAAGCATGGGAGCCTGATAAGGAGGCTAGACTAGTGTTAGAGAAGAGAGGATTAAGTAAATACTTCAACCACGGCTTAGGTCATGGAGTTGGAGTTGAGATACATGAAGAGCCATACATGAGGCCAGCATCAAAAACAAAACTAGAGAAGGGTATGATAATAACAGTAGAACCGGGAATATACATACCTGGACTATACGGAGTAAGAGTAGAAGACCTAGTACTAGTAACAGCTAAAGGTAGAAGAGTACTAACTAGAATATCTAGGATAATAGCCTAAAAATAATATAACCCTTAATAAAAACATTTATTGTAGGCGGCTATGACTAGCGCTCTAAAACCGATTAAGTGAGGAATAACGGGTCTGAGGAGCCGCTACGATACTACTGTTAAATCATCTAGACAATAACCATCACAGCAAATATATTGACTCAAATTATTTAAATACTTCTTGCTAATACACACCTAGGTGCTCAGCCTATGGGTGGGGCAATCAACCCTCCTGGTTATGAGCGGTGTAAGAGCTATTATATAGGTCTTAATGAATCCTATGAGCATACGAGACTAACCCTATCATTATATTGCGTGGCTAGTCTTATAGTTAGGTGGTGTTAGGAGTTGAAGGCTGCTGTTCTCTACGGGTATAATCAGCCTTTAAGGATTGAGGATATTCCTAAGCCTAAGGCTACTGGTACATCTGTCCTAGTTAGGGTTATTGGTAGTGGTGTTTGTCATAGTGATGTTCACTTGTGGCGTGGAGAGCTTGAGACTCTTGTACCCCCAACATTCCCCCTGGTTCTAGGCCATGAGGTTTCAGGTGTTGTTGAGGAGGTTGGAGAGCTTGTCCCACCAGAAATTCAGCCTGGGATGGAGGTTTTAGTATATTGGGCTTACTGTGAGCGTGATGATAAATACTCTCTTAGAGGCTTATATCAGCTATGTGGACTTAGGGCTGGGGCCGGTATAGCCCTCTATAATGGCGGTTTTGCTGAGTATATGCTAGTCCCCCACTATAGGTATATTGTTCCAGCGGGCGGACTTAGAGATCTTGAGGCTGCAGCTATATTATCAGATGCTGGAGTAACGGCTATGAGAGCTGTTAAGAAGATAATTGGAGAAGTAGAGGAAGATGAGTATATAGTAGTAGTAGGCTTAGGAGGCGTAGGATTCTTTGGCTTACAGCTTACAAGACTATTAACTGGAGCTAGAATAATAGGTATAGATGTGAGGAGAGATAGGATAGAGGAGGTTTCAAAGATAGTTAAATTATCTAAACACGATGTTCTAATAGACGCTTCTAGAGTTGACGTAAGGAGAGCTATATTCGAGGCTACTGGGGGAGAAACAATTAAGGCAGTCCTAGACTTTGTAGGAACAGAGAAGACTATAGAGACATATATAGACCTCCTATCACCCCTAGGAGTATACGTTATAGTAGGCTTAGGCTCAGAGTATGGGCCAAGAATACCGATACATAAAATGGTGTTAAACGAGTTAAACATAAAAACAGCCTTATACGGCTCATATAGAGACCTAGTAAACCTCGTAGACCTAGCTAGAAGAGACTTAGTAAACTACTGGGATATAGTAGCCAAGATTAATCTAGAAGATATAAACCAAGCATTAGAAAAACTAGCCAAAGGAGAAGCACCAATAAGACAAATCATAGTATTCAGGTAAAATTAATATAATCTAACTAGAATACACATATTAAAAGTATAAAGAACGGGGATTCAGCTCCATCATAGATTGTAGCCTTATTTCTATTCTTTTGGCATCAATATTGGGCTTGCATTACCCTCTAGGAGATGTTCAGAGCGGTGTTTAGGGGTAGGTATGCTATTTTAATCTAGTCTTCTTGTACGCAATTAAAGCTATGATTATGGCTATGGCTAGTATTGATACTAGGAGGAGTGCGATTAGTATGGTGTTGCTGACGTAGCTTGATAATAGTCTTATGTATGCTAAGCCACCGGTCTTGTCTTGATTGCTACGTGCTTCTATTGCTGTTGGTGTTGGTGTCTCTATGTATGTCTTAATTATTGCTTCTTCTGTAGAATTTTCTATTATAGTTAGAGCCCAGCTTAGTAGTAGGCTTTGAACTGCTAAGTTATAATCTCTCAATTTATATGAGGCGTTTAGTAGTGAAGGTGCTATTACCGAGTTGGTTTTATTTAGAGTTGTTGATGCTAGTAGTAGTATATAGCTTAATATATCACTTGAAGTATTGAGTGACCTATGTATACTATCAGCTATTAAGGCTATAGAGTTTATTGCTAAGAACATAGATGCTATCGGATCATCTAGTATAGATGCTGCTATGGCCATATCGATAGCTATGCTTGGAGGCTCTCCTAGGTTAGCTTCACTATATATCTGGTTAGTATATGCTGCTATACTCCTAGCAGTAGCTACAATATATGTCGATATTGCTTTAAGCTTAGAGTATTCTAGAGAGTATCCTAATCTCTCAGCATTATCGAGGATAGCTACTGAAGCCTTAGCTTCCCATAGGGATCTAGAGATTGATATAAGAGAATTTAGGGTTAACGGCCCCCTACTATTATTATAGAGGAGTATTGAGAGCCATGCGTGTGTATATGCTAAACCTTTAGCCTCAATGATACCAATATCGTTATCTTCTAGCTTTGAATACTTAGAGTTGAATATTTCTAGCGTAGCATTAATATCACTGTATAACATGCTAATATTAAGCTCCCCTCTATAAGCCTTATAGGCTAGCATACTAGCTTGAGCTAAACTACCAGCATCTATAGCTTTAAGTAAAGCAGCATAGTACGAACCTGACTGTGAGAGGTTTAATGCAGAGTCTAGGCTACTCCTCGCCTCTAATAGGAGGCTGTTTAAACCTCCTCTAATTACTGCTAAATTAATAGATTCACGGGCTTCCTCTATGAGGGTACTAGCTACTCTCTCAAGACCTCTATGCTCTTCTCTCATTGATATGGGCTCTCTAAATACTAAATTCTCTCCAGTTATCTGAGAGTATAGATCTGATAAGCTTAAAGCCTCTATAACATCTACATTTAACTGTTTACCGTAATCGGCTAAATTTACTGTAACAGGTATGTAATTAATTAGTATGAAAGGCCCTCTCTTAACAGCTACTCTCTCATAGTAAGCATAGTTTAGCTGGCCATATGGCACTATAAACTTCCTAATTCCGGCTTTAGCTGTTACCTCAAGCTTCTCCTTTAAGCCACCTACAGGTCCTATAGTTGTATCAGGGTTTATCATACCTGTTACTACGAAATCTCTAGGGCATATCCCTCTAAGGGCTAAGAGGACGCCTAGAGCCATCGCTGCTCCAGCGCTAGGACCACCTACTATTATAGATGGAGCTTCTATTATAAAATAGTAGTCATAGACTAGAGGGTTAAAACCTCCAACTATTGATGCTGCTAGAACAGCTATCCTAGCAGCACCCTGAACATCAACTTCTACTGCTGGGCTAGTAGATACGAATATATAACCAGAGCCTGAAGAAGAGATTCTAACAGTTAAGCTACCTAAAACTCCAGTACCACTTGAGGATACTGCTACTATTCTTAGAGTACAAGAGTAGAGAGTCTGAGCTTCTACATTTATAAAAGGCGTAATCACCGGGATTAAGACTATTATTAGTACTAATGCTACTAGTCTAACAAAGACTCTATTCACTAGGTTTCACCGTCGTAACTAAGAGAGGAGAATAGAATTATTAAAGTTAACTCACCTAGTGTAAGGTTGCATAGTTACCTAATATAAGCTTTATAATTCTGAAGCCTATACGTAACACTAACGGGACTCAATTTGTCAATTAAAATAGATACTCATAATAAGAGAGTTGTCCCATCCTACATACTTGAAGACATGCTCTCAATACATCCAGCAATAGACTCAGACTCAGGGCACATACTGTGTCACTTCTCAAACATAGCACTACTAGTAGCTGAGACTAGCCAAGGGCCAGTCCCACTTATTTCAACAAATGACTGTATACTAGTAACTGTAGGTGATATATACATTAATAGGTTAAAAGTAGGTATTAAATCTGAGAGTAAAGAAGTCATAATAGGGCCTGGAGGGCATATCAGAGTAGGGTCAACAACAATATATAACAAGGTAGCTATCGAGTACTTAAGCTACAATAAAGACATGAACATGATATTCTATGAGATAACAGTAGAAGGCTTAGGGGAGAGTATCCTAGTAGAACTTAGAAAAAGTGATACAAAAGATCACATAGCGATAATAGCAACAACATGTAAAGCTGAAAGGGTCGAGAAAAGAGAGGCTATACACGTCTAAACACGAGACTATGAGAGCGGGGGGTTAGTAGAATCAACTAATTCTTGGTAAGTATGGAGGTTTCTGTAGGTAGCCTCTCTACACCCTCAATATAGTTATAGTAGGCTTGAGCTATAGCAGTATTAACCTTATGGGGTTCAGCTCTTATATAGGTTTATATCTGGTGATTTTATAGCCACCTTTAGGGAGAGTCTTTCATTTATAAGCTCTCAATCCCTCGCCAGGTAGCTCCTAGCATTAAAGATAGTAGAATTAGTTTATAAGCCCTAATGGTATAAGCTAATATAAACAGCTATAAAACACAAAACAGTTGCATTAGGCTAAGAATTATGTGTACATCCTCATAACTTATAGTATATTATAGATTAGAGTTGGCTCTTTAAAAGGTTAGTATATGTTTGTATTGAGCTCTCCTATTTCAATTTAAGTAGGCTTTTAGCTGTATTAATTGTTAGCATTATCTTAAGCCTCTGTATAGCTCCTGCTGGGTCAACGCCCTTAGGGCATACTTTACTACATGCTCCTATATACTCACATGCCCATACGCCATCTAGGCTATCTACTATTTTTAACCTCTCATCTCCTCCCTCATCTCTAGAGTCTATAGTCCATCTAAGTGCTTGTGCTAGAGCCTGAGGTCCGATGAAGTTTGGCTTCTCATACACTATAGGGCATGCTGATATACATAACCCACACATTATACAGTAGCTATATGCTAGGTATTCTGCTAGCTCTAAAGGTGTCTGCTTATACTCGGCTTCTGCTTTAAACTGCTCTCCTAAATCTCTCCTAATAAGGTATGGCTTAACTCTCCTATGATTATTGAATAGTAGCTCGTTGACTCTTGCTACAAGATCTCTAACTACGGGGAAGTTATACATAGGCTCTACAGTTATAGTATCAGTTTTCAGGCTACGGATCGTGGTCTCACAGGCTAGTCTAGGGACGCCATTTATTACCATAGCACAGCTACCACATATACCCATTCTACAACTATATCTAACAGCTAATGTAGAGTCTTGCTCTTCAATGATATTAATTAGAGCATCTAGAACTGTAGTATACTTCCCAGCTTTAACCCTATACTCCCTATAATAAAACCCCTTACCAGACTCAAACCTCTTAACTCTAACTTTAACCTCTCCTACCAATTAAGACACCAAAACCTATAACGAATAGTAAGCCTAAGACACCGAAGGCTAGAGATGATAATGCTAATAGTATAGCTAATATATTGAAGATTAAATCTGGAATATTTAAAACTCTATCTACAATCTTAATTAGCATAAGTAGCCATAATAGGACTAGTGATCCAAAATACCCAGTATAATGACTAATTACTATTAACTTACCACTCATCTACATCACCCTAATATTACGAAAGCTATGAATACTAGTATCCAGGCTATTAGGGATAAGTAGAATACTGATATGTAGAGGTAGTATCTAAACCTATACTTCTCCCTTAGGAGCTCTAGTGCTGTTTCAGCTAGCGATGTTGATAGTAAACCTTTACTTAAAGCTAGAACTGTACCTTTAACTACAAAGTAGTATAGTGGCGTTAAGAGTATCCAGTAGATTATGAGAGATACCTTAACCGTTGGCCACCACTCTAATAGGTTGAAAATATAAGCTAGTAATACAAATGCTGTTATAGCCGAGAATACTACTGCTAACCTATACGAGACCATATGTATCCAGCCACTTAAATGGTAAATTCTAATATTAGGCTTATTAATATTCCTCATAATACTAGTACCTCCTCTCCTCCGGCTTCCAAAGTGTTATCCTAACAGGAGTATATGTTACTATAGGCTCTTCTCCTACCCTGTAATAGACTATAGTATGCTTGAGATAGTTAGTATCATCTCTACTAGGGTAATCTAGCCTATAATGAGCTCCTCTACTCTCCCTCCTAGTAATTGCTCCAACTATTATTGTCTCAGCTACACTAATCATATTATTAATCTCGAGTATATCTCTAAGATTATTATTATATGTTTTACCAACATACTCTAGCCTAGCCTGACTCATCCTCTCTTTAAGCCTCTTAAGCTTAGACCATGCTTCACCTAGTATTGATCCATCCCTAAATATGCCTACCATATCATCCATCATTCTCTGTAATTCTCTCTTTATAAGATATGGATTCTCTCCTCCAACTTCCCTATGTATAAGCCTATCGAAAACCCTAGACTCCTCTTCTCTAGCCATATTAGTTACTATTTGAGAGATGTTTAGCATAGTGTCTGGTGCTTTAAGAGCATAATCTGCAGCTAGCGATCCAGTAATCCTACCCCATACTACACACTCGCTGAGAGCATTACTACCAAGCCTATTAGCTCCATGTATGCTAACAGCAGCAACTTCTCCTGCAGCCCAGAGGTTAGGTATAGGTGTTTTATCGTCTAAGATGACTTGACCATATGTATCTACATGTATACCTCCCATTGTATAATGTGCTGCTGGCAATACTGGAATAGGCTCACTTAGTGGATCTAAGTTTATGAGTTTTCTTGTAATCTCTCTAATCATAGGTAACTTATCTCTAAAAACCCTCTCTCCTAAGTGTCTAAGGTCTAAGTATAGATAGTCTAATCCAGATTCTTCATCTCTCAACCCTCTACCCTCAATAATCTCAGTAATCATAGCCCTAGATATGATATCTCTAGGTGCTAGCTCCATCTTCTGTGGAGCATATCTTTTCATAAACCTCTCTCCAAGCCTATTAATTAGGTACCCACCCTCTCCTCTAGCAGCTTCAGTTATCAGGGTACCACTAGGTATTAGAGCTGTAGGGTGGAATTGTACAAACTCCATATCCTTTACGGGTATACCAGCTCTATATGCAATAGCTATACCATCACCAGTACTAGCCTGAGATACTGTAGTGAAAGAATATACTCTAGCCCCACCACCTGTAGCAATAATACCAGCCTTTCCAAGGAATAGCTTCATCTCTCCACTCTCTAAATCTAAGACTGTGAAACCCCTAAACACACCATTCTCTAATAGGATAGATGTCGCTATATGCTCGTGGAAAATCTCAACATTATCAAACCTCTGTAGATTACTATAGAGCGTGCTCATCATGAAAAATCCAGTCTTATCAGCAGCATAAGCAGTCCTAGGAACACTCATACCACCGAAAGGCCTCTGAGCAATCCTACCATCAGGTAACCTACTCCAAGGAGTACCTAGATGATCAAAAAACCTTATCTCCTCAGGAGCTAGCCTAGCAAGAATCTCTACAGCATCCTGATCAGCTAAGAAATCTGAACCCTTAACAGTATCATATGCATGGAGACTAAAACTATCATTATACTCTTTAGGATAAAGAACACCACTAATCCCACCCTCAGCAGCAACACTATGACTTCTCATAGCTTGAACCTTACTAATAACGGCTATGCGAAGCTTACCATTAGACACTATAGATGCTTGGAGGGCTGCTCTTAAGCCTGCTAAGCCAGAGCCAAGTATTAAAATATCATATCTTAAAATCTCCAAATATTAATACACCGTTTGATGCAAAGAAAATATTAGACTTAAAAATAAAAATATTAATATAAATAATTCTATACTAATCCCAGATATATATATGTAATGTAAATTACCTAATGTTTAATTACTCTTACTGTCTTACCTAAACCAAGTATCTAGTTTATACTGTTTACCTTTAAGGTAGTCCTTATATGCTTTCTTGAGTCTCTCTATTCCTTTCTCTACTCTCTCTGGGTTAAAGTCATGTCTATATACTAGTATGTCCTTAATCTTATCTTCATCTGGCTCCTTATAGGATACTCTATATGTTTTATTAACTGGGGGGTTTAAGAAGTACTCGTATATTTTAACTGGATCCATATCACCCCATTCAGATTTCGGGATTGCCATCAATGCTTTTATTGGGTCTTTTAATGTTTTAATATGTTTTAATGCTCTCTGCACGCCATATCCTTTAACTCCTCCAGGGTTATAGTCTGTTCCGATAATTACACCTATAGCTATTAGCTGCTCTCTACTTATACCTAAAGCTTCTAGTAGCTTATTTAGCTCTATTACTTCAGGCTTAACCTCTACATACTCATCTTTACCTGGGAGTTTTCTCTTTCCAGTTACTGTTAGGTTCCTAACTAGCCTCTTAGAACCAAATAGTAGACTATCGTAGTCCTGGCTTCCAGTAGCGTATGCATCCCCTCTTATTGTCATATATGCTGCTTGAGCCTCACCATCAGCAGGAGCTTGAACCCACGGTATACCCATTGCGTCTAATAGCTCTTTAGCTTCTTCAACCATATCATTAGAGAGCCTACTAGTAGCTTGAGCATACTTCCTAGCCTCCTCTATAAGCCCAGCTTCAACTGCAGCCCTATATCTGGCTTCAGCCTCAGCTTTCCTCCTAATCCTCTCCTCAATCTCTCTAGTCTTCATCTCTGGAGGCTTACCATCGAAGACGTAGACTGGCTTAATACCCTCCTCAACAATATTAATAGTTCTATAGAAGAGGCCACTGAGATGACTTGTAACCCTACCCTCACGATCCATTAATGGAGTCCCATCAGGTTGCCTAATAGCAGCTAAGAACTGGTATAGGGCATTATAAGCATCTAGAGATACAACTTCACCTCTCAATACAGATAATTCAACTTCTCTTCTAGAACTCTCTGGGATAAGCTCCCTAATATCTACCCCCACAGTTAACACCTTAACAAGACTCCAGACTATACTCCTAGCTATCAAAGCTAATAAATGAAAGGATAGTAGCTATCAGCTTAACGTGATATCGCTGCAGGCGAGCATTTAGTGGGATATCCTGTGTTCGTTAGATGATGCTGATAGTTGCTACTCAACATATATTGCAGGCTTGCCTGGTAGAGCTATACTCCTTTTTGGTGATGAACTCTCTTCTTCAATATCAACCTCTACTTTAACTCCAATCTCTCTAGATAAGAATTCCTCGGACTCTTTTAGTACTTCAAACTCTAAGCTCCTATCGATTAGAGTCTCTAGTATAGTTGGATTCTTAGCTGTCCCCTCAGCTACTCTAGCTAATAGTCTTGGCTCTACCTTAGACTCAAACTCTCTTACTATTCTTCTTATGGCTTCACTCATGGTCTGCTTTGACTCGATAGATTTCTTAATCTCCTCAGCTACTCTATACTTCCATTTAGCAGCTATAGTTATTCTGACTCTTTCAGCTCTCTTAACTAATCTAAGGACCTCACGAGTATCCTCTAATACTCTCTTAACAATCTCTTCAGCCTTATCTAGTTCAGGTTTAATCTTAGACTCATCATATGTGGGCCATGGGCTTACTGACGCGAAACCTTCTTTACCAATCATTTCCCACACTTCATCTGCTACATGTGGGACTATTGGAGCTATTAGTAGTGTTTGTACTTCTATAAACTTCATTAAAAGCTCCCTATTAGGTGTCCCAGCTCTCCTCATGTACCATTTAAACTTTGACTGAAGGTTATAGTAGCCTTCTACTAGAGCACTCTTATACATTGTATTATCCATTAGCCTTGTAACCTTCCTTACTGTATCGTTTAGTACACTCTCAAACCAGTCATCAATTCTAAGCCTTGAATCTCTACCTTTACCATAGTTTTCTTTAACAAAGTCTAGCCAGTTATTAAGCTCTCTCACAGCAGCATCAGCAGTTTGCGGGTCGAAGTTTGGATCTTCTAGTGATGAGTCAGCTCCAGCCATAGTCTCAGCCCACCTAGTAGCATCTGCACCCCACCAGTCGAGGGCTTCTCTTAGTAGTATAAAGTTGCCTTTACTCTTGCTCATCTTCTCTCCCCCAATATTTATCCACCCATTTATACTAATACCTCTAGGCCAGAGCTCTCTAGGGAATAATGCTATATGGTGCAGTATATAGAATACTAGGTGGTTATACATTAAGTCTTTACCACTAATCCTTAAATCTACAGGGTACCAGTACTGGAATTCTCTCCTCATATCCTCTATTAGGTTAACTGGGATACCAGTATCTCTAGAAATCTGCTCTGGAGACCCTAACCCTAGGAATATATAGTCGAATAATTCAGGTTTAAGCATCTCTGGTTTAATCCCATACTTCTCCGGGTGCTCTAGATACTTGGCTATAGTATAGTAGGCCATGTATATTGTTGAGTCACTTAGACTCTCAATAACCCACTCCGAATTCCATGGTAGTATTGTTCCAAGCTCTCTCTTATGTGTAAAAGCCCAGTCTTTAAGCCTTTCTATAACCTTCCTCATCTCGCTCCTAGCCTCCTCTGGGTATATAGTCATTGAATCTAAGGCTTCGATAGCTAGCTTCTTCCACTCAGGTTTACTATAGAGTAGGAACCATTGATCCTTAACTATCTTAACATGTGTCCTAGACCCACACCTACAGTATACTCTTTGTGGTAGAGTATAAATCTTTATAGCGTACCCCCTAGATGAGAGCCAAGAGGTAATATCGTCTTTAACTTCGCTCACAACTCTACCAGCCCATGTGCCTGTATTCTCTAATAGTATACCCTCATAGTACTCTATACTATACACATCCTTAGTGGCTTCATCTAGCTTATCTTTCTCAAACTGACTCCTAATACCTCTACGCTCAACAGCAACTCTAGCCGGCATATCTTCAAGACCCTTAACTTTAATTAGTACTATAGGCTCTATACCATCTACTATACTCTTTCCGACACCATACTTCTCTAAGAGACTAGGATCTCTTTTCAGGTCCATTAGGGCAGCGTAATCATAGGGAGCATGTGCTGGGACACTCATAACTATACCAGTACCCAGCTCAGAATCTAGGAACCATGCCGGTAGTATTGGGACAGATAATCCGGTTACAGGGTTTACAGCAGTCTTACTAATAAGCTCTAACCCCTTAACTATACCCTTAGCTTCGATATTATAGCCTTGATCCATTAGTTCCCTCATCATGTAATCGTTTAAGATCCAGTATTCTCCATTAACAGCTACTAGCTTATAGATTGCCTCTGGGTGAACCCATATATTAGTAACCCCAAATATAGTCTCAGGCCTTAAAGTTAGTGTAGGTATGACTACTCCATTATGTAGCTTGAATTTAATGATTGTAGCCTCTATAGGGCTTATGCCGACATATTCATCGGGCCTATCATGATCTCCTACGACTTTAAACTCTCTAGGACACCATACTACAGGGTGCTCTCCTATAGATACGAGATTTCTTTCCCTAAGCTTTAAATACTGCCACTCTATAAACTTACTATAGTATGGGTTAAGAGATGTTGTATGAAACTCTCTCCTCCAGTCAATACTCATACCATACATTATGAGATCTCTCTTCCACCCCTCCTTAAAGAATCTAACCCAGTACTCCGGGTTCTCAAATTTATCTATCTCACTACTATCAATACCCATGAGCTGTAAATCTCTAATAATCTTAGGATCCCTTTCTCTAACCCTTAAAGCAGATGATACTATAGGACCCCCAGTAGCATGCCACCCCTGAGCAAATAAGACATTATAACCCCTCATCCTCTTATACCTAGCCGTAACATCAACCCTTAATATCGTAAAAGCACTACCAAGGTGCGGATACGCATTAACATAAGGATAAGGAAATGTCACAAAAAACTTAGGCCTACTATAATCAGGCTCAGCCTCAAATAATCTACTAGAAAACCATCTATCACGCCACTTAGCCTCAATAAACTTTAACCTCTCAACTAAACTCCTATCAACCTTAGGACCGAAGATCTTAAACCTAGACTCAATTCCAATACAACCACCTATCTATTTACTTTCCTTTCTAATCCCTTTAGAGAGTATCCTTATAAATTTATGTCTATTTACTTTCCTTTCTAATCCCTTTAGAGAGTTTCCGTTTTATACTTTAGGCTCCTCCCTTAGTCTTTCTTACTCCCCTTTAGGAGCTCTGTCATCGCCCTCATATACGATTCTCTTTAAGGAGTATAACTACTCTTTAACTATTACTATGTTTAAATATTTAATTCTATCATTGGGTTAAATTTTGTTTTCATCCGAAGAATTTGGGGTTATATCAGCCTATCATATCAGTGTTTGTATATCTTTAATGGTTTGTATAATATTTGTTTGCATATCTCCATTAGACCTCCCAATTATCAGTGTTCGGATGAATTTTGATAGCTCCCACTCATCAATTAAATATTTAAGGTTTTGCTTAGTGTTGTATTTGTTTAATGTGTCTCTCTAATTGAATATTTAAACCTTAGATGATAATAGTTAAAAGGCGGCTAATCCCCATAATGGAAATAGAAAATAAGAGGGGTTATTTTTGAGTAGGGAGAAGAGTTATAGTAAGATTTTTGAGGGGTCTGCTCGTATTGGTAGGGTTGCGAAGGGCTTAGTCTCTATAACGTTGAAGCCTGAGGATTTTAGTAGTCCTATTTCGTTTCAGATGGCTATTTCTAGGATTTATGAGTCTATGGTTAAGATGCTTGAATCTGGGGGGCCTCAGACTACTTATGTTGCTGAGACTAGGTTTACTGATGATTTAGGTAATACTATTATATTTGCTATTGATCTAGGATCTACTCCGCCTCCATTCACATCAGATAAGGTTAAGGCTAGGGTTTTAGTTGAGATATATGAGGAAGAAGATTAGCGTTTCCTTTTCCTTTTCTCTCCCCTAACTTCTTCTCCAGATTCTACTACGTAAATACCTACCCCGATTAGTCTCCTTATAATATCATCTAGGAATCTAATGTATGAGCCTTTCTGGCCTAGCATTGCCCCCATATTACCTTTAGTTATAACTAGTTTAAGCATGTTGCCGGCGAAGTCGAAGTCTGTTATATGCTTATGTATCCATGATACTGGGTGTATTGCTCTAACTATTTCTTTAAGATCTAGTGTTAACTGTATTGCTCTAAGCTTTAAGCCAGCTTCTTTCTCAATACTCTGTATTCTCTCTCCGCCAACTCCAATAATTCTCCCTAAGTGGCCTTCCTTCACTATTATTAGGATATCTGGTGTATGCTCACTAGTTATCCCCCACTTCTTCTTAAACTCTACTAGGTTAATAGTAGTTACTATGTCTGCATCAGCTGCATATACTCTAGCTAATTCTCTCACCTTCTTCTCTACATCATCAAGCTCTCTCTTTCTCATTAGTAGCTCTAGTAGTAGTTTTAATCCTCTCCTAGCTCCAGGTCTTACAATATCTTTAATACCTAAGTCTACTACTATTGCAGTCTCTTCTCCTAGAAGTATTTCTCTAGCTAGTGTTGCCCCATCTCTACTAGTCTCAACTGTTCTCTGGAATATCGGGTCTCCGGCTATTATAAGCCTACTATTCTTACCCATCCTAGTAATAATCTCTACTATAGTCTCTGATGGGACGCTCTGAGCATCATCTAGTACTATTACTGAGTCATCGAAAGTCCTACCTCTAAGGAAGTGTGGGTCTGCTAGGATTAGCTTCCCAGAGGCTATGGCCTCATCTAAGCTCTTTATATCTGCAAATCCTGTTAATATATCTCTAAGATACTCTGAGGCATACTTTATGTATGTCTCAGGCTCGCTGAATAGTGTTATCTCTCTCCCAGTAACAACATCTATTATTGGTCTTGATAATACCAACCTCTTATACTTACCTCTATAAACTGCTGATAGCCCATAAGCTATTGCAAATAAGCTTTTACCAGTACCTGTAGGTCCGAAGATCCCGACTAAGTCTTTATCAGATAATAGTGTCCTCTTAAGCTCTTCCTGGCCAGGGCTTTTAGGCTCAAGTTTATCAAATAACTCCTCTAAGCTCACATTAATCTACCTATTATCAAGTAATCTAAGGCCGTCCTTAAAAGCATAGAAGTGACTAGTCCCGGTCTCACTAGCACCTTAGAGCTGGGTATCTTAATTAAGTCTTGGTTTAACTATAATATTAGGTGTTTATATTGGCTGGTGTATCTGTTGAGCTCCGCGATAATATTGCTATTCTTACTCTTAATAGACTGGAGAAGCTTAATGCATTAAATAGGGTTATGTGGAGTGAGCTTAAGAGTAAGCTTAGTGGGTATTGTGGGAGTAATGTTCTAGGTATTATTTTGACGGGATCTGGGAGAGCTTTTAGTTCTGGTGATGATATTAGTGAAATGTACTCTCTTAGAGACTTAAGTGATGCTTTAGAGTTTTTTGGGTTAATAGAGTCCACTATAGAAGAGTTGGCATTATGCCAGAAACCTGTTGTTGCTGCAGTTAACGGCTTAGCTGTAGGTGGTGGTGCTGAGATATTATTCTTTACAGATTATGTTATAGCATCTAAGGATTCATGGTTCTCCTTCCCTGAGGCTAGGATAGGGTTAATAGCGCCAATCCTATTAACAGTAGGAGTCTCTACTATTGGACTTAGGTTTGCTAAGAAGCTTTCATTAACATGTGAGAGGTTAATTGCTAGTGATGCACTAAGATTAGGCCTGGTAGATGAGGTTGTAGATAGTGAGAACTTATTAGAGGTAGCGGTTGAGAGAGTTAAAATATTAGCTCAAAACACTACTAGAGAATCCTTAATATACATGAAGAAGCTACTATACCAGCAGTATAGGCGACTGTTAAGTGAGGCACTAAATACCTTAATAATACTAGCTCTAAGTGAAAGCTCTAAGGATAGAATGAGGCTATTTCTTGAGAAGAAGCTTTAACCCTAGAGGTCTAAATATTAATAATAGGCGATGATATAGCCTGCGACGAGCCGAGCCTCGGAAGGGCTATGAGATGGAAGAGCCGATTGAGCCTATTAGAGGGTGTAGAGTAAGGGTTATTAGTGGGGCTCTAGTTCTAGATAAGTTACTAGCTGATCTTAAGAGAGCAATATACGATTATAATTGGAGGATTAAGTCTACAAACTACTACCTTAAACCAGTACATAAAGTGTATAAAACTGTAGGTGGAGCTAGGAGAATATATGAATACTATGGGAGATACTGGTGGAGGATAACTAGGGAGGAGGGGTCAGTTAAGTTTATATATGTTGGTAAAATTAAACCACAGAACCTACCAGAACCACCAATTAACCCTCTAGAAGGCTTAGTAGTTATTAGGGAGAATAGGGATGTAATATTAGAGTGTGAAGCATACAATAGGTTCAAGGATATATTCAAAGGTTTAAAGATAATTGTAGAAGAGTAGACTAACTTGATTTAGAATACTTTAGTGGAGCTAGCCTAACTAAGTCTCCTATACTCAAGTTTAACTTCTTAAATGCATTACCTTGATTAACTGCTATTTCAACAAATCCAAAGCTATTCTCATATATTACTAGATCTCCTACGCATACATCTGAGAATGTTCTACCAACTTTAACCACATACTCTACGCCTTTAACCACTAGCTTATATGCTTCATTCTCATAGAGCCCTATATTATCTGGTCTAATAGTTAAGACTATATTCCCAAACTTATCGATGTACATAACGTTAACATTATAGAAGCCATTAGATAAACTTACCTTCTCTAAGTCTAACCTTACAATCTCATCTTCTCTAATCTCATCACCTAAATCGCCTATATCATAGCCTAGTGCTATTAGTGCTGCAGCCGGCCCAAATAAATCTCTACCATGGAATGTATAGCTTAACCTCCACTCCCTAATCTTACCCTTAAACATATTAGAGGCTAGCTTAGAGACTCTATTAAAATCTAGGCTAACCCCCCTCTTAAACCCCTCACTCCTAATTGCCGGGTAAAGTACCCCGTTATCTGGCCCTACAAAGTAGTAGTCTCCAGCCTCTACTGCTAGAGCCCTCCTAATAGATCCAACACCTGGATCAATAATGCCTACAATAATCGAGCTTCTCGGAAGCCATCTATAAGAGACTAGGATAACATAGGCACCAGCCATAGGATTAAAACTTGGCACTTCATGCTCTATATCTATAATATCAGTATTTAGAGATAAGCCCTTAATAACTGCTCTAAGAATACCAGTATAATGACTATACCCATAATCGGTCACTAAGCCAATAAACCTAGACATAACACACACCTTCTCGTACTCCTTAAGAATACCTCTAACTAAGGAAAATTAAAAAGTAGTGATATTCAGTGACTATGACCTAGAAATTATCTTAATACTAATGAGTACTCGATTAGAGGATACTATACAAATAAAAGTCATATGAAGAGATAGTTACATACTAGTTATAAGTCTTAGAATAGCCTCTAGTTTTCACACATCATAATATTATACCATGTAAGTTTCTCCTTATAAACCTAGTGCTTGTAGATACTCATCTATTAGTATTGTGTGGTCTTTAATAGTATCTATAACTTCTCTTGCCTCTTCCTCAGTGAGGGTGTGTCTATTAGACCAGAATCTTCTTAGGGGCTCCCATCTAGGTATGACGTGAACGTGGAAATGGTATATTTCCTGACCTGCTGTGGCTCCAGAGTTTGTTATAATATTTACTCCCGGAGCTTTAAGGTTAACTCTAAATATTCTAGCTAAGGCTGATGCTGTAAGCCACACCTTAGCGGTAACCTCTGGTGGGGCTTCATGTACGCTCTCGTAGTGGTCTTCACTAAGAACGAGTAGGTGACCCTTACTAACAGGGTATTTATCTAGGATTACTAGAATGCCATTACTCCTATATAGGGTGTAGGCTTTCTCAACACCTCTAACGATATCACAGAAAATACACTTAATACTCAAAATATGTCACCTAGTGCTCTAGGACTATTTAAGTTTATATTTATAATCCTACTCTAATAACTTGGGGTTATGTGGTCTGGGTAGGAGGAGTGTTATAAAACAGGTTATATTAAAGTTTAGAATCCTAGGTTACAATGACTACTTAGTAGGATATAGGGATAGAGTGCATGGTTTAGGTGAGAGGATATCATATTTTAAGATTTCTGATATAGCTAGTGTAGAAGGTGAGACTATAGAGCTCAATGATGGTTCTCTAATACCAATCCATAGAATTGTTGAAGTTAGGGATAGTAGGGGAGAGTTAGTTTGGAGGAGGTGGTAGCTGCTAGAGGTTATAGTTTTGAGATTATCCTTAGTAATAGTTTCTTTAAGCCTACCTTTAGTAATGGTATTCTTAGATCTCCTAGGATCCTCTTCGAGCTCGATGCTAAGTATGGAGTTTTTGGTGATAGCCTGGCTGGGCTACTATTATCTCCTCTAGAATATATTGATCCTAGTATTAGTGGCCTCGTGGATTCCTATAGATCCTCTGTTGTAGCAGAGGAAGCTATAGGTATTAAGTCTATGCTGGGACTCCTATCTACTATCATTAGTGTTAAGCCTGAGCTCTACATTATATCTAGGATGGTTAAGCTTAGTGAGCTTTACGGTGCTATATACTCTAATATTCTAGAGCGTAGAGGTTTAGAGGCTTTAAGTTATGCTCGTAAGCTTATAGGATTAGGTAAGCCTAGGCGGCTATATAGTAGGTTTTATAAGATAGTAAGTTCTAGTCTCGCTCATAAGATGGAGTTAAGTGACCTTATTAGAGAGTATAGGCTCTTAGATGCTCCTAGAGGCTTGGTTAGAAGTGTGTCTCTAAGTGAGAGTTTAGATAATATTAGGATAGCAGAGTTGCATACTGGAGATAGTATTGAGTGTACTAGGCTTAGCATCCTATACTCTGTATATAAGTGTGTAGGGTCTAGGGGTACAGTTATAGTTAAGGATTATAGGGTATCATCTACTAAGTGGATCCCAGCATTCCTAGCATCAGCTCCAACTGTTAGGTATAGGGTCGACTATAGGGAGAGGGCTTTAGCAGAGCTCATATATACTAAGCTAATAGGTAGGATTATTAGAACACCAGAGATAATAGCATTACATTTAGGTAGAGCATCTACCATAGCAGTGAAAGAGCATATCCATGGATCCCCTCTCGTTGAGGAATCTAATCCTAGGTATTGGAGTATTGCTGGGAGAGCTCTAGCGAAAATACACCTAGCTAACTATAGCTTAGGAGACGCTAATCCAAGCAACTTCATAGTAGATGATAGTATAGCTCTAGTAGACTTAGAACAAGCTAGGAGAGCTAGTATTAGAGAGAAGGCTTGGGATATAGTGACAGTTATAGCATACTCCCACCTACTTGGATTAAAGAGTGGCCTATTAGAGTCTATGCTGAAAACATATAGTGATACTTTAGGAGAAGATACTAGAATATTAGCTAGAGAGTTTAAGAAGATAAAGTACTGGATCCCATACACTATAATGCCATATATGCTACCAGTAGCTCTAAGCATTCTGAGGAGAGTAGGATTACTAGAGTAGATTCTCTAAGAAACACCTCCTAGAAACTCTAAGGTTATTAAAAGCAACACCTTCAAGCTCTAAAAGCTTCCTCTTAAACATAACACCTCTACTATACCCACCTAGGCTACCATTACTCCTAACAACTCTATGACACGGTACGATTATTAGATCCCTATTTAGTGCTAGAATTCTCCCAATAAGCCTAGAGTTTACTCCTAGAATTTTAGCTATAGTACTATAGCTTGTAACCATACCTGGAGGTATAAGGTTTAATAGTATGTAGACTGCATCCATATAATCCTCTAGCTTAGCCCTCCTAACCCTACCATTATCCCAGACTATGAGGCCCAATAACTACACCTATAGTGTACTAGCTCTTCTTCGCTATACTCTCTCTTACAGTTTGAAGCTTCTTATCACTAATCCTAACACCATGCTTAGAGCTTGCTTCAAGGACTTTAGCTAAATAGTCTTCTAAGCTTATAGATTCTCTAACTGATCCAAGATTAATGACAATAATCTTCCTTGTTGCTGGATCATATAATCTAACTATATCAACATCTCTACTACCCTCTCTAACCCTATATACATCTAATTGTTTAAGCCCAAGCATTTCAACTATAGTCTTATACTTAGTATGCACCTTACCCAAACCTTACCCCAGCAATGCATAGGTAAGCCTAGAACCTTTATAGATTAGAGGAGCTTAGCCATAATGCTTAAGCTTATAGACAATCTTCCTCCTACCATAGTCTGGTTCTCTAACTATGACACCCTCATATACTAGTGCTACAATCGCAGACCTAACTATTCTTAAGTCACCACTCCATCTAAGCTCCGCTATGAGCTCCTCAAAACTACAAGACCCCTTTCTCCTAATAATATCAACTATCTTACTCTTAATATCACTCAATAATAAGTCCCACTATGCTAAAATATTGATAGCTCCTATATACCATCATTTAAATACAGTTTACTCCTCTTAACTCTATATGCTCTATTAGAGTACCTCTCAATAAAACCCTCATCTTCAAGCCTAGCCAGAATCCTCCCAGCACTCTTAGTAGAAACACCTAAGAGCATACTAACCCTCTTAGCCGTAACATAGTTTAAGCCAGTCCCACCAATCATTGACAGTATATAGTCTAGACTTAACCTAATCTTAACACTCACAATAACGCACCATAATCAAATATAACGTTATATACCTAGGAGGGAGAGGTTACTGTAACTAAGATGAGAGCTCAACCACATTTATCAAGCGTAAATGAAAGAATATTGATACTACTAATTAGTAGCTAGTAATAGTTGAGATTATATAGAAAATGAATGTAATTGATCGTGTTGAATATAATCAACACGGACAACCACTATGAGGTAATGGCTTAGCTTGATACTTCTCTTATAACGTCTGTTATTATTTCTAGTCCTTTGAATAAGTATTCTTCTTCCATTGTTAGTGGTGGTGCTATTCTAATTGTTGATAGTCCTCCTCCTATAGCTAGTACTCCTCTCTTATATGACTCTATTAGTACCTTTTCCATTTCTTTTCTTGCTGGTTCTTTTGTTTTCTTATCTTTTACTAGCTCTACTCCAATCATGAATCCTTTACCTCTAATTTCTCCTACTATCCTATTGTCGCCTATTCTATCTTCTAAGTATTTTAATGCTTCTTCTCCAAGCTTATTCACTCTATCTATGACTCCGTCACTTAGAATCTCTATTACTGCTTTAAATGCTGCTAGTGCTATAGGGTTTCCACCAAATGTATTAGCATGGCTACCAGGTGGTAGTGTCATAACATCACTTCTACCAATAATTGCTCCTAGCGGTAGCCCAGATGCTATAGCTTTAGCTAGAGCCATTATATCTGGCTTAACTCCCCAATGCTCTACGGCAAACCATTTACCTGAGCGGCCGAATCCAGTCTGGACTTCATCAGCTACTAGTAGTATGCTATTACTTCTAGCTAACTTCTCTAAACCTCCTAGGAATCCACTTGGCGGCACTACGTACCCCCCCTCTCCTAGTATAGGTTCTATGAATATTGCTGAAACCTCACTAGGATCTACTAGCCTACTAAATACCCAATCCTCAATATATGCTAGTGTAAGCTCACCACACTCTTCTGGGGTTGAAGCTTTAAATGCACACCTATACGGGTAAGGGTATGGTATATGTATTACACCTGGAACTAGTGGGCTAAAATACCTCCTATGGACCGGCTTACTAGCAGTTAAGCTCATAGCACCATATGTTCTACCATGAAATGATCCTATAAAGGATATAACATATGGTCTCGAGCCTTTAAAGAATCCTCTTGATACTTTAAGAGCCCCCTCAATACTCTCAGCACCACTATTAGTAAAGAATACCCTACCATCACTAATAGGAGCAATCCTTAATAGCATCTCAGCAGCCTCAACAGCCTCCTCATAGTAGAAGTCTGTAAGAGAGTAGTGTGTAAACCTCTCAGCCTGCCTCTTAATAGCCTCAACTACTCTAGGATGAGAGTGGCCAACATTAAGAACAGCTATACCAGAGTTAAAATCTATATAAGCATTACCATCAACATCCTCAACTATAGCGTTAAAGCCACGCTTAATAACTAGGGGATACCATCTAGTAAATGACTGCATTAATACTCTAGAGTCTCTCTCTAAAACCTCTAACGCTCTAGGCCCGGGAGGTGTAATCCTTATAACAGGAGCTTTCAACCCATGTTCCACCAGTAACATTAAATGTTAAGTGGAGCTAAAATATTAGGATTACCTGTAACTAGTATTCGGGGATAAGAGTTGAGCTTAGAATTTGAGGTTATTGAAGAATATATTCAACACGGTACTAGGAGGTTTAAGGTTAGAGTTAAAAATACTAAGATAATATTGAATGTAGCAGCTAATAATATTGAGGAGGCGTTAGCTAAAGCTAGGAGGATGGCTGAGAAGCTTAAGATCTCTGAGGCTCTACTATCTCAATCTTAATAATACGATCTCCTAATATATAGTACTTGCCAGACTCTCTATACTCAATCTTCCATATAGGAGACTCGCTCTTAACCCTATCAATAGTCTCAGCTAATGCCGGGATAACATTCTTCCTAGATCCTCCAGCAACACCAATAATCATAGTCTTCTCCCCAACACTCCTCCAGCCAACATAATGGTATATAGCTATACCTGTTAAACCCCACTTACTAGCCTGCTCTTCAGCAATCCTCCTAAAAATCTTTAATACTAGCCCATCTGAGTGCTCGTAGTATAAGCCTTTAACCTTCTCACCCATATTATACTCCTTAACGTAACCTACAAATACAGCTATAGCACCCTGGGAAACCCTAGATAGCCTATACTCTAAGCTGCTAATATTAAAGTCTTCACCGCTCCTTAAAATACCAACCTCAATGTGAACACTACCACCAGAGGGTGGTGGCATGATATGGATAACTTTAGACTTAATAGTATCACTTAGATCTAGCCTATAGCCGTCATCACTTAAAACGAGTATAGAGCCGCCTATGATACCATAAGCTTTATTAAAACCATCAAAACCTTTAAGAGCCCTAATTAGATCCTCAATTCTAGAACCATCAGGGATTTCTATGGTGAGCTCACTAGAACCTGTATAGTCTCTTAGTATAGAGTAGAGTTTAACCCTAACAATCAATAGTTACCCCCTATGGTTACAGTAGAGTTTAAGGCTAAAACTCTTAACCTATACACTCTTAAACCTATATCTTCTTAACAGGCTTCCTAGCATCAATTATCTTCTCATACTCCCTCATAATATCTCTAGCTATAGCTAAGCATTGCAAATCAACTCTCTCAAACCATAGTTTAAAGAATTTGTATGCACACCTACCGCTGTGGAATGTTAATGTTAACCCCCCTCTACTAACTATTACACCTTGACCTTCAGGGAATACTCTACCACATACTATACACTTATACCTAGACTCTACCACCATAGATTACCTCATATAAACTCATAACATCACTCTTAGATGGCATATTAGAGCTCCCTCTAAGTGTTGCTTTAAGAGCTCCAGCTACTATAGCTAACTCTAACGCCTTCCTTGGATCCATAGTCTCTAAGTAGGTAACGTTAAATGCTGCGTCAAAGGCATCTCCAGTCCCAGTAGCATCTACCACGTTAACCTTAGGTGCACTCTCCTCTAATACTAAGCCACTCCTACCTGCTAATAATGCACCCCTAGCACCTCTCTTAATAATAACCATCTCAACTCTACCCCTCAATAAATCACTTAAACTACTAGTATTTAATGCTCTAGCCTCTCTCTCATTAAGGAAAAGCCAGTCAATACATTCGAGAGTATTAATAACACCGCCTGGATCCCTATAAACCTCACCTCCAGGGTCATAGCTAACAAGCCTACCACCTAAGCGGTCACAGGCACCAATCACAATACTAGGCTTAACACTAGCAAAATGAACATGATCACCAACACCTGGAACTATAGAGGATTCAAGCAGGCTATTAACACCCCTAAAAGAGAATATAGTCCTAGAAGACTCACTAGGAATAAGAATAATAATTGCGAAGCCAGGATCACCATCAACAACTCTAACAAAACTAGTATCAACATTAAGCCCCCTAAGATAATCTAAAACCCCAAGCTTAGAAGCCATAGAGCTAATAACTGAGACTAAGCTAACCCTATAGCCAAAGCGAGCCACAAGAATAGAATAGTTAACAGCAGCTCCACCAACACCAAACCAGAAATCATCAACAACAATACTACGGCCAAACTCAGGATAACTAGGAAGACTAACACTAACATCTAAATTAACATTACCAACAGATAAAAACCACAAACCACAACCCAACAGAGAGAAGGAGAAAACAAAATCTTAAAAAATAATGGAATTTGAGGAGAACACTAGCTTAGTAGCTAGCCCCAGCTACCCTCCACCAGCGACTTTAATTTTTAATTCGAGAACACCAACTGTATTACCAGCAGTATCTACTAGTGTTAATATGCCAGTAACATGTTTATGAGCTTTGAAGTCATTCCATTTATTCGCATAGGTGAAGCTTAGAGTAGTCGAGCCTCCAGGAGGAACAAATACAGGAGCATCGATGGTATCTGTATTGCCTGCTAGATCAGACGGACTTACAATTTGTAATCTCGTACTAGTTGAAAGATTTACGGCTGCAGACCCGACATTAGTTATAGTAATGTTTACTATTGCATCATTTCCACTCTTATATGCTACTGGCTGTCCTGTTATTGATATTACTGGTTGTGTAGTGCCTCCAGCGAAGAATGTGAAGTACGCTATTATTGCTACTCCTATAGCTATTAGTAGTAGTGTTACTAGTATTGCTAGTACTGGTCCACTAATATCTCCTCTCTTTAACCTCACTACTATACACCTCTACTATCTACTTAATTTATTAGACTTAGGAGTATTTAAGCTTTACATATCTAGATAATATTAGAGTATATGTTTTAAGATGATTACTCCATATACTAGTGTATTACCTAGTAGTACTGTTACATGTATCTTCTGTTTTTCCTTAGTCCATGATAGGGGGCTTTTTTCTTCTTAATTTTTCTAGGGAACGTTCATAAGCTTTGATTTCCGATCTATTCTGGGAAGCGATGAGATCAATGCTCCAAGCTGCCCAGAGCTAAACCTATATGAGAGGCCCGGTGCCGTTGAGTTCAACAGCCACCCATGACTCCACGTGGGCGATGAGGAAGTCCCTAGATGTGGCAATGAATGAACATCTAGGGATAAACGGTTTGGATTATTTTGATGTAATTACTTGTTTTCTTACTACTATATATGTTGCTACTAGTGTCATTGTTATTGTTGATCCTAGTAGCATTGAGTATGTTATTGTTAGTGGGTTAAGGTTTAACTTTATATACTCTGTTATCATATAGTATACTGTATATGCTATAGGTGTTGCTATTATTGGTGATACTGATACTCTTAGCCCCTGCTCTATTATTGGTGTTATTACTATTAATGCTGTTATTGTCGGTGTTATTGCTATTGCCGCTATTTCTATGCCTGGTTTTATTGCTACTCCTATTATTAGTGATATCATTATTAAGACTATAGCTATTACTAATGTTAGGGCTTCTATTAGACTTAGTTTCAATATTTAACCCACATATACTCTCTTATGCTTAGCTTATTTAAACCTTTACTAAACCTAGAGATTAATGGGAGTATCTTTGACTCTTGAGTTTAAAGTATCACTCCTAAAACCTGAGAAGGCTGAGTGTATAGTCTCATATACTATTGCAGACCTCTATAGGGTATGTATAACAGGCGATGGTAGGTATATTACCTATGATGCTATCTTAGATAATATTAGAGATGTTAGTAGTATTAATAGGATGCTTAGTAGGCTATCATTAGAGCCTGAGAGAGCTGAGAGTAAAGCATTAAAGCATATAATTGATAGGCATCAGAATGGTTACGGTGTTTTAGAGGCTCTACTCATGGATGATAATATTGTTGATGTAT